>Ga0208373_1000876_pt1 | contig 45180 bp, 41 predicted proteins | sample RifOxyC2_FD_184036 | JGI IMG/M metagenome (GOLD analysis project Ga0208373, IMG submission 184036) | Soil microbial communities from Rifle, Colorado - Rifle Oxygen_injection C2 (SPAdes) | ecosystem: Environmental > Terrestrial > Deep subsurface > Rock core/Sediment | place: Rifle, Colorado...
GTAAAGACGCCACAGCAAATGATTCTAGAGAAATGGTTATATTTATTCGCAAGATTCTTTCTGATAAATTTGGTGCAGATGCTTCAAAAATGAGAATAATTTATGGTGGTTCTGTAAATGAAAAAGATGCTTTAGAATTTTTAAAGAATGGAGGAGTAGACGGATTGCTTGTCGGTCGAGCTAGTTTGAATGCTGAAAAATTTGTAGATATTATAAAAATATGCGAAGCATCGAGCAAATAGAAAATATAAAAGGGAAAACAGTTTTACTGCGAGTAGATTTCAATGTGCCTATTAAAAATGGTGAAGTAGAAGATGATTTTCGAATTCGAGCATCTTTACCTACGATTAACTTTTTACTTGAAAAAGGTGCAAAGATTCTTTTAATTACACATTTAGGTAAAGGCCTGTCCGCCTCTGGCGGAATGGTAGCCGATTTAGAGCCAGTAATAAAGCGTTTTTGGGAGATTTCAAAATTAGAAAAAGATAAAATAGAATTTTTTGATAATATAAGAAAATTTCCAGAAGAAGAAAAAAATGATCTTGAATTTGCGAAAAAACTTTCAAAAATGGGGGATGTTTATGTAAATGATGCTTTTTCCGTTTCACACAGAGAGCATGCGTCTGTGGTAACACTGCCTAAGCTTTTACCTTCCTATGCTGGATTTCAATTAGAGAAAGAGGTGAAGAATTTATCTCGCGCATTTCATAAACCTGAGCATCCGTTTTTATTTATCTTGGGCGGAGCAAAATTTTCCACAAAAATACCTTTAATTCAAAAATATCTGGAGCTGGCGGATGAAGTCTTTATCGGTGGAGCATTAGCAAATGATTTTTTAAAAGCTAAAGGATATGAAGTGGGGAAGTCTTTGGTTGATGATACAAATTATGACATCAAAAAAGTTTTGGAAAACAAGAAATTGATTTTACCAGTTGATGTAGTTGTAAAATCTGGAGATAAATTTATAAATAAAAAAGTAAATGAAGTAGGAAAAGATGAAATTATTTTAGATATTGGAAATGAAACAGTGAAAAATCTAGCATTACTTGTTGAAAAATCAAAATTTATTCTTTGGAATGGTCCGCTCGGTAAATATGAGGCTGGTGGGGCAAAATCCACAAAAGAAGTATTGAAATCAGTTCTAAATTCAAATACACAGACTATAATCGGTGGTGGTGATCTTGTTTCTGTCTTTTCCTCCCTAGACCCTAGAACTTATAAACTAGAACCTAATGTGTTTGTCTCCACTGGAGGTGGCGCAACTCTAGATTTTTTAGCAAATGGCACTTTGCCGGGTATTAAAGCTCTCGGATAATTTTTTCTGCATTGCCTTTTAAATCTTTTTCATCACCGACGGTTTCTGGCCAAACCCAGATGTGGGCATGAGGTATTTCTTCACCGTAAACTTGTGAGCGTATAATATCCGCATTGAATGCTTTCTTTTGAGCTAAGGCTATTTTTCTAGCAACTTCAAAAAATTCTCCAATATTTGGCACATCCCAAACCCATCTGTAATGTTCCTTCGGTATTATTTGTGTGTGCCCTGAAGTTATTGGTCTAATATCCAAAAAAGCCAAGAAATTTTTATCTTCGTAAATTATATTTGCCGGTATTTCTTTTTTTACTATTTTACAAAAAATGCAGTCTTGCATATGAGTTATTATATCAAAATATGCTAAAATTTGCCTTATGCATCCCGTTAGAAGTAGGAAATCTTTAGATTTCCGTAATTATATTGTTGTTAGGGATACTATGTGGATTAAAACATTAAATTATTATAATATCTATGACAAACAAAATGACTTCTAACGGGATGCAAAAGTATGGTGAATTACTTAGGATGCTTTTAGAAAAAAGAGGAATAAAAGACGCTGAACAAGCGGATGTTTTTTTGAATCCAATTTACAAGCGTGATTTACACGATCCTTTTTTAATGAAAGATATGGAAAAGGCTTGTGTCAGGCTTTTTGAAGCGATAGAGGCAAATGAAAAGATAGTTATTTATGCGGACTATGATTGTGATGGAATTCCGGGAGCTGTAATACTTACCGATTTATTTAGAATATTAAATGTGCCTGTTGAAGTTTACCCCCACACCAAAGATTTTGGTGTGGGGGTTTATATTCCTCAAAGAAATTCTGAAGGTTATGGTTTGAATATGGATGCGATAAAACAATTCGCCAAATCGGAGATAAAACTTTTGATAACTGTTGACTTAGGGATTACTGCAGTTGCTGAAGTGGCACAAGCTCAAGTGGATGGTATTGATGTAATAATTACAGATCACCATTTACCTAAAGAAATTTTACCTAGAGCTTGTGAGATTTTAAATCCAAAGACTGATAATTATCCCGAAAAGATGTTGTGTGGAGCAGGAGTAGTTTTTAAATTCGTGCAAGGATTTATAAAAAAATATGGCGAATTTTACAAGATTAAAGATGGCGCAGAAAAATGGATGCTCGATATGGCAGGTCTGGCCACGCTTTCCGATATGGTTCCGTTAGTGGGGGAAAACAGGGCTATTGCGTATTTTGGAATGAAAGTTTTAAAAAAATCTCCACGTCCGGGTTTGCAGAAACTTTTAGCGAAAATGAATATTGATCAGAGGCATCTATCGGGAGATGATATAGGTTTTATGGTTACGCCTAGACTAAATGCTGCTTCACGTATGGATGATCCGATGCGGGCCTTTGAACTTTTAGCGACAGAAGACGAAGTCAAAGGTGGAATGTTGGCAAATCATTTATCTAAAATAAATGACGAAAGAAAAACTTTGGTTACAAGTATAATGCGTGAAGTTAATAAAAAATTTTCCGCCCGAGGCGGATCCGCCTTTGGCGGAGAAAATTCAGATAATTTACCCGAGGTTATAGTAATAGGTAATCCAAAATGGCGTGTGGGAGTACTTGGGCTTGTGGCTGGAAAAATTTCAGATGCTTACAAAAAACCGGTTTTCGTCTGGGGTAAAGATGAGAATGATTGTATCAAGGGTTCTTGTCGGAGTGATGGATCTGTATCTATAGTAGAGCTCATGATGGAAACTAGAGAATCATTTATAGATTTTGGTGGGCATGAGTTAGCCGGTGGATTTACTGTTCACAATGATAAGATACATTTTTTAGAAGAAACATTATCTTTGACTTTCAATAAAATAAAAAAAGAAGGGCTGTATTCTTTAGAAAAAGAAGCTGATTTTGTTGGTGATTTAGGTGTGGTGAGTATGAAAAATTGGAAAGAAATAGAAAAGCTTGAGCCTTTTGGTTTAGGGAATCAAAAGCCAATTTTTCTTTTTGAAGGTGTAAAAATAGAAAAAATAAAAAAATTCGGCAAAAATGGTTCTGGGGAACATCTTGAAATTATCTTTTCTGATATAAATAAAAATAAAGCAAAAGCAATTTCTTTCTTTTCTGGTGTTGATTCTTTTAAAAATAAATTAGAGGAAGGACTTTCTGTAAATTTACTTGCTACTTTTGACTTATCTAGATTTCGAGGTAGGGAAGAGCTGAGGTTGAGAATAGAGGATATAATATGATACGCTTAGTATAATTAAAAAAAATGAAAGAAGAAAAAATAATTATTTATACGGATGGGGCGGCGAAGGGGAATCCAGGGGAAGCTGGCTGGGGAGCAGTCATTATATTTTATAATGACAAGTTGAAAGTTGAAAGTAGAAAGTTGAAAGTGTTAGAGATTGGTGGTGGGGTAGAACATGCCACAAATAATCAAATGGAATTGACTGCACCGATAGAGGCACTTAAATATGTTAAAAAAATAAATACACAGGGTTCCCCTGTGGAGATTTTTTCTGATTCAAAATATGTGATTTTAGGAATTACTGAATGGATTTTTAATTGGCAAAAAAATAATTGGAGGAATGCGGCAAAAAAACCAGTTTTGAACCGCGAACTTTGGGAAGAACTTTTTGAACTTACGCAAGAGTTCAATCCAAAATGGAATTATGTAAAAGGTCATAATGGAGATAAATATAATGAGAGAGTTGACCTTATTGCCACGAGTTTTGCAGAAGGCGAGCCAGTAGAACTTAAAAAATAAAAATAAAATTATGAGTGAAAATCCTTTTAAACCAATTTCTTTAGGAATAGATCAAACTCGAAAAAGTATGTCACGAGAAGAGCAGAGAGCTGAACGAGAAAGATTACATATAGAAGAACCAAGAAAAGCTACTCCTAAAGATTTAGAAAAGCTGATAGCATTTAGATTGGCTGCGTATGAGAGTGAAGATAGGGGTAAAATAGTTTCCTCACAAGAGGAGTATTTGAGAGTAAAAAATAGGACTCATCAAGAATGGGAAGATATTTTTTTGGAAAGTGAAAATAGGTTTGCTATGTTAGTTTCAAATGGTTCTGAGGTAGTAGGTATGGCACGTGCAGAATTTTCAAAAGATGTTTGGGAATTATATAATCTTTTTGTAAAGAAAGGATTTAGGGGAATAGGAATAAGTTCAATCATAACTGTGATGCTCTTAAAAGAGATACAAGCTCGTGGAGGAAAGGAGGTTCGGGCTCATATAAAAGAAGGAAATGTTGAATCTTTTGGGAACGTTGAATCTTTTGGTTTTAGAAAAAATGATACAGAGCAAGGAAGAGCACAGAAAGAATTAGATAAAGGTTTTTGGGAAGTGAAACTTGTGGATGTAAATTCTCCAGAAGTGGTTAAAAGGATTAATGAAGTTTTTAATGCGAGATAGGATTTTTTATGCATTATGTTTTGGTTTTATTTTAGGAGTATTTTTGCGCTCTTTTATTTTTGTAAATTTATATTTAATTATTTTAATTGGAGTAATTAGTCTTGCTTTGTTTTTTTATTTCTTTTTTATTTCAAAAAATAAATGGGGAATAATAGCTACTATTTTTGTTTTGGCATTTTGCCTTGGAATTTTTAGATTTCATGCTGTTGATGTGCCAGCACCAAGTATTTTTGAGTCGAAAGTTGGACAAAAGGTGTTTTTAACTGGAAAAATTATAGACGAGCCGAGCATTAAAGAAAATAATCAGCAATTAACTGTTCTCATGGCTCCTCAAGGCCTTGCCTTGGACTCTCTTAAGGCAAGGCCTTTTCCCGCCACTAAAATTTTATTGTCTACTAGCTTAGATGAAGATTTAAAATATGGAGATGAGATAAGTTTTTCTGGAAAATTAGAAAAAATAGAGAATTTTATTACTGATCAGGGTAAAGTTTTTGATTATGTAAATTATTTACGAAAAGATGGAATTTTTTATGTGATGGGATATCCAAAGATTGAAATTATTTCTAGAGGGAATGGTAATTTTATTAAAAATACATTGTTTTTTATAAAAGAAAATTTTTTAGAAAAAATTAATTTAGCAATTCAAAATCCGGAATCGCTTTTGATGGGTGGGCTTATTTTAGGGGAGAAGTCTTCTTTTGATCAAGCTCTCAGGACTAGTTTTGTAAATACTGGAACGATACATATTGTGGCTTTGTCTGGTTATAATGTGACTATCGTCGCTGAATGGATTATGAAATTATTTGCTTTCTTGCCTAGCAATTTTGGTTTTGGCTTGGGCATTCTTGGGATTTTATTTTTTGTAATAATGGCAGGTGGACAATCTACAGCTATCAGAGCAGGAGTGATGGCGTCTCTCGCTCTTGTGGCCCGCGCGACAGGCAGGAATTATGATGTCGCGCGGGCACTCATCCTAGCTGGTGTCGGAATGATTTTACTTAATCCATTTTTATTAGTATATGATGTTTCTTTTCAGCTTTCTTTTATTGCGACTATCGCTGTGATTTTCTTTGCGCCTAGAATTGAAAAATATTTTATGTGGGTGCCGGATTATTTTAAATTGCGAGATATCGTGTCAGTCACTTGTGCTGTTTATATTTTTGTTTTGCCTTTTATTTTATATAAAATGGGAAATCTTTCTTTAGTCGCTTTACCAGCAAATATGTTAATTCTTCCTTTTATACCTATCACTATGGTTTTTGGTTTTCTGACTGGTTTTGCTGGGATTATTTCTTACATATTTGCTGTACCTTTTGGGTATATTTCATATCTTTTTTTACATTACGAACTGGGTATCATTAATTTTTTCTCAAATTTACCTTTCGCTTTTTTTTCTTTTCCAGATTTTCCATTTTTTTTGATGTTAATTATTTATATTTATTTTATTTATAAACTTTTTGGCAGAAATATAAAAGCATTTTTTAGAGAAACCTTTTGAAATTTTCTTCTATCACTTCCCAATTTAGATTTTCAAAAAATGCTTCCACATATTTTTTCTTTTCGGAAGTCGGATAGTCGTAAACAAAAGCGTGTTCCCACATATCGATACCTAGAATCCAGTTGAGGCTGTTTAGTTGGCCCATATGATGTTCATCTATCCAAGCGGGGATGAATTGTTTTGATTTTTTGTCAAAATAAAGAACCGCCCAACCTGGACCGCGCGTCATGGCTAATATTTTAAATTCAGCCATAGCTAACTCGAGGGACGGCGCTTGTTTTTCTATTGCTTTTTTGAATTCCGAATCTTTTGGCAGTGTTTTTGCTCCACCCTCTAATGATTTAAAAAAGTATTCATGGTTTCGCATTCCATTAAATTCAAAACCGATTCTGCGGTGAAGTTCTCCTATCATAAATGCGTTTTTCTCCGGGTCAGCCATGAGTTCTTCTAGCTTTTCAAATATAGAATTTGTGTTTTTCACATAACTTGCGTAAAGTTTTAAATGTTCTTCGATGTTTTTTGCTGATATTCCTTTTAATGTTCCGATATCAAATTTTATTTCTTCAAATTTTTTCATGCTAATATTGTAACATGTTGGAGAATTTTAAAAAATATTATTTACTAATATTTGTAGTATTTCTTTTTTTAATAACAATTTTTCTTTTTTATCTTGATTTCCAAAGCTTAAATAAAAGACTCACTTTTGCGATGCTTGATGTCGGTCAAGGTGACGGGCTTTTTATAGAATCGCCGACGGGTACGCAGATTATGTTTGACGTTGGGCCTGCACGTAGCATCTTGGGTCCGCTTGCGCGAGTGATGTCTTCATTTGATAAGAGCATTGATGCGATAGTCGTCACCAATCCGGACGCAGACCATATTGGTGGACTTTTAGATATTTTAAAAAATTATAAAGTAGGAAAAGTTTTTGAATCTGGTACTTTGACAGATTCTAAAATATATCAAAATCTTAGAGAAGAAATGAAAAAACGAGATATTCCTGATATTTTAGCGAAAAGAGGAATGAGGTTGAACATAGGGGGAGGGGCGGTGATTGATATTTTATTTCCAGATCGAGATGTCGCAAGCTGGGCGACAAATGACGGGTCAGTGGTGGCAAAACTTACTTATGGCAAGACTTCCATAATGCTCACTGGTGATGCGTCTATTAAAACGGAAAAAATAATTCTTTCTGAAAATACTTCAGCCCAACTTTCAAGTACTATTTTGAAAGTTGGGCATCATGGTTCGCGCACTTCCACGTCTCCTTTATTTGTAAAAGCTGTTTCTCCAACTTATGCTCTTGTTTCAGATGGCAAAGATAATAAATATGGCCATCCGCACCAAGACACATTGAATACATTATTATCATTTGGCGCAAAGATTTTTCGGACTGATTTATTGGGTACTATAATTATGAAATCTAACGGTGAAAATGAAGTGTTTTCATTTAGTAAGTAATTTGTTATATTATAAATATGCGAGACAAACAAATAGAAAAATTAATAAAAGGTGAAGAAAAGAGGCAGAGGGAGGGGTTAGAGCTCATTCCATCAGAGAATTATGTTTCTGAAGATGTTTTGATTGCAAATGGTTCGGTTTTTACCAACAAATATTCTGAAGGTTATCCTGGCCGACGCTATTATGGTGGGCAAGAATTCACCGATGGTGTGGAACGCTTGGCTATAGAGAGAATCTGCAAACTTTTTAATTGTAAATTTGCGAATGTCCAGCCACACTCTGGTGCTCCGGCGAACTTGGCTGTATACGCTGCTTTACTTCAGCCTGGGGACACTGTGCTCGGCATGGACCTCTCACACGGAGGACACCTGACTCATGGCCATCCAATGACTTTACCCGCAAAGATTTACAAATTTGTTACATATAAAATGAAGAATCCGGATACCGGAGAAATTGATTATGAAGATATGAGAAAAGTAGCAATTGCCAATAAACCAAAATTAATTATTGCCGGATTTTCGGCTTATCCAAGAACACTCAATTATAAAAAGTTTGTGGAAATTGCCCGTGAAGTGGGCGCCATCACGATGGCGGATATGGCTCATATTGCAGGCCTTATAGCGGCTGGAGTGCTTCGCAATCCTTTTGATGATGGTTTTGATATTATTACTTCCACTACTCACAAGACTCTTCGAGGTCCACGTGGAGGCATAATTTTGACTCGTGAAAATGAAGAAATTGCCAAGAAAATTGATAAATCAATTTTCCCTGGAATTCAAGGCGGTCCGCATATGCACACTATTGCTGCTAAAGCTGTAGCTTTCGGTGAAGCAATGACTCTAAAGTATAAAAAGTACGCCGAGCAGATTTTAAAGAACGCGAAAGCGATGGAAGAAGTTTTGCGAAAAAATAAAGTACGAATGATCGGTGGAGGAACAGATAATCATCTCATTTTAGCTGATATTTTTGGTTCTTTGGGTGTTACAGGCAAAGAAGCTCAAACTGTTTTGGATGAAGTAGGTATAACGCTTAATATGAATTCTATTGCGGGGGACACGAGGAAGCCTTTAGATCCTTCTGGCATTAGATTCGGCACTCCGGCTATCACTACGCGCGGTTTTAAAGAGAAAGATTGCGCAAAAGTCGCTGAACTTATGATAAAAGTTCTGAAAAACAAAGACGATAAGAAAATAAAAGAATCTGCGCATAAAGAAATCAAATCTCTCGCCAAAAAGTTTCCGATACCAAAGAAATTTGTATAAAAATTTATGGCAAAACGAGGGAAACTTATAGTAATAGACGGTACGGATAGTAGTGGAAAAGCTACGCAGACAGAGCTTTTGATAAAGCATTTAAAACACGATGGACGAGCCGTAAAAGTTGTTGACTTTCCGGATTATTATTCTAATTTTTTTGGAAAATTTATCGGGCACTGCCTTTCTGAGCAATATTACAATTTCGTAAAGGTTCATCCAAAGATTGCTTCGGTGCTTTATGCTGCAGACCGTTTTGAGTCAAAAGATAAAATCAAAAAATGGCTAAAAGATGGCTACACAATCATAGCAAACAGGTATGCGAGCGCAAACCAGATTCATCAAGGCGGGAAAATCGCTAATACAAAAAAAAGAGAAAGTTTTTTGAAATGGCTATCAGAAATGGAATATGAAATTTTTAAAATTCCAAGACCGGATGCAGTTGTTTACCTAGATGTTCCTATTTCTATAGTTTTGAAATTGATAAAAGAGAGAAACAAAAATCAAAGTAGAAAATATTTAGGTAAAAAAAATGATGTGCATGAGAAAGATGTGAATTTTTTGGAAAATTCCCGCAAGAGCGCTCTTTGGCTCGCAAAAACCCAAAAAGGATGGATAAAAATTGAATGTGCAAAGGGTGGCAAGCTAGATACTCGTGAAAATATTCACGAAGAGATTTATGAAAAGATTAAGAAAATTATCTAAAATATCTATTTAGCATTAAAAAACGGTCGTCCACTATTGCTAAATTAGTTTAGATTAAATTTTTTCATTAAGTGTAGTTGATTATCTACTTCATCTACCAATAAAAAACGCACATATTTTCTAGCGTTGTAAAGCTCAATGATGAATTCTATTTCCTCGTGACAAGGGTAAGGATATACAAATACCGATTTTTGAAATTCGATTAGGCCTATTTCTTGGAAGTGAAAACGCAAAGAATTACGTAACCTTCTTAATTTTTCAGGAATATCAAACATTACTACTCTCCATTTTTTATCCCAATGTTCTGGTTTTTTTATTTCCATTTTGTCAATATTGAATTGTAATGCTTTTTGTTTTCCATTCTCGCTTAATATAAGAGTGGTTGTGCCATCTCCTCCTTCTTTTTCTTTGATTAAATGAGAAATGTAAAGAGAATTAATAGCACGTTCCAGTGTCTGACGGTTTTCGTTTTTCCACTCTTTTGGTATTTGTTTTAAAATCCACCAATGTTTCTTTGGGGATCTAGTTAAACCTAGTGCAAGTCCAGCCAATAGAAGTAAAAGTATTTTCTTTTTTAGATTACCCATTCTTGGTGTATTTTGTTTCATTCTTTTATCATAGCATTAACAGACGGTCGTCCACTAATGCTAAATTGTTTTTGGTGTTGAAAAGATGTATTATTAAAATAATATATGAGAATCCCAATTGTGAATGAACAAGATGAAATAATAGGTTACGAGGAAAGGGAAACTAGAAATCCTAAACATATATGTCGTGTTACGGGTCTTTGGGTCACAGACAAAGATCAGAATATACTGCTTGCCCAAAGAGCTTTAGTTAGAAAGTTCAATCCAGGAATGTGGGGCCCTGCGGTGTCTGGGACAGTAGAGGAAGGTGAAACTTATAAATCCAATATAATTAAAGAGGCTAGAGAAGAAATAGGTCTTGTGAATTTTAAACTAATTCTGGGCCCGAAAAATAGAGTATCTTCTGGACACGAATATTTTGGTCAATGGTTCACAGCAATTGTTGACAATGATTACCTATTTGTAAAACAAATAGAAAAAGTAGAAAATATAAAATGGTTTGCAAAAAGTGAAATAATAAAATTATTAGATGAAAATCCAGCAATGTTTTCAAAAAATTTTAGAAGTTACTTAAATCTTTTTAGCCCAGACAAATAAATGATAATAAAAGTTAAAAAACTTAAAGAAAATGCAAAATTGCCGAAATATCATCATCCAGGAGATGTGGGTATGGATATGTATGCGATGGAGACTGTGACGATAAAGCCAGGTGAACACTGCCGTCTTTGGCATGGTTTTGCGCTTGAATTTCCAGAAGGTTATGGGGCGATTGTGATGGATAAAAGCAGTATTTCCAAGGCTGGACTGCGAACAATGGGTGGAGTTTTTGACCCAGGTTATCGCGGAGAATATAATACACATTTAGTAAATTTATCTGACAAGAGTTATACTTTTGAAGAAGGCGACAAAGTTTCCCAGCTCGTGATTATGCCGATGGTTATCGCAAAGTTAAAAGAAGTTAAAGAGTTAAGCGAGTCTGCACGTGGCAAGGGGAGTTTCGGAAGTACGGGTAAAAAATAAATAGTGAGGTAGTTAGATGACAAATTTTAAAAAACGTGTGGGTTCCCTGTCCTTATGACCTCGAGGGCGCAGTTTTAAGAAATTTGTCATCTAACTACCATCATAATAATTATGCAAGAAAAAATTAAAAAATTAATAAAAGATGCGTTAGAGAATCTGGAAATAGAGACCAATGATATTGTTTTGGAACATCCGGCAGATTTGAAAATGGGGGATTATTCTACAAATGTGGCAATGGCTGTCGCCAAAAGTGTAAAAAGCAATCCAAAAGAATTAGCAGAAAAAATAGTTGCAGAAATTTTGAGATTAAATTTAGATAATAATATAGAAAAAGTAGAAGTTGCTGGTCCAGGTTTTATTAATTTTCATTTATCTCGCAAATTTTTCGGCCGAAGTGTGGAGGAAATTTTGAATGAAGGAGAAAATGTCGGTAAGAATAAAACTTTGTCTGGTAAAAAGATAATGATAGAGCACACTGTGCCGAATCCTTTCAAACCTTTCCATATTGGGCATTTGATGACGAATGCGATAGGGGAATCTGTTGGAAGAATTTTAAAGCACTCAGGCGCTGAAGTTTCTCAGGATAATTATCAAGGTGATGTGGGACTTCATGTAGCAAAAGCTATCTATGGCCTTTTAGAAAATGAAAATTTGCAAAGTAAAATAGGAACTCATAATTTACAAGCAACAAATATAGGCCTTGCTTATGCGAGGGGCGCAGGAGCTTATGAAGTTGATGAAAAAGCTAAAAAAGAAATAGATGAAATAAATAAAAAACTTTACAGCAAGAGTGATAAAAAAATAAATGAAATTTATGATTGGGGTTTTGAAGTGACGATGGATGCTTTTGAAGATTTATATAAAATTCTTGGCACGAAATTTGATTTTTATTTCTTGGAGTCTGTGATGGCAGATATAGGAAGAGATATAGTGAAAGATAATATGGGTAAAGTTTTTGAAGAATCCGAAGGAGCTATAGTATTTAAGGCTGAAAAATATGATAAAAAACTTCACACTAGAGTTTTTATTACCAAAGAAGGTTTACCCACATATGAAGCAAAAGAACTTGGTTTAACCGAAGAGAAGTTCAAGACAGAACCAGATATGGATTTATCTATCGTCGTCACTGCAAATGAACAAGCGGATTATATGAAAGTAGTTGCTAAGGCAATTTCTATAATTCATCCGGAACATGAGGAAAAAATGAAACACATCACTCATGGCATGATGCGACTATCGACAGGCAAGATGGGTTCAAGAAAAGGAAATGCAATCACCGGAGAATCTTTGATAAATGATGTTCGTGATGCGATCTTAGAAAAGATGACAGATAGGGATTTTGGAAATGAAGAAAGAGAAAAAATAGCGAATGATGTTTGTGTATCAGCGATAAAATATTCCATTCTTCGTTCATCGTCCGGTAGCGACATTGTTTACAATGTGGAAGAGTCCATTTCTACCGAAGGGGATTCTGGCCCATACTTGCAATATTCTTTCGCTAGAGCAAATTCAGTTTTAGAAAAAGCAAAAAAAGAAGACATCTTACCGGATCCGCACGCTTTTCCAGATGAAATTTTTGAAGTGGAAAAATTATTGTATAAATTCTCAGAAGTTGTATTGCGCGCAAGTAAAGAATATGAACCACATTATATAGCTAGTTATTTGATAGAAGTCGCCCGCGCATTTAATAGCTTTTATGGAAATAATTTAATCATAGACAAAACTGATAAGTCTTCCGCCTACAAAGTCGCCCTCACTTTTGCCTTTTCTTTTGTAATGAAAGCCGGTCTGCACCTCCTCGGCATCCAGGCTCCAGAGAGGATGTGAATTTATTAGAATTTTTTATTATGATATAATATTTCAGATGAGTGAAAGACTATTTATTATTTTTGGGAATACACTATCTGTGATTACTACTATATTAATAATAGGAGCTAGCACTTTTTTTATTACTGTTTTTTCTGATGATCCAACAAATAGCCCTTCATATTTTTTCTTATTATTTTTTAGTTATTTAATTGTTTTAGTGGTATTTACTCGGTTTTCTATTTTTTATTCTCATTCTGACAAATTTAAAAAGTGGCAATTACTTTGGGCATATTCTCCATTTATTTTGAATATAATAGCGATTATTTTATTTTTTCAATAGTTGTTTTAGCTGGAAATTATCATGAGGTAATTGAGCCATTTTTGGGTTTGTGATATACTCAAAATACAAGCGTTGAAGGGAAATCACCCCTTCGTCCCGCCTAGTTTAGACGAGACAAGCTTTGGGAGGAAACTGTCAGAAAGTTTTAATGACAGCGTAGAACCCTTTAAATGAGAAGCAAGCAAGGTGGTACCACGAGAAAACTCGTCCTTGTATAGCAGATTTCTGCTGTATAATGACGAGTTTTTTATTTTTATGGAAGAAAAAAATATAACAAAGAAATCAGACGCGGCGCTTCGGGAAGAAGCTGTTTTGGAATTTTGGAAGGATAATAAAATTTTTGAGAAATCTATAGAACAGACGGAAGGTGGAAAAGAATATATATTTTATGATGGTCCAGTTACGGCAAATTCGAAACCAGTTTTACATACGATGGTGCCTTTTTCTTTTAAAGATATTATTCCGCGATATAAAACTATGCAGGGCTTTCATGTCCGCCGAAAAGGCGGGTGGGACACGCACGGATTACCAGTAGAACTTCAAATAGAAAAGAAACTTGGGTTTAAGTCAAAAAATGATATTGAGAATTATGGTATTGCAGCTTTTAATAAATTATGTAAGGAAAGTGTTTGGGAATACATTGGATTGTGGAAAAATTTTACTAATCGAATGGGTTATTGGGCTGATCAGGAAAATGCTTATGTCACATATCATAATGATTACATTGAGTCTGTTTGGAATGTGATAAAAAAAGTAAACGAACAAAAATTACTTTACAAAGATTATAAAGTTGTACCTTGGTGTCCACGTTGTGGAACAGTTTTGTCCTCGCATGAGCTCGCTCAAGGTTATGAAGATGTAAAAGATTTATCACTCTATGTGAAGTTTAAGGTGTGTGGGGGCGGAAATGATGCTTCTGCGGGGTCGCTGTCTCCGGATGCTTCCGGAGCGCTGCCTCTCGGCTCGTCAGCCTGCGAGACACCCCGCAAGAGCAACACTTCCGCCAGCACGTATATATTAGCGTGGACGACGACGCCATGGACTTTGACGGGAAACGTCGCTTTAGCTGTGGGAGAGAAAATAGATTATGTAAAAATATCCGCCCAAGGCGGATCCGCCTCTGGCGGAAAAAAAGAATTTTTGATTCTCGCAAAAGCCAGACTTTCTATAATTACTGAACCCTATGAAGTTATCGAAGAAATGAAGGGTAAGGATTTAATTGGTCTAGAATATGAGCCTCTCTTTCCATATCTTTCAGAAACTATTTCAAAAAGCGAAAAGCCTAAACTAGAAAAAGCCTTCAAAGTCTACGGAGCAGATTTTGTAACGACAGAAGACGGTACAGGAGTGGTGCATACAGCTGTGATGTATGGTCAAGACGATTTTGTGCTTGGAACACAGGTCGGTTTGCCGAAACATCATTTAGTGAATCTAGAGGGGAAATTTATAAAAGGCACAGGATTTTTGGAAGGTAGATTTGTAAAAGAAAAAGATGAAAATGGCAAGCCCACACTTGATATAGATATAATAAAATATCTAACTGACAAGAATTTATTTTTCAATAAAGAAAATTATCAGCACTCGTATCCTCATTGTTGGCGTTGCCATACTGCACTTATTTATTATGCGCGAGATTCTTGGTATATCCGAATGTCTGATTCCAAAATAAAAGGGCAATTAATCAGTGAAAATAAAAGCATAAATTGGGAACCGTCTTATATCAAAGAAGGGCGTTTTGGCGAATGGCTTCGTGAGATAAAAGATTGGGCGATTTCTCGTGAGCGATATTGGGGTACTCCGATGCCTGTCTATATTTGTGAATCTTGTAAAGAGGTTGACGTAATAGGAAGCGTCGCTGACTTAAAAAATAAAACAAAAAAATCTGGAAATAAATATTTCGTTATGCGACATGGGGAGTCAGAAGGTAATGAAAAGAATTTAGTAAGTTCTAAAGTTGGGAATATAGATCATTTAACAAAAAAAGGTGAAAAACAAATTTTTGATTCTATTCCTGAATTAAAAAACAAAAAAATTGATTTAATAATTTCTTCAGATTTTATGAGGACGAAAGAGACTGCAGAAATTGTAAAAAAAGAGTTAAAACTTTCAAATAATAGCCTTATTTTTGATGAAAGACTTTGGGAATTAAATACAGGAGTTTTTGATGGGAAAACGTGGAAAGAATATTTTGATTTTAGAGGAGAAAAAGGTTGGTTTAATTTAAAAGCCGAAGGAGGAGAATCTTGTAAGGAAATGAAATTAAGAACTGCTAGTTTTTTGTATGATTTAGAAAAAAAATATAAAAACAAAATTATTTTAATTGTTACTCATGAAGCACCTGCGAGAATTCTTATTGCTACAGCAAAAGGTTTAAATGATGTTGAATCAGAAAAACAATTAAAAAAAGGAATAACAACTTTTAGAAATGCACAGATTGTAGATTTATATTTTACTCCTATTCCTCACAATGAAGACTATGAGCTCGATTTGCACAAGCCATATATAGATGAAGTTCCGCTTGTTTGTAAGTGTGGTGGTAAATTAACTCGCACAAAAGAAGTTATGGATGTATGGCTCGATTCTGGAACAATGCCTTTTTCCCAAGACCATTATCCATTTGAAAATAGGAAATGGATAGAAGGTAAAGGTTACCCCGCAGATTTTATTTGCGAAGCGATAGATCAAACTCGCGGATGGTTTTATACCTTGCATGCTGTCGGAGTTTTGATGGGGAGAGGCAAGGCTTATAAAAATGTAATTTGTTTAGGGCATTTGCTCGATGCGAAAGGGAAGAAGATGTCCAAGTCTCTCGGTAATATTGTAGATCCGTGGATAATGATAGAAAAATATGGCGTAGATACTCTTCGTTTATGGATGTATTGTGTAAATCAGCCAGGGGAATCAAAGAATTTTGATGAAAAGACAGTTGTTTTACTTCATCAGCAAGTTTTCGGCTTGCTTTTTAATGTGCTTACTTTTTATGAACTTTACAGGGATAAAGAATTAGAAAAAATTAGCCAAATAAAATCAAAAAACATTCTTGATCAGTGGATTTTAGCTAGATTAAATGAACTCATAAAACTTTCTACAGAAAATATTGAAAATTATAAATTACTTGAACCAACGCGAGCAATTCGTGATTTTATTGGTGACCTTTCTACTTGGTATTTGCGTCGTTCGCGAGAAAGAATTAAAGAAGGGGATAAAGAAGCTAAACAAACTTTGTATTTTGTCTTAAAAACCTTTACTAAAATAATGGCACCATTTGCGCCGTTTACTGCAGAGGATATTTGGTTGAAATTAAAAAATGACCCCGCCAAGGACGGGGCAAGCAATAATGCAGAGAGCGTGCATTTAGAGAAATGGCCGAAAACACAAAAGAGCATATTTGAAATATTTACCAAAAAAGAAGTTAAAATTTTGGAAAATATGGAAGTTGTCAGAAAAGTTGTAACTTTAGGACTCGAAGCGCGCCAAAAAGCGGGCATAAAGGTTCGTCAGCCACTCGCTTCGCTCAAGTTAAAAGTTGAAAGTAGAAAGTTATCAAGTGAATATCTGGATTTAATCAAAGATGAATTGAACGTAAAAGAAATAATTACCGATAATTCTATTGCAAATGAAGTGGAACTAGATGTAAAAATTACAGAAGAATTAAAAGCAGAATGCGATTGTCGAGAACTTTCTCGGGCTGTTCAGGATATGCGTAAAAAACTTGGGTTGACACCGAGTGATATTATTTCACTTGTATTGAAAACAGATGATGCAGGTAAAAAATTAGTACAAAAATTTGAAAATGATATGAAAAAGACTGTCTTGGCTTCAGGGATAGAATTTAAGGATAACGATGGGGAAGAGGTAAAGATAGATAATTTGGTGTTCAGGGTAAAGATTGATAAAATAAGGGGATGAAAACCATTCTAGTTGATGCAGTATATTGTTTTATTATAGAGGAAGAAAAGAGATTTAAAATCTTTCAGGATATGTATAAATTACTTGAAACATATCCAAATAAAAAAATAATTTTAACTGGAGCTAGTGATGATAAAAGAGAATTATATGGTTTGGATAATATGCCTTATGAGGTTTTTACTCTTAAACACAATCCAGAAAAAACAAATCCAGAATATTATAAGATTTTATTAAAACAATTTAATTTAAATAAAGAAGACGTTGTATATTTTGAACATAGTATAGATGCGGTAAAAAGTGCTCAATCTATTGGAATAAATACTTATTTTTATGATAACGATAAAAAAGATTTAAAAAGTCTGGAGAAGTTTCTTGATGAAAGTTTAAAATAATATGCATCACATTTATCATACGGAAGGAATAATACTAAGTAGTCGGAGTTATGGAGAGGCAGGGAAGCATTTTCATATTTTTACTCGTGATTTGGGGATGATTACGGCCAGCGCGCAGGGAGTGCGCAAGATGTCTTCGAAATTACGCTTTGTCTTACAAGATTTTGCATATCTAAAAATTGATTTAGTTCAAGGTAAAAATATTTTTAGATTAACAAATGCGTCAAAGACGAATAAACTCGAGCATATAGTAAAAAATGTGGAGACTTTGAAAGTTTTTGCAAATATTGCGCGTCTGCTCAAGCGTCTACTCGCCGGTGTTGAGCCAAATGAAATACTGTTTGCTGATTTACTGAATGGTTTAGCAATTTTAGAAAGAGTGCAGGCAAAAGAAAGTTTGCTCAATATTGAAGCAATTTTAGTTTTAAGAATATTAAACAATCTAGGCTATATAGGAGAAAATGAAGTATTGCAAAATCTTATAAAATCCCCATTTGAAGAGAATTTGGTTTTTGAGGTGTCAAAAGATAGAGCCAAGGTATTACATCAGATAAATAAAGCTTTAAAAGAGACACACTTGTAATTTATGGTATAATTCTAGGATGCTACAAAATGACGGAAATAAGTTAAACAGAATAGAAGAACTGAAAAGTAAGCTTTTTAGTAAAAACTATCAAACAAAAATAGAACATAGAGACGGTTTTTCTCATTTGAATAAAAATAACATACCAGATGTCTGGGATAATGGAGAAAAAGTCGGTTCTAGTTCTTTTTATAATAGGGATAATTTCTTTATGAAAACTCCTGTTTTTAAAAAGTTTTTTGTTTTTTCTTTATCTTTTTTTGTTTTAACACTTATTTACGCTTCTTATGTTTTTTTTGCTGGAGGAAATACAGTTTCCAATGATAATATTGATATCTCTATACTCGGAAATAATTTTACAGCTGGTGGAGAAGAGCTTTCGCTTGTTGTCGGAATTACAAATAAGAATAATTCTTCTCTTGATTTAGCTGATTTAATTATAAAATATCCCAAAAATGGATCTGGGAATTTTGATTCCTCCGCTGAAATAGAAAGTAACCGTATTTCTCTAGGCACGATTCCTGCCGGGTCTGTGCGTAATGAAAATATAAAATTAGTGCTATTTGGGGAACAGGGAAGTTTGATTCCTATAAAGATCTCTATTGAATATAGAGTAGAAGGGTCCAACGCTATTTTCGTAAAAGAAAAACCTTATGAAGTTACCATAAATTCAACTCCTTTAAACCTTTCTGTCGAAGCGCCAGATACAGTTAGTCCAAATCAAGACATTACTTTTAATGTAAAGGCCACTTTGAATGCCACTAAACCAGTTTCAAAAATACTTCTTAAATTTGATTATCCGGTTGGTTTTCAATTTAAATCATCTGTTCCAGCTCCTTCGCTCGGGAATAATATTTGGAGTTTGGGTGATCTTGCTCCCGGTACAGAACGAAACATTTCCGTAACTGGAAAAATGGTGGACGTTTCGGATGGAGAAGAAAAAAGTTTCCATATTTCTAGCGGTTCCCAATCCAGCTCTGACAAATCTACGATTGATGTTGTTTTCAATTCTTTATCACATTCTGTGGTGATAAAAAAGCCATTTATAGAAGCAAAACTTTTTGTAAATGGTGTGTATCAGAGAGAATATGCCACTAATACAAAAACTCCGATTCAAGGCGAGATTATTTGGACAAATAATTTAGATACAAAAGTAAATGATTTGGTGATTCAAGCAAAAATTTCTGGAAATGCGGTAGACCGCAGGACAATAAATGCACAGCAAGGTTTTTATGATTCATCATTGGATATAATAACTTGGGATAAAAATAGTAAGACAGAATTTAGCGAAGTAAATCCAGGTGATTCCGGTTCCGTGAGTTTTTCTGTTTCTTCGTTTTCTTTAGTCTCTGCTTCCGGTGGGATGATTTCAGATCCAGTTATTAATATAAATGTTTCTATTTCCGGTAAGCAATTACTTTCTGGTTACGCTACTACTAATTTAAATAATTACGATTCGGCAATTGTGCGAATTATTTCAGATGTTGGTTTTGCAAATAAGGCGCTTTATTATTCCGGACCTTTTGCAAATACTGGACCAATACCTCCAAAAGTCGGGGCAGAAACTTCTTATACAATAGTTTGGTCTCTTTCTAACACAGCTAATAATATTTCTAAAGCAATTATCCGTTCATCTGTTCCTTCTTGGATGAAATTTGTAGGGACTGTTTCACCTAGCTCAGAAGATTTGACTTATAATCCTTCTACAAAAGAAATAGTTTGGAATGTAGGTAGAATTACAAAGGGGGCCGGTATTACCGGGCTTGTTCGAAGTGTTTCTTTTCAGGTGGTATTTACTCCTTCGCTTTCTCAAATTCGCACTACGCCGATTATTATAAATGATGCAGTTTTGACTGGGCATGATGATTTTGCTAATGTGGATGTGAGAGTAAACAAGTCTGCGCTTCGCACACAGTTAGACAATGATTCATCTTTCCCTCCTGCTGGAGGAGTGGTGGTGGAATAATTTAATAAAATGAAAAAAGAAATAAAAGAAAATAATTTAATGGATCCCGTTAGAAGTAACTTATAATAAATAATATAAATATGGTAAAAGATAATGAGAAAAATAAAATAACTTCTAACGGGATGGAAAAAATAGTGTCTCTTTGTAAAAGGCGCGGTTTTGTTTTTCAAGGCTCGGAAATTTACGGTGGTTTTGCCGGAACCTATGATTGGGGACATCTTGGAGTTGCATTGAAAAGAAATGTCACGGATGCTTGGAATAAAGCAATGCAAAATCACCATAATATGACCTTTCTTGATTCAAGTATTTTTACCTCAGGAAAAGTTTGGGAGGCCAGCGGGCATGTGTCTGGATTTTCAGATCCTCTGGTTATTTGTAATAAATGTAAAGAAAAATTTCGCGCTGATCATTTATTGGAAAGTATTGGTGTTAAAGCAGATGAAAAATTAAGTGAATTAGAAATAAATAAAATTTTTGATGAAAATCGAACTAAAATAAAATGCCCAAAATGTGACAATAAGGATTTTGGTAAAGTTCGTGCTACGAGTCTTTTAGCCACCTCTAATCTCGGGATGCTTGAAGAAACAGATGGACAGGTGTATCTTCGCGGAGAAACCGCTCAAGGTATTTATATAAATTATAAAAATGTTTTAGATACTGGTTTTGTTTCTATTCCTTTTGGGATTGCTCAAATAGGCAAGGCTTTTCGCAATGAAATTAGCCCGCGTCAGTTTTTATTTCGAAAACGTGAATTTGAACAGATGGAAATGCAATATTTTTGCCACCCAAATAATGCGATGGATATTTATGAATCTTGGAAAAGTGAAAGAATGGAATATTACAAAAAAATGGGAATTAATCCAAAAAAATTAAGATTTAAACCACACGAAAATCTTGTATTTTATGCTAAAGCTGCCTGTGATATTGAATATGAATTTCCATTTGGTTGGAGTGAGTTAGAAGGCATACATTATCGCGGAGATTACGATCTTACTCAACATCAAAAGTTTTCTGGCAGGGATATGAGGTTTTATGATGAAGAAACAAAAGAAAAATATATACCGCATATTGTTGAGACGTCAGTGGGAGTAGATAGGACTATACTTATGATTCTCTGTGATGCGTACCGTGAAGATAAGTTGGGAGAAGCAGAAAGAGTGGTTTTAAAACTTCCTCAAAAATTAGCGCCGGTTATTTGTGCTGTTTCGCCTTTGCTAAAGAACAAGCCAGAGCTCGTAGAATATGCCAATACAAAGGTTTATGCCCCACTCAAAGCCGAATTTGGCCGTGTGGCTTGGGATGACAATGGAAACATAGGTAAACGTTATCGCCGACAAGACGAAATAGGTACACCATTTTGCATCGTTGTGGATTTTGATACTTTAACTGACAATTCTGTGACTGTTCGCGATAGAGATACTGGAGAACAGACGAGAATAAAAATAGAAGAGTTGAAAAATTATATAAAAGAAAGAATTTCGTAAATGCAATTTTCAAAAAAAGTTTTACAAAATGGACTGCGAGTTGTAACGATTCCTATGAAAGATAATCCTACAGTGACGGTGTTGGTTTTGGTAGAAGCAGGCTCTAAATATGAAGAGAGAAAGGTGAATGGAATTTCGCACTTTTTAGAGCATATGTGCTTTAAGGGAACGATAAAAAGACCAAAAGCGGTTGATATATCAAAGGAATTAGACGCGCTTGGAAGCCAATATAACGCTTTTACGGCGCAAGAATACACGGGATATTATGCAAAAAGTGACGCTAAGCATTTTAAGAAGATTTTTGATGTTGTTTCCGATATTTATTTAAATTCCACTTTTCCTGAAACGGAAATGCAAAAAGAAAAAGGTGTAATTATTGAGGAAATAAATATGTATGAAGATATGCCACAGCGACATGTGCAGGATTTGATGATGAAGTTGCTCTATGGAGATCAGCCAGCGGGATGGAATGTGGCGGGTGAGAAAAAGAATATTTTAGATATGAAACGGGACGATTTTGTTGCTTATAAAAAGAAACATTATTTACCGGAAGCGACCGTGCTGGTAGTTTCAGGAAAAGTTACAGAAGAAGAAGTGAATAAAGAAGTAAATAAAATTTTTGGTAAAGTTTCTCGAGGTGAGAAAGGAAATAAATTAAAAGTAAAAGAAGAACAAATAAAACCGCAAGCATTAATTAAGTTTAAAGAAACAGATCAAACACATTTTGTTTTAGGTTTTCGTACTTATGATTTATTTGATAAGAAAAATCCCATTTTGACTGTTTTAGGTGGTGTGCTCGGTGGGGGAATGAGCTCTAGGCTCTTTGTAAAGCTTCGCGAAGAGATGGGTGTGGGTTATTATGTTCGTGCCTACAATGATTCTTATACTGACCATGGATTTCTACAGATTTCTGCAGGAGTAGATAATAAAAGAATTGATGAAGTGTTGAAAGCGGTCTTAGAAGAATGCAGAAAATTAAAAAATAAAATAGTAAATGAAGAAGAATTAGAAAAAGTGAAAGAATGCTTGATAGGGAATATGAAGCTTTCATTGGAGTCCAGCGATGACATTGCAAACTTTCATGGAGGTCAGGAACTTCTGAAAAAAGAAATAAAGAACATAGAAGATAAAGCTAAAGAAATACGCAAAGTGACAGCGAGTCAGATTCAAGATATGGCAAAAGATATTTTCAGGGATGAAAAACTAAACTTGGCGCTCATTGGGCCATTTAAAGATGATGTTGAGTTTTTGAAGATACTAAAGTTTTAACTTAAAAAGGAGGAGACTAAAATTTTTCTGGGAGCAAAGAAGGGTCCAGTTGCTCCAGGCGAAAAACTTTAGTTTCCTCTTTTTTAAAAAAATAAAAATCAAGAAAAAGTTTTTAAGGGGTTTGGCGAGCGACGGCGAGCCAATTTCAGGATTTTTTAAGCTTCAAAAAATCCGTACCGGCAAAAATTTTGTTCTTGATTTTTATTTTTCTTATTTTCTAGACTTCTTCGGCGAATTTTTTGCGGATTTCTTTTAGAATTTGGTCAGAAGTTTTTTTGTTTTCCTTTAAGAATTTACGAGTAGCATCATAACCGACTCCTAGTTTTTCTTTCTCTTTTCCTTCTCCATCTGGTGTATAGAAGTATGAATTTCCAGTCTTTTCTATGATTTTAAATTTCTCTCCGAGGGCCATTATTTCACCTTCTTTTGAAATACCTTCGTTGTAGATGATATCAAATTCTGTTTGCTTGAATGGTGCGGAAACTTTATTTTTTACTACTTTTACGCGTGTACGACTTCCTACGACTTCTTCTCCTTTTTTAATTTGAGCAATTTTACGAATATCTAGACGTACTGAAGTGTAGAATTTTAAAGCCTTACCTCCTGGTGTTGTTTCTGGATTTCCAAACATCACACCGATTTGCATACGAATCTGGTTTATAAAGATGACGACTGTTTTAGAACGGGCGACGATGGCGGTGAGTTTGCGGAGAGCTTGGCTCATTAGTCTGGCTTGCTTGCCGACATGATATGCGCCCATATCACCCTCAATTTCGTCTTTTGGAGTGAGTGCTGCGACGGAGTCCACGACGATGACATCAATTTTTCCTGTTCGCACGAGTGATTCCACGATTTCGAGTGCTTGTTCGCCGTTATCTGGTTGGGAAATTAATAAATTATTTATATTTACTCCGAGTTTTTTTGTATATTCCGGATCCATTGCGTGTTCGGCATCTATGTATGCGCAGACACCTCCGAGCTTTTGTGCTTCTCCTACAATATGGAGGGAGAGGGTAGTCTTTCCGGAAGATTCCGGTCCAAATATTTCAATTATTCTTCCTCGTGGTATTCCGCCGACGCCGAGAGCTATGTCTAGACCGATGGAACCAGTCGGGATGACGTTTACATCCACTTTCGGTGAATCACCGAATTTCATAATTGCTCCTTCACCAAATTTTGTTTGGATTGATTTTAGTGTGTCTTCTAATACGGCCATTCCCACTGTCTTGTCTTCCTTTTTTTCTTTTTTCTTTAACATATTAATTAACTTCGTACATTAATTTATAATTTTTCTCATCAATATATCCAAACTTGTCTTTGGCTTTTATATTTATCACATTATAGCCTGAAAGGAGGGCAATTGTCTCGTTGAAATCCCCATTTTCACTTATTGAAATCTCTCGGCCATTAAGGGTTATATTTATAGCGTTTTTTGCATTTCCGGTAATTTTTAAGACACTTTCTGTGACTTTTGCTCCGTCTGTTATATTTACATTTTGTATTTTTATTCCATAAAGTAAATCATGAGAGCGGAAAAATGCATAGATAATAATAATTAGAAAAAAAATAGAAAGACTGGCTATTTGTAATATTTTTTTTGCATTAGTATTCATATTTTTATTACAAGCCGACGTTTCAGTCGGCTCCCCGACCTAATGCGTCGGGGTTGCCACCTGTTTCGTCATGCGTGATTTTTTCTAACACTTCTCTCGGTTTTGCGCCATCTCCAGGGCCGATTACGCCTCGTTCTTCGAGGACGTCCATCAAACGCGCCGCTCTAGCGTATCCTAATTTCAATTTTCTTTGCAGATATGAAGTAGATGCTTTGCCGGCTTCTATCACGCAGGCTCGAGCTTCTTCATACATTTCATCATCATCTTCTGTATCTCCATCTTCTAAAGTACTTTCAAAAATGCTTTTGTCGGCGGATATTGAACCAGAAGTCAGTGTGATTTCGGCAGAAATTTCATCTTTATATGCATCTGCCAAATAATTTACAACTTTTTTAACTTCAGATTCTGAAATAAATGCGCTTTGTAATCTTTCTGGCTGAGCTTCACCAGAAGAATAGAGCATGTCACCGGCACCCAAGAGTTTTTCAGCTCCTCCTGCATCTAAAATCGTGCGTGAATCTATCTGAGAAGAAACTTTCAAGGCGACGCGGGCGGGGATGTTTGCTTTAATGAGTCCAGTGATGACATTTACTTCTGGGCGTTGAGTAGAAAGTATCAAATGTATACCGACAGCTCTGGACATCTGTGCGAGGCGGACGATGGCGGACTCGAGTTCTCTCGGATAAGAGCTCATGATATCTGCCAATTCATCTATGACGATGACAATATATGGCAGACGATCTGCAGAGACCTCTGTTTCTATACCTTCGGCATTTGTTGTAGTTTTTTTCTTATTTTTACCAAAGATATTAGTGTGGTAAGACTCTACATCTCGGACAGACTCTGCTTCCAAGATGTCATAACGGCGGTCCATTTCTTTCGCTGCCCATTTTAGTGCGAGAATTGTTTTCTTTGCTTCAGTGATTACTGGTGTAAGCAAGTGTGGAATATTGTTATAAAGAGTGAGTTCTACACGTTTTGGGTCTATCAAAATAAGCTTTAAATCATCTGGTCCATTCCTATATAAAAGGGAAGTAATCATAGAGTGAATCGTTACTGATTTTCCAGAGCCAGTCGTTCCGGCGACAAGTATATGTGGCATTTTTGCCAAGTTTCCAAAAATTGCTTTTCCGGAAATGTTGCGACCGAGGGCTGTGGTTAGAGGTTTTGAAGAGTTTTGGAATTTGTCGTCAGAGAGGAGGGTAGCGAGACCAACGATTGATTTTGATTTATTTGGAATTTCAATACCGACTAGAGATTTACCCGGGATTGGAGCTTCTATGCGTATCGGATGTGCTGCTAGTGATAGGGCGAGGTCATTTTGCAATCCTACAATACGAGAAAGTTTTATTCCTTCGGCTGGTTTTAGTGCATAACGAGTGACAGTCGGTCCGATGGTTATCTCATCCATTTCTACTTCAATGCCAAAGTTTAGGAGCGTGCGTTTTATAATATTTGCATTTGCTTTGATGTCTCCGGTATTTGGTTTACCCTGATCCTCTTCAAGGAGAGATAGTGGGGGAGGGACATAAGTAGAAATGAGTCCGCCACGTCTGGTCTTGATAGGCATTTCTTCCTCTTCTGTTTCTTCTTTTTTCTTTCCGACACTCAAAGCTTTTTTGATTTTATTCCCGACGCTCTGATTTTCATCAGAGGTTGGGACCCCGACATCTTCGATCGTCGGGGCTCCCTCTTCTTCTTCCTCAATTTCCTCTTCAACTTCTTCTTTCTCTTCTTTTCTTCTTAATATAAAATTCCAAAGTCTTTTTAAATATGGAGCGAGGTCTAACTTTGCATCAAAAATTACTAGAATTGAAATTATTAAAATTGCTCCGAGGAAAATAATACTGGCATAAATATCAAAGAGGGAAACAAATGGTGTTGATAAAATTTTTCCCAAGAATCCACCAGAGTGATGAAGTACACCATTTGCATCTGCACCTGAGGCTATGTCTATCAAGCCGAGTCCAGAGAGGAGAAACATCACAGAGCTGATTATACTTTTTGTTCCAATATTTGGAGTTTGTAATTTTACAAAAGAATATCCGAGGAGGATGAGTAGTGCTGGTAAGAGAATGTATCCGAAGCCCAAGAGGAAATAAAGTTTTTCATAAATAAATTTTCCTGCAACTCCTGTCACATCAAAAGCTGACATTAAAAAAAATAATGCTAAAACAAAAAAAACTATTGCCATGATCCCGTGTTTCGTCTGACTCTTTAGTCCATAACTTTCTTTTTCCTCATATTTTATTTTCTTTCCATTTTTTGCCATGAATGTATTTTAGCATATTTTTATAAGCAAAAAAGTAAAGAATCAATTTTTATAAAGCAATCTATCTGGGCAAGCTTGCCCAGCGAACTGCTCGTCGCTCAAGAAAATAATAAATGGAATACCATTTTTATTTTCTAAGCTCCTGCGCAAGGCTTTCTAAAAATTATTCTTTGCTTTTTCTTTCTTGCTTTTTTATCTGTCCTATATATAATGGACAAATGTTAGCCATGAATAAGGACATGAATAAAAATCTTAAAGACTATGGAAAAGACATCGTAAAGGACAACTTTTCTGTTCCTGCATCCTGTGAAGTTAAGAGTTTCTATTCTGGTTCTTATACCAAGACCCACAAGCTTATTACAGCTCTTTATATGGTAACGGACATAATGGACAAAGATGAACCAATCAGAAATAAATTAAGAATTTTAGGAACAGAAATTATATCGGACCCCGAAGGACCCCGCCAAGGCGGGGCCTACGGGGCAGGCATGTCCATTATAAGGATAGAGCAGATTTTAGCGCTTTTAAGTATTGCTTCGACTATGAATTTTGTATCAGAGATGAACTGTGCTGTCTTAAAAAAAGAGTTTGTTGAATTAAAGGATTCCATACAAGAACATGTAGATGTAAAACCGACATGGATTTCAGAATTTTTAGCCAGCCCTGTTTTAGAAGAAATAGATTTTCCTAAAAAACATTCTCCTCTCTTTCAAAATATGGGGAAATATTCTAAAGGACACAATGAAGATGATAAAGGACAACACTCAAGGACAAGGATTGGTGTTCAAAAGGGAAGTACTTTATTGAAAGCTTTGTCCGATAAAACTTCTCTCTTGTCTCAAGATTTTGATATATTAAAAAAACAAAGACGAGATAATATAATTAATATTATAAAAACTAGTGGAGGTAATGCTACCATAAAGGACATAAAGATAAAAATAGATGCGGGTGTAAATGGTGGAGTTTCTTTTAGTGAAAAAACTCTACAAAGAGAATTATTGTCCTTGATAAAAGACGGTGTCCTTAACAAGACAGGGGAGAAACGCTGGAGCAGGTATTTCATCAAATAATTCAACCCTTCCTAGCCTCCCCTTGTCAGGGGAGGAAAAATGCAGAATCCCCCTGATAAGGGGGATTTAGGGGGTTGCATCTCTCCTGTTGCATTTTCCCTAAAAGTGTGAGAATATAAGCCTATGGACTTTATTCGCATTTGGCGAGTTATCCACATAATATATTGCCCTTTATAGGAGCTATATATTATAATGTTCTTGTGTTTACAGATTGCGCATTTATGTGTGTTCTGTTTTCACAAAATTGATATTTATTTTCATTCAAAATTTCGTCGAAAAAATTTTGAAGGAGAATCAAATGCCCTTCGAAAAAAAAATAGTTTATTTTGTTTTCGAAGTTAAGTTTACATCTATTCATTGTTTTATTTATCCGCTGCATTATTAAGCCTTTGTATTAATTATTAGCTCCGACGTAAAGTCGGAGTCCCGACCAAAAGGCGTCGGGATTATAAGCGGAGAAAAATAGTGATAGGAAAAATTACGCTTTTAGTTTTGTCGAAACTAATTAACGGCGTAGAAAATTAGAAAAATTTATGAGTAAATTATTAAAATCAAAATTTCTTTTTGGAATGATCGTGCTCGTAGCTGTTGCCGTCGTGGCATCAACTGCTGATGCATCTATCACTTCCACTTTGAGAAAAGGTTCAAGAGGTGCTCAGGTTGTCGAACTCCAAACAGCTCTAGGTCTTAATGCTGATGGAATCTTCGGTAACTTGACAAAAGCTGCTGTTGCAACTTGGCAAGCTTCAAAGGGTTTGGTAGCCGATGGAATATTCGGTGCCAAGTCACGAGCTGTCTTCTCAGGTGGTTCAGTAGGAAGCTTCGCTCCTGCAGGTTGTACATCCGCTTCAGGATATAGTCCTTCATTAGGACTAGCTGGTGGACCATGTCATGCCGTAGCATCAGAACAATCAAATGGCTGTCAAGCTGGCTGGTTGTTTAATCCAGCTACTGGTTTGTCATGTACTGGTGTAGTAAATAATACTTCTGGAGTTGCCTCAGTAGCTCTTGCTTCTGACAATCCAGCTTCCGGTACAGTTCCAGATGCTGCAAATGCGAACTTCACAAAGTTCACAATCAGCTCTGGTGCAATTGCTACAACTATCACTAACTTATATGTAACTCGCTATGGTCTTTCAATCAACTCTGATGTTGAAAACATTAAGATTCTTGATCAAGACATGGTTCAAGTTTCATCTTCTGGTAGTTTAAACAGTAACAACAAAGCACAAATTAGCTTCTCACCAGCTCTTACTATCCCAGCGAATACTGTAAAATCTTTTTACATTCGTGCAGGTATAGTTGACGGCACAGTGGGTGGTAAATCTGTAGCTCTTGGTATTGATTCAGCTTCTGATATAACAGCAAATGTTTCAATCGGAGGTTCATTCCCTGTAAAGGGTAACCTTATGAACACTGTTCTCCTTACTATCGGCACATTGACTGCTGATGAAGACGGAACAGTTACAGATTCACAGCCAGATGGCGGTGATGTTGATGTAGTTGTTAATAAATTTAAATTAACAGCTGGTTCAACTGAATCTGTTACAGTAAGACAAATTGCAGTTGAGAGACAAGGTACAGCTTCTGCTTCAGATGTTGCTAACATCGAACTCTTCGATGTTTCAAAGGCAGTATCTCTCGGCACAGCTGCTTCTTGGGACGCAAATGGTTTAGCAACCTTCAATAATTTGAATATCGTTCTTGATAAAGGCGAGACTCGAAGATTTGAAGTTCGTGTTGATATCATTGGTGGCTCAAGCTTGACTGTTAACGCAGACCTTACTGATGGTTCAGATGTTCGTGTTCAAGCTGTTGGTGATATTTATGGTTTCTACATTACACCTACAAATAGTATGACCAACGGTCAGGGTGCAAGTAACCAAACAATTCAATCCGGAACTCTTACAATCACAAGATCAGCATCTACTCCAGCCGCTGGAAATATCAGCTCTGGTTCTGATGTAGCTCTTGCAGTGTTTGATTTCCAAGTATTAGGAGAACCAATGAAGGTTACTTCAATTAACGTTGATTCAACTTTTGGTGGTGGTCCAATGCTTTATACTGAAGTAACTAATGTTAAATTAGTTGACGCAACTACAGGCGCTTTGCTTGCAGGTCCTAAAGACTTAGTTGTTACCACAGAAGATGCAACATTTACGGATGTTATCATCTTCCCAGTTGGTGTAACGAAAGTTAAAGTAACTGCAAATATCGCATCTTCTGTATCATTGAACGATACTATCAAGATTGACCTTGATGATCCTTCAACTGGTGTTGTTGCGAAAGGTATGACTTCAAATGATTCTGTAACTCCAAGTCCTGCTTCAGCCGTTTCTGGTAATACTATGGTTGTTCAGGCTGCTGCTCTTACAGCTGTAACTAATACAACTCCTGCTATTCGCAGTGTTGTAATAGGTCAGCAAGATTTCGTTTGGTCTACATTCACATTATCTGCTTCAAATTCTGGTGAAGACGTAAATGTCTCAACAGTTGTTGTAGAAAATACTGCTACCGTAGCAGAAGGAACTGACTCCGGTGGTGAGGATGTTGACAATGTTGAAATCTGGGCAGACTTGACATCAGGTTCTAGTGCTCGTGGCGATGTATATGAAACATTGGTTTCAACTACAAAGCAATTCACTGGTACTAGTGCTACTGATACTTTGTTAACATTCAATCTTAATCCGATAGTTACTGTTCTAAAGAATAGTTCAGTATCCTTCGCAGTTGTTGCTGATCTTTCAGCAAGTGCTGAGGTTGATGATACATTTGCTATTAGTCTAGATACTGACGAAGGTGATGTTACCGCTAATGGTAAGACTACTGGTTCAACAGTTACTTTGACTCCTTCTGGTGCTGGTCAAGCAATGACTGTCGCTACTGGTGGTACACTTACAATTTCTGTTGATTCCTCATACAATTCTACTGCGCCATTACTCATGGATACTTCAGCTGAACAAGTAGTTGGAGCATTCAGATTGGCAGCTAATAATACTGAAAACTTGAATGTTGACAGTATTAAGATTACAGATGATGGAACAAACGGTAATGACGTTGTAGCTTCCTTTAAGTTCTACAGTGGTTCTACACTTCTCGGAACAGTTGCTCCAGATGGAAGTGGTAATGGTGAATTGTTCTTGGCATCAGGTCAATTAGTTGTATCAGCAGGTAGTTACAAGATTGTAACTGTTAAAGCTGTTCTAAATGATATTGATGGTACAGGATTCGTTAACGGTGATACATTAGAAGTAACAATCGCTGCTGCAGGTGATGTGGATACTACAGGTCTTGCTTCCGGTGCTGCTGTAGACTCAACTGAAGAAAATGTTGATGCTCCTACTCATACTGTTTATGAGGCATATCCTACAATTACACTTGACCTTGTTGCCGCACCAGGTGGTAATCTTACACTTAATTCTAACCAATTGGTTGCAGTGTTGAAGATTTACAACAATGGTGATCAAGATATTACTTTCGAAGCTTCTGATTCTAATATCTCTATGCAAGCTGTTATCGTCGGAGACGATACAGATACAGCTAGCGAGACGATTACTATCAAAGACGAAGACGGTAATACTCTAGACATATCAACTGATGCTACTGTTGCTGCAGACTTTAATTCAGCAAGTGGTACACTACAGTTTGACTTTGACTTCAGTACTGCTGCTCTAACAGTCGCTCCTGGAACAACTGAAAGAATCTACGTCTATGCTGATACATCAGACTTGGAAGATGATAATGATAGTATCCAAATCTGGTTAGATGACGTTGCAGCTGATCTAGAGTGGGCTATAGACAATGATGACGGAGAATATCAGGAAGGAGACTATGTCTTCAAGAATGATATCTTCGGCATGACATATACAAATCCTACCTAGCTTCTAATTAGTTATTTAGGTAAGCTTTTAGATGGTCGAATATCTATTAGCTAAACAAAAAACCCCCGAAAGGGGGTTTTTTGTTTAGTCTTTTTATGCTATATTTTATAAATGATAAATTCATATAAAAAATATATATCGTTTTTTGTGTTTTTGTTGGTGGTTGTTGGTATTTTTTTTATTATCAATAGAAGTCGAGATTCAGTTACTACTCCTTCCTCTACTTATAGAGAACTTATAACAGCTGGCCATAAATTGTATCTTCAAGAAAAATATGAAGAAGCGCTTCCATATTTTAAGAAAGCAGTTTTGCTTGAGCAAAGTGATCGTATCTATCGTTCTTTGTATTCTGTTTATCTTGGACTTAAAGATTATAAAAATGCTGAAATATATATTAAAAAATCGGTTGGTATTAATGGTGAAATACCAAATAATTGGTTAGAATATGCTTCTTTTGAGAATTATTATATGAAAGCACCGTTTGATGTTGTTTCGCAAGTTTATCTAAAAGGGTTAGAGGTGACTAAAAATAATATTGATTTAGTTACGAATTATGCAGGATATTTAACTGAAAATAAGAAATATAATGAAGCCATAGTCTATTTAAAGAAAGCAATAGCTATAGATCCCACTAGGAAAGATGCATTTCAAGCCGAAATAAACAGCTTGCAGAAAGGTCTATAAAGAGTACAATAAGGTTTATATTATTATAAAGTTAACTTTTTTGGAATATATGAGTATAAGTAAAAAGAATATTGTAATAGCGTTTGTTGTTTTGGTTATGTTGGGAATTGGTTTTTTGATTTATAAGAATAATAAAGATGTGAATTATTCTGTTGTCTATATGACAACAGGGGAGGTATATGTCGGTAAATTAAGCACTTTCCCTAATCTTGAGCTGAGAGATGGTTTTATCTTTCAAGTTACTAAGGATGTAAAAGACTCAACAAAGACGAATTTCCAGCTTCAGCCTATAAAAGACGCTCTTTGGGCACCACAAAGTATGCATCTTATAAAGGACAACGTTGTCTTTTATGGTGAACTCATGTCCGATAGTAAAATTGCGGAGACTTTAGCTAAGCAAGCCCGGTAATTACGAATGAGAAATTAAGAATTACGAATGAGAGTAAAAATGGTTTTAATTCGTAATTGATAATCCGTAATTCGTAATTTAAAAAAGTTATGCACATGGTAGTTGTGCGTAACTTTTTTCTTTTGTTGTATAATAAAAGGTGCACTAGAGTGTCGAATACTCTTTTGCTAATTTTGATTATCTTTAAATGCATTATTAGGTAATTAAAAAAATTTAGTTTCTATTATTAACGTTTTATTATTAATGTTTTTTATTATTTCAGCCATAGGCTGATCCGCCTTTGGCGGAAACTATTATTAAATTATGAAAAAAATATTTAAAGGTCTAGGTTTAGGTTTTATTACTTTAGCTCTTATTCTAGTTGGAGGAGTTCAGGTAAGCGCTGATTTAACTGTAGCTGCTTTAGCAGTGACAAGTAGTGCTGCTATTACTGTTTCATCTACTACTGCTTCTGCTGCTACTTTTGATTCCGGAACAACTGGTGCAGTAAATATTGGAACAGGAGCATCTGCTAAGACGGTTACTGTTGGTAATGCTACCACAACGACCGCTCTTGCTCTTAACTCTGGCACAGGCGATATGACATTGACTTCTACTGACGATGTTTCTATCCTTGGAGGTTCAGCAGGTTCAATAATCAATATCGGTACAAATGTTGATGGTAACGCTATCAACGTAGGTACAGACAATACTGCAGCTGACACAATAATAGTCGGTTCTGCATTAGATAACGTGGATCTAGCAGGTGAGGACATTGCTTTAACATCTGCTGACGATATCCATATCCTTGGAGGTTCAGCAGGTTCAATAATCAATATCGGTACAAATGTTGATGGTAACGCTATCAACGTAGGTACAGACAATACTGCGGCTGATACGATTGTAATCGGTTCAGCATTGGATACTTCTAGCTTACTTGGTATTTCAGTTACTGTGGGTTCAGCTGGTACTACTTCAGCCCTTGCATTAAATTCTGGCACAGGCGATATGACATTGACTTCTGTAGATGATATCTCAATTCTTGGAGGTTCAGCAGGTTCAATAATCAATATCGGTACAAATGTTGATGGTAACGCTATCAACGTAGGTACAGACAATACTGCGGCTGATACGATCATAATCGGTTCTGCATTAGATAACGTGGATCTAGCAGGTGAGGACATTGCTTTAACATCTGCTGACGATATCCATATCCTTGGAGGTTCAGCTGGTTCAATAATCAATATCGGTACAAATGTTGATGGTAACGCTATCAACGTAGGTACAGACAATACCGCAGCTGATACAATCATAATCGGTTCAGCATTGGATAACGTGGATCTAGCAGGTGAGGACATTGCTTTAACTTCAGCTGATGATATTACGATTAGTGGTAACTCAGCAGCTGGAATTCTTAATTTAGGTACTGGAAATGATGGATATGTAATTAACGTAGGTACAGACAATACTGCAGCTGATGCAATAAACATTGGTTCTGCTTTAGACACTACAACTGTTGCTGGTATATTAGTTATTCCTGCAAGCACTGGTTTAGCTGATGCTGCTTGTACAACAGGCAGAATCTACTTTGCTACAACAACAGCTAATGCTATGACTGCTAATCATCTTTATGTTTGTAATGCTGCTGGTAATGCATGGGTAGATGTCGCTAATAACTAGTCGTTTTGTTTCTTAAGTATTGAATTATTAACAAACATGCAGAGTTTCCTTTAGGTTTTATTTAAGGTCGATTCTGCATTAACAAATCTTAAAAACAAAATGATTAAAAAATTAAAAATAGGTTTACTAGTAACCGTGTTATCTCTGACGGTTGGAGTAAGTTCTGCTTTTGCGGCAGCCCTAACTTATAGCGCTGACCAGACCATTGATTTGTCTAGTCCAGATATTAATTTGACAATCACATCAGGTTCAGAGGCGACAAGTGTAGTAGTTGGTACTGGAACTTTGACGGTGACTGTGCCTTCCGGAAGTGCTTTTGTAGTTACTTCTGCAAGTCGAGCTCTTTCTCCAAACATAGCTTCAAGTACAGCATTTACAATCAATAACAATTGTAATGGATCTCAGTTACAAACAATGACAATCACTGGGGTTAGTACTTCAGGTACTGTTACAATAACTCCAACTTCTGCTAAGTGTACTACTAGCGGTGGAGGGGGTGGCGGTGGAGGAGGCGGTGGAGGTTATTCTGCTCCGGCAGCAACTCCAGCTGTCTCAGCAACTCCAGCTACTCCTGCAACTCCTACAGTAACTTCAGCAACTCCTGCTACTCCCGCAACCCCAGCTACTTCATCTGTAAATGCTTACAACTTCGGAACTACTACATTGAAAAATGGCAGTAGGGGTGAAGCTGTCAAAGAATTACAGAGATTCTTGAATGCAAAATTGAATCTAGGTCTAGCAATAGACGGTGCTCTAGGTCCAAAGACTATTGCTGTTATCAAACAATGGCAAATGGATAATGGTCTAGTGGCTGATGGCCTCATCGGTCCTGCTACAAAGGCAATGATGAACGCTCAGGCGGCTGGTACTGTAGTTGCTACTTCATCTGTAAATGCTTACAACTTCGGAACTACTACATTGAAAAATGGCAGTAGAGGTGAAGCTGTCAAAGAATTACAGAGATTCTTGAATGCAAAATTGAATCTAGGTCTAGCAATTGACGGTGCTCTAGGTCCAAAGACTATTGCTGTTATCAAACAATGGCAAGAAGACAATGGTCTAGTACCTGATGGCCTCATCGGAGCAAAGACAAAAGCTATGATGAATGCGTCGGTGAATTAGGTTATAGTTGCTAGGTTCTAGGGACTAGAAAATAAAAACACAAAAAACCACCTCAAAAAGGTGGTTTTTTGTTGTGTTGCAAATCTTTTATCTAATGTGGTATAATAAAAAATATGAAAAATATTATTCAATTTTCAATTGAAAAAGGACAAGATGGCTATTATATAGCTTCGGCGAATGATTTTGCTATTTTTACTCAAGCAAAAAATTTAGAAGATTTATTTGTAAACATTAAAGAAGCCACAGAACTTTATTTTGAAGAAGTAACTTCTGAAGAAACATCTATTAGTCACAATCCTTCAATTTTTATTAATTACGAAATGCCTATTTCTCTCTATGTCTAAACAGAGACGGCTTTCTGGTAAAGAAGTCGTGAATTTTTGTGAAAAGCATAATTTTAATATAAGTAGACAAAAAGGAAGTCATATCAATTTAGTACGCATTGTTTCTGGAATTAAACAGGTTGTGACTATACCAAATCATAAAGAAATAGATAGAGGGACGCTTCATAATATTTTTAAGAAACTTTTATCATTTATTTCTGAAGATGACTTACATAATTTTTTTTATAGGGAATAATATATATTATTAATTATCTTTTAATTTTAAATTATATGAAAAAAGGAAATGCCGTACTCGAATTGATTGTGGTTTTAGCTCTTGTCATCTTTGCATTGTGGTCAATGAAAAATAATTCTACTGTTATCGTAAATGATACCCCGGAAATAGTTTCTACAGAAGACACGAGCACTGGCAGTGTAAATGTTGTCGTTCCTGTAAAACCAATCAGTTATGCTCAAGCATTAGTAAAGTTTAAAGATTCTCGTATCCAACTTGATCAAAATTGTCAGGCATATCCAAATGTTATGACTTTTAAAAATAATACAGAGATAATGGTGGACAATCGTTCTCCTTTGGCTCGTATTGTAAAAATCGGTTCGGTTTACAACATCAAAGCTTATGGTTTTAAAATTATAAGACTTTCCAGCCTCACTTTGCCCACTACTTGGTTTGTAGATTGTGGCACTTCTCAAAATGTCGCTACAATTTTAATTCAGAAATAATAAAAAAATGTTTGATGTTGTCTTTAAAATCTGGTATATGATCGCCATCTTGCCATTCTTGATATTCATAGAAGGGGACAAGATGTTTGCCAATTTCTTAAAAAAAAGAAACATTTACGCTCATTGGGACATCTGGCATTCCGCTCTTCTTTTCTTTATCGTTCTATTCATCATCCTATGGTCCATGGGCTATAGGTAAAAAGTTTTCCACATTTTTTCTTTTTAATTAAAGTAATTTAACCATATAATTTTCTAGTGGATGCACACCAATCAAAATCAAAATTTGTTTTATTTTTTCTAAATAATAGAAAAAAGTTTCAATTAGTTTTTCTTACAATTATTTTTGTGATTTTTGTTTTTTTGGTTCAACGCCTTTTCATTAATTATAATAATATTTATTCTTTTTTAGTTTTTGATACAGCAGTTGTCCTTTTTTGGGGTATATGTATTGTAATTTCACAATTTTATGCTGAAAAATTTGCTGAAAAATTTAGAAAATATTTATATTTTAAAAGTGGTACTAAGGTATGGTCTTTGATTTCTTCGATTTCTCTCTATTTTGTCTTGTATATTTTAATTTTATTTATACTTATTTTAATAATAACAAATTTTTCGATACTTTTATCGAATTCTTCTGATACTGAAGATTTGTTATTTTTTACTATAATGGGCTTATCCCCATACATCTTGTTTCTTTGGTTTGTATCTATCAGTATTGGTTTTGTTTCGTTGATAGTGCATTCTAATCAATCGGAAGTTGTAATTATTGAAGGAAGAATTCCTTTTAGAGTTTATTTTTTATTTTTTATTTCGATACTTCTTGCTATTATTTTTCTATTTATTATTAGTATTTGATTAAAGGAGGGCAGTCCTGAATTTTGCTTGTCGGGTGTCCAACACCCGACAGGGATGATATAATATAAAAATATGAGAGAAGATCCATTAATAACTGGTTTGTATTATCATATCTATAATAGAGGAGTAGATAAGAGAGATATTTTTATGAATAAAGCCGACCTAGATAGGTTTGCTTTAAGTGTAAAAGAATTTAATATAGTTAAGCCAATAGGTAGCATAAAGGAACGGATGATTGAATTAAAAGAGTCGTCGGGTGTCCAACACCCGAAACCCCTTGTTTCTATTGTTTGTTATTGTTTTAACCCTAATCATTTTCATTTTATTTTAAAACAAGAAGTTGATGGTGGTATTTCAGAATTTTTTAAACGATTACTTGGTGGATACACAAATTATTTTAATTTGATTCATAAAAGAAATGGAGCTTTATTCCAAGGTAGATTTAAATCCAAATTGATTAATGATGATGCATATTTCTTAAAAATTCGACCATACACACATTTAAATTATTTAGTACATGATATTCCTAAAGAAAAAGCGCATTTGGTATTATCGAGTGAAAAAGAATATGATACAAATAATTTTACCTTTATTTCAGGAAAAGAGGCAAAAGATGTACTGGATTTTTATGGAGGTAATGAAAATTTTAAAAAAGAATGTTTGAACACAATATCTTTTATTCGTGATGAAAGAGGTTTGACCTCTCTTTTAGAAGATGATCCACTTCCGTAAACCCGTCGGGTGTTGGACACCCGACGGGTGGAGTTTTCCACATTTTTTATTTTTAATTAATTTAGTTTAATTATATAATCTATGGATGGAAAAAATAAAAATGTATCTACCGCAGAAGCCATTTAAAATATTAAAATGGTTTTTTTTAATTTTAGTTGGAGCATTTATAGTTTTAGTTATTGTTCGGGCATTTCATTTTTATAATTTAGATAAAACTAATGCCGAAGTTGCAAAAATTCATGCGACCAAGCTCACCATAGACGATGTGATGGGGAAAAACCTTCCACCGGATCCGGGGGCCGATGCTAATAAGACTATTGCCGGTATTGATGCAAATAATAACGGTATTCGCGATGATGTGGAGCTGGCTATCTTTAATGCTTATCCAAATTCCGCAAAAACCCGCGCTGTGCTTTTGCAGTATGCGCTAGCGTTGCAGATGGAGGTGATACAGCCGATAGTGAATACGATTACTGCGACAGAAGTTATTCGTGAAGAAGATAGGGCGTATCAATGTATAGGTGAAATTTTTTCAAGAAATGATATGAAGAAATTTATTGAAGATGGAGATAGGTTAATCTCTTTTATTGAAAAAAGACAATTAAATACAGAAGAAAGAAAAAATGGTAGAAATCTTTTTGTTAAAAAAGTAAGAAGTTATAGTTCGTTAGATAGAATTTGCGATATTGATTATTCAAAATTATCAAATTAATTTTTTTATGAAAAGAAGAATATTATTTATTCTTGTTTTGATTTCACTATTTTCTCCTTTTTCGAAAGTTTCAGCCAATGAATTATGTTCCTCAAGTGGATATACTGTTTTGACTATGAATGGAATATTTACAGATAAACAAGGAGCTCTAGATAATAAAAAAAATTTAGAAAGATATTTTTTACCAACTTATAATAACCAAAAACTTACCATTGACTATGTTTACAACCCCACCCACCTCGCCGGTGTGGGGGACTTGATTGATGCAGTGCAACAAGGACTTTTTGATCAGAAATCAGATTATGATCTGGTGGAGATGTTGAATGACGCAAGTCAAAAAGTTACAACTCAAAAACTCTTGCTCGTTGCCCATTCACAGGGCAATTTTTATGCTAATAACTTTTACGACAAAGTCGCATCAGTGCCTGGTGGAGTTCCGAGTGAATCAATCGGTGTTTATGGAGTAGGTAGTCCGGCAGATCGTGTCGCTGGTGGAGGAAAATATCTAACTTCTGATACTGATAGTGTGATTGCTGCCAAAGTTGGGAGATTTTTAAAAATTTTGCCACCAAATATTCATATACCATTACAAAGTTTTGATGGTAATGGGCATAGTTTTTCAAATGTTTATTTACAATATAAAGGCACAGAAATTGTTTCTGATATAAAAAATTCTTTAGATAAATTAAAAACAAATGATGTTCAAGATTCACAAAAGCCATGTATTGATCCACCAAAACTTTCTATTTTACACAAAGTAGAAGGCGCGGTGCTTTTTGTCGCTGATCCACTCGCGAGTTTTACAAAAACTGTCGCAGTCGGCACTGTGGTCGGCGCATATAGAATTAGCTTGGCTATTGGAAATAGTATTATAAATACTGCAGATTTTTTGGCTTCTTCTGTTTCTTCATTTGCCCAGTCTATTTTTAATAATAAAAAAAGTTTAGCAATAAATAATACTGCTTCGGTAATTTCTGCAACAGAACAAATAGTAGAAACAGAGACAGTAAAAGATTTTACACCATTGCCAGTTGTAGAAAATATTGTTCCACAAGTTCAAATTAATATCCCGCAAGTACAAGTTGTGGAAGAAAAAGTTGAAGAAGTTCCTATAGTTGCCGTAGAGACACAAATACTAACTCAAATTGTGCAAACTACACCTGTGGTTCAAGTCGTCTCCAGTAATATATATCATGGTGGTGGAAGTAGAAATGTTGAGCCTGTGATTGAAGAGCCTCCTTTGCCTTCTGATATTACTTCTCCAATCATAACTATCATTGGTGATAATCCTATAGAGGTTATTAAAAATAATATTTATACTGACGCCGGAGCGACAGCTTTAGATGATATTGACGGTTCTCGTGTTGTGGATGTCACTGGGATGGTAGATACTGCAGTTGTTGGAGATTACATTATTACTTATACAGTGAAAGATCTTTCAAATAATGTCGCAACTAGCACTAGGACTGTGCACGTCGTTGAGGCTCCTTTACCTCCAGATATTTTAGCTCCTATTATCACTATCCTCGGAGATAATCCGGCAAGTGTTTCTGTCGGTTCTGTTTATACTGATGCTGGTGCGACTGCCTTGGATGATGTCGATGGTGTGATAACCGTTTCTTCTTCCGGGTCAGTAAATAATTGGATAGCAGGCGTTTATACTATTACTTATGGTGCAAAGGATAATGCAAATAATACAGTAACAGCAGTTCGTACTGTAAATGTCGTTGATGCAATTTCTGAAATAGCTTTATCTTTTTCAGATTTAAATGATAATGGAATTGCAGATAGTGAAGAGGTCGATGTTGTGATGGATGCTAATAGGTCTTTACCAGCAGGAGAATATCGTTTTAATAATTTAACTATTTCCAATAATGCAGTCTTGACTCTTGCTGGTGATATTCTATCTTCAAATTCTTTTAAAGGAGTAAAAATTACTGCTATAAATTTAAATATAAATTCTGGTTCATCTATTTCGGCTGATAAAAAAGGATATAGGGCAGGCACAGGGCCGGGAGCTTCTTCGGAGGATTCTGTCGGCGCAAGTTATGGAGGATTTAGTTTGAGAGGGGAGGCTTTTTCAACTACTTATGGTTCAGCGACAAAACCGATTGATTTGGGTAGTGGTGGAGCTAATCCAAATTATGATTTTGGTGGCGGAGCAATGCGCGTCGTGGTGTCCGATACTTTTACAAATGATGGAATTATGTCTTCAAATGGTGGTGACGCAAGTAGTGGGGGTAGTATTTTTGTGACGGCAAATAATATTTCTGGAAGTGGAAAATTCCAGGCAAATGGTGGAAGTCTTTATGCGGGCGGTTATTTTAAAAGTCCGGGAGGTGGAGGCAGGATAGCTATTTATTATCAAAATTATTTATTTAATGGAGTCATAGAAGCAAAAGGCGGATGTGGTAGCTATAATGGTTGGTCTGCTTCTTGTGGGCAAAATGGCACCGCATTTGTTTTAGATAATTCAACAAATAATCTTTATTTAAATAATGTAAATAGTTTGTGGAAATTTTTAGTTAGTGACGGGCCTTTTTCTTTTAATAATATTTATATTTCAAACGGCGCAAAAGTGATATCGGAGAGTGGTGTGAATATAAAAGCCAACAATCTTTTTATTAATGGAAATTCTCTTTTTACTTTTTCTGATAATCAAACGTTAGATGTTCCAAATATCTCAATTGATGGAGGCGCGACTATGACACTTTTTGGTAGCGAAACAATCACAGCCAGCACTCTCACTTTAGCGGGAAATTCTATAGTTACTGTTATTCCTGAAAAGATACTTTCCTTAAATATTCCAAATATTACGATAGGAGAAGGTTCATCTGTTTCAGCTGATAGAAAGGGATATAAAGCAGGTACAGGGCCTGGAGCTTCTTCGGAGGATTCTGTGGGTGCGAGTTATGGGGGATTTAGTGTAAGAGGAGAGCTTTTTACAACTACTTATGGTTCAGAAACAGAACCTACTCATTTTGGTAGTGGTGGTGCTAATTCAAATTATGATTTTGGTGGAGGAGCGATACGTATCGTAGTTTCTGATATTTTGACAAACAATGGAAATATTTCTTCAAATGGAGGCGATGCAGGTAGTGGAGGTAGTGTTTATGTGACAGCAAATAATGTTGCAGGAAGTGGAACATTTCAAGCAAATGGCGGAAAACTTTATGCGAGTGGTTATTTTAAGAGCCCAGGAGGTGGAGGACGAGTAGCTCTTTATTATAAAACTTCTTCATTTAGTGGGATAGTAGAAGCGAAAGGAGGATGCGGGAGTTATGATGGTTGGAGCAGAACTTGCGCTGGTGATGGTACTGTTCATATTGTAGATGAAAGTATTTTGCCTCAATGATATAATGAAAATATGGTAACTAAGCATTTTTTTAAGGTTCTGGTCATTTTTATGGGAATGATAATTCTCGGAATTGTTGGAGTTTTTTTGGCAAATTATCTTGCAAAATAAATAATTTATGCTATAGTGGATTTACCGCAAAGACAGTAGGTGTCGAAAGACGTAAATCCTACAGAGTGGTCGATGTTTTATTGTGGCTTAAAGGCCGTTTTTATTTTGTCAAAAATATATGCTGTTAAAATCAAAAAAAGAAGAAATAATTAAAGACTTGGAAGGAGCTGTAAAAGGAAGCAAGTCCGTTGTCTTCGTAAACTTTCATGGTTTGAAAGTGAGCGACGAGACAGTCTTGCGCCGAGAGCTCCGAACAGGAGGTGTCGGTTATAAAGTTTCCAGAAAGACTCTTCTCGGTCGCGCCCTCAAAGGCAAAGCCGAAGGTGAAGTTCCGAAACTAGATGGAGAAGTCGCCATCGCTTATTCCAAAGACGAAATAGCAAGTCCTCGAGAAATTTATAATTTTCAAAAAACTCACAAAGGAATAGTTTTGAGTATTTTGGGAGGAATTTTCGAAGGTAAATTTGTCGGCAAGGACCGGATGATGGAGCTCGCAATGATACCAAGCAAGGAAGTATTACTTTCCAAATTGGCATTTTTGCTCAAGAGTCCTATGCAACGTTTAGCTATCGCTGTCGGTGAAGTAGGGAAGGTAAAAGGTAAGTAGAAATTTACCTCTCCCCCAACCCCTCTCCATTTTTTCTAAATGGAGAGGGGTGAAGGGGTGAGGATATTATTAAGTTAACAAAAAAACACATGTCAAAATTTGATGCATTTTTAAAAGACCTTGAAGGAGCTTCTGTCCTAGAATTAAATGAGCTCGTAAAGGCTATCGAGGTAAAGTTTGGAGTATCTGCTACCGTTGTTGCAGGAGCTGGTGCAGGTGCTGCCGCTCCGGCTGCTGAAGAGCAGAGCGCTTATACAGTTATGCTCACTTCTGCTGGTGATCAAAAGATTGCTGTCATGAAGATAGTAAAGGAAACCCTAGGCCTAGGCTTGAAAGATGCCAAGGACTTGGTGGACGCTGCTCCTTCAACCCTAAAAGTAGGTATGAAGAAAGAAGAAGCTAATGATTTGAAGAAGAAAATCGAAGCAGCAGGAGGCAAGGTAGAATTGAAATAAATACAACCCCTTAATCCCCTTTTTAGGGGTTTGTTTTCCGCTTGTCTTTTCTTGAAAAAGGACTAGAATGTCTAGATGGAAATTCTCGGGAAAATAGTAGGCAATGGCGCAAGGGTTAAAATAATGAGGCTATTTTTACTTAATAGAGGTAAGGGCTTTAAGAGCAAGGATGTCGCAAAACGAAGTAGAGTAGATATTGAGATGGTTCGTAAGGAACTTAGGCTCTTGTCTTCTATAAATTTTATCAAGAAACGTTCAAAGACTTCTCTGGATTGGTATTTCAATTCTGCTTTTCAATATGCGGGCGCTTTAGAAGAGCTTTTGGTCCGTTCCGATACTTTAAACAAAGAAAAAATAATAAATAATTTTAAAAGTGTAGGACGAATTAAATTTCTCGTTGTTTCCGGTGTTTTTATAAAAAATAATAATAGCAGGGTGGATTTGTTGATAGTAGGGGACAAGCTAAAACGAGGCAAAATAGAGGCAGGAGTTCGTAGACTGGAAGCGGAGATAGGAGTAGAGCTTACTTATGCTATTTTTAATACAAAAGAGTTTATTTACAGGTTGAATATGTATGACAAGCTTATTCGAGATATTTTGGACTTTCCTCATGAGATCGTTTCCCAGACAAAAGAGTTATCCACACAGGTATTAAAAAAGGGTTAAAATTTGGTATACTTAATACTATAGAACTTTAATAGGGTCGAAATCCCGACGTGGTGTCGGGATCCCGATTAGTCGTCGGGACTTAAAAAGGTTTATTATTAATAATTTATTATTTATGGAAACATTAGGTTTAAATACATGGGGTCAGGTTTTTAATGAGTCGCTTTTAAGTTTGTGGGCTGGTTTTGTTCAATTTGTTCCGAACTTTATCGTAGCAATTGTATTTTTTATTATCGGTTGGGTTTTGGGTGGTATTATCGCTAAAGCCCTAGAGCAAGTCTTCAGCGCTTTGAAAATAGATAATCTTCTCCGATCTATCGGTGTAGATGGCTTTTTCCGAAGAGCAGGGATGAACTTGAATTCCGGATACTTTATCGGACAAGTAGTGAAGTGGTTTGTAATCGTTGTATTCCTTATTCCTTCACTTGATTTGGTTGGTCTAAACAGCATCAAAGATTTCTTGCAATACGATGTATTAGGTTTCTTGCCTAGAGTTATCGTTGCTGCACTTATTTTGATAATCTCTACAATCGTAGCTGAGGCTATCTCAAAGGCAGTTTCTGCTTCTGCAAGAACAATGAATCTAACTTCTGCAAATATGCTTGGTACTATTGCAAAATATGCCATCTGGATATTCGCTTTCATAATTGCCCTAGGACAATTAGGAGTTGCAGACTACTACATGAGTGTTCTTTTCACTGGAATCATCGCAATGGTCTCCATCGGTGGAGCTCTTGCTTTCGGTTTGGGTGGTAGAGACGCAGCTGCAAAGTTTATTGCAAAAGTTAGCGAAGAAGTTTCCCACAGAGAATAATCTATATTTTAGATAGTTTTCTTACAAAAAAGATGTCATGGGGTTATCCCTGTTGACATCTTTTTTGCTTTTTAATTGGTTGTGGTATAATCAATCTATGTTAACAGATTTTATA
>Ga0208373_1000879_pt1 | contig 45095 bp, 54 predicted proteins | sample RifOxyC2_FD_184036 | JGI IMG/M metagenome (GOLD analysis project Ga0208373, IMG submission 184036) | Soil microbial communities from Rifle, Colorado - Rifle Oxygen_injection C2 (SPAdes) | ecosystem: Environmental > Terrestrial > Deep subsurface > Rock core/Sediment | place: Rifle, Colorado...
CGGGGCGATGGGGTGCCTGTATGGCACGATGCTTTCGGAAGCGGGGGAATCCGTATGGTTGCTCGATGTCTGGGAGGAGCACGTCCGTGTCATTCAGCAATGGGGCCTTACGATTTCTTCCCCAGCGGGGGAGCGTGCCGTTCCGATGAAGGCAACGACGGACCCGCGGGAAATCGGCAAGGCTGAGCTGGTGATCGTCTTTGTCAAATCGTACAGTACCCGGGAGGCGATGAGCGGCGCGCTCTTTCTTCTCGGAGCGGAGACGATGGTTCTTACGGTGCAAAACGGCCTGGGCAATATCGAGCAGTTGGCCGAGGTTGCCGGTGAAAGGCGGATTATTGCGGGCACAAGCGGATTCGGGGCGACGATGCTTGCGCCTGGACATATCCGCCATGCCGGGACCGGAGCGACAACGATAGGAGAACTGTCCGGAGTCAAAACGGCGAGGATAGAGAAGCTGTATGCCGTTTTAAACAACGCCGGGTTAAATCCGGTGCTCGCCGAAAACCTGCAGGGGATAATATGGGGGAAGCTCCTGGTCAATGTGGGAATAAACCCGCTTACCGCCCTGGCGAGGGTGAAAAATGGTCAGATTCTGGAGATCCCGGAGTTGGCCGGGTTGATGGAAAAAGCGGTCAGCGAGGCGCTGGCGGTAGCCCGCCGTAAGGGAATAGCCCTTGTGCCCGCCGGTGATACGCTGGAGCATGTCCGGGAGGTTATTCGCAACACGAAGGATAATATCTCTTCCATGCGCCAGGATGTCGAAAAAGGAAAGCGGACTGAAATTGATTTCATAAACGGGGCTGTTGTCCGGGAAGGGGCTGCTTGCGGTGTTCCGACACCGGTCAATTTCGCGTTGACGAGCCTGATAAAGGGTTGGGAAGCGGGTGTCCGGCAAGGGCGATGTCAAAATATTCCTTGACAAACAAAAACATCCCCCCTATACTTCCAGCCGTCGAAAGCAATGCCTTATCAATTAATACCGGATCACCTAACTCGATCTTTTTTATTTGCGGCTATGAATAAAAATAATTACACATACGAGTTTTATCGGCGTGTTCGGTATGGGGAATCCCAATTTATTGGCTCTCTAATTGAGAGGAGAACAAACCCAGAAAGAATATCGTGTGCTTCGATTATGAATTGGGTGAAACAACTTGCTTTTATAGATGTTTTTGATGATCGGGTATTTTTTGTTCGAGTGGAAGTTTAATCAGAAGCATGGCATCTCCAGCAATAAAATAATATTGTTTTGTCAATATGAGGACAATGGTTGATAAGCCATTCCAGTGCGGGGGAGCTTCGCTCCTAAAGATACTTACTTTCTTGATATAGTCCTTCAGTTCCATTTCCTGTATAGTGAAGGGAGGGTTTTAGCAACATGCAGAACTTGAAGAAATTTCATTTTTTGGCTGCTTTTTTGTTTTTTGTTTTTATTTTCGGGTGTGCCAGTCCGCCAAAAGTATTGGACCGGGCGCTTCCCGGACCCCAGGTGGTGATGAATCCCGAGGTGATATCATTGGGGGTAGCCAAACTAATGGGTACTGATTTTATCTTCGATGGTTCAGGCTTCACCTCGGGTGATAAGGTCTTCATCTCCCTGATCGGTAAGCCGGACGTCAATGTCGCCGTTGCCCTCACCAAGGTGGCCCAGGACGGGACCTTCCGGGCGGAAATGGGGCAGACAGATCCGGCAAAAATAGCCAAAGTCGTAGGGATACTCCGGGCAAATGCGATAAGCAACGAAAAAATGAAACCCGTGATCGTGCGTACCCAGCCGACAATTCCCGCTGGTACATACACCATCAGGGCCAGCAGCCTCATGACGGACAAGACAGCAGAGACCTCTGTGGTGGTGGCCGACCCGTCGATTCTCAATCGAATCGTGGATAGCATCGGCGAGATGCTTGGAAGTATCGATGACAAAAGGTGAGGCTGACCGGATCGATTTGCCGCTGTTTTGCCGCAGCGAGTTTGCCGGCGACAGGTTGTAATAAAGAAGGAGCCCGACACCGGGAGAGCCGGTTTGGCAAAACTGGACAGTGACTTTAGACAACAAACAAGAAAAAACCCGCTATTTCTAACGGGTTTCTCTTCTTCTCTGGACTGTAAAAAACTGCTTAAAACTACCTACTGGCGGAGAGAGGGGGATTCGAACCCCCGTGGGAGCTTTTGGCCCCCAAATCGATTTCGAGTCGATCCCGTTACGACCACTTCGGTACCTCTCCGAATCGTGAAGCCTCCCCGAAAAAGGGGGAGATTTTTCTTTAAAATCAATGGATATTTGCTTCGTTGCCAAAACAGCGTGTTGCCCTGCCTATTTCAGGAACCGCCAAGAATCGTATTCAGCTTCGGGAGGATAACCTTTTCCGGCGAAAAAATCCACTTAAAATTTCTCCGCACGCCTCGCGTAAAACACCGGCCTGAACGGCGACGACATGGTTGAGGCGCGGGTCGTCAAAAATATGATACAGGTTTTCCGCGGCGCCGTTTTTGGGATCGGACGCCCCGAAGACAAGTCGCGCTATCCGGGCTTGAATGATAGCCCCGGCGCACATCAGGCAGGGTTCCAGCGTAACGTAAAGGGTTGCGCCGGCAAGGCGGTAATTGCCGAGTAGCGACGCGGCCGCGCGGATCGCGAGAATCTCGGCGTGGGCCGAGGGATCGCACAGGGATATCGGGCGGTTACAGGCGACGGACACCAATTCGTCGTTCACTACAATAACCGCGCCGACAGGCACTTCTCCGGCAGCCAGGGCCAGTTCGGCCTGGGCAAAAGCCGCCCGCATCCATTTTTCGTCCTTCTCCGGACTGTCTTGGCAAGTATCTAACGTCTTTAGCATTTTTGCAAGGAGTGTCTCCTTCCTGTATTAATTTTTCCAATGCCGCCGTTTACTCCTTTGACTTTTTAACGGAATGTAACCATACTGCGAAGAGGAACGACGATTTATGGGCGGCAAGCTGCCGCGTTATGAATATTGACCAAACATTTTTGCGGCAGACGATGAAAAAGAAATTCCTTATTCTTTTTATCCTGTGTTCACTGACAGCCCACGCGCTTGTGATCGTGCTTTCGCTTGGCATCGAGATGCCGGCAGTGGCGCATAAAGATATGGCGATGAAGATTGAATTGGAACCCCCGCAGGAGATTGCCCCCACCCGCACCGGCCAGCAGGAAACACCGGCACGGCCTTTTGCCGCAGGCGATGGAAAGGAAAGCGATTTCACACGCGAGGCGTCGGTGGGGCTCGAAAACCCCCGCGGCGTTTATGAATCGTATCTGCTGAAAATACGCCGCAGAATCGAGCGCCTTTGGTCATACCCTCCTCAGGCCCTTGCCGAAAGCCGGGAAGGAAGCGCCGTGATCCGCTTTACTATTGCTGCAGACGGCGCCTTGGCGGGCTCATCGGTACTCTCCAGTTCCGGAAGCGCCCTCCTCGATGACGGGGCCCTTGCCTGCATCAAGGCCGCCTCGCCTTTTGAACCGCTGCCCGCCTCCTTCAATCTTTCGCTCCTCAATGTAACCGCCACCTTCAGTTACCGGATTAACCTCTAAATGTATCAGATTTCGGCAATTATTCCCGCGAGGTCTCTGCTCGTTTCGAGAAGCCGGTTGCGCAGGTCGGCCTGTTCCGCCCAGCTCTTTTTCTCCATCGCCTCCCGCCGGCTTTGAATCTGGGCAAGCCTTCCTTCGAGGTCGGATATCAGGTACCCCCAGTCTATCCGTGGTTCGGCCTTTTCCGGGTAGGCAACGACCGCCGGCTGCATCCCCGGCGTCAGCGTTATCTCTTCAAGATAATCGGGGATGGCCGCTTCGACGCCGAAGCGCTCCTTGATCAGTCTTGCCAACTCCTGCTGGCCTGTGTACTCTCCATGCGTCAAAAAGAGCTTGATATCCCTGGTTTTGAAATGTCCGAACCATTCCAGAAGCTGGCTCTGTCCCGCGTGGGCCGAAAAGCCGTTAATCGTGAATATTTTCGCACGAACGGCGATATCCTCGTTGAGAATGCGGATCTTTTCGGCGCCGTCGATGATCTTCCGGCCCGGCGTTCCCTGCGCCTGGAACCCGACGAAGACAATGCTTGCTCCCTCCCGCCAGAGGTTGTGGCGCAGATGGTGTTTGATGCGGCCCGCATTCGCCATGCCGCTGGCGGAGATAATGATTGCCGGCCCTCTCGTATTGTTGATTTCCATGGACTCGGCTGTGGACTGGGTGTAGCGGAGCCGAGGAAGCTGCAACGGGTCGTCGCCGTTTTCGAGGAGTAGTTTTGTCTCCTCATCCATGTATTTTCGGCATTTTTTGAATATTTCCGTTGCCTGAATGGCCAGAGGGCTGTCCACAAATACCGGGATATCGGGGAGACGTCCGTCTTTTGCAAGCAGGTGGAGAGAGTAGATCATCTCCTGGGTGCGTTCAACGGCGAAGGCCGGAATGACCACCTTTTCATCTCGTTTGTAACTGTACGAGATCGCCTCGGCAAGTTCATTGAGACTGTCCGTTTCATCCTTGTGGTTGCGGTTGCCGTATGTTGACTCCATAAAGAGAAAGTTTGCCTCTTCGATAACCGTCGGATCGCGGACGATGAGCTGCGCCGGTCTGCCGATGTCCCCCGAAAAGACGATCTTGCTCTGTTCCCCATTCTCGGTCAGGGATAGCTCTATCATCGCGGCGCCGAGGATGTGACCCGCATCCCGGAATGTGACCGTCAAGCCGGGAAACGGAGAAAATGGCTCATTATAGTTCACTGCTGAAAAGAGGGGGAAGGCGTCCAGGGCGTCTTTCTGCACATAGAGAGGGATGATGTCCGCCTCCCCATAGCGGCGCTGTTTTTTCGTTTTCCATTGAGCCTCCATCTCCTGGATGTGGGCGCTGTCCAGAAGCATTATATGGAGAAGCTCCAGGGTTGGAGGGGTCATGTATATCCTGCCTTTGAATCCCTTATGGACGAGGCGCGGAATCAGTCCGGAATGATCCATGTGGGCATGCGTCATCAGGATGAATTCGATCCCTTTGGGATTATACAGATCGAGATCCCAGTTGCGCTTTTCAATCTCCTCGTTGCCTTGATGCATGCCGCAGTCAATTGCAAACCTTCGCCCCGCAGCTTCGACAATATAACAGGAGCCAGTAACCGTCCTTGCCGCGCCCATCAGTTTTACCTTCATATCAGCCTCGCTGTTTTATGTTTCCATATTGTTTCGGAAAGAAACCCTATTTTGCCTTGCCCCCTATCATAACATTTCGGAAACCGCAATTGACCTTTTTCCCCGTAGCCCCACCTCCGGAACTGAAAAAACAGGAGGCTATCTTCCGGCATAAATATTCAGGATTGAAAAGGAATCTGGCGGCTGACGGTGGGCAAAAAGTCACTGCTTCACCAACCCCCGTGCCCGGTTGACGGGTACGGGGGCGTCATAACCCAAAAGAGGAACAACAGGAAAGACGAAGGGCCTGCAATGCTTCGCCGAGGTAGCCCGTCCGGTCTGGGAAGGGTATCTGGATGCCGATCTCCTTATTTCTTTAATTTTCCAGGTATTCTATCTGCTACAATACGTCGAAGCCTGTCTTTTATCGCGACGATACTTTCAGTTGGCACCATCTCTGCGGCATTTCTCTGAAACAGCGTATTCGCGTAATAATCGGTTACTTTTAAAACGGTCCCCGCCGGGTTTCCATGCCATTCATGCTTCAGCTTTACTAATTCCATTACGCTCCCTCCCTCTCCCCGGTTCCCATAGCCATTATTGGAGGACCTTGAAATATCGAGTAAGTGTGGTGGTCTCCTTTCCTGGTTAGAAAAAACCGGACAGGCTTGTTACTCTTCCCGCCCAATATTCGTGATTTCACGATTATTTACAACGTATGGAGTTTGGTGTATAGTACACGAGTGGTTGCTTGTCAAATAATTTCTATATAAATAATTTGTATAGAAATTAATAATATGTTAGGGGCGCTCATATTGAACAGTTGTGGAGGCGCTATGAGTAGTAAAGCTGTGATTATTGCGGAAATCATGGATGATGTCAGAAGGGTTTTCCATGTCGTCAACGAACAGTCAAAAAAGGCCAAACGCGAAACCGGCCTCACCGGACCACAGCTATGGGCCATCAAGATGATCGGGGAACTGTCTCCAGTCAGGGTGTCCGATCTGGCCGCCAAAATGTATCTTCACGCTGCTACAGTCGTTGGGATTCTTAACCGCCTTGAATTGCGGGGTCTCATCAAAAGGTTGCGCACCACTGAAGACAGACGCGTTGTAAAAATAGAGTTGACGGATGCGGGCAAAGAGATAGTGGCAAATGCGCCGCAGGTTGCACAGGGATTGCTTGTATCAGGATTCGAGATTCTGCCGCTCAAGAAACTACAGGATATATCTGCGTGCCTGGAAGAACTGGTGAAGATACTTGGTGCGCAGGAACTTCCCCCACAATTGATCCTTTCGCCGGCGATGAATCTGGGCAGCATGAAAGGAAGCAAAGAACCGTTGCAAGGGACTGCGAGGATGGGGTAATGAACACCAGGGAGCAGGAGCCCGGGATAGATGGCGTACCAATGATTGGCGCGTAACATAAGTTCTGATGGGAATCAGCAGGGGAGAATTTTGATGAAAATAGTTCCGATAAAGACAGCGATCGTGATTACTGCTTTTATTGCCTTCATCGGCCATTTCAGCTTAGTCACCAGAACAGAAGAGGCGCCACCGACCCCAAAGCGGGATTCCCGCGAAATTAGTGGCGAGATCAAAAAAGGTGAAACACTTTTTGAAATCTTCAAAAAATACAACCTCGATATTGGTGAGTTATACAGGATACGCGAGGCGTCTGCGAATATCCACAGATTGCGGGAACTCTATCCGGGCCGCCCCTACAAGATTGTCCTCAACAACAATGCGCAGATCAATTCCTTCATCTACGGAATCGACGATGACTACTTGTTGAACATCAACCGCACGGACAAGGGATACCATGCCGAGAAGGTCTCCGTACGTTATGAAAAGAGAATCCTGCATATCGGGGGTACGATTAAGGACAATCTTATTGCTTCGCTGGGGGAGGGCAGTGAGAATCTTCTTTTAGCCCTCCAGCTTTCCGACATCTTTGCTTGGGACGTCGATTTTACGACCGACCTTAGAAGCAATGATTCGTTCAAAATTGTTGTCGAAGGGCTCTATCTGGACGGCAAATTCAAAAAATATGGGGCCATCCTTGCCTCCGAGTTCAGTAACGACGGCGACGTCTCCCGGGCCTATGCATTCGAGCAGAACGGGAAAATCGATTACTATGACGAATCCGGAAAGTCACTCCGCAAGAGCTTCCTGAAGTCGCCGTTGAGTTTCAGGCGCATCAGCTCAGGATTTTCCATGGGGCGGTATCATCCGATCCTGAAAATCCGTCGCCCCCATCAGGGCATCGATTATGCGGCGGCAACAGGGACGCCCGTTTCCGCCGCCGGTGACGGAAAGGTTCTCTTTGCCGGCAGCAGGGGACAATACGGAAAGCTGATCATCATCCGGCATCGAAACGGTTCCCAGACCTATTACGGACATTTATCGAAGATCGGCAAGGGTGTGAAGAGCGGTGTGCAGGTAGGTCAGGGCAAGGTCATCGGATATGTTGGCGCTACAGGGCTCGCCACGGGTCCCCACCTTCATTACGAAATGAGGATCGACAACAGGCCGGTCAATCCGATGGCGCTGAAGATTCCGCGCAGGGCATCGATATCCGAAACGATGCTGGCCGCCTTCCGGCAAATCGCGGAGCGGATGAATTCCGAACTCGCTTGCGTCAACCCCTCAAACCTTGTGGCCGTAGGAGACGGAAAAACGGGCGGAAGTCGAAAAGAGGGATAGTGATCATAAAAGCTGCGGCTTTTTGAACCCGCTGCTTTCCGTTTTCCTTATCCGTTTGTCCAATGATTCATGTTAAAGACCACGCTTTCGCAATCACCCGGAGATGCACCGGATCGCGAAACCTGTAGGACGCCGTTACCTGCTTACGTAACGATTTGGCTCGCTTCCGTTCGGGGGATATGCGCCTATCGGCAAATGCGGCTTGACAAAAAAATCGCCCAGCCCTATACACAACCCCCTGTTTCGCGTTATTCTTAAACGTGTCAGACGAGACAGACAAAAAATTGCGTGAATAGACTAGGCGAGAGGTTTTTGGTTTGCCATCGGCAATGGTTGTGTTCCGCGAAATAATTTCCATCGGGTGAAAAACATGATCGACAATAAGACAAGAACGCGCTTTGCCCCGTCTCCGACCGGTTTTCTCCATATCGGCGGTGCCCGGACGGCCCTTTTTAACTGGCTTTTTACAAGGCGGTGCGGCGGGACTTTTGTTTTGAGGATAGAAGACACCGATCAGGTGCGCTCCACGGATGAATCGACGCAGGCGATTCTGGATGCGATGCGTTGGCTGGGGCTGAACTGGGACGAGGGGCCATATTTCCAGGCAGAGCGGGTGTCTATTCACCGGCAGATGGTGGAGAAGCTGATCGACGAAGGAAAGGCCTACTACTGCGACTGCCCCCCGGAAGAACTCGATGCAAAGCGGAAAAAGGCCCTTGCCGGGGGGAGAAAGCCCAAATATGATGGCACGTGCCGGGACAGGGGGTTGAAAAAATCGGCCAACACGGTCGTGCGGTTCCGCTGTCCGGAGGTAGGCATCACGGTTGTCCGCGATCTGATCAAAGGGGCGATCTCATTCAATAACGATGAACTTGACGACCTGATCATCGAGAGAGCGGACGGGTATCCGACCTACAATTTTGCGGTTGTCGTCGATGACGCGCAGATGGAAATCACCCATGTCATCCGGGGGGATGACCATGTAAATAATACACCCAAGCAAATACTGTTGTATGAGGCGCTGGGGTACGATATTCCGCTGTTTGGACATGTACCCATGATTCTTGGCGCCGACAAGGCGCGCCTGAGCAAAAGGCACGGGGCGACGTCGGTGATGGCCTACAAGGAAATGGGTTTTCTCCCCGAGGCCCTGGTGAATTATCTTGTCCGGCTGGGCTGGTCGCACGGCGATCAGGAGATATTTACGAGCGAAGAGCTTGTCCGCGAGTTTTCGCTGGATGCGGTGGGAAAATCACCCGCCGTTTTCAATCCGGAGAAGCTCCTCTGGCTGAACCAGCATTACATCAAGAACTATCCCCAGGAAAAGCTGCTTGAAGCTGTGACCCCATTCTGGGTTGAAAAAGGCTTTGACCTTGCCGATGGCGTATTTGTCCGTCAGGCGATGGAAAACCTCCGCACCCGGTCGCGGACGATCGTGGAGATGGCTGATTCCGGATCGTTTTTCTTCAAGGATGAGGTGGATTACGAAGTGGAGGCGGCGGATAAATTTTTGACAGCCGAGTATCTGGGACATCTGGAGGCGGTTCTCGAGAAGATTCCCGGCATTGCCGATTACACAAAGGATGGCATAGAGATTTTTCTGCGCACACTGGCCGAGGAGCGGGGAACGAAGCTCAAGTGGCTGGCACAGGTATTGCGGGTTGCCTTGACCGGAAAAACCGTAAGCCCCGGGATAGACGAGGTTATGGCAATCATCGGCAAGGAGCGCGTCCTGAGGAAGATACAAAAAGCGGTCGCTTATATCAAGGAACGCCGTTAAAGAACGCCGTTAAAGAATTAACTTTGATCTTGACAATTTACAATTACTCGCTTAAAAAGCACCCCTCACACGCGGTGTTGCCGCTGGAAAGGTTAGCGAGTCTTTTCGCGGGCGATTCCCGGGTGTGACGGTAAACCACCTTGCTCCATGGTCCCATCGTCTAGTGGTTAGGACGCTGGCCTCTCACGCCGGAAACCGGGGTTCAAGCCCCCGTGGGACTACCAAAATATAATCAATGGGTTGCAAAGAATTTTGCAGCCCATTTTTTATTTTACTTTCCATTCCCAACACTATTCCCAACAAAAAGATCATCTTTATCTCTCCACCATCCTCTCCTCGTCTGACAACCCCCTTGTATAAAATCTTCCGCAAATCCTCCGCCTAAGGTCTTCCCATGGAGTCTATTTAAATCAACCGATCATAGTCTTCTGAAATATTAAATACGGTACACCGTATTTAATATACGGCATACCGTATTTACTGTTCTGATTTTCTCAAATATATCTCCCCTCCCAAGAGCGACAAAATATATTCTTATAGAAATATTATCAATAAATATAGTGCATTATATATGCTTAAGCACTTTTATTTCTATTTTTTATCGATATGGCAAGAGCATTGCTTATTCTATTGTAAACAATTTTTGGGAGGCCATTTGATGCAAGACAACGTTCAGTACCTAAATGAAAAGGAGGTCAGCACCCTGACGCGGCGGGCACTTTCGACGCTTCGTAACGATCGGTTTCATAGACGGGGAATAAGATACTGTAAGATAGGAAAATCAGTGAGGTATTTGCAATCTGATGTCGTCGAATTTATGGTGGCCAGAAGGATCGAGACAGATCCCTTACAGGGAATTCAGAAATAGGGAGATAGGCCATGACAGAGCGGAAGCCACCATGACGTAACGAACATAACTAAACCAGGCCAATAGCGGGTCTAACGAGGCCCAGTGAAAACCACATTTAAAGGAGGTTACCACAATGTGCATTTGCATTGATATAATTAATGATTTCATTAATTCAGCCTCCAGCCAGTCAGGATATGGCTGTTTTGAAGGGGTCGAAATTGCAGCAAAGTTCGCGCGGAGCCTAAGCGTAAATGCGCGGCAAAAGTTTCGCCGTTATCGGACCGTTCCTATTCAGTTTTTTTTGTGTCTTCAAGGGATTGGTGTGCTTGACGGTGATCAAATCCCGGAACACGCCGTCGCAATAGATGCCGCAAAAGCAATTATGGAGGCTGCCGGGTTACGGGAAAGACTTAAACTCAGCGAATATTTCGACCTCGGGCTCCAAATTCAGTCGGGGTCACAGGAGCAGGTTTGGAAAAAATTAGAAATTATGAAAAGGCAGCCAAAAAAGTTAAATCTTTTTGATAGGAAAGGTCAATAATCTAAAACGGAAGGGAGGCGATGCCTATGATTGCATAATAAACTGATCGGTAAATTGGGGGAAATGATTAGCCATTCCTGGCAACGGGGGTGGCTTTTTTGTTTCCGGAAACCTTAAACATGTTAACACTTTATAGGAGGTTTAAAATGAAAGAAAAATTAGAAACCGTAGTCGATGAGAACGATGCCTTTGAGGTGCCTGCTGAATCGGAGACGGACCCAGTCGGTACATCAACATCGGAACCAGTCCCGGCAGTCATTAAGCCGACTGTACCTGATCCGGAGTCTTGGTCTTACATGGGTGTTGACAGCACGGCGGTCATTGATATTGCTATCGTCAGCGTAGATGACGATGACGATGATCAGACGGCGGTCACGGCGTGGATGGGCCAATCTAGGAAGCTAAAAAAGGGGCAGAAGCTGCCGACGGAGCAACTGATTGGTACGGGAATCGAGCTGATTCGTGGCATATCAGCAGATGCCAACCGACTGATTAATGAAGCAAACAAGAATTTTGCCGACAGGGCAATTGCCATCGGCCAGATCTGCCTCAAGCTCAAGGACCTGATCAGGGGTTCGGAGAAACCGTGGGGTGCTTGGTCGGAGGAAAACTTGCCGTTCATCGCCAAGCGGAATAGGGAGAAGTACATGCTGATCGGCAGTCGCCCGGACTGTTGGCCTTTCAGCTTTCTCGGTGTGGACAGATTAGAGATGATCTGTTCGGTCACCAAAGGCATGGAGGGTCAAGATCGGATTGGAGATCTCCTAAGAAAGTACTCGATCCCGTTCGAAAATGATGCAGAGGTAAACATGAGTGAGTTCAAGTCAATGATCGATGCTGCTATCAATAACGAGCAGCTGGTTAAAAGCGGGTTGACCATAAATTTTAATCTCGTAACAAACATCATCAACCTCGGTGTCGACTTTGATAAGGCCCTGATCCGGAGGTTGAAGGATATCAATGACTGCGGCGGAGACCCGGAGGCCCTTCTGCAGAAGATCTCCCTCACCGGTGGCCGGGAGGATATGGATGTTACCCTGGAAAAGCGAATGCAGGATTTCAACCACCTAACCAACCGCTTGCTCAAGACACTGGATTTCATTATCGGGGATCAGGATCAGTTAGTGAAGATCGACAGGGAAACCTTCCGGCTCCTGCTTGAGAAGCTCGTCAGCATTCAGGATTTGGGTATTCTCAACGGCGAAGAAGGTAAAGCAGAGTAGTTTAATCTCGGTCCCTCGTTGTCGATCTGATGGCGAGGGACCTTTTTTTAGGAGGAACACCAATGAGATTCTATCAGGCCTCGATGAGTTCGAGGGTTTTAAAGCGGTATTGGGAGCTCTTTAAAGAGCCCTTCAACGTCTTACTCTCGTTTGCCTATGCGGGTCCGGATTTTTGGGAGATCTTCGCCAAGTACCGTCACATGGTATACAGCATCATCCTGGATTCCGGCGCCTGGAGCGTGGCTCAAGGAACTGCCGTACTGTCCTTGGAAGCGTTTATTTCTTACGTGGACATGAACGGTCGTCTGTTTGACCGGCATTTTAATTTCGACACCGACTTCAGCGATAACGGTTTTGATAATAATATCGTCCACCAGATAAAGATGGAGAAGGCAGGACTCAAGCCGGTGCCGGTCGTCCATAACCTTTTCGACAGGGAAATCGACTATTACGTTCAGTCCGGAAAGTATGATTGGATTGCCCTTGGGTCCAGTCAGACGACAAATTTTGATGATCTGCAATATGCCGTTTACAGAATCAAAAAGGGGAATCCAAATATACGAATTCACTGGTTTGGCGGCAGTCGATATGAGTGGTTATGCCAGTTGCCAATAGCAAGCTGCGATACAACCTCATGGGCTTCAACCGGGAAATTTGGTTTCGTAAGGTACTGGAACCCCAATGATCCAGGATTTGACAAAGGTCATTCAATCTATACCAGCGGCGTGATCAAGGATATCGAGGATAGTAAATATGAGTATGTCACGTACCATGGGAGGAAGGAATTGGATGCATATCTTCAAGATACCTTTGGTCTCACATTCCGTGACCTCTGTGCATACGACGGAGCCTACAATATGCAGTTGGTTAACACCCGGTTTTTCGTCCAACAGGAACGACGGATCAACGAAGAGCGTATCCGGCGGGGCATAGAGTTGGAATAACAAAAGTACAGGCGCATGCGTATTTCAGGAAAAAGGATGAAGAACAATATGGAAGCGTAACATCCAAGCGGATTACACATCAAGTCAACCCCCAAAAGGGTCAGTGTCTTTATCGAGCTGGCCCTTTTTTTTAAAAAGGAGAGTGAAAGCAATGTCTAAAAGCATAAAGTTGGACCGTGGTTACCATATTTTTGATTATCGGGCAAAAAAACGGTGGAACAGAAATGTGCGCAAGAAGTTAAAAAAATTATCGGCGAAAAATAAATGGCTGCCAGGTGAGCAACGGGTAATTAGGGAAATTATCAGACGGGATATCCCGCAGGATTATGCAAAAGCGCAGGTTCCTGCGTTTCTTTAGAGAAAGGAGTGATGCTTATGTGCTGATATGACAATGATTTGATTCAATTTAGTGCGGATAATTACGGGTAACGGGGGTTGTCTCCAGGTGGGACGCCCCTTTTTTTATTGCCCATTAACATCTAACCGATAGCGCTCCAGACCTGGCGGGCGCTTTAGCATTGAGGGACGTTTTCTACGTCTCTCAGAAATGGAGTTAAAAAATGCAAAAATTTACTGCAAGAGATAAACAGATTTTCGAGGATATCAAACAGTGTGTCAAGGATCTCGGGTTGAAGATTCTGGATGAGCATAGCGAAGCCGGTATTCTTTCCGGACTCTCTACGTTTGAGTATCAAAGCTACAATATGGGGATTATTTTCTCGTATGACCCATCTCACAAAGTGGCGGAAGTGTTGATGCGATATGCAGATTTACCGGCTGAGAAGCTTCCGGCTCTGTATGAATTGCTCAATCACATTAACAATAATCTGACATTCAACCACTTTTTCATCGATCCTGGGACGCGAATACTCGTACTGCGGTCAGGTGTTTATGTGACGGGCTATTTCCTTAATAAGGAAAGGTTTAAAATAGTTATGACGCAGGATCTTGGGATAGGCAACACATTCATGCCTCTGATTGGGAAGCTCATATTTACCGATCAGACTGCCCAATCCATCATGGATGAGTTCTATGCAGAAAGGGACACGATGCCTTTTGACTTCCTTGGTCCTGATGGGAAAGCTGAAGAATCAAAAGTTACCGAAAAGCAGCCTTTTGACATCCATGGCTGCAAAGATATGCCGGCATTCCCTACACATAGTCATGGAATGACGAAATTAGGCATGCCGGAGTTTCTGATAGACCACTGTGCGTTTGGAGTAAAGCAGAATGGTGGTCTCATCGGCGCTTCGTATAAGTATTTTATCAAACCCGAAAACGCCGGTAAACTCGACTCGATTAAAAATGGGGGGACTGTCAAATTGATGGACAAAGATCTGAAAGAAAATGCCAATCCCTCAACCATCGTTTATTGCTACCGCAGGGTCTATCCGGAGTTCGAGATGGTAAAACATGCGTACAATATCGATGATCAGAATAATGAGTCGGATGCTGATCCTGATGCATGGTTTATTCAGATTTACGTCGAAGGTGATGATTTTGCGTTGACGGATGATTACTACAAGGGCGGCATCAAGTGGTAGTCTAACAGGTTTATAACCTTAACTAATAAAAAGGGGTGTCAATCTTGCTCAAGGTTGGCCCCCTTTTTATTTCAACACAAAAGAAATGGAGAATAGAATCATGAAAAACAATATCAATAGCGACAACAGCGGCAACGGAAACAAAGATTTAGCTCATCTTCCCTTCGAGAAATATTTTGACGGTGACTGGCGGAAGCACTTTCAGGAGAAGGATACCGTACAGAGTATTTTGGATGCCGCTGGTTTATCCGGCAGCCATGACTTTGTCCAGATCAATTCAAGGTATCTTATCGACGATAATCGTATAGCAGTCATCGCATTATTGAGGCGAAAGAATACCGAGGTGCTGGACAAGATAATCATTGATGTAATTGCAGGTAATTCCTCATTCGAACAGTTTTATGATGTTGTTTATAATACTGGTTCGGATTGTGATTACCGTATGATCGTTTGTGATTGGAATTCAAAGAATGAGCCCTCCGGTCTACGGATGGCAGACAATATTATGTGTGCGTTAATAAACCTCTTCAACCATCATCTATTCTTGTATTGGATAAGCGCAGATTCGTTGAGAGATTGGGAAGGCACTATGAAAATCGTTTACACCGTCATTGAATCAGTCGCAAAATCCGATCATTCTTCTGACATGCCCGCTAGGCGCGATTTAGAATATGCTGAACTGCGTTGTTACACATCGCAAGCTTCGGGGTATTTTTCATCTCAGGATGAATGCTATTTACTGTTCAATAGTTACTATGAAGATGAAGCCGCCGGAACAGAATGGACGGATAAGGGCATAATAACCGAAGTTGATATGGGCCAGGATGACTATACATGGCTCTTTGCAAAGCGAACAGAGAATATCAAGCATGATGATTGTTCCTATGAATACGATAAGGAAAAGGAAATATTGACAATCACACAGGACCTGCCTTTTCAAAACTTTAAGAATTCATTGCCAGAAGAAAAATCTGGCTTGGCCGACGATTATTATCATCGTGCAAGAATTGGGTCATGGATAGATGAATTACTTGGTGAAAAGGCCGATGAGGAGAAAGACGAGAATCCCAGCATCGTCGATAATTTGAGCAAACAGTTTTCTCTCCCGGAAGCCGTCGGTCCTGATTGGAAGGAATGCTCGCATGAATCCGAACCGACTAATTTACCTTCTGTCCTGGAATTCCTTGGTCCGGATTGGAAGGAATATTTTCTTAAACCTGAAGCAATTAAAAAGATTATTTGGAGTGTAAGCAACAAGAATGAAGTAGAGGATTGCCATAAAAACCGTTCGATGAGAAAAGTAGCGGAAATCATTGATGATGGAATGGCATATGATTTTGTCGAAATAATCTCTGCAACTCAGTTGGGAGCCGATCGACAGAGAATAATTTCCTTATTCAGGGATATAAGAAGCGGTTTGGTTGAAAAATGGTCACTTGATATCACATCAACTGCCCCACTATTGGACCAACTTTTTTATGCTTTGTACGATTCCAATGATGGCTGTAACAGAAAAATAATGCTTTATTTTAAGGATCCTATAGATAGTAATGAGCCTGATCCTGAAATCAAGGTCGAAAAAGATGTAATAGATGATGTCTTTCGTGACGTATTCTCTTTTACAGACACTATCTATCCTATTCAAGTGATAACTACCTATTCGTATGACGTAGAAAGCAATTTTGAAATATTTTGCTTTTGCGGTGCATACTTAGGAGTAGGTAGACAAGGAAAAATTCCGTCTCGCTCGATTCTTGAGAGTAAAATCTGGGACAGTTATTACAGCAGCTTTGCGAGGTCGTCTGCACTTAGAGAAAAACCCCTGTATTTAAATATTTCTTTCCATGTGACGCCTAAATGGACAGAAAAGGGGCTTTCCATGATGATCTATGCCCGGTCTGCTTGTCCGGAAACAAATTGGCTGATCACAGATAAGAAAGATGAACTTGCTAGGCATTATCCTGGATACGAAATGAAAGTGGTAATGGAACCAGGGACCCATTATTGTATTGACATCAAGCTGCACGAATCGCCTGTCCATGATTTTATTGAGTCCTCAACAAGGACAAAATATAATTATGCCATGGAGATTCACAGACAAGGATTGGATCTGATAGGTCATCTTAAGGAGATTTTTCAAGACTATGTGCCAGAGGCAAAGTAGAACGGAGCTAAGTTTATAGGTACAAATGCATGAACACAAAACGGGGCTCATCCTTTTCACCGGGGATGGGCCCCCTTTATCACCCCCTCACCATCCATCCCGCCAGGCAACTCTCACCTTGATTTATTCTTTGAAATCGTCCATAAATATCTCGCCTTATTGTTTTTCCTGTCCCAAGGAACCCTATCATGAAACCAGTGACAACCATCGTCGTGATCCTTCTTGGCGTCATTTCCCTTGCCCAATTGTTGAGGCTGATTTTTCGGGTGAACATAGTTGCCAATGGGGTGACCATTCCTGTCTGGTTGAGTATCTTTGGCTGTATTATCCCTGCTGTGCTGGCTTTCATGCTGTGGCGGGAGAATAGAAAAACAGATTACCTTAAAAGATTGCCGGTGAAAAAAAGATGAAGCACTGTCATGCATGCCGGAAGAACCTGGAAATCAAGATTCCTGTGGGCAGACGGGAGATCTGTCCCTTTTGTGGATATGACCTGCGCTGCTGCCTTAATTGCGTCCACTATAATATCGGCGTCTATAATGATTGCAGGGAACCTCAGGCGGAGAGAGTTATTGAAAAGGATCGGAGTAATTTCTGTGATTTTTTTGTTTTTCGAGATACAGAAATAGTAGATATAGGGAAGGGTTCAGGGGAGTCTGTAAAAATAAAGGCTGAGTCATTGTTTAAGACCGGATGATCTATGTAAAGATGCTTATTTTATTTGTATAAAGTGAGAAATGATGAAACTATCCCGAAAAGAAATCATGACAGCGCTGAAGGAATGGAATCATGCTTGGGACAACCATGACCTGGACGGTGTGATGAAGCTTTTTCATGATGATATCTATTTTGAAAACTGGACTGAAGGACATGTCAAGGGAAAGGAAGCCCTCCTGAAGGCATGGGCGCCTTGGTTTACCAATCACAACGGGTTTCGGTTTATCGGTGAAGATACCTTCATCGATGAGCAGGAGCAGAAAATTCTTTACCGTTGGCAGTTCGAAGGTCCCTCTTTTGAAAAAAACCATGAGGGAAAATTGGAAAAACGGCGAGGGGTTGACGTGATCCACTTTCAGGATGGCAAGATTATTGAAAAACGGACCTATTCAAAAACTACTTTGGAAATAGACGGGAAACGGGTTCCTCTCCATGGATGATTTAAAGTGCCGTCGGGGCATTATCAAGGGGGAAACATGAAAAAGAAGATTGGGAATCAGAACGTGCTTTATCCTACACCGGTATCGATTGTTGGTGCACTCGTAAACGGGAAAGCAAACTTTATAAATATCGCCCACGTGGGTATTCTAAATGCAGGAGCGCCACATCTCATTTCGCTGGGCATGGGTAAGATACACCACACGAATGCCGGCATCCGTGAGAACAAGACCTTCAGCGTAAACATTCTCTCGCAGAACCAGATGGTGGAAATGGATTACGTCGGTATGGTATCAGGCAGCAAGACCGACAAGTCCGGAGTTTTTGAAACCTTCGTTGGTGAATTAAAGACAGCACCGATTATTCAGAATTGCCCCCTGTCCATGGAGTGCAGGCTGTACGACATTTATGAACTCAAGACCCATGATGTGTTTATCGGCGAGATCGTAGCTACCTATGCTGATGAGGCCGTACTCTCTGACGGCAAAGTCGATCTCGCAAAGGTCAAACCGCTGCTCTTTGACATGGCCAGCAAGAAATATTGGTCCCTCGGGTCGGCAGTGGGTAGCTGTTGGAGTGTGGGGAAGCAGTACAAAAAGCTATAGACAATTAAAATGTTGGAGGAGCTTTACAGGAGTATCGATAGCGGGAAGTCGTGGCTGTTGGAGTTGGATAATTCTTTTGTAGCTGTACATTATCGTTCTTTTCTTCCGTCTACCAACACTTTGAGCTGGCCACTGTCCATATCGTAGATCCATCCGTGAATGCGGGGCAGATCACCCTTGCGATGCATATTTTTGATCAGGGAAAGATTTTTAAGATGTTTGATCTGCAACCGGACATTTTCCTCTGACAACAGGTCAAGACGTTGCATGCGGCTAAGAGATTGTTCCATGGCAATCCGGTCTACCTTCTCTTTTGCTCCACCGGAGATCAGCAGCCAGTCAGCAATATAGTTTTCTTCGACTCCCTCATCAAGAGCTTGTATGCCTCCGCAATTATAATGACCGCAAATGACGATGTCTGGAATTTTCAGGTGTGCTACGGCATACTCCACGATGGCAGCAATATTCACATCATTGAAGGCAACAATGTTCGCCACATTGCGGTGCACAAAGATGGTTCCTGGCCGACTGCCGGTGATCATGTCCTCGGGTACACGTGAATCTGAACACCCGATCCATAGTACCTGGGGGTGCTGTGCCTGGGCTATATTGCGGTAGTAATCCAGATTATTATTGAACTCTTTTTCCACAAAAAGGCGGTTGCCTTCAAGCAGTTGATCAATCAAGGGGCTCCTCCTATCAATGATTTATCTGAAAATGATAGATCCCAGGACGGGCACAAAGTAGAGAATGGGAAGGATTATAACACAGAAGCACATCTTGTCAATCCAGTGATTGCAAAGTTTTTTTGTTGACGGAAAAAATGGGCATGGCAATAATGTAAATTTTACCTGAAAAGGCAATCTATACCTTCACATGCAGTATAGGCAAACCAAGATGTTGACGCTTTGTTTCGCCAAAGAATTGGGTATTTTCTCTTACCGTGGATTCGCCCCTTTTCCCCTTTCCTGAAACCTCAATGAGATGTGACCCGCCCAGATGAAGGGCATGCTTGCCAAAACGCTGACTGATTTCATCAACAGCTTCATAAAGGGTGCGAACCTTATCAACTCTCACTGCATCGTCAAAAAGGGAATACTGCACAGACTGGTCAGAACAAAGCTCCATAAGTACCACCCCCGTTGCCCTGTACAAGATACCCTTCCGGTAAAGACCATTAAAAGCATCCCTTACCAGGTCAGATAAATCCATCGGGTATGCAGAAGGCCGATTCAGCCGAACTTCACAACCACTGTACAAGAAATTATTTGTTTTCAGAAATAACGCGATCCGTAGCGGCGCCAGCTTGTAATTTCTTGCCTTGATACAGGCCGATTCAAGGTTCCGTAGCAGTTGCGCAAACAGGTAATCTGCATCAGACGTTGGCGGAGCAAATGTTTTCGTCTTACTGATGGAGGCATAAGTGCTCTTTTCCTCTGAAGTAACCGGCCAGACAGATTGACCCCGCAATTCCTGCCAGGTTTCTATCGTTGGTTTTGTGAAACTTTTCCTGATTGATTGTTCCGGCATACGGGCAAATTGAAGGGCGGTTCTGATCCCCATTTTATTGAGATAAGCTGTTGTCGCCGGGCCAACGCCCCAAATCTTATCGACAGCGAGGTCTTTAAGAAAGTTTGCAATAGACCGGCCCGGGATAACGGTTAATCCATCGGGTTTCTGATATTTCGACCCAACTTTTGCCAGAACTTTTGTCAGGCTTAAACCGACAGATACCGTGAAGCCGACTTCTCTTTGTATTTCGTCCTTTATTTTCCGGGCAATGGTTTCATAGGAAGACTTTAATGGACGTCTTAATCCTGTGATATCGGCAAAGGCTTCATCAATTGAATATTCTTCAACCTGGGGAGTGAAGCGGTGCATGATCATAAACATCCTGCGGGAAAAGAGGCTGTAGGTCTCGTAGTCGGAGGGAAGTACAACAAGACCGGGGCAGATGCTTCTGGCCTCTCTCAAATTAACCCCCCGTTTAATGCCGATTTTCTTTGCCGCGTAGGAGGCACAGGCTACTATTCCCCGTTCTGCACCCGTGATAATTGGTTTGCCCTTCAGTTCCGGATGGAGTACTTCCTCACAGGACGTGAAGAAAGCGTCAGCGTCAATATGGAGAATGGCTTGCGGCCATGAATGAAGATTGAATATGGTATCGTCCATGATGTGCCCTCAGAAAATGATTATTGGTTTTATAGAACGATAGTTCTATTGAATCAAGGGAATTGTTTGGGATGATTTGTCAGGGGTTATGGCCTGACGGTATTTCAAGATCACTAAGGAATTCCGAATTTTATGAATTTGTTGATGCGGCACGTTTCAGCCCTGACCCAGCCCCATGGAACCTTTGACAGATTTTGCCGGTATTTAAACCGTTGGTAAAAATTCTCTGTGGACTTTTCCATATTTCCGAGTATAACCACTTGTAATGTGCAATTTTGGGAGGGTGAATTTTCGGGTGAGCAGGGACAAACATAACTTCCTGTACTCAAGCGTCCGACAATTCTTGCAGAAATCCACCCTTTCGATCGGTAATGATCACCTCTATTGAGTCCTCTAACACCCCTGAGATATTTACCCCCAGTCATAATTTTAACCATTATAACCATTTTATAACCATTTTACTTGACACAGCTATTTATATGATATTTCATAAAATGAACTTAAATGAATATTGGGCTGATTGAACCATGCATGAGTTAACGATATATCCTTCTACAAGTTCGGGCGGAGTAGTGCGCCTTTGCATCGCCAATTGTGATAAGGATGGATCGATCCTTTCAGCGCGCCTGGCAAGTGCTGTGGGCGGAGTATCCTCAACTCGGCCCATGGACATTCGACCTGACAGGTATACCGATCGAACCTATTTTTCGGATATTGCAAATACTTTGGCTGGATACTACCGGATCGCGCATGGCAGTATTTTGCTTGATATGCAAACAGTTGTGCTTTCTTCAGTGCACCGGGCAGGCCTTTACATTGCAGAAGCGTTGCACGCCCCACTCTTGCCGATGCAACTAATCTCTTTCTCCAAGAATATAGAACAGGCGCAGACTTCACAAATGCTTAGTATTGTCGGTGCAGACTACGGAGTGAACGATCTCTGGCAATGGAACAAGGTAGTCGATCCTTCTCAGTTTCCAGAGTCATATGTTGATATTCTCAGAGGCGCAAAACACGTAATACTCGTCCGCAGCAACGATTCTGATGAAGATTGCCCGATTGAAGGAAAAATCGGCAACGTCTATGTAACCCGATCGCTGCGCACGCTGAATCCGCATCTTTGGGACACCTTCAGCGATAGACTTGAGGGCGAAGGAAAAGACTATTCCAATCTGCGTCATTGGGAATGGGGGTTGCCGGATGCGACTGTAACCGCTGCCATGTCTTTATGGAAGAGCCTCGGTAAAGATGGTGATCACTTCCACGTTATTGAAAGCACAACAGTTGACCTTATCCGGAAGATTAGCCGTCTTTGGGAGGAATATCTGATACGAAATGCTGCGCAAATACGTGGTGTAACGCTCAATGCATATTGGACAGCCCATCCCTACTATGAGCGATATGCTGGTTTGGTGCCGGTTCATTACTACAAATTCTCCATGCTCGAGGATATCGCACGCGCTTATCTCGAAAAGTACGGAAAAAGAGAGGCATCTCCGGAAAGCATATGTTGTTTTACAAACACTGCCGGCAGTGAGTTGGATAGTGCGGACGTCCGCAGCCTACTCACGGATATGGGGCTGCAGCATGATTGCTGGTTCTCAATGGGTTTCGATTGCCCCGGAGCAAAATGCGTGGACATCCACGGTGATGAAATACCAAAGCCCTTTGAGATGATCTCTGAATGGATTAAATCCGCGCCTTATCGTTCAAATGACTGGAAACCACTCGAGATAACGACAATAATGGCATTGATGAATAACAATACGGCCCAACACACCAGCGGACCGCTGACACCATTGCTCAGTTAAGACGTGATTGGAGAAAAATGAAAGCGCCAGAGAAAATCCGGACTGAAAGGCTTATCCTGCGCCGTTACAGGTTGGATGATGCCGTCGATATTTTCGAATGCTACGCGCAGGACGAGGAAGTCACCCGCTTCACGACCTGGAGGCTGCACCAGAGCATCGAAGACACAAAAGCCTTCGTGAAGGGTCGCATTGATGCGTGGACACAAGGCAACGACTTCACGTGGGCCGTGACAAGGAATGACGGCAAGTTGATCGGTGGAATAGCCCTACGAATCGAAGACTTCAAAGCAGAATTCGGTTACGTAATCGGACGACCTTACTGGGGCAATGGGTACACCACAGAAGCCCTTCGAGCCATTGTCCAATGGGCAATTCAACAACCACAGATCTTTCGCGTCTGGGGCGTGTGCGACATACAGAATGCCGCCTCGGCTCGTGTCATGGAAAAGTGCGGGTTGGGAAAAGAGGGTCTGCTGAAAAAGTGGATCATGCACCCACAGGTGAGTGATACTCCAAGGGATTGCCCGTGCTATTCAATCACAAGGGAAACAAACAACCAACAGGGCGCTGCACCGGACGGCCGGTGAGATTGGTGTTCGACAGTTATATTACATAACCAAAGGAAACTCTTCGGATGACAGCCTTGAAGGATTCGGAATATAATTTCATAGAAATGGCAAAAGAGTGGGCCTCAACGGAGTGGCAAAAAGTCAGCACTATGTGGATGGATCGAGCTGATCAGGATTATGCTTATAGAAAATATGTTATCGAACCATCTCTATCCGAGCTTATTTCTACACTTAATCTGAGCCCTTCATCTTCGATTGTCGAAATTGGCTGTGGAGATGGTTCTCACTCGCTATTCTGGAGACGGAAATTAAACGACCTCGGGCTGGAGAGCGCTCGTGTATTCGGAGTGGACCTTCTCGAATCCCTGATTATAAAAGCAAGGGCTAATGCAAAGAATTTTGAAAATATCTCCTTCGCGGTCGCTGATGCGGTAGACTTCAATACTGCAAAGTTGATTCATGATACGATTGGCAAGCCTGATGTAATCGTCTCCATGTTTCTCATGCAGGATATACCTGATTTGGAAGGCGTGTTACGCATGGTAAATTCATGTCTTAAAAAGGGGGGACAATATATTTCAGTTATTGTGAATCCCAATTTTGCCCTTCATCTTGCCGATTCTGGCTGCGTGAAGAGATACAAAGGTGAAGACCTGCCGCCAGAGCACATATCGGAATCAGGGGTTGTGCAATGGCATTATGTAGGCTATTATCCCATTGTACAGGCAGATAAGCCTCCATTTTATTTGCCATACTTTCACAGGAGTATAACGGACTATCATGAGGCATTTCAGAAGAGTGGTTTTAGGTTTTCCCGGGAAATGATAATGATGCCGGATCCTAATAGATTGAAGATGCTGCAAGAAGAAAGGATTGACCCTTTCTGCAAAAAACCGTTCAACGTATATTGGCCTTACATAATTAACGAGCCCTCTTCTTTGCTGATACATGCGGTGTGCCAAGGAAGGATATGTTGACACAAAATATGATGAATCTCAAATAACGCGCGTCATTGCACAAAAGGTAATGGTGAAATATGTCTACGACAGGTAAGTCCAAGGGCAAGATTGCGGCATGGTGCAATGAAATAGACTGCTCTATTCCACCCTTTTCGTATATAAAGGAACAATCCTTCGCAGATAAATGTATTATAGTAACATTTAATCATGATGATTTTATAATCGATACTGATAAAAAGGGTACCGCACTTGACGGATTTTATATCGTCGCAGAAGGCATTGTTGGAATCGGCGATTCTCGTAAGGGCAGAAACAACACAAAATTCTGGATTGAGCGAACAACTGTCAGCCAAGGGGCAGTTATAGGCGAACTGGAAGTTCCATTAGAAATTATTATAGGAAAAGAAAAACACTCATTTACAGATGTGGAGCCTACTCAGTCTGCTTGGCCATCATCAAATATATTAAAATGGTTCGCTGCCTACGGAGAAGATGATAGAAAATTATTAGCAAAAGCTGTGAAAACATTGAAGATACCATTAGATTCAGTAAATGGCTTTATGAAAGTGCCGGAACTGAAAGAATGGGTCCTCTTTGATCAATTTCGTAAAGCACGTCAATATTTTCTCGATATCGAATATTATATTTACAAAAGTAAGAAGGAGGAAAGAACGCAAACTGGTGATGATATCGTCATCAGAAGCCAGCATCTGTATAACCAGCGAAAGGCGGTTGGATGTGCGATAAAAGATGCCGTGTACATCATTGGTATTAACCGTTATGAAGTACTTATCGGATCAAAACAACTTGTCGGAGATCTTGAAAATAAAAATACCCAAAGCAATTTGGGATTGGCAATGAATAGGGCTGGTGATAAAAGATTCAATTTTAATATCAAGAAATTATCACCAGAAGAATTTATGAAAGAGCTTCCAGAAGACAAAAAAAGTCTTTTTTATACGAAAAAAGGCAGATACCAGAAGACTAGCGCTGAAATGACTGGAAAACTTCCGATCGCAAGTGGTGAATATATTTTTCGTCTATCCCCAACATATCATGTGTAATGCATAATATGCACTTCCCTTTCCTTAGAACCTCCACCATAGCCGTAATTATCAAACTTTTTCCTTTAGAATCCTGATACTGGGTTGGTTCATCCAATATTAATACTGGCGTATCCATCGCAAACGTTGACGCGAGCCCTAAGCGTTTCCTTTCCGAACGAGAAAGATCATGGGGATGTTCTTTCTTTTTTTCAGTCAAGCCAAAGAGATTCAATGCCTCGATAGTTAAAGAATCGACCTTGTCCGGATGATAGCCTAATGACCTGGGACCGAAAGAAACTTCTTCCCGGACCGTGCCTGAAAAAATTTGATAATCCGGATTTTGAAAAGCGTAGGACACTTGCTTTGCAATCTCCCATAGCGGTCTCACCGCATTATTAATGCCATTAATCTTTATCTCACCTTTTTGTGTTTTAAGGATACCCATGACGAGCTTTGCAAGCGTTGTTTTGCCACATCCATTTGGCCCAGTGACCCAAAGACATTCCCCTGGCCTAAGAGATAAGCTGAGATCTTCCAAAATTAACGGAGAGTCAGGAGAATAGCGGAAGGCTAAGTCTTTGACTTCCACAAGAAATGGCAAAGCGGCATTTGAAAATGTATTCAAAGTCGTTCTTTTGAATTGAATTCCAAATTGGGAATGAATTGTTTGCGTGTTATCAAAATCAGTTTTTAGTGGAGTCTTGTTAATAATCAAGGCACCGTTATCCAAGCACAATTGATGTGTGATGACAGAATCAAGCTCCGGGGATGGCTCCTCTGCCAAGATGATTGTAGTCCCCTTTTCATGCGATAGGGATACCAAAATTCTTAACAACAAATTTCTGCCTGCTGGGTCCAATTCTGTTAACGGCCTATCCAGAATCCACAAATCCGGTGAAACCACATAAGAACAAGCGATAACAAGCCTTTGGATCTCTCCCCCTGAGAGGGTGCGAGGATTTCTTTTAAGGAGATGGGTGATGCTGAAGATAGACGATGCTGTATCTATCAATTGTCTGATCACCTCAGGTTGGACGCCTCGCATCTCCAGCCCAAAGGCAATTTCACTTTCAACCGTGCTCTTCAGGCCTGATAATTGTGCGTACGGATTTTCCAGGGTGATAGCCACTGCAGGATTGAATGTTTGTTGGTCTATCGCTGAATTATCCCACGTAACACTGCCGCCAATATGCGACTCCGGATAGGCATGAAGCAGCGACCCCGCAAGGGCAAGACAGAGGGATGTTTTGCCGGAGCCACTCGCCCCGTGCACAAGGCAAAGTGAACCTTTCGGCAAATCGAAATTGAAATCTTTAATGACGGGAACATCTTTTCCCGGATAGGCAATTGTGAGGTTAGAAACCCGTAGCATGATCATGAACCCACTGTGAAAAACAGGACGCTCGTAAAAAGAATTGAACCAATGATGATCAATAGATCAAAAGGACCAAACCCTATATGACAAAGATGGGACTTTCCGCCGGGGGCATGCAACCCTCTTGCGGACAACGAGGCAGCCGTTTCTTCGAGTTCATACAGCATTGAAGCGAATAAAGGCGGAAAAATCAGCAAGAGAGCCCTTGCCCTGTTGCGTAGCCCCTTAAGAATAAACCCCCTCGCCTGCTGCGCTGTAAGAATATCACCGGCTCTTTCACCAAAGCGTGGAATAAGAAAGACAGTCTGAAAAATAACATATATGAAAGGTAGGGGGAGACGAAGATCGATGAAGAATGCATATAGTTCCTCTGCCTTGACCGTACGTATAAGCCATAAAAAGGAGACCATAAGCGCCCCTATCCTGAAAAAACTTCTACCGGAGACCCGCAAGCCTTCGCTGTCTATGCTGATGCCTCCGGAAAAATTCAACCCGTGAATCATTGTCAGGAAAAATCCGGCGGTAAGCCAGACTTTTATAAAGGCACGGCCCGGGTCATCAGACACCAAAGGCTTGACCGCTAACCAGACAAACAAACCTCCTATCAAAACTTCACCGGCTTGGAATGGCAACGGCAACAAAAAGCCTATGCCCACGAAGCATATGGCAATAAAATATCGTGTTCCCGGATGGAGAGTCATCTTCTATGCCTTCAGTTTACTTCTCCGCCATAAAGCGCGTCCCGTTTGGAAAGCGATAAAAGAGCCTTTTTGGTAAAACTTTCAATAAAGCATAGGCTATGAGGCAGGAGATTAGTTTGTCAACGGGGTCTGTTGCAAGTCCTCCCAAGATGACGCTTTCCATTAAACTGTTTCCCATGGCCTTAAGAAATGCGGTGACAGCATCTGCTCCGGCAAGGCTCACTCCACCATATAAATATGTCGTTACCGGAGATGAGACAATGGCAGCACATATCCCAATAAACAGGCCGCCAATAATGGTAATTGGTAAAGATCTAAGGAATTTATATTTCATAAGCACCGATACGCACAATGCAATTACAATCGCAGTACCACCATAGGCCCATGCTGTCGGAGCAATAATAATTGAGGCGGTAATGACTGCCAGGAGCCCGACAACGGCGCCATAAAGCCAACCTCCCAACGCTGCCGCGATTATTGTGCCTATGCTGTCCAGATAAATTGGCAATTTTACAAGCCCGACTATCGCGCCTACACCGACATTCAAAGAGGCGCAGAAAGCCAAGAAAACAATCTGAAATGTATCCCATTTCTTCATAAAAGATTCTCCTTTCTCTTATTTTACTCTGAATTTCGTTCGATTTTAGCCTCAATTAATGAAATTGCTATCAATAATTTTTTAATTCAAGTTTTGAAACGAAAGCTTTAATTGAATTTCTAAATTTGAATATTACTAAAACTCAAGTATTGACAAGCACTTAGCGTAAGGTTTATGAGAGAGTCAACGCTGAGTGGAGGTGAAAAAATGAGTGCGCCAAGCACAGCTAATATAGGCAAGCCAGACAATCCGGCACGGGCAAAGGTTAACCACCAGCTCGGAACTGAACCGTGTGTATGAGGAGGTAACGAATCATGCGAAGCCATGGGGAAGGAGTTTTGTCAGCCACAACGCAAGTGAAGGTATTGAGCCCCGAAATTCACCTTATTGCATTGGGCCAAGGGTTTCATTTCCTGGAAGCCAGCACTGGTGCGCGCGCTAAAGGTGAGTGCGTATCCGGCGTGCCGGGGTCTAAGTCCGTGGCGGGCGAACGAACGGTCTGTATTGGAACTTGGGAGAACCGGAGCGTTCCGTTTAGAAGCCGCCAAGGAGCCGAAGAAGTGACGCGGCGGTATGTCGTTCCGGTAGTCGGACCGACTCATAATAGAGGCGTAGGCGGGGTAAGGCCCGTTGAGGGCGGAAGCCCACTCGAAGGGGTCGGCAGATTAACGCAGAGAGATGGGATCAGTCATGCCGCACACTGAGACGGGCAAAACATGGATGAAATTATCTCTCATAACAGAACACGCGGAGAGAGACCCATTGTTCCGGTTTACGAGCCTTGCTCATTTACTGGACAAGGAGTTTCTCAAGGACTGCTACAACAGCCTGAACAGGAATAAGGCGGTAGGAGTGGACGCGGTAAGTTGGGAGGACTACGGCAAGAATTTGGACGAAAATCTGGATTCTCTGGTGTCGAGGCTGAAAAGCAAGAAGTACAAACCGGTCCCGGCCAAGAGGGTATACATACCCAAGAGTGAAACGGAAAAGCGGCCGCTGGGAATATCTGCTTTGGAAAACAAGGTGGTGGAAAGCGGCGTGACGCGGATACTTGGGAGCATATACGAGCAAGACTTTTTGGATTGCTCATACGGTTTCCGCCCAAAGAGGAGCTGTCATCAGGCATTGAAGACCCTAAACGACCTGATCACGTTCCGTCCAGTGAATCACGTTGTGGAATCGGACATCAAGGGATTTTTCGACAATATGTCGCACGAGGAGCTAATGGAGTTCCTGCGGATAAGGATAGCGGACACATCATTGCTAACGCTTATCAACAAATTCCTGAAAGCCGGATACATCGACGAAAGGCTGCTGATCAGAACGGAGCAGGGGACGCCACAGGGCTCCATATTAAGCCCGATGCTTGCCAACGTCTTTCTGCACTATGTGCTGGACACATGGTTCAATTCAGTGGTGAAGAACCATGTGGGAGGTTTCTGCGAGATTGTTCGCTACGCCGATGATTTTGTGAGCGTGGTGCAATATGCGGAAGATGCGGAACGGATAGAGAAGGCGCTGAAGAACAGATTTGGCAGATATGGCCTGGAGATACACCCGACAAAGAGCAGAAGCATCAGCTTCGGGAGGTATGAAAGACAAAACGCCGAGCGACAGAACCGCCGTCCGAACACGTTCGATTAACTGGGATTCACCCATTTCTGCGACCTGTCGAGACGAGGAAAGTTCAAAATAGGGCGCAGGACGAGCCGTAAGAAGTTTGCTGCCAAGTGTAAGGCGATGAACGATTGGCTGGGGGGAATCAGGAACAAGGTCGAAACCAAGGAATGGTGGAAAATTCTCAAGGCCAAGGTCAGAGGTCATATCCAGTATTACGGGGTCAGCGAAAATTACGCGAGCACCGCGAAGTTTTACAAGATCACCGTACAACTGACGCACAAATGGCTCAATAGGCGCAGTCAGAAGAAAAAGATGAGCTGGGAGAAGTTTGCCCACTATCTGGAATGCTATCCGCTCCCGAAACCGAAGATAGTGCACAACTTGTACACAGGGTCAAGTGTTCTGTGAGCTAATCTGAAGAGCCGGATGTGGGAAATCTACAAGTCCGGTTCTGTGAGGGGTGTTGAAGTTCCTCACATGGTTTGAATATTGTGACACTCCGCAAACCGAAAGGGCGGAGAAACAGGGAACACAAAGTAAACCTAAACGATAGGAACCATATTATGCCTACTCGACAAACCATCGAAACCGAAAAAAGGCAAGATCCTGGAGAAGCCCGGGTAATGTTCTTCAAAGCCTTAGTACAGAGAGCTGAATCGGAAAAATTTCTTCAGAATTCAGTCAACCGTTGGATCGAAGATTTCAAAAACCAAAAGGGCACGGGAAATGGCACCCAGGATGAAATTCTTGGTTCAATATCCGATCCGGCCCTGATCGATCTTATCGCTGAGCAAATTTACCTGGAAGTAATCAAAGAGGCTTGTGAATCGAAGCTCTCCGCCGCCAAGACGAGGAGCGAAACTGTGAAAGAACGGACAAAGCAAGTGCTGTGTGACCGTTTTGACCTCCCTGATGACGAGCCCGTTAAGGTGGACATCAGTGGAATGCAGGTTTTGAGGGGTGATCGGGAGGAAAGGATCGAAGGATTTAAGAAAGAGATTGACCGATTTTGTGGAGCCGATGAAGAGGAATTGAGAGCGTTCGTCAAAAAAAAGGGGGAAGGATCTCTGGAGGCCGATCTGGCCATCTTGCTCACGGGAGATCGTAAGGGAGAGGTCATCAAGCTGTGTGATGAGATCTTTCAAGCGACTGCGGGAGATGAAGACTTCCTGGAGAAAGTCAAAAATGACGATGATATCCCGAAACCCATCAGGGCTATGGCCGAATTCGTCATGACAGAAAGGGGACTCCAAAAATGTCTAAGAAAGATGTTTATCGAATGGAATTGATCAGATCAATCAAAGGCAAGGAAGCAAAGGACGATCCGCTGACCGTGGCTCGGGGCGATTTCAGATCCCTGCTCCGCTTGTCACTGAACGACCTGGTCACCGCCGGGAATATGGCATTGGACCAGCGCCTCCCGGAGTGTCTCTCCCTCTTTGCCAAAGAGATCATCCGGACTGACGACGGGGTGCCCTTTCGTCCGGAATTGCGAAAATTGGTTAAGGAGTGGCTCAATGATGAAACACTGGCAATGACTTGGATGGACTATCTGCATCGAAACGAAATGGAAATCGATCCATATCTGCGAAACATCCTGCACCCTTTGCTGAAGGTACTCATCGGAGAGCCAGCGGATAAAACGGCTGAGGCCGTCAAGGTCGTCTCAGGAGGAAATGCGTAGCTACATACGAATAGCGCGGTTCATGGAAGTAAATCCTGGCCAGGATCTTTAAAGCGGAAAATGTAAACAAAAAAATCTCCATAGGTGACGGTCATTTTAACCCTAATGCGATTGGGAGGTGAGCAGAATGAGCCAGCTTAAAAAAAGTAAATTTGTCGCGGCCTTTGTTCTTTCGGCAGCCTTACTGGCTTCGTGTTCGGCGGTAAAGCCGGTCACCATGCCACCGGTTGCCATCAAAGAGGACAAGGGGAAAGAGAGATTAATCCAGGCCGACAAAATGGTCGTATTGGCCCTTCAATACCACGATCAGGCAGGTTTTGAAAAATGCTCGGATCTGTTTGTTGATGCGGCCGAGATTTACAGAACCGGTGATTCGATCGATGGCTCCAGAAAAGCGCTTTTGGCGGCAGCAAAATGTCATCTGAAGGCGGGAAAGACGGATGGGTTTCTTCTGACGATGGCCCGCTACCGGACCTTCCTGCCCCCGCTGCAAATGCCTTCAGAGGACGAGCGATTCTTGATCGATCTCGCCGATTCAATGAACAGAAAACCTTTGACGTATCCCCCATTGCCAAAATGGGGGACCATCCTTCGTTAATCGGGAAAGGAGGTAAGCGCCATGTCAAAAAGTCTCAAAATCATCGGTATCCAGATTTTCCTTTGCGGCGTTCTCGCGGCAAATATTCAGGCCGAAGAAAAAATCGGCAACCTTGTTTTCAACGCGATGAAGAAAATTCAGGAAAATCATGAATCGTTCCTGGGTGACGTGCAAAAGGTCCGAGACCAAAGGAAAAGCGCCATCGTCGAGCGCGAAGCGGCGAAGGGGAAATACAGGATGAGCCGCAACAACACCCTCGATAAAAGAGAAGGGCATGCCCAATTTTGTTTGGCCCAGGCAAAGGTCTTCAATGCGCTCTACCGAGAAACAAAGATTACAAACGAAGTGGCTAAAAAACAGTTGACCATCCTGCAGAACCTTCGGGAGGAGATCGACAGGACCCCGGCCGACGGCAGCGTTACCGCATCTGCCGACTTGGTCAAAGTTACCAAGCCCTTTCTCGAAAACGGCAGGGTTTTATTGGAATCGCTCGGAGAATACAAAGACCTGATCCGCGATCCAGTGATCAACTCCAAACTGAACGCCGCGTATGACACGGCCATGATGATCTCCCGCTATGCAAAGGACCTCGAAAAGACGCAATTCAATCGCAGCAATACCAAGCACATTCTCGCCCAAAAGGTCAATGAACTGGTGGATATTCTGAGCAACCTTTACGTTCAGACCGATCTTTTCGCCGACATGATCCGGGACAAGACGACGGTGCTCAAAATGATCAACGAAGTCGCGGCGGCGGAAATGACGGTCACGATGCTGGCTGACAGCTCCAGTGCCGTTAGCTACTTGAACGACAATGTCATGAAACCACTGATGGAGGTTTTCGAGGAATCAGGCGAAAGCATCGACATTCTCACGGAAGACGTCCTGAACGGGAATATTGGAGAGGCGGCCACTCCGCCCTCAAGAAACCAGAGATGGGCTAAAGGAAATTTCGGGAGGTAAGCCATGAAAAGCAAAATGATTTACGCCATTATCGTGGTCATCATCCTGGCTATCGGATCTATCGCATATGCCGCCGAAAACTGCGATTCGAATACGATCGTCAGAAGATGGATCACGGAACGCGATGATGTTTCACTGAAGCTTCTTCAGTCCTGGTGCAAGGGACAGAACCCGCGTGAATCCGCATCCGATGTTGCGCTCATTCTTGCCAACGAGCTTTATATCTGCGGAAAATGCCGAAACGATCCGGACTTTCTGAAGAACAATTTGATTCTTCTCAATTCCGGAGCCAAGCCGAAAGTCGAGACGATACCGATCATTCTTCTGGAAATAATGCTGGGGTATCCCATCCTTTCTCCACACCGTGATTTTCCCAATGCGCTGGGGGGAGGTGCAAAATGATGACAAAGGCGTTGATCCTGCTTGATCGTGCGGGAATACGTTTCAGCATGCTCCTGGCAGTTCTGCTCCTGGTGATGATCGCCGAAGCGGTCGTTCTTTTCCTGCAGCACCAGGAAGTGGCGCTTCCGATTGCACAGGTCATCGTTTCGGCCTTTCAGCCTATCGGACAATCAGGCGCCGTGTTCTGGGAATGGATTTGGAAAATGGTTGGCCCTGTTGTGTTCCCTCTTTTCGCCCTTACGCTTCTGGAGATCTGGTCGTTTATCAAGCTGGTCGAGTGTAAAATCTGTAATCACGAAACCGCGAAAGCCGGTTGGCATCTAAAAAACATGGAAATCATCGAGGGATCTGCGCCCGGTTTTGGTTTTCTCGGCACCTGTATCGGCCTGATCGCTACCATGAAGGGAATGGATCCCCAACTCAATCAGGTTCAGATGCTAAAGGCGGTATTTGACAATTCGGCCAGCGCCTTTGGTTCGACGATCTACGGAATCACGCTGGCGATCAGCGCATTCATTACGAAAGAGATTTTCCGTGGGGTGTCGGTTGATAAGGCTCCCTGAGAAACAGAGTATGGTGGTTAAATTTCAAACCTGCGGTCAGAAAAGGAGCGAGGGCATATGAAAGGGATCATCGGCGCTGATATCTTCGTCAATCTACTGCTGGTCTTCATCATTGCAGCGGGCCTGCTTTTTATGAATACGAACAGACCCGAAACGCCACCCGATATTGCACAGCAGGAGCGGGCATTCCCCAAAGTGGACCTGCAACAGGGGACATCCCCGGCCTCCAGGGAGGCCAAGGAAGCGGTCGTTATTTCCGCTACAAAAAATGAAGCGGGAATCAAATATTTCATCGATGGAGTCCCGATCAGTTTCAATGAATTGCCGGCAAAACTCCGAACCGGCCGGAGCCGGGCGGTAAAAATCCGCTTCGACAAGAACATCGAATACGGGAAATATGTCGAAATCTTGGATTTGTGCAGACGAAAGGGTTTTACCGAGATTTTCAACACGTATGCGTTTGAAGGAAAGGAGGCGGGTTAAAATGAAAACCTTGTTAAGCTTTATTTTCACGATCGCGTTGTTGATCGGAATTGGTTATTTGGGGGTGAAAATCCTTGATAACGCACCCATCAAAGATCCGGTTCTGGCGGATAAAAAACAGGCCTTGGCGAATCAGGTTTCCGCGCTGAACGAAAAAGTGAAGGATAAATTCAATCAACTTAAAAACCTCGATTCGCCCAACAAACCTGCCGGGGATTCCAAGGACGATCCCGGGAAGGATAAAGGTCGCCTGAGGGTCCCGAAAGGGTATGGCCCCATTGATGAGGAAGACAGGCGCCTGACTGGTGACATCCTCAGGGAGCAGCCTCTTCCAAAGACCGGCGAGAGCCAAATGAATGAGAAGAATGATCCGGCACAGGAACCTTTCAATGATCCGGGCAGTTACCAATATAAACCGGAGGACCTCAAGAGGCTCGGCCTGATCCGGGAATTGTATGCGAAAGCCTCCGAGGCATTGAATTGGTAAAACCACGGTGATGTTATGGCTAAGCGAATTGTTGCATGCATGTTTCTGGTCGTTCTGCTTTCGTTGGCCATTCTCACTGTATTGGGAATGAAGAAAATTCCCCACAAGCCAGTGCAGCCGGCCAAAGCTGAACGTTTGGATGAAGTTCGCGAATCATCCATGCGCATTCTCGTCGAGGAGATTCCGATTAAGAGCGTGCCTGTCAGCCACAAGGAAGCACCCGTCAAGCATGAAATTGCGAAGGGCCTTTCCAAAGAGCCCAAAGTCGAGAAGATTCCGATTATGAACGTGGCCGTCATTCGTAAGGAAGTATCTGTCAAGCGTGAAATTGCGCAGGGTCTTTTCGAAAAGCCAAAAAACGATCCCGAGGCAAAACCGGACGCCGGTCGTCTTCGGCTTTCCCCCGATTTGATTGTCTCCGGTCAGGGGATACTGAAGGACGGCAACAAGGTTCCGCTCGTGTTTTCCTCTTATCAGAAGATCGGCTTCAAGGAATACATTCGGAAAATGAAAGAAATCGGTGGCCGGTTCTTCGTTGGCGATGCGGCATCCGGTGAGATCATTGCGGAGGCGTTCATCGATGAGAATAACCTGTCTCTTCATCATTTGGACCGTGATTTCAAAAAAAGTGGAAATTATGACAACTTGGCCTTGTCAAGGCCTCGTGAGATTGTAAACGAAACCCTGTCGCAGTCGATAGTTAATCGTGTGATAAATCAAACGGGAACCTCGGGAGATCTCAGATTTGTCGTCATCCTGCCGGCAAATGTTGAAGCGGGTATTTTGGGCGCCCTGAAACAATTCCTCGCGAGTACGGGATATCCCATATCGTCCTTTGAAACCATCTCGGGGCAGTATTACATAAACGGTAACAGCCTTGTTCTGAGGATCGAAAAAGGAACGCTGGGGAAAACGGGCGAAAGCTTGCCCCTTAAAATGGATTTGGAATTATAGACCTCCGCAGGGCTCTGGATATGAAAGAAATCATTTTCTCAATCATTATTGCGGCCATACTGACCTGGGTATTTGCCACCGGCAACCTTCCGTTCTTGATGCCCAGTGATGCAAGGAGCGTCGATCAGTTGAACAACAAATATCCAACGCTTTCATCAGTTACCTATAAGGCCAGTCATTCGGCATTGGAGGCACTCCGCCGCAAAGATCACTTGAATATTCCTCTGTCCCACAGAGAGAAAATAGCCAAAATGAAGGAAGATCTGATGAGCGTTACCGCTAAGAGAATCGAACATATCAAGATAATTCGGGCTGAAGTGGCCATGTTGTGTGACGAGATCCTGGCCGACGCCAAATCGAAGCAGTGAGAGGCAAGGGGGTGAAGGTGAGATGAAACAAAGCCGTTATCTGCCCATTATTGTTTTATCCTTCTCGATAATCGCGCTTACGATACCAAGCGACCTCTACGGGCAATACGGGGATGTTGATCGATCTTTTCATGAACAAATATATTTCATCAAACAATATCGAATGTTCAAAGATCAGCGTGATATTCCGAAGGACGTGGAGATCAAACCCGAGTCCGCGGTTCAAGCTGCTTCAAATGTTCCAGAGAAAATTATTCACTGGCAAGTCCACGAGTGGGGGAAAAGTCTACGGGAAGATGCTGGTAAATATTATGAAACAATCATCCGGCACGCATCTGAAATTCACAATGTTCCTGATGCCGTGATAAAAGCCATCATACACGTTGAAAGCGGCTTCAATCCCGGCGCAATATCACCGAAAGGAGCACAGGGATTGATGCAATTAATGCCTGCAACAGCAAGCATGATCAATGTGAAAGATCCCTTCGATCCTGAACAGAACATTACTGGAGGCACTGGATTGATCAGGCGGTACCTGAACGAATACGGATCAATCAAAAAATGTTTGATCGCTTACAATGCCGGTCCCGCTTATGCAAACCGTGGAGGAATAATTCCAGCAGAAACAAGAAGCTACATTAAAAATGTGTTTCGTTATTATAAATATTACGAAAATAAATGATGGTACCAAGCATGTATTCAAAGCTGATTTTGTTTAATATTCCTAATGTATAATGTTACAAGGGCCTCATTCGGAGAGATCAAAAGCCTTTGGCCATGTTTGACTGGAGATTACTGTCAGAGTAGGAATGCCAGATCATGATCTTTTTGGAACTTTTACGTGTCATATTAATTGTGCTTGACTTGGCATAGGTTTTCAAGACAATATATACATGAAAGCGCCCTATGTCGAAAATTAAAGGGCCATAGTTGAACAGGAATATCAGATGGTTATCTTCAAAGTTGGATCTGACGCAAGAGCAGTCTACCACCAAGGTCGGCGTGACTGTCTCTATGGTCAACCCCTAGGATAACAGAAAGGGCAAGTCTTTGTCTCTGGCGCTTAGGTAGATCGAGCGTTTGGTTTGTAATCGGGAAAAGAAAGAAGATCCGTAAACTGGAGGAATATCAGATGAAAATCCAAAAGAAGTGTATCAAGACAGGAAAAACCAAGGTGATAAGAATCAAGACAGTTGAGCAGTATCGCTTCAAGCAGCCAATGGTCTGCAACTGACCGAAACCTTGCTTAAAACTGGACATACTCATTCTCGTATTTTGTTGGAGCCACTTCTTTTTCCAAGCTTCTCGTAGCTTATCAATAGCCCGCCGGGAGTGTGCTCTTCTGCGTCGGCTTTTCTATTTCAGAATTCATGAATGAAGGACGGTCGCCATGGATGATTCCTCCGCATGGACTGAGTTTTGGAACATTGCGCGACTATACTTGCCATCCCCGACTCTTGTATTCGAGTTTCAGCGAGACATGCGTGGGATATCATATCACATTGCCCGAGATGGAAGGCGAGAACAGTTCTTGTCATCCGATTTGCTCGTTCGTGATAGGGCAGCCCTGGAAGGGAATCCAAATTGGGAACAGTACGGCCCTCTGTTTAAAAAGCACTTTGTAGTCGGTTGCGGTGGGACTTGGTTTATCTGCATAAAAGATGTCTGGAGCCCCTCGGTTGACGCTGAGTTTTTTCTCCACATAATGGATAAAAGGAATGAATGGGGGAACCCTGAAACGCTTTTGGATATGGGCAGTGGCACAGGGGTCTTGGGTATTTGTGCATCACTGCGCCTTCCGAAGTTGCGGCACATCACTTTTGTCGACATCGCATTTTCAGCTCTTGCCGCCACAGCTATCAACTTGGCATCAAACCAGGTATCCGTAGACTGTTCTCTTCATAGCTCTCTTCCACCTGACAGTAACTATGATCTTGGCCTCGTTGCGCCATACTATTTCCCTACTGAAACAGCCCCACCCGCGAGCCCTCGTGACGCAATTTTAGAGGCAGGGCGAAACACTGCAATGCTTGTAAATTCCTGCGTAAACCACTGCAAACGTGTGATATTTGTCTTTTCCTCCATTACAGAATCATACTTTCGGGAATTGGCTGATTTCGAATTTACCATTTTACAGTCCTTACTTGTTCCCTTCTCTCTTGGAGATAATGTAAGCCACAACGCCTACGTTAAGGCTGCCGTAGATAATAATTTACTTCTGACAAAGGCAGGATCTCAATTCCCATACTGGCATTCTATTTACTTGGCAGAGACACATCATGATTGATTCCAGACGACACCACATCCTGGCAATTGGCGGCGGATGGTATGCCATCTATGATACTCAAACTGCTTTTACCTCTCTATGTCAGGCGGAAACAGAGGAAGACATTGATTTTCAGGACTTGGCACGGCTTGATGATGAGGATGATGGCCTTGCCGTTGCTGAGCCTTTTGACTCACGCATACCTTTTGCAACCTGGGTCTTAAACGTAACCGATTCATGTAATCTTCGATGTGAATACTGTTCGCGCTACCAGACAAACTATCGTGGCGTGAAGATGGACAGTAACGTAATTCTCTCAACGCTTCGTAAAGCTTCCGCCTATGGACAGTCAATCGACAGCAAGGTCGTAGTACAATTCCACGGGGGAGAGCCATTACTCGTTGCAGACACAATCTTTTCGAGTTTGGGCCGGTTAACCGTTACTGAAAAATCATGGTTGGACTTAAGGATTCAGACAAACGGTCTGTTATTGAATGATCGCCTAATTGACCTCTGCAACACCAACGAAATACACATAGGTATTTCTATAGATGGCCCCCCTGAGATCAACGGTATTAACCGGCGATTCTCAGATGGAAGTCCCGTAGGGAGTATTCTTACGGATATGCTGGGCTTGCTTCGCAGGTCTATAAAAAGAAGCCATATTAGTTGCCTTTGTGTGATGTCCGCGTCAAACATTCATTCCGCCGATATAGTTTTCGACTACATCCTTGATCAGGGCATTGACGATGTATCCATCCTGCCACTGTATCCTGATTATGCGAGCTGCCTTGCAGGCTGCACTAACATAATCCCCCGAACCAAAGAAATGGTCTCCTTCTCCTCGGCAGTTTATGACAATTGGCTCCACAGGATGAAGCGCGGCGAAAAGATTTGTATGCCATCGTTTCAGATTTGGTTTTGGAATTTTCTGAATTCCAATGCAAGACATGTTTTACATAAATCTTGTTGCGGAGTGGGCGAAAGCATGATTTTTATCGACACAGATGGTTCGATATACCCATGTGGACCGTTTTCCTATGAAAACCGTATGTCGATGGGGAATATTACTAGCGCTGAAGTGCACGAAATAGGGTCATCGGCCGTACATTGCGAATTCTGCTTGAGATCCGCAAACCATATTCCAGAGTGCAACTTATGTGCTATTCAAGCAGTTTGTCGAAGCGGTTGCCCGGCGAACAGTTATCTAAAGACAAAGAGTATTTATACTAAAGACCCATTTTGCGACTACTGGCAAGGCATCATATCCCATGTACTTCTTTCGATAGCCAAAGAACCAGAGATATGTGAGATAGTACCCCATTACTCTATACGGCTGTAGCTTACTCGGAGTATAGATTATGTCTGTGTCACAACCTTCATTAATAGCAAACTGCACACATAGGTGTAATCTTGAATGTCCCCACTGTTACTGCTCCGGATCGCCCTCAAATACATCCAGGCTGTCACAAAATGACCTCGCCTCCGCTTTCAATGACCTATCGGATTTTAGCCTCAATCATCCACCGTTCTTTGATTTAACCGGTGGGGAGTTTGTTCTGCTCGATGATGCGGATGCTATTTCGCAGATGGTTCGTAAAAAATTTCCAAATACGTGTATCATTGTTGAGACGAATGGTATTGAACTCCTGAATGGCACAGATAAGTACGACCGTATTGAGTTTGATCGAATCCATCTAAGTGTTGACAGGCTACATACTACGCTTTTCGCAGATGGAACAAGTCCTGTACTGAAGGAAGCGTTGAAATATCGCGACAACCGGAGATTTGAACTCGTAATTAACTACATCCCAGAGCTAAATGAAGTAGAAATGCCGTCTTCAATAGCTATAGCAAGGGCCAGTGGTATTCGGGTCAACGTATTTCCCTATGACACTCTTGCCCGAATCGGAAGAGGATCAACTCTGCGAGCCAATGGTCCAGGTGTCAGCGTTGCAGATAATCCCGGGTTCTTTCGATGTGAACTTGGTGAAGCTCTGTTTCTTGATGGGAACAAAAACTGGTATCTTTGTCACTTTCCTACAAAGGAAACGGATCTAGGCCGAATCGGCTCCCCAGGTCTATCAGATAGATACCAAGAAGCTCTGAAGTCAAAATCGTACAGGTCACTAAGATCTGAAGGACTACCTAGTGTTTATAGGGAATTGAGCTCTGAAATAAACGGACGCATCGGGAGCAATCCCATGGGAAGACTTTTCCACAATCGCTGTGAACCGTGCTTGCTCCTCCAAGACAAGGGACTGATCACATTCGTGGGAGATCATAATGGAACAGATTGAAAATGTACTCATAGCAGGCGCTTCTGGAGAAATCGGGAGAGCAGTTGCATTAAGACTAGCTTGCTCTTCTCGGCGGATTGCACTCGTACATGGGCCAAATACGCAAGTTGATGAAGTGTGGTATCAGAGTATCGCCGCAAAGGCAGCCGAAACATGCATTGTAGGCGGAAACTTAGCAGATGACCAAGGTGTCTTGGATGTCTTACAGGTCTTAGAGGAACGAACCTCATCATGGGGAACGTACGGGAGAGTCATCACATGTATTGGAGCTACCGGAAAACGGAGGGCAATTAGCGAATGGTCGGGCAGTTATTTGAACGAAATCCTCCGGAACAACTTCATTGCCCCCGCCCTCTTTATTGGGAAGAGCCTAAGTTTGGTAAGCCAACCAGGTGGTTGCATTGTAATTTTGGGTTCTATCGCTGGCAATACAGGCAGCGGAAGCGGATCGGCAGCTTATTCGTGTGCCAAGGCCGCCTTGCATAATCTGGTATACTCTCTGGCCAAAGAAGCTAAGGACAAAGGAATACGAGTTGTTGGATTAGCTCCAGGGTTAATCGATACTGATTTTCATGGCGAGTATCGAGAACGAGCAAGGGATAATGCTAAAAAAGCCACAATGGCTAAGCGAATTGGATCTGCTGAGGAAATCGCAGCAATAGTGGATTTCCTCAGCAGTAAGCATTGTGAGTATATCTGGGGTACAATTGTGACCGCTGACGGTGGCATTCTTCTGTGATGAATTAGAGCCAAAACGACACACACTAGGAGGAAAGAACAATGGAGAGAGAAATGGATCAAAGTCAAATGCAGAACGTGCGGTAAAGAGAGTGATTGCGCTCCGCACGCAATGATGCCGCAAAACAGCTTTTGTAGAAACTGTTTCCAGATCACCTTTCTAAAAATATCTCACGGATTATTATGGCAAAAGAAATAATTGCAAAGGAGGGAGAGAATAATGAAAAAAGAAGGAACTTGCTCGAAATGCGGAAAAGTATATTCGGCAGACTGGATTTATGAGGGTGCCTTTAATTTTTTAAATAGTTGTCCTTCATGTGCTTTTATGGATAGGGCAAAACTTTATGCTACTGATTCATCTTATCGCGAAATGAAAAACAAAGAATATAGCGATCTTAACGAAAAGATAAATAGGGCAAGTGATTTTTTGATGAGTGATTTTGATAAATTGACAAAAAAATAGTGTGATGTCACTTACTCGCGACATCAGCACAGCAAAACGACGACACGACACGTGCATCAACGTTGAGTAAATCGGTGTTGTCTTCGCGGCGTCCATGGGTCTCTCATGCAGGAGAAGAACGTCAGACCGCTGCTTAAACAGTTCATAAAGAACGTGCATGAATTCTGTTGAATCTCTTCGAAATGGTCGTCAGGGATTACCAACAATGCCGCCAATTACGGCGATGCGTAACCCGTCAATGTCCACACAGCGGCCGTCCAAAAAGTGAATACCTGGTTCTTGACCAAACCGGTCAAGAACCTTTGGAGAGTCGCCAAAGTGGTCGTGGTTACCCGCTACACCGGCAACCCATTTGAAACATTCCCGAAAAGCGTACCAAACTGAACGAACATCGCCCCACCACCAAGCCGATCCAATTCTATCCGTGCATAGAGGTCGCCGCACAGAAGAACACCGGTTCGGCTTGCTGGCAGAAGCAGATCACAAACGCAGAGCATTTCCAGTTCTTCGGCGAGTATATCTCCCAGAGGTTTACCGCCAAGAGCCTCCCTCCTTTGCAGGTCTGACGCACAGACGAGTGCATCGAGGCCGTCCGGGAGGGAAAAGGTCATGATCTGGGACCATTTGGATCGGGATCTGACTGCCGCCGATATGAGCTTTATCTTCATGATCCCCCCTCACCGAATGGTTTCATACCCTCCGGGAACGCCCCGCTTCGAGAAAACGATTTGCCAAAGTTGAACATGCCGGGCGCGGAAGGAGCCGGCGCAGTAAAGCAGGTAGTATTCCCATAAGCGGTAGAATCGCTCGCCGTATTTCGCTTTCAATCGATCCCAGCCCGCGTCGAAGTTTTCAAACCAGGCCATCAGCGTCCTGTCGTAATCGGGGCCGATCAGGTGCCAGTCTTCCATGACAAAGCTCTTTTCAACGGCGGCGCCGATCTGCGCGATGGACGGCATATTGCCTCCCGGAAAAAGATATTTGGTCATGAAGGGGTCCACCGTGGTCGTCGTCGAAAGCTCTTTGCCGATGGTATGCAAAAGGAAAAGGCCGTCATCGGCCAGGCAGCGCCGGGCAACCTGCATGAAATTCCGGTAATTTTTATAGCCCACATGTTCGAGTACGCCCACGGCGACAATGCGGTCGAATGTCCCGCTTACATCGCGATAGTCCTGAAGCTTGATTTCGATCGGGAGCTCCTCGCATATCTTCCGGCCCAGGTCCGTGGCTCTCAGCCAGTAACCGCACGTGTAGGCCATAGATTGGCCCAGCATCAACTCGAAATGCTTTTTTGGTCTTGTTATCTGGTTATGGATGGAGGAAGGACGGACGGATTCCACTTGAACAGAAAAGTGCCGTCAAAGATTAAAAGCTTTCACTCGTTAATCTTCAATTCTTTAAGCCTGTAAATTTTATTGACTTGTAGGTGTTGGTGCGCCGCGAAGGTGCATGAAAGATGAGGGCAGGCCCCTCGGAGCCGGTTTACAGGAACAGGCTTCAAACCCCCTTAAGCTGCATTGGTCAAGAGCCATTGTGGTGAGCGTTAAGGAAAAGGCAGGGCGAGACCCTGTCAGGTAAGAATCAAGGAGACGAATAAAAGTGAACCGCTGATCACGTGTCGAAAACGAAAAGGCGATGTCAAAACCGAGGGGTAACACTGTCTCGGGATAAGTTCAGATGGTACCTGTTTACAGACTGAATGGCATCCGGTATGAAGGCGGCGTGAACTTGATTCAGGCTTTCATGTGCAACGTGGGAACCTGTCGTTCCGATGTTAAGGGAGAAATTCAAGTGGAGGACCCACAAGAGTGAGAGTACCGATGCGGAGCACAGGGGCGGACCACCCCGTAGTAGTGATGAAGGACGGTAATGCGTCTGGAGCAAAGGGGGTGGATTATTCAGCCAGATTCAGAGGTCAACCAGCTTATGGGAGGAACCTGTGAAGAAGGCAAGGTCGTTCGAGATTTCCAAGTTAGTAGTTGTTGAGGCGTGGAAACGAGTAAAGGCAAATCAGGGAGCAGCAGGTGTAGACAAGGAATCGATAGCGGATTTTGAGAGAGATTTTAAAAATAACCTCTACAAGATCTGGAATCGGATGTCATCGGGAAGTTATCTTCCTCTGCCGGTCAGGACGGTAGCGATACCGAAGAAGACAGGCGGCGAGAGGATGCTGGGTATTCCTACCGTGGCTGATAGAGTGGCGCAGATGGTTGTCAAGCTGCACTTTGAGCCAATGGTGGAGCCACTCTTTCACGAAGACTCGTACGGGTACAGGCCAAATAAATCGGCGATTCAAGCAGTCGGTGTAACGCGGACGCGTTGTTGGCGATATGCATGGGTGCTCGAATTCGATATTAAAGGTTTATTTGATAACATTGACCATGAACTCCTGATGAGGGCGGTAAGAAAACACACGGATAGTAAATGGATACTTCTATACATCGAAAGATGGCTGAAGGCGCCGTTTCAGAAAGCTGACGGTACATTGACCGAGAGGACGAAAGGAACGCCACAGGGTGGAGTGATAAGCCCTGTGTTGTCCAATCTTTTTCTTCACTATGTGTTTGATGTCTGGATGGCACGGCATTATCCTGAGCTTCCATTCTGCCGCTATGCCGATGATGGAATTGTCCATTGTCGGACAAAATCAGAAGCACTGGCACTGAAGGAAGTATTGGGGGCCAGGTTTGGGGAATGTAAGTTAGAGCTCCACCCGGAAAAGACGCGCATTGTCTATTGTAAAGACAAGAATCGTAGAGAGGAGCATCCAGCTATAAGCTTTGACTTTTTGGGCTTCACTTTTCGCCCAAGGCTGACAAAGACACGAGACGGAACATTCTTCGTAAACTTTTCTCCTGCGATGAGCAATAAGGCAGGAAAGGAGATGCGACAAAAGAGTCGACGCTGGAATCTACAGTTGAGAAGTGATAAATCTCTGGAAGATCTGTCAAGGATATTCAGCCCAATAATAAGGGGATGGATAAACTATTACGGAAGCTTTTATAAATCTGCGCTGTATCCGACTTTACGCCATCTGAACACAATATTGGTCAGATGGGCAATGAGGAAATTTAAGAGGTTGAAAGGCCATCTAACGAAGGCGGTTTATTGGTTGGGAGGAATTGCCAAAAGGCAGCCCGAGCTATTTCCGCACTGGAAGATAGGCCTCAAACCAACGGCTGGATAATGGGAGCCGGATGTAGATCTTTAAATTATCTGCGGTAGAACAGGGGTGATATTTTCAGAATAGATTGACAAGAAGTATCGGATCATCGGAATAGATGGGCCTCTCGGGAGAGAGGCCTTTTTGTTTTAGTAA
>Ga0208373_1000880_pt1:0-42500 | contig 45063 bp, 28 predicted proteins | sample RifOxyC2_FD_184036 | JGI IMG/M metagenome (GOLD analysis project Ga0208373, IMG submission 184036) | Soil microbial communities from Rifle, Colorado - Rifle Oxygen_injection C2 (SPAdes) | ecosystem: Environmental > Terrestrial > Deep subsurface > Rock core/Sediment | place: Rifle...
GGTAATGATATTGGTTGGCAACCGGGGACTTGTGGTAAAGACGGGCAGGGTGTTCCGGTATTAGACGGCCAGCCGACATTAAGAATCCCAAAAATAACTATTGGTGGAAAATAGGAAAATAGGGGATGTCCCCTATAACCTATTGATTTTTTGAGTTTTTTATATATAATTAGATTATTAAATAACATAAACAATCACTTAAGGTGTTGGTTTTTTCAATAACTTCAATATATGAAAAAAATTCTACTGGTTGAAGATGGGAAACATTTGAGCCAAATATATAAGGAAGAGCTTGAAGAGTTGGGTTATAGTGTTGATATAGAAGCAACCGGTAATGATGCATTAAAATATCTTGAAAATAATATGCCGGATTTGATTATTTTAGATATAAATCTGCCCGATATAAACGGAATAACAGTTTTACAAAGAATAAGGCAGGCGGGCATAGATTTACCGATTATGATGTGCACTGCATATGAACAGTTTGAGAGCTATTACCAAAGATTTACAGATAAACATAAAGAATATTATTCCTACCTTTTAAAGCCTATTACACTTGAAAAACTTAAGAGTGAAGTGGAAAAAGCAATAGGCAAACCTTAACACTTTGAAAGGAATCTGTGTAATCTGACTCTTAATCTGTGTAATCAGGCATCAATTTTTTTTGATGCCTTTTTGATTGACTTTTCATCTTTTATTTGATAACATTTTATGAATATTAGCACACAGGATCCATCTTTTATAAGTCTGCTCACACTAAACAGCTCAGAGAATACAGTTTTAGCTGTACGCTATATCCTGTATTCTGTATTCTGTATCCTGTGTACTGCAGTTTTAGCTGTATCCTGTATCCTGTATCCTGTATACTGTATTTTTATATGAAAAGAACACACAATTGTGGTGAACTACGTAAATCTGATATATCTAAAAAAGTAATGCTTTGCGGATGGGTGCATACCCGACGTGATCATGGCGGAGTTATTTTTGTTGATTTGAGGGATAGATACGGTATAGTTCAGGTTGTTTTTAATAAGGAAGATATATTGGAACGTGCTAAGGAATTGAAAAGTGAATATGTAATTTCGGTTGAAGGAATTGTTGATAAAAGACCGGAAGGAACGGTTAATGCAAATATTTCTACAGGCGAGATAGAAGTCGTCGCTGAAAAATACGAAATACTAAATATTTCCAAAACGCCTCCGTTTGAAATAATCCAAGAAAACTTGCCTTCGGAAGAAGTTCGTCTTAAATATAGATATATTGATTTACGAAGTGATAGAATGAAGAATAATATTATCCTAAGACACAATATAATTCTAAGTGTCAGGAATATGCTAAGCAAAAATGATTTTCTTGAAATTGAGACGCCGCTTTTAACGAAGTCCACTCCCGAAGGCGCACGCGATTTTCTGGTTCCGTCACGGCTTGAAACAGGTCATTTTTTTGCTTTGCCACAGTCACCCCAACTTTTCAAGCAGATTTTGATGGTTTCAGGTTTTGATAGGTATTTCCAGATTGCAAAATGTTTTCGTGATGAAGACCTGCGTTCGGATAGGCAGCCGGAATTTACACAGATAGACATAGAAATGTCTTTTATAAACGAAGACGATATTATTGATGTTACCGAAAAATTGATTTACGAGATTTTTAAAACAGCCGGTATAGAAGTGAAAATTCCTTTTATCCGTATGCCGTACGATACCGCGATGCTGAAATACGGCAACGATAGGCCGGATACAAGGTTTGGATTAGAAATAGAAGATTTGACTGAAGTGCTTAAAAATACCGGTTTTAAGGTTTTTTCAGAGACGATAAAGAACGGAGGCGTAGTAAGGGGTATCAGCGTTCCTGCCGGGGATAAAATATCGCGTCAGACAATAGATAACTTAACGGAACTTGCAAAAAAAATTGGGGCAAAAGGTCTGGCGTGGATGAAGATGACGGATAATGGTTTTGAGTCAAATATAGTCAAGTTTTTTTCACCGGATGAATTAAAAAACATAAAAGAAAAATTAAATGTTTTAACAGGAGATATTGTATTTTTTGCAGCAGATAAAAAGCAGATTGTATGTAACGTTTTGGGTTCTTTACGACTTTATATAGCAGACCTTTTAAAAATTATTCCGCAAGATAAGTTCAATTTCTTATGGGTTGTGGATTTTCCTCTTTTTGAATATAGCACGGAGGATAAAAAATGGAATGCGGTTCATCATCCGTTTACTGCACCAAGCTCTATCGGGGATATTTCAAATGTATCAGATTCACCAAATGCGGATTTATCATCTCTAAAATCGCGGGCATACGATATTATTTTAAACGGAACTGAACTTGGCGGCGGTTCTATTAGAATTCACGAAGAAAAGATTCAGGAAAAGGTTTTTGAGATTTTAAAAATAACAAAAGAAGATGCAAAAATAAAATTTGGTTTCTTGCTCGACGCACTACAATACGGTGCCCCGCCACACGGTGGTCTTGCCCTTGGTCTGGATAGGGTGTTGGCGATGATTACAAAATCTGAATCAATCCGCGATGTTATTGCTTTTCCAAAAACCCAATCAGGTAGCTGTCTTTTAAGTAATGCGCCCTCGCCTGTTTCAGAAAGACAGTTAAAAGAATTACATATTAAAATAGACCACATAAAGAAATGATAGAAAAAAACTATGAAAAAACTTTTTGAAAAGAAGTGGATATCGATTTTTTTGATAATTACTGCAACTTTTATTGTTTATTCAAATTCATTCAAAAATGAGTTTGTCTATGATGATAAGCAGATTATATCCGAAAACAATTTTATTAAAGATATAAAAAATTTGCCAAAAATATTCACAAAAGAATATTTTAAATATTCAAATGAACAATCATATAGACCAGTGGCAACTTTAACATATTTTATAAACTGGAAAATTTTCGGTAATAGACCATGGGGATATCGGTTAACGAGCGTTTTGCTTCATATACTATGCTCAGTAATTATTTTTTTAATAACAAATTTGTTTTTTGAAAATAAATCTATTTCACTGCTAGCTGGGTTATTATTTGCTTTACATCCTATAAATGTAGAAGCAGTTTTAGTTCCATCATTTAATGAAGATATTCTTTGCTGTTTTTTCTTACTCATTTCATTTTACTATTTTATAAAAAACAAACTTTTACTTTCTAATATATCATATTTTTTTGCTTTATTTTCAAAAGAAATAGGAATCAGCCTGATTTTGATAATTTTTCTTTATGCATATTTAAAGAAAATCAGATTTAATCACTTAATCCCTTATATTTTAATTACGATTTTCTATTTAATAGTAAGATTTTACATACTGACAAATCCACTTGTAACAATTGTGGAATATCCTGGCGATAGTTTTTATATAAATATTCTAACAATGAGCAAGGTGTTTATAAAATATATTTCTCTTTTAATATTTCCAATAAATCTTAATGCGAATCATTATATATCCTTTTCATATTCAATATTTGAACCCGAGGTTATCTTTTCAATTTTATTTGTTACTATATTGATTACCGGTTCCGTAATCTTTATAAAAAAAAAATCTTCATTTTTTATATTTTGGATACTTTTTACGCTTTTACCTGTGATGAATTTTATTCCTTTTTTAATTGGGACAAATCTTTTAAGTGAGAGATATCTTTATATCTCAACACCTGCATTTTCCTGGTTTTGTGCAAGTATCTTGGGAAGAATAAAAATAATTAGTGTACGGAGTATTTTGATAGGTTTAATTTTGACTTTTTATGCAATTGTCATATTAAATAGAATTCCTTATTGGAAAAGTGATATTATTTTATGGGAAAAAACTGTAAAACAGAATCCTGAAAGTGCAGGTTCTCATTTGTATCTCGGTATGATATATGCTAATGCAGGGATGGATGATAACGCTATCAAGGAATATGAAGTGGGTATTAAAAAATCAAGCCACGGTAATTTTCCAAACATATATTATAATTTAGGAGTGCTTTATTATAAGAAAAATAAGGTAGAAAAAGCGACACAGATGTTTGAAAAATCTCTTGCAAGTTATAATTTGATTTATAAAGGGAAGAATATTGAAAACTATAATATATCGTTGTCAATATCAAAGGTTCATACTGGTTTAGGGGAAATATATTTTGATAAAGGATTATATCAAAAAGCAATCTTAGAATATATTGAAGCTATAAAATATAACTCTAATAATTTCTATAGTTTAAATAAAATGGGGGTCTGTTATTCTATACTTGGGAAATATAACGATTCAATAAGGATATTTAATCACATATTGCAAAGCGATCCTAATTATGAAGATGCTTTTTACAATTTAGCGATTGTTTATTATAATAAAGGTTCCTATCAAAATTCTTTGATGATGTTTAAGAAATTGGAAGTTAATACACATAACGAAAAAAGAAAAATTGAAATACAAAAATGGATAAAACTTATCCCAAGTAAAATTTAATAATAAAAAGAACAAGTATTATGTTAAGAAAGAATTTAATTAAAATGAAGCTCCACGGGTTAAAAACCCGTGTTATCTTTTGCTTCAGGATTCCATGGAGCGGAATCCTGCCCGGAGACCATTCATCCATACATAAAGGTGCGCTTTTACAAACGTGGTATTCTGGATGCAGGATAAAATTTGTAAAAATTAATTGGTTTATTCTATTTTATTTTTTATCTGTTTCATTGTCGTGGGCTACATGGAGAATACAAACTATAGAAACAGGTGGTGTTGGAGAATATCCTTCTCTGACAATTGGTAATAATAATATTTTAAGCGTTTCTTATTATGATGCTGTAAATAAGGATCTTAAATATGCGCAATATGATGGTATAATATGGTCAACTCAAACAATAGATTCAACTGGCAATGTAGGAGAATTCACTTCAATAGCAAAAGATTCAAATAATAATTCACATATTAGTTATTATGATTACGATAATCAAAGTCTTAAATACGCAAAATGGAATGGTTCTGCTTGGGATATACAAAATGTTGAAAATGGGATTGGATATAATCCGCGGGTGTATTACACTTCAATAATTATTGATAATAATGATAATCCTCAAATTTCTTATTGTGGGTATGCACTTAAATATGCAAAATGGACTGGATCTTCTTGGGTAATACAAACAGTTGATTCTTCTGGTATGGTTGGTTGGTATTCATCTTTAGCCATAGATAAAAATAATAATCCTCACATAAGTTATTACGATCATACAAATAGACATCTTAAATATGCAAAATGGACTGGATCTTCTTGGTATATTGTAACTGTAGATTCTTCAGTTGATGTTGGGCAATATACTTCTATTGCTATTGATTCAAATGGAAATCCTCACATTTCTTATAACGATGAATTAAGTAATGATCTTAAGTATGCAAAATGGACTGGATCTTCTTGGTTTATACAAACAATTGATTCAACAGACGCTGTAGGGTGGTATACTTCTATGGTTCTTGATTCAAACAATAATCCACACATAAGTTATTGTGATACAAGAGGATATTTAAAATATGTAGTATGGACAGGAATCAAATGGAATATTGAGAGAGTAGTTTCTAGTATTAATTGTTATTGGGCAAAAAACAATGCTTTAGTTTTGGATATAAATGAGTATCCTCATATTGTTTACTATGATGATAATAGTTTAAAATACGTAGAATGGATGCCAAATAATAATCCGATATTATCATGGACTGGAGAAACAAATTATATCTCAGATGGGCTCAATCCTGAAATTGGCGAAGTGGATAGGAGTTTTATTTATCGTATAAAATATGCTGATTTAGATAACGATCCACCAAAAACAGGGTATCCAAAAATTTATATTAAAAAAAGTGGAATGGAAATTTCTGACAGTCCTTTTACAATGAGTGAAGAGGACGAAACTGATAAAACATATACTGACGGAAAACTTTATACATATTCTACAATACTTCCTGCTGGAACTGATTATGAATATTATTTTGAAGGATATGATGTCTATAATGCAAGTGCGACAGGTTTTCCAATAACAGAGATCGATGCACCCGATGTTTTTCAAGACATTACTCCACCCGCACAAACTATAAATCTTACCATAGTCAATCCATATTTTAATTCACTCACATTAATTTGGACAGCACCTGGTGATGATGGCACCGTTGGGAATATTGTCAGTGGTAAATATTGGGTAAGATATTCTACAAGCAGTAATTTCACTATGTCAAATTCTGACATTATATGGTCCACAAATATTATTCCTGGTAATATAGAAACAAAGACAATAACAGGATTATCAGTCGGAAAGAGTTACTATTTTGTTATAAAAACAGCGGATGAATCGGACAACTGGTCTGTATGGTCTACTATTGCAAATGGCACGACACTTTCAGATGCAATTCTGCCCAACCCAATAATTGATTTAAGAACGACTTCATCTTCGAATGGGAATATTGAATTATCATGGACTGCTTCAACTGATAATTACGGTATCAAAGAGTATAAGATCTTTAGATCAATTGAGAAGGATATATTAGGAATAGAAATATTTTCAACTACACAAACAGACTATACAGATAGCAGCGCAGAGCTAAACCATGGAACATCGTATTATTATACAATTCAACCAATAGATTTAGCGAATAATATTCAAACGGTAGAAAATAATCAATCGGGTGCATTGTGCGATAAAATTCCGCCGATAACCGAATGGACATTTTCAGGGCCTGCAACATATTATTTAAGAACAGAAATCGTTAATGATACGACAAATTATTATTTTAATTCTAGGCCGGGTAACACATTTGTAATACAAAATGCTTCTGATCCACTACCAGGTACCGGTATATTAAATACAGAAGTTATAAATGATATAACATTTTCTATTTTTACATATCCTTACACAGTAATATCACGAACCGGATTTTTTACAGAAGACATTGTAGATATGTTCAATATTTATTCAGTTGACAATGCAAGTAACGAAGAGGAAATAATTCCTATAGAAATCAACTGGGATGTAACGGCACCAAATATTTCAATTGACACAGACATTAATTATATTACTACTGTTCAACCAATAACAATATATGTTGAATCAGATGAGGATTTAATCATACCACCGGAAGTCACGGTTTGCCAAAATGGTCTTATTATAGGAACACAAATTTCTATGACATCAACTAACGATGGTTCCTCATTTCAAGGAACGTATAATGTTGTTTTCGGGTACAATGGTTCTGCAAAGATAGTTGTAAAAGCAAAGGATACTGTTGGATATGAAAACATTGATGTGGGTTTTTTTAATATAGAAATAAATCCTGAAGAAACGCTTTATGAGGTTTACTGTGACCCTGAAGAATTTTCACCAACAGAAGTTTCAACAACCAATATTCATTACACTTTAACACAGCAAGCAGATATTTTAATTGGAATATATTCACCCAACAACGTTTTAGTAAAGTCATTTAATTATAATAACCAATTACCAAGCTGCTATTCTATTATATGGGATGGTAAAGATTCTTCGGGAAACATAGTAAATGATGATATTTATAGAATTGAAATAAAGGCATATATTTCAGGTAATCAGATAGGATTAACTAAAAACACAACGGTTACCGTATTGAATAAAAGGAATCTTTCATATACAGAGACAATGCCATCAAACATAACAATCCAAACGATACCAAATCCGCCGGAACTAATAACAGATGCACTATTTGCAATCACAACCGGGAATTTTAATCTTATTGGTTCGATATATAATATTACACCTAATGGTACACAATTTCAGCCATCAGCACAACTCTTATTAAAGTGGAATGACGCAAATAACAATGGGATTGTTGATGAAACAGAAGGCACTGATAATCCAATAGATGAAACCAATCTTGATATTTATAAAATAATTCTACCAACCACTCTTATACCACTTTATGCAACAAAAGATATAGATAATAATACACTAATTGCAAATATTTCAAGTTTATCACTTTATGCGATTTTAGCATCAAAGGTTTTACCGATTGCAAATGTGGATATTAAACCAGACAGTATAAATATAAAATCTGAAGGTAAGTATATAACATGCTATATTGAACTTCCAAAGGGATATAATGTTAAGAATCTAAAACTTGAAACAGTAAGAATTGCAAAAATAAATGGTAATATAATAATACCAATTTATGCAGAAATAAAACCGGCAGAAGTTGGTGATTATGACAAAGACAAAAATCCTGATTTAATGGTAAAATTTGATAGAGAGAAACTTCAGCAGAAAATTCCTGAAAGTGTATATGAAATAAAAGTAACGATAAGAGGTTCAATTGGTAACATTGATGTAGAAGGTGATGATATTGTAAAAATAGCAGGCAGGGTTTTTGCTGCTCCAAGTATAGATGCAAGTTTTATACTGAGGGATGCATATGCGTATCCGAATCCTGCGAAGAACGGATATCAGCCGACACTACATGTGGAATGCGGAGTAGCTGATTATTTAGAGATACAGATATTTAATATAGCAGGCGAGTTGGTGCAAGGAGATGAAGTATATACGCAACCGATAATCAAGAATAACAAATATGCCTACGAATATACTTGGGATATATCCGACAAAGCATCAGGTGTATATTTATATTTAATAAAAGCACATAAAGCTAATGAGAAGACAATAAAAGTGTTGAAAAAATTAGCTGTATTAAAATAGACCACATAAAGAAATGATTAGATACGATTACATAGATTGTAAAAAGAGATCCTTCTACTCCCTGCAGTCGCTCAGGACAAGATTATGCAGATTAAAATCTTTTCTACTATGTGTTTTCTTAATTTTAAGTTGGGTTTATTTGCCTAACTGTTTCGGGCAGGCTGGTTCACGGGAAGATTCTAAGACGTACCGCGTCTGGGTTTGGCAGGAGAATAAAGATTGTTTGTGGAAGATAGCAGAAAGATTCTATGGTGACGGCAGAAAATGGACAATTATTTATGAAGCAAATAAAGATGAAATCGCAAATCCAAACAAAATTTTTCCAAAGCAAAGATTGATTATACCGTGATATTGTTAAAAAACAAACAATATCTGATGTTTTTTTAACGGGGCTACTATGATTACTAAGCAGATATATATTTCAGATTCAAAAGAGGCGCTTGCTTTATTCGGGCAGTATGATTCTAATTTGAAGCTTTTGGAAAAAAGATTTAGTGTCAAGATATTTGCAAGAGGCGGTGAAATTACCATTCAAGGACGTAGAAATAATGTTGAAAATGCCGAAAGGGCAATTGATAATATTATTTTGAAAATTAAAAATGGAGAATATGCTGCTGAATCCGAAATTGGTAATATTCGGTTTACCGGGGAAGATGTAATTGTAACTACGGACAGGGGAAAGACGATAAAACCTAAGAATGAGAGTCAGAATAAATATGTGGATGCAATGAGTAAATACGATATGGTTTTTGCGATAGGACCAGCTGGTACCGGCAAAACATTCCTTGCGGTAGCACAAGCGATAAAATTGCTTAAGGAAAATAAGATTTCAAGGATTATTCTATCAAGACCTATTGTTGAAGCGGGTGAAAAACTCGGGTTTTTGCCGGGTGATTTTTATGAAAAAGTAAATCCGTATTTAACGCCGCTATATGATGCTTTTTATGTGATTCTCGGACCACATCTTTTTGCAAGGTATAAGAGCGAAAGCATTATTGATATTGTTCCGCTTGCATATATGAGAGGACGGACTTTGGATGATGCTTTTGTGATTTTGGATGAAGCGCAAAATACTACGCTCGAACAGATGAAGATGTTTCTTACACGTCTGGGCAGCGGTTCCAAGGCGGTGATAACCGGGGATGTAACACAAATTGATTTTGAAAATAAGAAATCATCAGGATTGGTTTTGATTTCCGAGATTCTTGCATCAATTGACCAGATAAAGTTTGTAAATTTCACGAAAGAAGATGTTTTAAGGCACGGAATTGTGAAAAAAATAGTTAAAGCGTTTGAGAAGTGGGACAAAAAGGCAGGTTAAAAAACATAGTTTTAGAGTTATAGTGTTTTAGGGTTATAGGGCTTTGATTTTACAACTCTAAAACTCTATAAACTCTATGAACTCTATGAACTCTAAAAACTCTCTTTATATTATGATTAACTTTATTAAAAAAATAATTAAGAAGCCTGTTAAAAAAATCTTTGAGTGGACTGAAAAAACGTCAGCTGCAGCCGGATATAAGGTTGCGCCAAAGATTTTTACAAAAGATATTTATATTCCTATCGAGATTATAGCTATTTTTATTTATATTAGTTTATTGACAACTCTTTCGTTTGACCTTGATTTATCGCTTAGCGGTGTTTTTGGGCTTATGGTATTTCTTGCAATAGTTATGTTTTTTTCCGTAATTTTGATTAAGCGTACGTATAAAGAATTTACTTCTGATGATGAGGGGGTAATGCTAACCGGATTTATTATTATTTTTATAGTTTTTCTTTCAGGTGCACTCAAGATATATGGTATTCCGGTATGGGCTGTGCCTACATCAATGACGGCTATTCTGATTACGCTTTTGATTTCTCCGGTAGTTGCAGGTGTAGCCAGCTTGATAGTAAGTATTTTTTTGGGGATTTTATTCGATTTCTCAATTACTATATTTTTGTTTTCGTTTCTTGGGAATATTATCAGTATTTATTTTGCAACAAAAGTAAAAAACAGGCAGGATATTGTAAAGATAGGTTATTATATTATTTTGATGAATATTGTTTTTATCGGCTCTTTCAGTTTTATTGAAAATTGGGAATCTGATATGGTTTTACCGTCAGTGTTATGGAGTGCCGTTAACGGGATATCCTCGGTTATGCTCGTGTCGGCGTTTTTGCCGTATTTGGAAAGATTTTTTTCAAAAACGACTTCAATAAGGTTGCTTGAACTAAGTGATTTTAATCAGCCGCTTTTGAAAAGAATGAAATTTGAAACACCGGGCAGTTTTCATCACGCTTTGATGGTTGCTTCGCTTTCCGAAGCTGCAGCGGAAGTTGTCGGCGCCCATCCCCTGTTATGTAGAGTCGGCGCCTATTATCATGATGTTGGTAAGATTGTAACACCGGAATATTTTATAGAGAATCAATCGGATGCGTCCTCAAAGCATGACGATTTAAAGTCGCAGATGTCGTCATTTGTAGTTATTTCGCATGTTAAAGAAGGTGTGCGTTTGGCAAAAGAATATGGTTTGGATAAAATTGTGATTGATATTATTCAACAGCATCATGGGACATCGCTGGTGCATTATTTTTATATGAAGGCAATTGAAAACGGTCAGACGGAACCGGAAAAATCGGTTTACAGGTATCCGGGTCCGCGTCCCAAGACAAAAGAATCGGCAATAGTGATGCTTGCCGATTCCGTTGAAGCGGCATCGCGTACATTAGAGGAACCGAGTTATACCCATTTACAAGAAATGGTTTATAAGATAATAAATAACAAGTTTATAGATGACCAGTTAACCGAGGTAGAGCTTACATTGGCAGATTTACATAAAATAGCAGAGAAGTTTGTAAATATTCTCGCGGGCATATTTCACTCCAGAGTAGAATATCCCGAAGAGAAAGAAGCAGAAAAAGAGAGGAAGGAAGAGAAAAGTACAGATGCCGATAAAAATTTACAATAATCAGGATGAAGTAAAATTGGATTGTAAAAAAGTATGTAAATTTTTATCATGTATAGAAAGCAAACTTCGTCTAAAACGAGATATTGTTTATAATATTATTTTTGTTGATGACAAAGAAATAAGGAAATTAAATAGAAAATATCGCAGCAAAGATCGGGTAACGGATGTATTGTCATTTAGATATGAAAGCAGGGACGATGTTCCTGCTTGTAAAGATGCGGATATTTTTATTTCTCCTAAGACAGCGAAAAGAAACGCAAAATTATTTAAAGAAGAGTTTTATACTGAGATTTTACGGCTGATTATTCATGGGATTTTACATTCCCTTGATTTTAGTGATTATACGAAAAGAACGAAAGAAATAATGTGGAGTAAGCAGGAGGATACGCTTAAATGTATATTACATTGGGATTAATTACTATATGTATCCTTTTTTTATTTTCAGCATGGTTTTCCGCGGTAGAAGCGTCTTTAATGACGCTTTCAAGGATTCGCGTCAAGAAACTTATAACAGAATTTCCGAAAAAGGCGAACGGTTTAAAAATCTGGCTTGGAGATCCCAACCATGTAATTACGACTATCCTTATAAGCAATAATGTTGTTAATGTGTCTGTTTCTGTAATAGCTACATCGCTAACTATACAGTTTGCAGATTTATATGAATTGAATAAAGCTGTTTCTGTTTCTGTATCCGCAATAGTAGTTGCTATTATTCTTATTGTTTTTTCGGAAGTTTCCGCGAAGATATTCGGGATACATAATTCCGAAAAGATGGTTTTGTTTTCAATAAATATCCTTTATTTTTTAGCCAGTATTTTTAGGCCCATAGTCTATTTGTTTGCTAAGACAGGAGGATTTATTGCAGGAAATACAAGCAATAAAAAAGTACCGGTTATTACACACGAAGATATTAAAACAACTATAGCGGTAGGACATGAAGAAGGGATATTCGGAATAGAAACTAAACAGATGATGCGTTCAGTTTTGAATTTTCCACAGATAGCAGCCAAGACAATTATGACACCGCGAAATAAGATAGCGATGGTTAATATGGATTTTGAAAAAGAAAAATTTATTGACCTGGTTGTTGAAACGGGACATTCAAGGGTGCCGGTTTATAGGAATACACCGGAAAACATTATTGGTATTATTTACGAACGGGACCTTCTGGATATGTGGCGTGGCGGTTCCATATTCGTTATTGAAGATTTACTAAGGCCGGTTGTGTTTATTAATGAAGATACTAAAATCAGTGAGCTTATGCGCCAGTTTAAAAAAGGCGAAAGCCATATGGCAATTGTGAAAGATGCACAGGATAAAGTTGTAGGTCTTATTACTATAGAAGATATTATTGAAGAAGTTTTTGGAGAAATTTTGGATGAATACGATATCGAACAATTATTCAAAGAATAATATTAATGATAGAACAAAAAGAGACGATATACAGCCATGGGCGTTATTTCTACCTGAGATAAAAGAACTTATTTGTGATAAAAAATTTCATGAGTTGAAAAAATTGCTCAAAGGAGTGCACCCTATTGATTTGGCGGAGGGGTGGGTTAATTTTTTACCAAAAGAGAAACTTATTGTTTTTAAACTTCTGGAGATAAGAAAGGCGGTTGAGGTTTTTGAAGAGTTGGATTTTGAAGAACAGACATATATTTTAAATAATCTTGAAGATATTTCAATTTCGGAAATTTTGACTGGAATGGCTTCGGATGAAAAAGCAAAACTTTTCAAAAAGTTTCCGGAACGAATATACAAGAAAATGACAACGTTGCTTAGGAAAGAGGATGTAGATGAAGTAAAAAATATAGTTGAATATCCCAAAAATACGGCCGGACGTCTTATGTCCACGGATTTTGTTACACTTTCGCCGAGTCTTACCGCAAAGCATTCGTTGGAAAAGATACAGGCCTGCGCACGTATTCATAAGATAGAAACTATTTATGTTTTGTATGTTGTTGATGACAGGAATATTCTTATCGGTGGTGTTACTTTACGTCGTTTGATTTCCGCCCCGCAGGATATAAAAATTTCAGATATTATGTCGCCTGTGCAATTGATAAAAATAAACGTAAAAACGGACCAAGAAGATGTGGCAAAGAAATTTTCTAAGTACGATTTAACCGCGGCCCCTGTCGTTGACGATGAAAATCATTTGATTGGTATAATTACAATTGATGATATAGTTGATGTTATTCAACAGGAGGCAAGTGAAGATATCGCTAAAATGGGAGGTACTTCGGCGTCGGAATTGTCTGCGGATTCGGTTGTAAAAGTTGTAAGATATAGGATGCCATGGCTGTTTGTGACTTTTTTAGGCGGGTTGGTAACCAGTTGGATAATGTCAGGTTTTCAGAGAACTCTTTCTGAGATAATTGCACTGGCAAGTTTTATTCCTGTTGTTTTAGGTATGGGTAATAATATCGGTGTGCAAAGCGCTGTTATAGTCGTAAGAGCATTGGTCATAGGACAGTTTGAAATAAAAAAAGTTTTAAGCGCAATATTCAGGGAGTTTAAAGTAGGATTATTAATAGGTGTAGTATTCGGTTTATTTTTAGGGGTTGTGGCTTATATCAAAAATAGGCACGGTGTTCCGCCAGAAATATATTTTGCTTTTGCTGTCGGCAGCGGTATTTGTGCTTCAATGACCTTTGCTGCGCTAATCGGGATGCTTATCCCAGTTATTTTATATAAATTCAAGATTGATCCGGCGGTTGCATCTGGACCATTTGTTGCTACGGCTACAGATATAGTTTCTTTAACATCGTATCTTGTGATTTCAACCGTTATACTTTTATGATATGATTTTTAATACGCATGCTATAGTTATTAGAAAGATGGATTTCAGGGATTATGACCGTATTATTACGGTTTATACCAGTGAATTCGGTAAAATAAAACTGCTCGCCAGAAGTGTTAGAAAACCAAAGGCAAAATTAATTTCGCTTACAGAGTTGTTTACATTTTGTGAATTCAGGATATTTCTTAGGGAAGCATCGTCTTTTGGTAAAGTAACGGGTGGGATTATACTTGATTCCAATTCACTAATTAGGTATGATATTGAAAAATTTTATGAAGCATCGTATATATGCGAGGTTATGGATGCTATGACGCCTGATATTCAGCCGAATATTCAAAAGTTTTTTTTGCTAAAAGAAACACTAATGCTTTTAAATAAAAATGTTATGAATCAGAAAGACGATTTTGTTGAGAAACTTTTGCATCTTACAGGATTCGGAATTAAAAAAGGTATTTCTTTGGATAAGATGCTGCAGGAACATTTGGTATACCCATTAAAAACGGATAGTGCGATAGCGGGATAGGGGATAGGGTTTTGATGTCATGTTGAGGTTGCCACGGCGACTGAAACATCTCATCAATAGATACAAAACCGGGATTCTTCCCACCTACGCTAAAGCTTCGGTGGGCAGGCGTCTTGTTCCTCATAATGACTTATAAAGCGAGGGAATTTATGAACAAAATATTAATCTGTGTAATCAGTTTTTTTAATCTGTGTAATCTTTGTTTTTGTAACACTGGTGCATCGTTTTTAAGTATTGGAACATCCGCAAGAGCAATTTCAATGGGTAGCGCGTATGTTGGAGTAGCAAATGATGTCAGTGCAATAAATTATAATCCTGCAGGACTGGCACAAATAAAAGAAAGTCAAATAATGGGTCAGCATACAGAATGGATATCAGATATTAAACATGACTTTTTAGCGTTTACAAGACCAACCCTAAATGGAACAATGGGTTTAAGTGTAGTTTATTTATCGCAAGGTTCAATAGAAGGCAGAGATGAAAACAGGCAAAGAACAGGTTCGTTTAATGCTTATGATGTAGCAACAACAGTATCATACTCAAGGTCTATGAATAATGGAGTTTCTCTTGGTACAAATGTTAAAATAATTCAGCAGAAAATAGACACAGAAAGCGCAACAGGCGTAGCGATAGATATAGGGACACAATATGACACAACTATAAAGAACTTAAAATTAGGCCTGTCGTTTCAAAACATAGGTCCAAAGATGACATTTATAGAAGAAGGATATAATTTGCCGATGACAGCAACGATAGGACTGGGATATACACTAAAAAGAGCGATAACATTTGCATTTGATGTAAAAAGAAGAGTATATGATAACAAAACAGAAATATCTTTTGGAACAGAAATAACACCGATAAGCATATTAGCATTACGAGTAGGATACTTAAAATCAGTTAATCCTGAAACAATAGCAAGTATATCTAACTTCAAAGGCATCGGTGGTGGATTAGGATTAAATATAAAAAGATTCTCTACCGACTATGCTTTTGTACCATATGGTGATTTAGGGAATACTCACAGAATCAGTCTCTTAATAAAATTCTAATTTGTATTTAATATAAAAACACCTTGACAAACTTTGCATTTTTCGTTATATAAGATAGTAGGAGGTTTTTTTATGAAAAGAAACCTAATCTTGTTGTTTGTGATTTTTGTAATATTTGGTTGTGGGAAGAATGAAAAAAAACAACAACTATTAACAGGCACCGCACTATCTTCATCACTGGGTACAATATCAATATATAGTGGCAGTACAAGAAATTCTGTGATACATCGTAGTTTAGCTAAAAAAACTTTGGTTCCAAATGCAGGTGGAAATGCTGGTGATTTTTGTGTTTATATAAGAAGTTTAGAAATATCTACAACAGGAGAAAATTGGATAAAAATACTTGATGGGTCAACAGAAGTAAGAGTTACAGAAGGTGCAGGTCCGATAAAAATAAATACTAATAATATATCTGTACCGCCTGGTGAGTATCATGGAGTACGACTTGTAATAGAACCTAAAATACGATTATTAACATTATTTGCTGGGTCAGAAGTATTTCAAACAGATGAAACACTAAATGCTATGCCAGGATGGATTGGAGTAAGAAATGGCGGAGGTGGTGGGCCTCATGGTATTACAGTTACTGATACAATAATATTTTCATCTGCTAATGGATATTTAGTACCATTTACCATAGAAAATGGGAAAGAGACATATTTAGTATTTGATTTTGATAGCCAAGTATCAGCTAATAGTAATGGTGAATTTAGTAGTTGGGGGACACTATATCTTGCTGTTCGTGGTACAAGATTTATAAATTAGAGAAAAAAATACCTTGACAATCTTTGCATTTTTCAGGTAGTATGAGGTTTTTTTATGAAAAGAAACCTAATCTTGTTGTTTGTGATTTTTGTAATATTTGGTTGCGGAAAGAATGAAAAAAAACAACAACTTTTAACAGGTTCTGCATTACCTTCATCATTAGGAGCAATATCGATATATAGCGGTAGTACAACAAGCTCTGTAATTCATAGAAGTATAACAAAAAAAGTTTTACCACCTTCTGTAGGAGGAAACGCAGGTGATTTTTATGTTTATATTAGAAGTGTAGAAATATCAGCAACTGGAGAGAACTGGATAAAAATACTTGATGGTCCAGTAGAAGTAAGAGTAACAAAAGGTGCGGGCCCGATAAGAATAAATACAAATAGTATATCAATACCACCTGATGAATATCATGGAGTGCGGCTTGTAATAGAACCCAAGATAAGATTATTAACATTATGGGCAGGGCAAGATGTATATCAAACAGATGAAACATTAAATGCAATGCCAAATGAAATGGGTATGAAAAATGGTGGATTTGTACAATGTATTCCAGTTACTGATACAATAATATTTTCATCCAGCAATGGATATTTAGTACCTTTTAGTGTAGAAAATGGGAAAGAAACATTTTTAGTATTCGATTTTAATAGTAAAGTAGGTAATGGTAGTACTACTGTTAGTGGATTTTCTAAATGGGGATTCTTATCCCTTGCTGTTCGTGGTACAAGGTTTATGAATTAAAGAAAAAATACTGTTTTTATAAATAAAACCACCAACGACATAACGGTGGTTTTATTTATATTAAGAGTTACACATTGGAGATAATTATGAAAAAAGTTTTAACCTGTTTGTTTTTATTTGGTCTTCTAACAGCTATTGGTTTTTCAGAACCTATTTTGACTGAAGATTTAACCTTTATTTCTGCAGAAAACTCAGAAATTGGATTAGGAATATCTTATGGAGTAGATAATAGTACAATTAAAGATTTAACAAACAGTGCAAAATATACTGATAGTTTAATATTACTTCACACACCAATAAAATATGGCATATCTGATTATCTTCTACTGAGTTTAGATATTCCGTATAGATTATGGAAAAAAGAATCATTCCCGGTAGACAATAATTTTAATGATTCTGAATCAGGACTTGGACAAATATCTATTGGAAGTAAAGTTGGACTTAATGAAAATTCCGCATTATTAATGTGCGTTCAGACACCTACTGGTAATATTGATAAGTCCCTCGGAGAAGGTATAAATATAGAAACTTCGTTAATAATGTCTTCACGAATTTATGAGTATGTGCTTTCGGCCAATTTAGGATATCTTTATAAATCAGAATACGAAAATATGAGTAATGTAAAAATTGATCCGGCCAATCCGATAATAATAAGAGCTGCTTTGGAATATTTTTTTGAATATCCGATGAAAGGACTTTCAATGTTTGGAGAAATTCAAAACCAAATTATAGGTAAAACAAAAGTTGAAAATATTAAAGTCAATGATACTGATGGTACTACTATTGACTTATTGTTGGGAACTCAATATGTTAAAGATGCTGTGAAATTGAAACTTGGTTTTGAATGGGCAGTTGGTAATGAAAATTTAAGAGCTGGTGGTATATATAGTCATTTTTATGACTCTTGGGACTGGAGAATTATATTAGATGGTTCTTATAAATTCGGATATTGAAAACACAATTTAAATTTGGTGAATATAATTTGTTAAAACTTTTTGATGTATTCGTGGATGATGTCTTCGGAGATGAGAAAGAAAAGTGTCACAGAAGAGCGGTAATAATGAAAAAAAATATTGAAGCACTTACATTAAAATATATTTAGATTTTGGAAAATTTTATAAAAGATAGTAAAAATTTCGCATATGTATAAGACTTACACACTGTTGACAATATAGAAAATATGTATTAGAATTGAAAAATCATATTTGTAATTAAATTCATAATAGAGGATTATGCTGCAGGAGCATATTAAATATCCGTTAAAAACGGATAGTGCGATAGTGGGATAGTGGGATAGCGGGATAGCGGGATAGTGGGATGAAAATAGAAAAGTTCGAGGATTTGATTTCTTGGCAAGAATCAAGGAAATTAAATAAAAGCATTTACGAATTAACAAATAGTTTTATTTTAAAAGATAGAGATTTATCACAACAAATACGAAGAGCTTCTGTATCTGTAATGGCGAATATTGCTGAGGGTTTTATGAGATTTGGATTCAAAGAGAGAAAACAGTTTTATACAATGTCCAGAAGTTCACTGGCAGAATTAAAAAGCCATTTTTATATTGTTTTAGATTTGAAATTGATCAATCAAAGTAATTTCGACTTAATTATTCAACAAATAGATAATGTCGGGAAATTGCTAAGTGGTATGATTCGTTCAATCGCACGATATCACTAACGCACAATCGTACTTGTCTCTATGAATTTTCAAGAAATTATTTTTACACTTACTAAATTTTGGGCTAAACAAGGCTGTATAATTGTCCAACCGTATGATATCGAAAAAGGAGCGGGTACGTTTAATCCTGCAACCTTTTTGAGATGTCTCGGAGAAAAGCCATGGGCAGCTGCGTATGTCGAGCCGTCTAGAAGGCCTACGGACGGAAGATATGGGGAAAATCCCAACCGGTTACAGCACTATTACCAGTTTCAGGCGGTTTTAAAACCGGCACCTAAGAATGTTCAGAGAATATATCTGTCTTCGCTTAGAGCTATTGGTCTTAACCCCGAAAAACATGATATAAGATTTGTTGAAGACGATTGGGAAAGTCCTACATTGGGCGCTTCCGGGCTCGGGTGGGAAGTATGGTGCGACGGTATGGAAATAACGCAGTTTACGTATTTTCAGAACATGGCGGGTATACAACTCAGGCCTATCACAGTAGAACTGACATACGGAATAGAAAGAATTGCTATGTATATTCAAAAGAAAAAGTCCGTTTATGATATAATGTGGAATGATGAAATTAAATACGGTGATATTCATCTTGAGGATGAAAAACAATTTTCTAAGTACAACTTTGAAGAAGCTAATGTAGAACTTTTAAAAGAATTGTTTGATAAATATGAAAAAGAATGTAAAGCACTTCTGTTAAAAAATTTGATGCTTCCCGCTTACGATTATGTAATGAAGACATCACACACGTTTAATCTGTTAGATGCAAGACGTGCAATTTCGGTAAGCCAGAGAGTATCATATATAACAAGGGTAAGAAATTTAGCGAGTGAAGTTGCAAGAAAATATTTGGAAAGTATAACCATCGTAAAAAACAACGACGGATTATGATTACACCGATTAAAAACTCGGATTACACAGATTAGGGCTCGTCTTAAATCTGTGTAATTGCCTTTTGAAATCCGTGCCCGCCACTAATAACATTGGCGGGTAAATAATCTTTAAATTAAAAATGAATAGAGATATTTTATTAGAAATAGGAACTGAAGAGATTCCTTCCGGATATATAAATCCGGTAATTGAACAGCTAAAGATTAAATCTGAAAATGAATTTAGATCCGCCCGTTTAGAATTTAAAAAAATTGATGTTTGGGCGACTTTAAGGCGATTGGTTTTATATGTTACGGAAGTGTCTGAACAGCAATTGGAATTGGAGTCGGAGATTTCGGGACCTACGGCTAATGTTGCTTATTTAAACGGACAACCAACGCAGGTTGCATTAGGTTTTGCTAAAAAATATGGTGTGGATGTATCTCAGTTGAAAATAAAAAATGAACGTATATATATTTTAATAAAAGAGCAGTCATTAAAGACTGAAAACATTCTTTCTGAAATTTTCATAAAAATAATTTCTTCTTTAACATTTCCTAAAACTATGGTTTGGGAGCCGTTACAGTTTAGATTCGCCCGTCCGATAAGGTGGATAGCAGCCCTGTACGGCAAAAAAGTAATAAAATTTCAAATAGCGGATGTGAAATCTTCAAATTGTACATATATACGCTATTTTAAAAAGATAAAAATCGGTGATGTGCATAGATATATAAGTATATTAAGAAATAAAAGTGTAATTGTAGAACCGACGTTAAGAATTGATATGCTGAAGAAAGCGGTTTTATCGCAGTCTAAAGGCAAAGGCGAGATTGTTGAAAGTGAGGATGTTTTTAATGCAGTGAATAATATGATAGAATTTCCAACCGCGATACTTTGCAAATTTGATGAAAAATTTCTGAATTTACCCGAGGAGATAATTATTAGTACTCTAAAGAAGCAAAAGGCTTTTGTTGTAATTGATTCAAGAAAAAATATCATTCCTTATTTTGTAGGAGTAAAAGACGGTATTTCAATAAATATGGATACTGTACGTGAGGGTTTTGAAAAAGTTGTGACCGCGCGTTTGGAAGATGCGGAGTTCTATTTTAATAACGATATAAAAGTGAAGTTAGAGGATAAATTTGATAAATTAAAGGATATTACATTTCAGGAAAAACTTGGCACAATATTTGACAAGGTTCGGCGTATTGAAAAACTGGCGGAATGGTTAAGCAATAATTCATCGGCAAAGGAGAAAATAGATATGTCCGTTCTTGGCCGTATATGCCATTTATGTAAGATAGATTTATCAGCCGAAACAGTTTCCGAATTTCCCGAGTTTCAGGGTGTTTTTGGCAGGATTTGTGCCCGGAGAAACAACGAGGAAAAGCTGGTTTCGGATGGTATTGAACAGCATTGGTGGCCGATAAATTACGACGGCAAAATACCGGAATCATATGAAGCATCGGTTATTTCTATAGCCGATAAAGTAGACACATTGGTGGGAGATTTTGCGATTGGGCTGTGCCCGACAGGTTCTAATGATCCCTACGGTTTAAGGCGTCTTGCTTTCGGTATCATCAGAATTGCAATAGAAAAGGAAATATCGTTTTCTATTAAAGAACTTATAATTCAAGCGATTTCTTATATTCCTTATAGAGCCGATACCAATAAAGAACTCATTTTACAGATTGAAGATTTTCTGAAACAGCGGTTAACAACTTATTTGTCGGATAAAGAAATTAAAACAGATGAAATTGATTCCGTATTGTCGGTTAAATTTGAAAATATTTTGGATTCATATCAATCCGTTGTTGCAGTTAACTCAATAAGAAAACTTCCGGATTTTGAGCCAATCGCAGTATCATTCAAACGAATAGGCAATATACTAAAACAGGCAAAAAAAGAAAACAAGGAAAAACAGGACAGCGAATTAAATATAGAACTCTTAAAAGAGCAAACAGAAAAGGAATTATATGAAAAGTTTTTAGTAATACGAAGCAAAGTTGAAAATTTAATAATTAAAAATGATTATAAATCGGCGCTAAAAGAGTTGGTGTCGTTAAGAGTTTATATAGATAATTTTTTTGAAAAAGTCCTTATTATGGATAAGGATGAATCTGTAAAAAATAATAGATTGGCGTTAATTAGATTGATTTTCAACGGATATAATAAGATAGCCGATTTTTCCAAAATTGTTGTAGAGAAAGAACAAAAAGTCGTCACAAATTAAAAGTCTATTATATTCAGATCATAAATATATTTTGTATCCGCCAAAAGCTACGCATTTAGGCGGATTACCCGATTTTAAAATAAAATCGGGTATGTGTAAAAAATCACAAAAATATGCCTTGACAATATTTTAAGTTTATATTATACTCAATAGTGGTTGGGATAGGATTCCCAATTCATAGTTTTGATATGTTCAATTGTTTTTGTTGGAGGTGTATTATGAAAAAGGCTATTGTTGGTGTGTTGTTGGTCATTTCGTCATTATTTATTTTTACCGGTCTTTTTGCAGATGTAAGAATTACAAAATCCGTTGGGAATGTAACCGTTTATCAAAATAACATATGGAATAATGCCAGTATCGGTATGGCTATAGGACAACAGGACAAGATAAAAACGGGTCCTGTAAGCCGCGCAGAATTGCTTTTAGACGGCGAAAGCAAGATTTGGGTTAATGAAAATTCGGAAGTAGAAGTGAATTCACTTGGTGCCGAAAGCATATTCAAACTGATACTCGGCAAAATAAGGAATAAGATAAAACTTGCAAAAGGCGGAAAATTTACGGTAAAGACCCCGGTTTCCGTTTGTGCGGTAAGAGGTACTGAATTTGTAGCGTCTGATAAAGGCGAGATATATGTTTTAGAAGGGAATGTGGATTTCTCAAATGGCGAAGGTACCGATAATACTAATGTGGGTGAAGGGCAAGGTACCGCGATAGGTGAAAAAGGCACAATACCACCACCGGCACCGCTAACCAGTGAGCAGAAGATAGCAATGGAACAGGAATGGTCTGGTTTTGATGAAGATGCAAAACAAGAAGGTTCTAATATAGATAAAAAAGAAGAAAAAAAGAAAGAAAAAACCCAAGAAGAAGCAAAAAAGGATATTTTGAAAGATGAGATACAAACTTTGAAGCAAGAGCTGATAGAAATTGTTAACAATATTAAAAGTGAAGCTCAGGCAACCAGAGAAATAGCCAATGAAATAAAAGAGGCGGATTTTGCAACAGGCCGCACATTAAAAGATATACATGGTAATGTTGTTAGGGTTGAACAACAGCTAATACGACCTGATAGCCAGACAATGCAATTCCTTAATTTTACCAAAAGAGACGGGTATGTGTATAACGGTAAGTTTAAATATGACGGCACATCGGGCAATAGATTGGATGTTCTAGAAACGAAGGTTACATTCAACAAGAGGTTACCGGAGCAATTGACGGAATGGCCGGGTTTTATTGCAAATCAGGATGAGGATACATTTTACCCGCAGTCAGTATATGTAAGGTTGACAAACCAGACGGATACAATAGAATCTATCGGTGAATCCAGGGCAGCTGGTCAGCTGGACAATGACGGGAAAGTATTAAAGGACCGCACAATATGTACTAACAATTATATTACTACTAACGCCGGTAAGTGGAAATTTGACGAAAATTATGATGCGCTGGATAATGCGATAACGGCAGATGGTGAAGATGCCGGCAATCTTTGGTCAACCGCGATTACCCCAAAAATAAAACTTGATGGTGTAGGTGATACAAGCGGGACCAAATACATATATATGTTTACCGAATCATATGCAATTAATAATAATGGTAAGCTTCTTAATCTGAATGATTTTACAAATACATCCAAAGATCCGTTTACGCTTATGAAGGAAGTTGCTGCCGAAGGAATTATCAGTGCAAGAGAAGGTAATACAATCAGTTCTCCGAGTTTTTTCAGTAAAGGCAATTTGGATCTTGTAATTACGCCCGATATCGTGATAGCCATTGCCACGAAACTGGCAACGCAAGCAGGTGAAATAGCGGACTCGGTAAAATAAAAATTTTGTGAAATAAAAAAACGCTTGACAAATTTCCGGTTATTTTGTATAAATACTATTATTGTTAAATAATATTTTTTAGGGAGAAAGTGGGCATTAAGTGGATAAGTTTTCAAAATTATTAGTAGCGTCGTTGTTGATATTTACAATAAACATAAAATATCTTTCTGCCGAAGATTTTGTAAATACATCGCTCGGTCAAGAACTTGTAAACCTTGGTTTAAAGTTTCTTGATAATCCGGGCGATTTTTTCTTTAACATACATGCTAATAATGAAGACTTCTCTCCGGTATATGCCGATAAGAACGGGGCAATAAGGTTTAATCTATTACCTGCATTTCTTCCGTTTACTTGGGCTAATATCAGCGTAAAAGCAAAACTTTTCAATGAACAGGAAATATTACCACAGATTGATTTGGTTGGTCAATACGGGGATATGCTTGCATTGCGTTTTGTATCAGGCGATGTTGAGCCGAGTTTCAAAGACTATTCCGGTGGTATAGTGTTATCGAAATCAGCCACGGATGAAACCAAGTTTTTCGGAGGAGTCAAATATTCAAATGTTAGTATGGGTGTTAAACTTTCTTCATCTTCAGCGATAGAATTCGGCGAGTTTAGTGTTTCAGAACTTAATTTTGAAATTGCCGATGTTTTTGTATTCACAGGTCTGGTTCATCAGAAGGATATTAATAAACCATCACGACTTACGGTTCAAATGGGATACGGTTTTGAGTATAAAAAGATAGTATCAAGAATAATGGTTTCAAAGAAACATATGGATTTAGGAATGGATATTTATCCTGAAGGACTTTTTGTGTTCCATCCGTTTCTATCCTATCATTGGAATTTCTAAATGAAAAAATTTAAAAGGTTGTTTTCTGCAATTTCGGTTCTATTTATATTCGGGACTACTCTGTTATTAGCGGAAATTAAGGTTGCTCCATATTATTCACTCCAGTTTATTGAAGGTGCTTTTATACCAAATATAGGTGAATGGAATTTTTCTATTAATCTTTTAAGTGACCTGGGTGTAATTGTGAAGCCACAGGGTAGTAAACATTCCTTTGTCGGTTTTTATGAATTAAAATATATGGGTCCGGGACTAAGATCTCAAGAAGGCGAAAAGTTTACCGACAGGGCGATGGACCATATGCTGGTATTCAGACATACCTATAATATATCTGAGATATATTTCCTAAAAAGCCAGATTGACTATATGAAGGAATATAAAAGAACAGGTACAAACGAAGTGTGGGGAACGGGGCTTTATGATTTTAGCCGTACAGGCGGATTAGTTTCTTTTGGCAGAAAGTTTTCTGATAAATTATCCGTTGCAATTACCGAGCAGTATCATTTTCTTGATTTTCCAAACTATACCGATTTGTTTGCGGAATTTCAATCCGGTGGAGAAAATCTTGAAAGTTCAACAGGAAAACAAAATCATAGATTGTATCAAACAGGTGTTTCAGTAGATTATTATGCAAATCGTTTCACATTTGATATTATTCTGCAGAATTATATAAAGCAAAAAGTTACAGTTGAAACTGTCCAGTTAGATGGGACATATTACAGTTCGGCTCTGCAGAAAGATACAATTATTACTTTTGCCGATGGTTACAAACAAAAATTATTTGAAGATAAAGTAGATATTGAACCAACACTGTCGTATAAAATAAAGAGTTCAAACCAGAATTATCTCCATTTTAAAACAGTTGGTTCTACGGAAACGCCAACCTATTATTCCGACTATTACAGTTATAATGAATTGAGTTTTTCTGTGCCGCTTGCATTTATGTTAGGTGAAAAATGGGAAGTTTCTTCAAGTCCGTTATTTGGTATAAAGACATATTCAAAAAGGCAAACAAGGGATGGGGACGGAAATTATACCAACGAGAAACAGAAAAACAATCTTTTTCTTCTGAATTCAGGATTTACGTTCAAACCAAACGCTGTTACGCGAACAACGCTATTCTATGTTTTTCAGGTCCAATCATCCAATATGAAGTTTGAAAAATACTTACCATATAATTATTCGGCCAGTTACATCGGCATAAAATTTGATTATTCATATTAGTATAGAAATTTTAAAAAGATTTGAATGTGTAAAAAATCACAAGAGTTTTTTCCGATACTGCTTTCTGACGGAAAAAGTAACTGGTTGTTTTTTTTTGTTAAAAATATTATTAAATAATTATTGACAAAGACGTAAATATACTGTATATTTAATTATGGGTTTGGGAGGGATTATGAAAAAAATATTTAGCTTTGTGTTTTATACTTTATTTTTGTTTACAGTTTGTTTAGCTGCTGCGAAAATAGATTCTTTTTCCGGAAAGGTTACAATAAACGGTTTCAATGCAGTTGTCGGACAAAAGCTTAATTTAAATGATTTGATAAAAACCTCTTTCAATTCCAAAGCATTAATTTCAATTAACGGACATAAAGTAAATGTATCTCCAAAAACGGAAGCGATAGTTGCTGATTTGGCGGATGACAATTCCTTATTAAAAATTATAGTAGGCAGGATTCGTGCAGCAGTTAATAGATTAAAAACAAGGCAAAAATTTGAGATTAAAACACCGACTGCGATATGTGCGGTAAGAGGAACAGATTTCGCAGTTGAAGTTCAGGAAGACTTAATTACACGGCTTGAAGTTTATGAAGGTATTGTTGCGGCAAAAGAGGAAACAACTGGTAGCGAAGTTCTTGTAAATCCTGGAGAGTTTACAACTATTCAAAAAGGTGAGGCACCTAAAGAACCCGAGAAAATGGAAGAAGACAAGAAAGATGAGGAGACCGAAGACAAAAAGGATGATTTTAAATCGGAAGCACAACGGGAAATATTTATGGAGATTTCAAGGGAATCCGTAATGGAACGTGCGGCGGAAGAAATAAAACTTGCCGAATATCAGAATGGTAAAGCGTTAATAGATGTCTACGGGAAAAGAGTCCGATTGGAAGAGTACGTATACAGACCGCCGGAGAATAAAGCCCAGTTCAAGTATGTCGTGTTGAACGAAAGGGAAAACCGCTTTGATTTCGGGAAAATACTTTTTACTTTTAATAAAGAATTACCTACAAACTTAAATGATGCAACCAAAAATATGTTTCATAGCGAAGGTTCAACACAACCGGAATGGTATTTATCCGGGCTTGATTCCGTTATGTCAAATACATATGATAAAATATTAGAGGAAGCATCCGGCGGAAAAATGGTTGCGGATGATTCTGCAACAATTACAAAATGGAATCTGTTTTTTCCGAATTATAAATTCTATATAGGCAATGCGGATTCAACCGAAAATTCCGGCAAGGGAAAACTGATGTGGCAATTCGTTGATAACGGAGACAATATACCTCAGAAAACTGAATTTACTTTTTTGCCCGGAACTCAATATGAAAGCAACACCGACCCTGCCGTAAGCAGTTTTAATTTAATGCCGGATGGAATAAATACTTTTCATTTTGCATATAAAGATGTCTATGCGGATAATAATTGGGTTGAGAAACATAATTATTTGATTAATGACGACGGTGTAAAACAACAATTTTCAGATATAGTGGATTCGGAAAATGTATCTTCCGATAAAATAAAAGAAAAAATACTAACGCTTAATTTTCAGAATGTATATACATCATCGCTTTTTACCGATAAAAATAGTGTGGATGATGGTTTCGGTAAAAGAATTGATTTAATATTTTCGTCAAAGCTGTTGTCCGATTCGGGAATATTGTCGTTACCGAGTGTCTTAAGCCAATAATATGTAGTTGCCGAGCTTGCTCGGCGCAGTTAATCGGTATAATGCGATTGTGGGATAGCGGGGTAGTGCGATAGAATTATTATATTGTAAGCAATAGATTTTATTAAATAATACAATGCACAATCTCACTATCGGACTATTGCAATATGAACTATATTTTACGGGGGTTTTTGTTATGTTAAAATTGCGCAATATTTTATTATTAAGCAGTTTTTTTATTATTGCTTACTATCTACCGCTTACCGCGGAACTTAAAATTACGCCGGTAGCAAATATTTCTTTATTGGGTGGACAGTATTTTCTTGAAGGAGAAACGGATTCTTTTACCGGTAATGCGAATATTTTCTTTTCACCTGTTATTAATTTTTCTGAAAAGACGGCATTGCTTCCTATTTACCAGGGAATATATTCAGGTACAAAAGATGTAAAAGAGTTGGTTGGCGGTGGAACTTTAACAAGGAAGGTTTTAGATAATTCACTTACGTTAAAAGCGACACATAAAATATCAGATGATTTAAAAGCAAAAGTAAAAGTCGGTTATAAGATGGAATATTTACAGGAAACGGAAGATGAAGATAAGTTCGGGGATGGTTTATTTGATTATAATAGGATAATAGCAGGCATGGAAGGTGAAAAAGCATTGAACGAAAACTGGAACCTGCGTGCCGGATACGATTTTTATATAATGAGTTATCCTAATTATTCGTCATTGATAACTACATACCAGACATCAATAGATACCGCTACATATACGGAAATTTCGAAAAATGCCGGTGAAGATGTTCTTGATTATTCAACACACGAATTGTTTTTTGAAACAATTCGAAGTTTTTCTGAAAAACTTTCAGGTAAAATAATATACGATATTGCATACAAGAGCTTTAATGACCAAACAATTGTAAAAAGCGACGGAAGTTTTTCTTCAAGTAAAAGAAGTGATTTGGTTCATTTATTATCTTTCGGTATTTCTAATAAATTAGAAAAGGTAACTTTAAATATTGTTAATTCGGTGCAATACTATGATTCAAATCAGAATTCTTTTGATGCAAATAGAACACAGTATAATGCGAACTATTATGATTTTTTCCAAAATAATATTATGCCATCCTTAGCATTTTCAATATCAAAAAATGTCAGACTTAGCTTATGGTGGGATGTTGCATATAGAATGTATTTAAAGAGGCCTGCACAGAACGAAAGCGGTGAATATCAGGATTCAAAAATTTCACAAATAACAAATACGACAGGAACCAATTTGGTCATTCCGGTATATAAATCATTATCGTTAAATATAGCAGGAAGTTATAGAGATTCGTCTTCAAATAATAAGTATGAAGCCAATTACAGATATAATTATAATACGTCAAATTACTTTGCTGGGATTAATTGGGAATACTAAAAAAACAGAATACAGGATACAGAATACAGGATACAGAATACAGGATACAGGATACAGGATACAGGATACAGGATACAGGATACAGGATACCCGCCACTTCCGCCACTGAACCTTCGGCGGACAAGAAACCGTCGGCGGAGTAGGCGGGCAGGCAGGATACAAGTAAAAAAGTTATAAGTTAAAATTTTGAAAATTTAAAAATAAATAGATTTAATCTGTGTAATCGGTCGTTAAAATCTGTGTAATCAGAACTTATAAAAAAATACTTGACAATTTTGAAAACATTCATTATAAATATAAAGGTTGCTTTTTATAAGTATTATTAATGTCTTATTGGAGGATAATATGTTAAAGAAATATTCAAGTTTTATTGCCTTAATGTTGGTTTGTTCGCTTTTTTTTGTGAAATGTCTTTATTCAATAAATCTTACCGTTGATACGGGTGTAGAAGGTGCAATGGTAGCAGCTATGAATTTTGTTGATAATCAGCCCTCAAATAATTCTGTTTTTGGACTGACAGGTGTTGATGGCAGGGTGGTTTTAACAATACAACCAAACGTTAATTATATAGTGCATGCGACAAAACAGGGATATGCGCCAACACTTAGAGACCAGATGTTTATGCAGAAAGCAGTTCCGGTTAATACTCCGATAGATAAGACTATTTCATTACTACTTACATCCATGGGTGCAACTGCAAGTGTAGGGCAGATTAAGGTGGGACTTGTTAATGTTTCTACAGGTGCCGCAATAATGGGCGATGTTAGAAATATGGCAACTAGCGAATCCGCAGCGTTTGTATTAGCTTATCTTGACAGTTCTCTAAGTTATACTTCAACTAATTATATTTATATAAATAATGTTCCACCTGCCGATGTAAATAAATATGTAATAAATATATTTTCTCCAAAAGATAATAAAGCACTAAATAAGCAAATACCTGATGCTATCGCAGCAGGTGGAGAAGTTACGGTATTTATGGATTTTGCGAATCGTGAAGCAATGGCTGCCCAGACGCAGGATACAGGAGTTACACCGGAAGGTAATCTTGCTTTTGAGGGCGTAGTCGTTGATACAAATAGCGCCGGAATTCCAAATTTCAATGTAAGATTGGAAGGTAGGGCAGAAGGGTCAGGTTCACCGGATTGTCAGTTTCAAACACAAACGGATACAAACGGAAGGTTTACTTTCTATAATGTCCCTACGGGTAAATATTATGAAATAAATGTCAATGGTTTCGGATATTCGGGTGTATTTGATTTTCCAAGGTCAATGGGTGGTGATCAACAGGACAGCCCCCCGGTTTGCGGTTACTTGTATGACGGTTCACATAAGATAGTAGTACCCTATGACCCGTATAATACGTATGGTGCGCCGGTGATGAATTATGGCGCAAATCATACCAAGTATGAACTTACGGCTATTAACGGTCGTTTGGACGGTGTAGTAAAGATAGGTGGAACTCCACTTCCTTTTGCAGAAGTCATGCTTAATAGTGATGGCGATTTGTGGCAGGGTTATGATATGTATGCATCTACAAGAGATAATTTTGGGCTATTCTCTCCAACGAATGCACGAATAAGAACAGGTAGTGACGGAACTTTTAGTTTAGTAGGAGTATCTCCGGGAAATCTGCAACTTTCTATCAATTCGGATCTTTTAGGAACGCAGTTTATATATAATTTTAACGGTGATTGGAATGCCAGAGATATGGATAATATAACGCGTGTTCGTGGTGGCGATGATAAGAGGGTTGTAGTTTCTACCGAAGCACCGGCGAGTGCCGCTCAGGCGTTATGGTCTGTTTATTGTTCATCAGGTGGTAGATTGCCTTCAGTATCCTATCCTAATCCGATAACAATAAATATTAAAACTGGTGGAGAAACTACTTGTACGATTAAAGGTACAATAAAATTTCTTGACGATTCGGTTGTTTATTCCACAAATCCGGTTGTTGTTATTGCAAGAGAGCAATTTATGGGTGATTGGGCTAATCATAAATCAAAATCACAATTTCAGACTATTTCAGGAACCTTTGCAAAAGGTAGTACTACTGAATATTCAATCAGTGTAGCATCAGGTACTCAATATTTTATTGATGTTCAGTCGGAATATTTAGGAATTGTTAATAGAATGGATTCTCAGGCAAATTTCACAGGGGTGGAAACAGATGAGAAAATTTTTGATTTTGCATTGTCACCTGCCGGCAAGATAAAAGGTGTTGTTCGTATGCCCGATGGTACTATTTTTAAACCTGTTTTTATGAATTATAATACACAAGGCAGACGCATTAATATTCAAGCACGTTCTAATACCAGTGGTGGTGGATGTTCAATTCCTGAATCAGGTATGTTTGAATTAACAGGACTGGTTTCAGGTTTATATAATGTTACAATTTGGGGAGAAGGTCCTGCATATTACTGGCCAAGGACTATTACTATTAAAGATGTAATGGTTTCTGCAAATAAAGATACTTATTTGGAAATTCCGCTTCCAAGTGCTGCAAAGTGCGAAGCCATAGCGCCGACAATGCCGCAAATGCCTGCAGGAACAACCGGTTATTATTACATAGTTGGATTCCCTTCAGACCAGGTTCTAACCGGAAAAAAGATAGATTTAATTATGGAAAGTGATTCCGACACACCTATTTCATTTAATTATCGGATTTCAAAAATAACCAGTCAAGGTACTTGGCAGCCGACGCTTGCGGTTCCAGGAAGATATAATTTATATTTAATAAAATATGAGCTGTTTGGTGATCCAAATGCTCCCCCACCTTCACAAATGGAAATTGAAGAAGGTAGACCAATGACATCTAATCATCAGACGATAACAGTTATTTCACAGGCGAAGAATGTTGAAATTAAGTATGATTTTTTACAACCGAATGCAACTACATATATTCCTTTTGAAGGTGCTGTAACTGGTAAGGGAAAATTGACCGGTACAATCAAAGGAGAAAATATTTTTACAATAAGCAATTTTGAAAAGATTGGTAAAGAAGGAATGGAAACAGCATTAAGATATATACCAACCGTAATGCTTTATGATATTTCAGGTAACTGGCGTGGATTTTCAGGTGCGAGACCACCAACAGAAAATATAAGGAAATGGAAAACATTTTTTGAACATCCGGACGAAGTAACTAAAAAGGCATTAGCAGATTCACCAGGCAATTATTATATTGACATGCTTCCACCAGGTAAATATATTATGATTGCAGAAACACCAAATTATCCGCCGTTTATGAAAGAAGTTGTTATCTATTCAACTGCAACTACAACACTTGATTTAGATTTTGATACAGCGGTAGGTTCTGGTATTTCAATTTCAGGTGCTATTACATCGACTGACAATATTAAATTGGAAGGTGTGGAGGTTTCATTAATTCATAAGTCTGTTGATAAATATACTACGACGGACAGTAGCGGTAATTATAAGTTGACCGGGCTTCCTAAAGGTATTTACAAGATATTAGTATCCGCTCCCGGTTATGCATTAACGGGTGATAAGATAGGCTTGAATGATGATTTGAAAAATGAAGATTTTCAACTTACTAAGGCAGATGCACAATTAAACGGTGTAGTATATTCTCAGAAACTGCCTTTTGCAAAGACCATTGCCAATGCAAAAATAGCCTGTTATGACGAAACATATAATACTCAAAATCCTACAAAGTATTTACCGGTTTATAAAGCAAAAACAAACAAAAACGGCGAATACTATATTTCTAACCTAATAGCAGGACATATCTACAAAATATATGTTATGTATCCCGGTAAGATAGTTGAATATGTAGAAAAGACACCGGTTGCAGGCGATAATATACAAGATTTTGAATTAAAATCCTTGCCGCCTAAACTGAAAATCATAGTTAAAAAGACAGAAGATCCGAGAAAGTTTTTATTCTTATTTGAATCACCAAAAAAATTAGTTGCACCACCTGAATGTTGGTACAATATTGGTGATAGCTATGACGATGCAAAAGCAACACAAGGGCTTCCTCTTAGCGGACCGAACAACACATACTCATTGTATGTAAAACTTCTGGACATAAGTTTGAATCAAAGTTATAATATGAGAGTCATATCTGATGACGGATCAGGTACTAAATATACTGAAGACATAAGATTTGGTGGTAATGTAATGCGTCAAGCAAAGAAAGAAGTAGCCGAGGGTATCGCCGAGGGTGATAATGTCAATATTGACGAACTTGGTGAAGATAATACTCAGGTTGATATGGATGCCGGTTCATTAACAGCTACTGAGACTAGTGCTTCTTCTCCCGGTAGGGGTGCTCCTTCATTTGCAATAGGTGGTTTTTCATCCAACATCCCCTCATTCAAATTACAGGGAACCGATGATTCGCTAGCATCTCAACTTGTAAATATTATAGAGGATGTGGTTGCAAGCGATGTTTATCAGGTTGATTTAGCAGACGCACAAATGAATAAATCCATTACATTGACACTTAATTACGATAAAGAAAAAGTATCTGAAGGTGATCTTGAAAAACTAAAACTTTATCAGTATAATTCTGAGAATCGTGTTTGGGAATTGGTACCGGGTGTGAAAACAACGGATCCTGTATCTGGAACAGTGTCTATTGGTGTTGATTCAATTACTGAAGCGTATAAATCAACAAGTACATCAACCCGGCTTGCCGGCAAAGCGATTATTTCAAACGGTAGGTTCGTTGTTAATCGTGCGGCTGCTACATCTCAAACCGGAATATTTGCATTATTTAAATCGCAACCGCCAACCAATGTAGCTTGGACAGGTGAGTTCGATATATTTAATTTTCCAAATCCATTTAATTTAAAGGATAAGACAGTAACATTAACAAATGGTGGAGCACTTGGATTGAATCTGTCTACCAGAGGAACAATAATAAAATATTGTTTACCGAGTTCGCTTGGTAGTTCAGTACATGCAAAATTTTATATCTATAACATAGCGGGTGAACTTGTAAGAGAAATAGATGACGGTATACGTTCCGGTGGTTACGTTTACTATCTTGATTGGGACGGTAAGAATGATAGTGGTGACGATTGTGCATCAGGCGTATATTTCCTGATAGCGAAAGCAGGTAATAAGACGATAAATAAACGCAAACCATTTAAATTAGCAATAGTAAAATAGTTATAGAGTTTATTGGGTTATAGAGTTGTTGTATTTATTAGGTATATAGAGTTGAAATCCTTTAACTCTATAACGCTATAACGCTAAAACTCTATGAACTCAACTATGGGGGTAATTATGAAGAAAATTTTTGCAGGTGTAGTTTGTTTTCTTTTTCTATGTAGTCTATCTTTTGCAAAAGGTGTTGGTTCTACTGGTGCGCAGTTTTTAAAAATTGGTATGGGTGCACGTCCTCTTGCTATGGCGGGCGCATTTGGAGCAGTAGCCGATGACATCAATGCTATAAATTATAATCCGGCATCTTTAACACGTATTGAAAAGAAGGAAGTATCTGCTACATATTTAAAATATTTTGAAGATGTTAACGCCGGTTTTATAGGGTATGCTGGGATTTTGGCTGAAAAACATTATATAGGTGCAGGACTCACTTATTTGCAGGTAACAGATATAGAAAAGCGGGACTTAAATGAAACAAAACTCGGTGATTTTGGTGCAACGGACATGGCTTTGTCATTGTGTTATGCCAGAAAAGATATTGCCGATTCCTTGCTTAAAGATCTTTCCGTTGGCGGTAACTTGAAAATAATCAACCAGAAAATTGATACCGATACTGCGTTTACCGTTGCATTGGATATTTCTGCATATTATCCGGCAGATGAAAAATTGTCTTTGGTTATGAATATACAGAACATAAGTTACGGTATTAAATTTGATGAAGAGACCGATCCACTTCCTTTGAATATAAAAGTGGGCGCAGCTTATAAGTTAATAAAAGACTTAACTGTTGCATGCGATTTGGATGAATATATAGTTGATAATAAATTGTATGCATCTATAGGTGCGGAATATACGGTTAAAGAGGTACTAGCATTACGTAGCGGTTATAGATTTGGTTATGATACCGACTCGCTCGGCGGTTTAGCCGGGCTTGGAGCCGGTGCCGGATTCAAATTTTGGGGTTTGACAGTTGACTATGCCTTTGTTCCATTCGGCGATTTAGGTGATACCCACAGAGTATCCTTCGCCGCCAAGTTCTAATTTGCACCCGAAGCTCGTAGCTACCGCAACGAGCGAGGCTGCAACTCCGAAGTATATTTGTTCACGGAATCCGTACCAACTGGAACGGATGAGTAAACAACCCCCTGTGTTTAGTTATTTTTCGGTCGTTTTGAAAAAAAACTACAGGGGGCAAATCAAATTTTTAAGATGTTTATACAAGGAGACAATCACTCTGAAGGTTCGCCCGCCCAAAGGGCGAGGTCTCGCCCCTTCGGGGCGGAGACCCACTGGACCGACTGACCTGTCCCCGTGAATAGTTCCGATTTATCGGAACTACGAGGGAGCACATTATCCCGATGGTTTGTTGATTTGTGCCGAAGGCAGAAATCTATCGGGATAAACAGATAGAGTCCGTAGCTACCGCAACGCTGAGCGGGGAGTGAATCTATTTTTAGCAAACAATAGAAATAAATTAGTAATTTAATAGCCGATATATTATACCGGTTTTTTTTTATGGAGGATGTTGTGAAAAAGATATGCTTACTTGTTTTACTAATTCTTTTAGTTTTCTGTAAATTTGGATTTTCTATAAGTTATGTTTCACAAGTGCCGTTGAACGGTGGCGAAGTAAATGAAATTGCAATTTGTGTATCTAATCCAACGATTATATATGCTGGCGCTGGGCATGGGTGGCTTTGGAAAAGCATAGATTCCGGAGAAAATTGGGTGCCTACAAAATTTTACGAAGCTACAGAAAGCGGTGCTGATGTTTTAGTGGTTCATCCAACAAATGCAAATATTGTTATGGCAAGAGCATCAGAGTACGGTAGATTGTTTAAATCAGAAGACGGTGGTGAGACATGGGCAGAAATTGGTACTAACGATTTTTATTCAAAGGTAAGTATAGTCAAAATTGTTGCTTCAGAAAAAACACCCGGCACTTTTTATTTATTAGCTAATGATTTGCTTATTTTGGATGGTGTTATTTTTAAATCCATAGATGCCGGTTCTACATGGACTAAAACAAATTTTACAAGCGGTGGTAAAGGAGTAACAGATTTTTGCATAGATAAGGATGATGTTATATATGTAGGTGCTATCAATGTTACACCACAGTCGTTTGTAAAATTTGAACAAGCGAATTCAGGAGAATTATTTAAAAGTACTGATGGCGGTACAAACTGGCAGATTATTAAAACATTTAACTCTGCTGTGGCGTTCACAAGTATTTCGTCAAATACATTAGCTGTAGTTACCGCCAATGGTTCTGAACCCGGAGTATATATAAGTACTACAAGTGGAACAGGTTTTGTTTATAAAAATATTCCGTGGGTTGGGACAGGTGATGCTATTACAGTATCTACCGATGGAGCAAAAGTTTATTTTCTTAGTTTTAGTATAATAAAGTTATCTACTATGACTGCTACAGATTGGTCAGATTTCATTGCTATATCTACTGGTGCAGTTAATGGGAACAGAACGATATGGTCAAAAAACATTTTAATTGACCCGTCTAATCCAAATAATTTTTATATGAACGACTGGTATGAGAATGCATTTTTGAAAAGTACAGACACAGCAGTTACATGGAGAGTATCCAATAAAGGTATTAATGGTTTATTGGTTTATGAGGGATGTAAAGATCCAGCAGGTAATATCTATGTGTTAGGTAGGGCTGGTATTTTTAAAAGTATAGATAATGGTCTTACTTGGAATGAAGTTTATAATCCAAGTGTTGTGTATGGGCAAGTGATTCAATTTGATGCTGGTGTTATTTCTGCACCTACTACAAGCCACGTTTATGCAGCCGGTGCTGACAGATTATGGACAAGTTCAGATGCAGGAACAACATGGACCGAGGTAATATATAGCAGCGGTTTTGCACCTGCAAAAAATATTGTCTTTAACAAAACAAACCCTGCAATTGGTTATGCAGCATTTCGTAAAATAAATACTACTGCAGTTACATCTAATAAATATATTTATAAAACTACTGATTATGGAGCGACATGGACTCAACTTAATTTAGAAGGAATGTCCGTTCAGGCATTAGCAATCGATCCTATAAATCCTACTATATTATATGCCGGTCTTGGTGAAATAGCCGACTGGCAAGAAACCGTGTATGCAGGTGGCGGTATATATAGGATAGTGGATGATGGAACATCTGTATCATGGACAAAGTTAGGATTGGATAATAAATCACCATATAGAATAGCAGTTGATACAACCGGTGTAATATATGCTGCATCTTGCGATGTTGGTTCAAGAACCACCGGTCCATTATATATATCAAGAGATAACGGAGTTACTTGGAATCAGTTTAATATTACAAGCGAATCAGGTTCAGATCTATGGACATCAGCTGGCGGTCCAAAAGACTTAGAATATTCGGATTCAATTGTATATTTTTGTAACTGGAACGGTGTTTATGGTAGCGTAAATAATGGCGAGACATTTCAATTAATAGCTGAAAAGAAGGATGTGGGTACACCATCGTGTTTAATAATAGGTTCAATGTATACTGGAGCATCAAGAGGATTCTACAAACTGACATGGTCAGGTTCTACAATATTAACTGAAACAATTAGCAAGCCGAAAGTATACGCATTTCCGAATCCGTTTAATGCAAATTCAGTAGCAGTAACAACATTAAAATATATGGTTCCACAGAATAAAACGGTTACTTCATTAAAGATAAGTATCTACAATATAGCTGGTGAGTTGGTATACGAAGAAAGTGATAATACATTGCTGTCCGGTGGACGAGGTTATTATTATACTTGGGATGGAACAAACCAAAGTGGCGAAAAATGTGCTGAAGGTGTATATATTGTAGTGTTTGATTCAAACTTAGATACAGCAAGAACAAAGATTGTAATAGTTCACTAAAAATGGGGTCAAGTTCCGCCTATGCTCTAATGAGCTGCGGCTGACAAGCTTAAAATATGACATTTTCAATTTTAATATTCTTATAAATTGACATTAAAAAAAAAATTAATTATAATGTGAACGTTAAAATATTTAAATGTGGAGGTTTTAACATGAAGAAGTTTTTTTGCATTAGTTTGCTTTTTATATTTGCATTTTTCTGTAATTATCTTAGTGCAGAGCATTTTACAAAGATGCCGCTTTATGGTGGAGCTGTTGAAACAATTGCAATCAGCCCGTCAGATCCTACGGTATTGTATGTAGGTACATCGTATGGTGGTTCGTTTTATAGTAAAGATAGTGCTGTTACCTGGACCGCAATGGGCGGGGTTGGCTATAATAAACAAAATGGTATGAAATCAATAGCTGTTCATCCTACAAAGCCAAACGTTATTGTCGGTGTTACTTTTAATTGTGCATATAGTTTGATTCGTTCAGATGATTATGGTGCAACACTTACTGGGATTGAAACATTTGTTGGCTGGAATGGTCTTTCAGGTGGCTATAATTTAATTGAAGTAGTTGCCTCAGTAAAATATCCAGGAACATTTTATTTATTAGGTATTGATAGGACAACTGCAAATGGTGTATTGTTTAAGTCGGAAGATTCGGGTGTAACATGGACACAAACAGCATTTACAGCACCAAGTAAGTTGGTTCAGGAACTTGCCGTTGATAAGGATGATAATATATATGTGGCGGTTGCTGATGTTGTCTGGAATCCAAATACTATAATGAGTGCGGGTCCAAGCAATCCGATTAGCGGATATCTGGCAAAAAGTTCGGATGGTGGAACTACATGGGCAACGATTAAAACATTTGCCGGTTATCCAAAATATGTTAATGCATCATCAAATACATTAGTTGTTGTCAATAATTTATATGGAGGAGATTCTGGCACGTATATAAGCAGAGACGGTGGCGTGACATTCTCAAGTAATTCGTATTATAGTGGCTCGTATCCAACGCCAGATGGTAATAAGGTTTATTGTCAGAGCTCTGATAAAATAGCTGTATCTTCATTTACTGGTTCTGGCTGGACAACACTTGTCACAATTTCAAGTGGTAATTTTTTAGTTAATAATTATGGAAAAATTTGTTTTAATTCTTTAGATTCAGCTATTTGTTATCTATCCGACAGGGAAATTGGTATTTACAAAAGTACAGATTCTGGGTATACATGGAATATATCTAACTATGGCATGGGTGGTTTAGTCATTGCCGGTGGTGCAAAGGACTCGGATGGTAATATTTATGCGTATAGTGATACAAGAGTATATAAGGGTACTAATGATGGACAAACGTGGAATATGGTTTTATATCCCGATGATCGTGCATATTCACCTTCTGCAAAAGACCACAAATTTGGTTATGGAGGTTCTGTTATTGCAGCGCCTGCAGTTAATAATGTTTTTGTTGGTTGTGCGGGTGACTTGTGGCGTACTACTGATGGCGGTATAAATTGGATAATGGTATTTTCATCAGGTGCAGTTTCAAGTGATTCATCTGGGGAAATTTTGTTTTCAGGTATGGTATGGAATAAGACAAATCCAACAATTGGGTATTTTTCGTTAAGGGAACGTAATTCAAATTCACTTGCTGATTCTACTGGGAAAAAATATATTTTTAAAACGACGGATTCAGGTGCAAATTGGACGGCTATGGATTTGACCTCTAGTTATTCAGTACAGTCATTAGAAATAGACCAATCCAATCCAACGGTGCTTTATGCAGGTATGGGTGGTTATACTATGTATGGAAGCCAGTATTCATATGGTGGATTATGGAAAATAATTGATGATGGTGTTAATCCTCCCACATGGAGTCAGATAGCTCATAGTGACAAAATACCCACAAATATATGTGTTAGTTCATCAGCTATTTTGATATCTGGAATAGAACAAAGCGATTCAACTTCGTATAAATATGATCAACCGACATATTATTCAAAAGATGGTGGTGTAACATGGGCAGAAATTGTTTATGGAACTGCTACAACCCAAAATATGTTGGCAACTGTTGATATTGAATATTCCAATTCATTATATTATGTTACAGATGGTCAAAGTGTGGCAGTTGCTTTGGATCCTCAGGCAAGATTTGACTTAATTGTAAATGCAGGTGATTTGGGTAATATAAGATGTCTTATGGTTGGCTCAATGTATTCGGGTGCCGACAAAGGACTTTATAAATTGACATATGCACCGGTTCAATTGACTGAAGTAATTGAAAAACCAAAGACATATGCGTTTCCGAATCCTTTCAACGCGAATAATGGTGCAGTTACAATAAAATATTTTGTACCACAAGGTGAAAATTTAACCTCTTTGAAAATGAGTATTTATAATATAGCCGGTGAACTTATATACGAATCCGCTGAAGAAACATATGTTGTTAGCGGTTATGCTTACTATTATGCTTGGGACGGAACAAACCAAAGTGGCGAAAAATGTGCCGAGGGTGTATATATTGTATTGTTTAAGTCAAATAAAGAAAATGCGAAAACAAAGATTGTGCTTGTAAGGTAATCATTATTGGTTCTAAGATAATAGTACTATATATTAATGGGGAGGATTGAATATGAAGAAGTTAATAAGTTTTATTATGCTATTTGGTTTTGCGTGTTTGATTAATGCTTCAACTATTTCTGACAAATCTGGAACGACTGGTTTTACGTTTTTAAAAATTGCTCAGGGTGCGAGAGCAACGGCGATGGGTGAATGTTATGTTGGGCTTGCAGACGATGTGAATGCAATATACTTTAATCCTGCAGGACTATCACAGACAACAATGCATGAAGTTAGTGCAAGTTACGTAATTTGGTTTGAAGATATAAGCAAGTCATATGTAGGATATGTCCACCCGCCGTTTAATTTCGGCACAGTTGGGCTTTCAATTAATTATATAGCTATTCCATTTGAGAAAAGGACAATTGAGGATGATAATAATTACAGCAAGGTAACTTTAGCAAACTATGTTATATCAGCGGCATATGGTAAAAAAATATCGGAAAAAATATCGGCTGGTGCCGTTATAAAAATAATTTCCGAAGATTTAGATACAAAAACAAATAGTGGTTTTGCTGTTGATTTAGGTGGTTTATATAAAATGAAAGAGACATTTAATCTGGGCTTATCTTTACAGAACATAGGTGGTAATGATACTCCTATGAATTTACGTTTAGGTGTATTAAAAAATCTAATGGATAAAAAACTATCTTTACTTAGCGATTTATATTATGGGCTTGCAGACGGTACAATGTCTTTAGGCCTGGGTGGGGAATATAAATTGAATGATTATTTTTGTCCTCGCTTGGGATATAGGGCTAGATTCAATAACAGTAATCTTACCGGACTTGCAGGATTTACCGCAGGTTTTGGACTTAAATATCAGAAATATAATTTGGATTATGTGCTTGCACCATATGGTGAATTAGGCACAACCCATAGATTGGATTTTATTATAAAGTTCTAAGTGAAAAGTAGAACGGTTTTATTATAATTGCTTGATTAATAAATATTTTCTAATACAGCAAATAAATTATTTTATTAGCAAAATATTTTTTTACAAATTGAATTTTGTTATTTATCGTCGGTAAATATTGCCATATTGCTTACCTCGGCAAAAAAAAATAAAAAAATAAAAAAAGTACTTGACAAGTTTTTATATTTTTGCTATATTATTACAAACACGAAAAAGCTCGTGTTTTGTGTTTAAAAAATGAAGTTTGAAATAAAACAATCTTTTAACTCAAATAAAAAGTTGTAATAAGTTGAGCAGGAGATATGTCGCTTCTTTTGTTCTTTGAAAACTGAATAAATTTGTGATGAGGTTACAAAGTTAATTTCTATTAGTATATTATTAAGTAATGTTAGAGCTATTTCAAACAATCTTTTTTTGGAGAGTTTGATCCTGGCTCAGAACGAACGCTGGCGGCGTGCCTAACACATGCAAGTCGAACGGGTTCTTGCAGAACACCGCAAGGACTAGTGGCAAACGGGTGAGTAATGCACAGGTCAACAACCATTAAGTGGGGGACAACTTCGCGAAAGCGGAGCTAATACCCCATAAGACTACGCCCAGGTTATCCTGGATGAAGTAAAAGTTTTAACGTAAGTTAAAACGCTTGATGACG
>Ga0208373_1000882_pt1 | contig 45062 bp, 40 predicted proteins | sample RifOxyC2_FD_184036 | JGI IMG/M metagenome (GOLD analysis project Ga0208373, IMG submission 184036) | Soil microbial communities from Rifle, Colorado - Rifle Oxygen_injection C2 (SPAdes) | ecosystem: Environmental > Terrestrial > Deep subsurface > Rock core/Sediment | place: Rifle, Colorado...
CAAAAGTCGGCAATCTCTTGATTAAAGGTCAAGATAAATTAGAAAAAGTAATTACTGGTATTTTAAATCCGATTACCAGCGCGATTATAGATAATAGCGGTATTGGTTATGGAAGAATAGAAATTGAACGAACGGGCGCAAACAACGAAAAGACGGTTGAGGTTGATTATTTTGATGGTCCAGCAGTGGTACAGGGTTCTGATGCGACATCAGAAAAACCATATGTATATCAGTATCCATGGGTTCCGCCAAAGGTGGCTGAAGGTTCAGCGGTTTATAAAATTACTTTAAATGTTTGGGATATTGATCATAATCAGACCACTGTCTCGACTACTGTGGTAGCCGTGCCGGATCATTGCGCCAACGGCAAGCAGGATGCTGGCGAAACCGGTATTGATACGGGCGGCACCTGCGGCGGAGACGAAGGTAGTTTTTGTATAGTTGATTCACAGTGTGATTGTGGCAAGTGTGTAAATAATAAGTGTATTTCACAACCAAAAATTTTAGATGTATTGCCAATGGATGGGGCGGCCGGGAATTGGGTTACAGTAATAGGTAAATGTTTTGGCAAAACTGCAACCGGTACTGTTGAATTTTCAAACGGCAACGTTTGGAAACAGGCTGATTTAGTCGATTGTGGCGCAGATAAAACATGGAATGACACTTGGGTTATTATCAAAGTGCCATCTGATGCAGATGTCCCGCTAAATACTTCCAGCAGTATTAAATTAACCAGAGCTGATTCTAAGGGCAACCCTCTGTCTGATTCCACAACAGATGATTTTGGTCCAAAACCAGGTCCGAATAAAGATGGTTTATTTTCAAAAAATAATATAAAACGTCCGGGTCTTTGTAGTGTAAAGGCGTTAGTAAAAGTCAATGACGTGGAAATGTGGATTAACCAAGGTTACCCCGGTGTTAATGCTATGGCAAAAGGTAGTGGTTTTGGCAAGGATGGATTTATTTATTTTGGCGGCCAGCCTGACTCCAAGACATATTTACTGACCGGTGGTATTCAAGCCAAGACATCTTTATGGGTTGATAACCAAATTGACACAAAGGTGCCTAATAACATGGACATGGGGACTGTTTCTGTCTATGTAACGACCGACAAACAACCAAGCAATGGCGTGCCTTTTACAATTGTTTCGCAAAAAGATTTGACTGATAAAATCCCTGTTATTGATTTAATCGACCCAGCGACTTCCACAATAAAGAGTTACATCACTATCACTGGACATGGTTTTGGCGATGAAAAGGGTGTTATTTATCTGGCGGATAATAAAGAAGACGCGATAAAATGCGCGGCGCAGGATTTGGCCGAATGTGTTAAATTAAATTTAGCTCTGCCGGTAATTTGCGGAGATAGCACTTGGACAGACACTCAAGTGATCGCAGAAGTGATGGCTACAACAACTGCAAAAGGCTATTTTCTAATTTTAAAAAATAGTTTTAATTTGTATTCCTCTGGTGAAGATAAGTTCGGCGTGATTTCTGGACCACCAAAGCCAAGCATTTGTAAACTTGAGCCATCTGTTGGCTCAGCACCTCTTCCAAACAATGAATACCTGCATTTGTATGGCGCCAATTTTTCAGACAAAATTTCTGAAGACATGGTGTATTTTTGGTGGCAGAAAGCTGTTCCAAATGATGTAAGCAAGTGGTTAAAGGCCGTAAATGAGATACAACAGCCGGCCAGTGAATCAGAAATTATTACAGCCATTCCAATAGATAAAGGCACTGGTTCAAGTATTAAAACCGGTCCGATCAAAGTAAGCGTGAAAAAAGATGGCAAAACACTATTGAGCAATGGTGTAAAATACACAGTTGAGGATTGTCGTTACGCGTCTGATAAACTTAAGAGTGAGTTAGACGCCAATGGTTTGCGTTGTTGTGAAGCAGACGGGGTAGATTTGGGTCTCTGGAAGCCAAAGACAATTGTTTGCGATGGAGAAAAACGCGATGCTGGTTACGTGTGGCGTTTTACAACTGGTAAGATTAGGCAATTGCCTTTTGTGTTGGAAAAGTGCAATGAAGTGGATTGGAATGCCACCAGCACGCCCGTGGAATTTCCGTCCCCGGTGCCGTCCACTTTGTGGAAGAAGGGCAAAGAAGCCTGTGTCAACGCGCAGGTGGCCGTGCGTTTTAGCGTCACAATGGACAAAGAGATCTTGAAAAAACCAGGCATGGTGAAAATTTTCAAATGCGCCGACGCCGGTTTGGCAGCTGATTGTAAAAAGTACAAAGAAGAACTCAAAGATTGGGCAGTTGATTCGCAGTTTGGAGATATGATTAAATTGGTTTTGCCGGTCGGCCAGAAAGCCATGGAAGAAAATACCTGGTATCGGGTTGAGTTGGCTGACAAGATAATGTCGCAGGACTGCGCTGAAGTGGCCAAGGAGGCTGGGGATTTATCGCAGTGTTTTTCTGATTCCCTGCAATCCACCAAGCCATGCGGTGCCGGCACTGCTTATTGTTTTGATTTCAAAACAGGGACAGAAATGTGTACTTTGAAGGATGCCGGTATTTTACCTTCTGAATATACCACCAATTATCTCGGCTTAATTTTAGATCCATCTTATCCGCTTAATAGTTCATTTGTTCACCCCTATTATTATTTGATTTGGGGTAAGGGCAGCCAAGAGTGCGTGGTTTTGGACGTAGACGGTATGGGATGGAATTGGGCTTCTTCTCCAAAAGCCAAAGCAATCGTTGCAGTGAAATCTTCGGCGGCATCTGAAAAAATAAAGTATACAGATAGTCGCGCGACGGTGGAAGCTTTACAAGAGGCCTTGCCGCCGGATGGAGTGAAAATTACCGCTGGTCTGGATCAGATTACCACCAAGAAATCGCTGTTGGTTGATATTGTAAAAGCCGTTACAGGTCAGTCACAAATTTTTGTCGCCACATCCAGTGCGCAGGTTGTCTCGACTTCTGTGTTTGATGGAAGTAAATGGGAGGCAGATCAAAACTACAAAATCCACGTCTCTTATGAATTGGATGAATTGTCCAGCACTTCGTCGGCCAAAAAGATGTTTTATCAAAAAGCGCCGGGCCAGATAGGTTTTTATTGGGAACAAACAAGGTATATTTATGACGCGCCGGCCAGCGCTATTTATGTAGTGGAGAAATGGTATGACGATGGAGTAAAAGAAAGGATTTTTACCTATGAGGGAGCGGTTAAACTAACACATTTGCGTAAGTTTGAATCCACCGGCGCCGCGGGCTGGTCTTTGGGTGATTATTGGATTATAAAAGGCGATTTAAACACAAAATTAACAATTGCCATCGAAGACAGTGAAGCGGTAATGGTAAAAAATAATTCGGTTTTACCAGACAGCGATTTGGTATGGAAGGGCGATATTTATTTGGGAGGATTTGGGAATGGTGGAGCGGTGGCAGAGAATAAAATACTTTTGGGTAAGATTATTAAACTGGAATTATACAAAATAACCGTAGGCAATATCAATGAGTCATTTACGGCTACCAGCACTCTTTTTATAGATTTATTTCCTCCCAAGGTGATTGATTATTGGCCGAATTGCGCAGAAGCATGTATTAGCGCCAGTGTTGGCGCGCAATTTAGCCGAAGGATGTTCACGCCATCATATGCAGACAATATGATACTTTGGCAGTGCGCTGATGAAAATTGTGCAACAAATGATCTTACACTATTAGATAATTGGTTTGCCAGTGGTGAAATTGAAACCGGATTATCAAATGATCAGATGTTGCGGATGGGTATGAAAGAAAAGTATGAAATGCTCGCAACCAGTACGTGGTATTTGGTGAAAGTGGTGGGTGGCAAAGATGGTGTTTATGGTTTGGGTAAGACCAACGTAAAAAGTACAGATGAGTCAGCCAAAGGCAAGCCCATGACTGATGATTTTGTATGGAAATTCCGAACGAGAGAAGATGATTCGCCCTGCAAGGCAGACAAAGTAGATATAGAACCAGATCCGTTCATGGCAATGTTAATTGGCGAAAAAACTAAGTATGCCGCTTTCCCCAAAGCGTTTGTGGGTAATTGCGGCGGTCCGCAAGGACAGGAATTGAATCCTTGGTTATATGGTTGGAATTGGGGCAGTGATGATGATTTGGTAGCAGAAGTGACCAATTTTAAATCCAGCACCTCTTCTAACCCATTTTGTACAGATGCGTGTACATTGCGTGGTAGCGATGTGGCTTCAAATCAAAAACAGGTTTATTTGTGCGGAAATAAAAAAGTTGATCCGGGAGAAGATTGCGATATCGCCGAAGTGGGTGCGGATAACAAATTAGAAGAAATCGTAGGTATCAGTTGTGGTTTGGATTGTTTGCGGCCGGGTAATGCCAGCACATCAACCTGCGGCGATGCCACTGTGGATAGCGCGTTGGGAGAAGAGTGTGATCCAAAAAAGACACCAGAAATGGGTAAAGTTTGTTCAGACAAGTGTTTGTGGACAGGCGGTTCGCCAATGTTGCCGGCCAATAACTCAAGTAGTACACCAGGCATACCATGGTGCGGCAGTAAAACAATAACATTGGGAGAAGAGTGTGATACACAGGTTGGTTGCTCAGGGATTTGTCTGCATTTAGGTACAAAATTAGCGCAATCATGGTGTGATCAAAATCCAAATGTATCAGCCTGCGAACAGGCAGTCAGTGTTTGTGGCAATGGTGGCGACCCGGAATCTGGCGAAGAATGTGAACAAACAGAAGGTAATAAAACCTTTTGTTCGGATTATTGTTTACTGCATGATATTTGTAGTGTCAAGGCGTTAGAATTGACAGACTTCTATTGCGACAAAGATGCGCCCAAAATTGAAGGCTGCAAGAGTGATTGTACCTGGGCTGGTTCGTCATTAACGTATAGTGAATCATCAATGTGTCATGATGGTGTACAGGGTATAGGTGAGTATGAGATTTGTGAGAGTGATTCTAAGACCGCGCTAATGAATGGTGAAAATCCAGTTCAAGCCGTAACTGCAATTGGCGAGGGTGATGTCCATCCAATTTTTAAGACACAAACCACAACAATAAAAGCAACGGTTGCGGCGTATTATTCGTGGAAGACGAAGAATTTTGTAGATTTGGCAGATCAGGCCCTGACTACTGGTAAGGGAAACTATACACTGAAGTGTGGCAACACTGAATACAAAGTACCAGTTGATGAAAACGGGGATGGGTGGCATGTCACATATAACGATTGTAAGGATGCAAATGGATTTTTAGTTGGTGATACAGATTTTACACGCTGGGGCGTGGCTAATGATTCTTGTTGTCGCGAGCGTGCGGCCCGTGATGACGAATATCCAAAAGATGGCGCTGGTATTAATTTATTTAACGAAGATGGAAACATTGAACCGGTTTGCCGTAATACATATATCGCGGTTAAATTTACTAATAGATTTATTGATCCCAAAACTTTACCGGGAAATTTTGTGATTGCTGTTGGTCATGAAGATAAAGATTACCAGTGTCGGAAAAATTTAGGGGAGACTCCGGTGACAGATTTAGTAGAGAGCGCTTTGGCTCTGAAATCCGGCAATCAGCAAGAAAATAATAATGGTTTTTGGCAAAAAACATGGCAGTGGATCAAAGGATGGTTTGCTCGATTCACTGGTGGTGTGGCATTTGCTGATAATCCTAATCCAGAAGATATTAGAGTGTGGTGTGGTGGAGGATATATGGCCAGCCCAATTTTGACTTATGATTGGAGTAAAGATTATAAGAATGTTACGACGACTGTGGCTTTATATTTAAATAAAGCATTGCCGGCAACTTCCACAATCGCTGTTATTTTACAGGGCGGCCGAGATGGTATAAAGGATACACAAGGTGTTGGCATTAAAAATAAGGATCCATTTAATCCAGAATTGGTAGATGCTTGGTTTTTTGGCACAGGCGAGGATGTTTGTAAGCTATCTGATGTATACGTTGAAAAAGATAGTTGGTTATTTGATAAGCCAAACACCACCAATACTTTTAAAGCATTGGTGAAGAGCAAGAGCAAGCAACTACTTGTGCCGATTAAGGGGCAATATGATTGGACTGTTGATTGGCAACCAAAGGATAATCAAATTTTTGATATTCCAAAAGAGGTGTTGGATTCGGGTGTTACGACCACGGTTGTTATTGGCGCGCGTAATGTTGAGGGCAATGTGATTGCTGTGGCCAATGCGCTTGTGACTACTGATGTTTATTTAGAAAATAATCAGCTAGGTGAGACCTTTACTGGCATGACTAATTTGACCGCCAAGTTTTGCGAAAATCTCTGGCCTCCACGCGAGTATTTTCCGTTTGAAGATGGGATTGGTTTTGGCAAGACAACTAATGTCAGTGGTTTTACAACATCAGGTGTGTTTAATGGCAGTCCATTGCCTTTGGTTGGTGGTGAATACTTTAATTTTGGAATGAATTATTGCGCGGATGCCGGGCAATCTGGCACCACGCTGGATGATTTACCATATTTGAGGCCAATGATGTTTGTTTCTTCTACAGTAATGACAGACGATACATTTAAGCGTTATGTGTTTACGAATAATGATAACGATGATGTGATTGGCATTCAGATTTTTGATAATGATGACAGATTAAGTGTTGGTAATTGGGTAAAAAAGAAATTTCCTTCAATTACCGGCATGAATCCAAGTTCTGTTGCAGATTATGAAGCAGTAACTGACAACAAGAATTATTATATTAACGCGCTAAATCAATGGAAGTACGGCGTTACGACTGATTTGTGGAACAGAATTTATTTGTTTAGTATTAATAAAGATGCTCGACAGTCAACCAGCAATGTTTTTGATCAATTGATGAAGTCTTTGGAATTTAATATCAATATTAGTGACATGGGTTATTGTCTAAAAGACGCTGTAAAGGCAACTAAACTGCCATTGAGTAATGACCAGGGAAAGATTTCAAATCAAGCGTGTGTGGATGATTTTGATTGCCGCAATGCGTTTGGCGTGCCTTTGTCAGGTACAAATGGCATTTGTTCAAATGCTAAGACCAAACTAAAGCGTGATCTCGGCAGATTAATGGATTATAGTAAAATTCAGATTCAATTAAAGAAGTATACAGATGATCACAATGAGCAAGCGCCAGAAATGAAATCCGGTTCTTATCTTTCCGGCTATACGGTTTCAAAATGGCCATCTTGGGGCAAATTGGGGGCGGTTGTCGGTAGCGGCGGCCTGCCAGTGGACAAAGTCAATAAATGGGCGGGGTGTAATGAGAAAGCCGACCAAACCACTTGCTGGGATACGGTCAGCTCTACATTTTATTGTCCCAATTATATGCAAGCAATTGAATATGAATATGTGACCAGCACCAAATCATACCAATTGCATGGGCCATTGGAATATCTTGATTTGGGCATGTCACTTACGCAAAGTTATATTAATACCGATCTTCTAACTACAGATCCATGGTGTGCGCCAAATCAAAGCCATAATCAAGCCGAAGGCATGTGTGGCAATGGCGTGGTAAATGTTGGTGAGGAATGCGATCCTGTGGGTAAGTCAATGATAAGTGATTGGGGAGTGATTTCAAAAGAGGAAACAGACGGGTGCGCTGATGGTTATAAAAATACTAATATACAAAACGCGTGTTCTGTAGATGCTGATTGCGGTTTTCATGTTGTTGGTGGCGCGCAGACGATTTACACAGATAAGACCTCAGTATGCGCTTTTAAGATCGGTGCAAATCCAAAACTGCTTCGTGATATTGGTTGGGAACAGGCGAATCCAAGCAAAGGTAAATATGCTTATGGATGTGGTGTTAAAGAGGATTGTCAGGCGAGTAATTTTGTTGTGACATACACGAATCATTCATTTAAAGGGATGGATGGGTTTGTTGGTTATACTCAAACATCGTCTATAAAGGCAGATCTTGACCTATGGATGTGGTTGACGACAAATAGCGCGAATATAGATTGTGTCTCACTAAACAGCCTTTATGCGCAGGAATCTATTAAACCTGTGGATTGTCAAAAGGCTGGTGCTGTGAATTATGGAAAGTGTTTAGAAACTCTTCCAAATACACAAGCTAGTAAAATCTGTAATTTAAGTTGCAAATGGGATTATGCTTCTTGCGAGCCAATGTATTATTGTGGTAATGGAAATGTAGAACCTGGGGAAGATTGCGATGATGGCGGGTTGAATGGCACTTACGGGCACTGTAAAGCTGGTTGTCAGTCAGATTTTTCAGACGCGTTTTGTGGCAATGGCAAGATTGATTTAGACAAAAATGGGAAATCCATTGAGCTTTGTGATAAAACCGGGTCAGATTATCAGAGGGGATATTGTAAAGGAGAACCCACCAGACAGTGTGACAAATTAGATCCATTAAGTCCACTTGGTCAATTTAATCCTCCTGATCCATTGGGGTGTATAAAGACACTGAATTCATTTGTGAATGTTGGCCCGTGCGTTTCCATAGATAGTCCGGCGTATGATTTTGCAAAGGATTTTACTTGTTCTTGGGACTGCCAGTCGCGCGCGGAATATTGCGGCGATGACAAGGTATATGATAAAAATGGAGAGGAAGAGTGTGATGATGGAAATGAGACAAATATGGATGGGTGTAGTACAAATTGCCAGAAAGAGAACACAGCTTGTAAAAAACATGGTTTGAATTTTACTACTTCGACCAATCCTTCAGACATGACCGCATTTTATATAAGTTTAATGGCCAATGTCGGTATGGACCCGATTAAAGACTGTGTGGAAAATTCAAATGGCGCACAAATTTGTCTGGCTTTTGGTCAGAAGTGTAGCAGTGTTATGTGGTTAAAGCAGAGTATCCAATCACCGAATGATTATGGGGAGGTAGATAATGATCCTGATAAAAATTCTTGTGAAGAAGATTTATCGCCCATTTTAGTTAATGATCACGATTACAAGTACATTGTCAATTGCGATGGAATTTATAATGGTCATGTTTTAGGAGAAGAAGAGGTTGCTGAAGAACCAAAAGAAGAACCCAAAAAGTTTTGTGGCAATGGTAAAGTAGAACTGGAAGTCTACAAAAACGAAAAGGGCGAAGAAATTAAAGAGGTCTGCGATCTGGGGGGGCAGAATGGTTTAGCGTGCACCCCGCCTTATGGCAAGTCTTGCTCGTATTGTTCATCTGATTGCAAAGAGATTTTGACTGCTGAACCAAAGGCCTATTGCGGCAATAACAGTTTTGATTATCCGTTTGAAAAGTGCGAGAATATTAATGGTATCGTTAATATTTTTGGCTCGTGGTCTCCCGATGGCATATCTTTAACACCAAAGACCTGCCCGGACAAGGGTGAAATTCTCTGTCCGGATTGCACCAAGAGTTATATTGATAAATGCGTAACTTGCGATTTTTTTGGCACGATACTAACAAAAGGTTATGTGGACGCGTCTTTACATTTAATTAACGTGCTTTATCCCAGCACTTCTACTATAAATTGGCCCGATACTTCTGTTTTGGACTGGCCCAACAGCAATAATGCGTTCATAACTTTGTATTATGGAAACGGCATTGGTGACGCTATCACATCGACTCCGTATTCCATGCTGTCAATCACAAAAGATAAAAAAAGAGATGGATTTAAGTTTGCACATACTCTTAACCCGGCTCCTATTTGCAACGTACCGGGTAAGCATTATTATTACAAAATTGGCGACAAAGGCAGTCTGATGGACGTACCGGTAGCCGGCGAAAAACAAGAAAACGGCGGGATAATTTGGGATGGAATTTTGTCACCCCCAGCCTTGCGTAATGCCGGTGGTGTGAGTACTCCGGGTGACGATAATCTATTCCGTGTAGTAGTGCGTTGGACCAAGGAAGAGGGGGCAAAAGATCAATTTGGTTTTGTGGTACAGAACGACGTATTTGGCGGCTGGGTAAATTCTACTGATTCTTGGTTTACTACGGCTTTGAATTATTTTTGGAACCTCAATCAATACAAAATTCAAGGGAAAAATACCGGCGTTTATTTACACCCCGGTGGTGGCACGGCTCAGGCATCTCTAAGGTCGGTCACGATTGATACCGCATCAAAATCTTTTCAGTACGGTTTTGATAATCTTGGCCAAACATATCGTTTTGCCGTAAAAGTGTCGGATGGCAGTCCCATTGCTCCTTATCGCAAGACCAACCTAAAAGTGGAAGTGTATAATACTCATACTGATCCAACATCAATTTACAAGCCAGACAATGAATTTTATATAACGTCGGCCACTGGATCAACAAATGACTCGGCCTTATTTTGGCATGTGTTTGATTTGAAAAAAGAAGAAGGCTCGTCAAAATATAAGTTAGTGCCAGTCGAGCTGATAAAATCCACTGATTGTGAGCTTTTGGATAAACCCATGACCGAGTGTGGACAACCTTAAAATTTTATTATGATAAAAAGAATTTTAATATTAATTCTACTAATCTCGCTTATTGGCGGAGGAGTAGGATTTTGGTTTTGGTTAAAAGGAAATGGTGTGGATGATAAAACGATAGTGGGGGAGAATAAAAAAACAAATGTTGAGGTGGTAAAAGAACAGCCAGTGTCAGATCCGTTTGCAAACGACAAAGACCGCGATGGTATTTTAGATGAAAAAGAGAAAGAAATGGGATTGAGCAACAAGACTTTTGACACTGATAAAGACGGGCTTTCTGATTTGGCCGAGATAGATATTTTTAAGACTGACCCGATCAAAAAAGATACTGATGGAGACGGGTTTAATGATGGATCAGAAGTGATGAATGGTTATAATCCTGCTGGTTCTGGTAAATTAGATACAACAAAACTTAGTCAATAAAATTTTAATTTATATACTATGTTTGACGATCAATTAAATAACAGACCGGTTCCCGGCAATTTGCCAATAAGCGAGCCAGAGGATATATTGGCAAGCACAGAAGGTGGCGCAGGCGACATGCCAGTGTCGCGACCAACGGCCTTGGAAAAGGGCGTTTTAAGGCCAAAAACTGAGGATATCATGGCTGAAAATCCGGTTGGACCGCAACCAGAGGCGCCGACAATGGTGACGCCGCCTGCAGAAATTTATCAAGTAAAAGAACCGGCCTTAACTCGCGGTATCGTAACTGTAATCGTTGTTTTGGTAGTTTTGGGTATTTTGGGTGGCGGCGGGTGGTGGGTATATAATTCTTTTATTAAAACTAGTTTGCCAAATCAGCAGACAACCGATACAACCGCGACCCCAGATTTTGTTGCCCAACCACTTGAAGAGGCGGAGGCGACTATTCAGGTTGTTGAACCAGAGGCGGCAACAGCGCCAGCCCAAGGAGTCGTAGGTGAGACCACCACTAGTAGTGGTTTGGAAAACGTTGCCAAAGAGATAGCAGATGAACAGGTTTTATTTGGCGAACCAATTGATAAGGATGGTGACGGTTTGGATGATGTAAAAGAAGCTGAATTGAGCACTGATCCGAATAATTGGGATACAGATGGTGATGCATTGAGTGACGGTGATGAGGTATTAATTTGGAAGACAAATCCATTAAACCCAGATACAGATGGTGATACATATAAAGATGGTCAAGAAGTTAAAGGTGGCTATAATCCAAATGGCCCCGGCAAGATATTTGAAGTACCGGCGGAGAAAAAATAAATTTTTTAATTATGTTTTGGAAGAAAAAGAAAGACAAAAAACCAGAAGAAGAGTTAAAAAATATATTGGTGATGCCAGATGATTTTTATGGTGGTAAAGACCCCGTGGTGCATTATATTCGGACTGAGAAAATTGTTGGTGATAAAGGCAGGGAATTAAAAATGCCGCAAAAAGAAAGTGCTTCCGCAGTTGCGCATACCAATAGTCGCTTAAGTTTAAAATGGCTTTTGCAAAGAAAGAAAGTACTTTTTTCAGTTTTGGCTGTCATTTTTATTGGTATTGTGGTTGGAATTTCTTGGTATTATATAAATCAGGCGCAAAAAGCGACACAAGAGCGTTTGGCTAGTCAAGTACAAGTGGTTAAACCAGTTGTGCCAGCAGAAGAAGCTGTCACAACGCCTCCAGTAGAAGAAGAGGAGTCGGCTATCATTACCGAGCCAGAGGTTGTTACAACCACGCCTGAAATAACAAAAACAAATGTTTTAGAATTTCCAAGCATCTTTTTGGTTGATAGCGGGGATTTAGACAGTGACTCGCTAACTGATCAGGAAGAAGAATTGTTAAGTACAGATAGTGGAATTTGGGATACAGATGGCGATGGTTTTTATGATGGCCAGGAAGTATTCAATTTATATAATCCGAAAGGCACGGCGCCGATGAAAATTGTAGACTCCGGCTTGGTTAAAGAATACATTAATCCAATTTGGCAATATCGTTTGTATTTTCCTGCTCAATGGGCTTCTGCGGGCGTGGATGAGACAGCAGATCAGGTGCTTTTAAGCGCTTTGAGTGGTGATTATATAGAGGTTGTGGCGAGAGAAATGAATTCTGGCGAAAGTTTTACAGATTGGTTTGGACGTGAAGTTAAGGGCCAGATTTTTTCTGATTTACAGGCCATTACCAATCGGTTTAAAGAAGCCGGACTACAGAGGAAAGATGGATTAGTGGCCTATTTTGTTGATAATAGTAGAGTATTTGTTCTTGTTTATCATCCGGGTGTGACTGGAGATATACCTTATAGACATGTAATGCAAATGGCCATTCAAAGTTTTCGTCCAGCCAAAACTAATGTGGTTTTGCCAGAACAACAAGTTATGCCAGTTGTTGTAGAGGTAGATATCAGCACGACTACTCCGACAAGTACGGTGGCGACAAGTACTTTGGAAGAAATTTTATAATATGGAGTGCTTGGTTTACAATCATACGGCTAGTGGTATAATGACAAAGACGAGGATAAGAAAAATAGTTAAAGAAGTGTTGTGTAAGTTGGGGAAGTGTGGCTGTGAGTTGAGTGTTAGTCTGGTGGGTGATAAAAGAATGAAAAAGTTGAATTTAATTTATCTCGGTAAGAATAAAGTGACAGACGTGTTATCTTTCTCTGCATTAGAGGGTTATATGGGTCCGTCAAGCAGAGAGTTGGGGGATATCGTTATCTGTGTGCCGCAAGTAAGAAGACAGGCGAAGAGAAATGGCGTAGAAGCCACAAAGGAGTTTTCTTTGATGTTGATACACGGACTTTTGCATTTATTGGGTTTTGATCACGCAGAATTAAAAGAGGCAAAAAAGATGTTTAGTTTACAGGAGAAAATTTTGCATAGCTTATGAATTTATTTCGGATGATACAAAGTTTTAGAGATGCGGCAAAAGGGGTCGCTTATGTTTTTGTCAACGAACAAAATTTTCGTTTTCAAACATTCTCTTCTTTGGTGGTGGTTTTGGTTAGTTGGTACGTTGGTTTATCAAAGTCAGAGTGGGTAGTAATTTTGCTGTTGATATTTTTAGTTATGATTTTGGAGTTAATAAATAGTGCGGTTGAGAAATTTGCCGACGTTTTGAAACCTAGGCTGGACCTGCAGGTGCAGACTGTAAAAGACATTATGGCTGGTATGGTGCTATTAGCTTCCTTAGGCGCAATTTTGATCGGTTTAGTTATTTTTTACCCTCATTTGGTTGAGATTGTGGCGCGTTGGTGGTAAAATAAAGTTGATATGTTTAGTAAAAAGACATCAATTGAATTAATAACCGGGTTGGATATAGGATCCACCGCTATTAGGGTTTCTGTTGGTAAATTGGATTTATCTGGCGATAAGAATTCCAATTTGCAAATAGTAGCTACTGTTGAGGTGCCTTCTGAGGGTGTACATAAGGGTGTGGTTACTAGTATTGAAGAAGCGGTTTCTTCTATTTCATATGCATTAGAACAGACAGAGAGGGTAGTGGGAGTGCCAGTGGAACACGCTTGGATTGGTATTTCTGGTTCACACATAAGTTCACAAGAAAGTCGCGGTGTGGTGGCAGTAGCTAAGTCAGATGGTGAGATTGGCATGGAAGACGTAGAAAGAGCCGTGGAAGCCGCGCGTACCGTAGCAACACCGCTAAATTATGAAATTTTACATGTTTTACCGCGTAATTATACTGTAGATGGTCAAACGGGTATTAAAGATCCGGTTGGGATGAGCGGCATCAGACTCGAGGTTGAAACTCGAATTATTCAAGGTTTGAGTTCATATATTAACAATCTTACCAAGGCTGTTTATCGTACAGGCATAGATATAGATGACCTAGTTTTTTCTATTTTAGCTTCGGCAGAGGCGGTTTTATCATCACGGCAAAAAGATCTTGGAGTGGGTGTGGTAAATATTGGCGGGGCGACAACCAGTCTTGTTGTTTATGAGGAGGGCGATATACTGCATTCTGCTGTGATTCCAATTGGTTCTGAACACATTACAAATGATTTGGCGATCGGTTTGCGCAATTCTATTGATGTGGCAGAGAAAGTTAAAAAAGAATTTGGAGAATGTGTTGGTGGTGGTTTTTCTAAAAAAGATGTTATTGATTTAGCGACAATTGGCGCTGAAACCAGTGAGCTAGTTTATCGTAAAGATATTATGGATTATATAGGAGCGCGGACAGAAGAGATTTTAGAAAAGATTGATGCGGAATTAATAAAAATCGGCCGGAGTCGTTTACTACCAGCCGGCATTGTGTTTACAGGCGGTGGTGCAAAATTAACTGGGCTGGTTGAATTAGCCAAACAGACTTTGGGGTTGCCGGCTTCTTGTGGTTATCCAATAGGCGTGGTTGGTGTTGGGGATCATATTAGTGATCTAGCTTTTACCACCTCAGTTGGTTTAGTTAAGTGGGGGGCGCAGGTACGCACAGGACATACCAGGAGTCGTGGTTCACATCTCGGGCAAATTGATAAGGTTTCTGGTCGAGTAAAAAATTGGTTCAAATCATTGGTGCCTTAGGTATAAAATATTAAAACATTGAAATAAGACTACCCGAGAGGGTTAGTTTTTTTATGCACACGTCGTCGGCTTGACAGCCATGACCTAAAAAAGATACACTATATGTATTAAAGATAACAAAAAGTCTTTGAATACAAAAATTGTTCAATATCTATGCCACAAGTTAAACCAGATATAGAAACATTTGCTAAAATTAAAGTTGTCGGTGTTGGTGGTTCTGGTGGCGCGGCCATTGACCGCATGGTTAAGTCTGGGATTCGCGGAGTTGATTTTATTGCACTTAATACTGATGTACAGGCTTTGCATCATAATAGTGCGCCACACAAGCTTCATATTGGCAAAACAATTACGCGTGGTTTGGGTGCTGGTATGGATCCTGATTTAGGACGTCGTAGTGCGGAAGAATCTCAGAATGAGATTCGAGAAATGTTGAAAGACACGGATATGGTGTTTTTGACTTGTGGTCTGGGGGGTGGTACTGGCTCAGGTGCCAGTCCGTTAATTGCAGAAATTGCTCGCGAATTAGGCGCTTTAACAGTCGCGGTTGTGACAAAACCGTTTGCTTTTGAGGGTCCGCAAAGAAAAGCGATTGCAGATAAAGCTCACGAAGAATTATCCCGCAATGTTGATACGATCATTACCATACCAAATGATCGCGTGCTTCAGATTATTGATAAAAAAACCTCTCTTTTGGAGGCCTTCCATATTATAGATGATGTGTTGCGTCAAGGCGTACAGGGTATTTCTGAGATAATTACAGTCCCCGGGTTAATCAATGTAGATTTTGCCGATGTGCGCGCGATTATGCATGACACAGGCTCTGCTTTAATGGGTATTGGCCGCGCTGGTGGAGAAAATCGAGCCGCGGAAGCGGCTAAAGCCGCAATTTCTAGTCCACTGCTCGAACTTTCAATTGATGGCGCCCGTGGCATTCTATTTACTATCACAGGCGGTACTAATTTGGGCATGCAAGAAGTGGCTGAAGCAGCAAAAGTTATTACCAGTTCGGCTGATGATAATGCCAAGGTGATCTTTGGGGCAGTGATTGATGAAACCATGGGTGAGGAAATACGCATAACTGTCGTGGCCACAGGTTTTGATAGTCGTGAAACCCGCCGTCCAGTAAAAGTGTTGGAGGAGGAGCCACGTCGGCCATTTGGTAGTAATAGGCCATCATTTTATTCTTCATTGGGGTTGAGTAAGAAAAAAGAAGAACCAATAGTTCTGCCCAAAGAAAGAGAAAAAGAAAAAGAAGAAGAGGCTGTTAAAAGACCGGGCTTTGTTACTAGAGCGGTGTCTTCTATTATAGAAGACAAGAAACCAAAAATAGATCCTGTTTTTTTGCCAAAATCAAAACCAAATGATAAAGATGAAGATTTGGAGATTCCGGCGTTTATACGGAGAAAAATGGGACTTTAATAAATAACAAATCAGCGCTGTATAGCGCTGATTTGTTATTTATGATATAATTAATTTATATGTTTTGTCCAATTTGTCGCACTGAAGACACCAAAGTGATTGACTCACGCTTAGCGCGTGATGGCATGGTTGTGCGTAGACGGCGCGAATGTCCAAAATGTAACTATCGTTTCTCTACTTTGGAGGAAGTGGAGCTTTTGGATATTGTGGTAGTTAAAAGAGATGGCAGTAGAGAATCATATTCACGAGATAAATTGGAGAATGGCATAATTCAATCTTTGACTAAATTGCCATATACACAGGAACGGTTTGATGGGCTAATTTCATCCATTGAGCGCGATATCCAAAAGAAGAAAAAGCGCGAGGTTACCAGCACAGAAGTTGGCGAGTTAGTCATGAAACATTTGCGGAAATTCAATAAAGTGGCCTTTATCCGTTTCGCCTCTATTTATCGCGCGTTTACAGATGTAAGTCGGTTTAAAAGTGAGATTAAATCGCTTGAAAAAGATTAAAATTCTATGGATGAAGATATAAAAAGTTTAATTGAAAAGAATACCCAGCTTGTGCAGACTGTGTATGAGCAGAACCGGAAAATAAAGCATCGTCTGACTATGATGGTGATAGGTAGTTATGTGCGGCTAGGTTTGGTTCTTTTGCCAATAATTTTAGCAGTTATTTTTTTGCCGCCTGTCGTGGAAAAAATTTGGGCGCAGTATGGCGGGCTGTTGCGTGGTTTTGGCATCCCACCAGCAAATTCTTCCTCGGCCCCTCAATTAAATCAATTACCCCTTGATAAGGTGATAAATAACGCTTCTCCTGATCAGATCAAGTCGATTTTAAATCAACTCGGCATTGGCAGATAAAATTTTTGTCTAAAATAATTTGAGTTTTATGCATAAAAAACGTACGAAAATTGTTTGTACTTTGGGTCCAGCGTCGCAATCATTGGAATTAATAAGAAAGATGGTGGGAGAGGGTATGAATGTTGCCCGGCTCAATTTTTCTCACGGCACCCATGAGAATCACGAAATGTTGATTAAACATGTTAGGCAAATAGAAAAAGAGACCGGTGAAGCTGTAGCGATTATTCAAGATCTGCAGGGGCCAAAGATTAGGATTGGAATTTTACCACGTGACGGTGTGGAGCTAAAATCAGGAGAAAAAGTGGTTTTTGACACGGCTACTTTTGATTATAAGGACGGTGTGATTCCTGTTGATTACCATGATTTGCATAAGTATTTGAAAAAGGGCGAAGCCATGCTTTTAGATGATGGTCGTCTGGAAGTTCGAGTGTTAGAGATAAAAGGCACTAAGATTTTTGCCGAAGTAGTAATTGGTGGAAATATAATTTCCCATAAGGGAATTAATGTCCCGGATTCTGGATTGACAGTACACGCGCTGACAGACAAGGATAAAGAGGACATTCAATTTGGCGTTGATCATGATGTGGACTGGATTGCTTTATCTTTTGTCTCCTGTGCTGATGATATCTTGGATGCGCGCTATTTGATTCAGCAATGTGAAGCAAAAATGAAGAAGAGGTCGGGTCAACCAATTCGTTTGATTGCTAAAATTGAACGCAAGGTGGCTCTTAAAAATATCCGTGAAATTATAGATGCGGCTGATGGAATTATGATCGCGCGCGGTGATCTTGGTATTGAGATGCCCGCACCCGAAGTGCCGCTTATTCAGAAAAAATTGGTGGATATGGCGGTTAGTGTGGCTAAGCCGGTGATTGTGGCAACACAAATGCTGGATTCAATGCAACACAATTTACGCCCCACCCGCGCTGAAGTGTCTGATGTGGCCAATGCGGTGATTGATCATACCGATGCTGTGATGTTATCAAATGAAACCGCCACTGGTGATTTCCCAGTAGAAGCAGTTCACATTATGAACGAAATTGTTTCTGGTACAGAAGAATCGGCCTATGATAATATGGTTTTACCAGCTTTGAATGGAAAAAGGCAAACAGTGGAAGACACGGTTTGTCAAATGGCGCGAGTGGCGGCCGAACGTTTAGATGCTAAAATTATTGTTTCCGCGTCTATTTCAGGGGAGACGGCCCGTCTGATTAGTCGTTATCGTCCAGAACTCCCAATAGTCGTATCGACTAATACTGAGAGAGTTCGCAGGCAATTAAATTTAAGCTGGGGTGTTTTGCCATTTGTTTTGGAACCATGCCGTTCAATAGAAGAACTAATTGATCGGTCGTTCACTCACCTCAAAGCGTTAAAGGTGGTTAAAAAGGGCGAACGAGCGATTGTGGTGTCTGGCGAACCAGTCGGGCAGGCAGGAAATGTTAATTTGTTAGAAATAAGAGAGATTAATTGACAGTAAATTTTTGAAAAAGCTGGTGAAAAAACCAGCTTTTTTATCTCTTGTCAAATACACTGTTTTGCGGTAATCTATAGGGGATTACAATATGAGTGATGAAGTACAACAAATCAAGGATAAGATAGATGTGGCGGATTTGGTGGGCGAGTATGTCCAACTAAAGCCAGCCGGGGTAAATAGAAAGGGCCTTTGCCCGTTTCACCACGAAAAGACCCCTTCCTTTATGGTTAGTCCCGAGCGTGCCAGCTGGCATTGTTTTGGTTGTGGCAAAGGTGGTGATATATTCACATTTATAGAAGAAATTGAGGGCATGGAATTCAAAGAAGCGCTAAAATATTTGGCCAACAAAGCCGGCGTGACTTTGACTTCTAATTTTAAAAGCGAAGTAAATTCCAGCCAGAAAAATCGTCTAAAAGAATTAAATAATGAGGCCGCGCGGTTTTTTCATAATTTTCTTTTAAAAATGTCTGTGTCCAAACCCGCGTTGGATTATCTACTCAACCGGGGGATAAAAATGGAAACAATTGAAGAGTGGCGCGTGGGCTATATTCCCGAACAGTGGGATTTGCTCACGCAGTATTTGTTAAAAAAGGGTTTTGCGATTGACGATCTTGTTGCGTCTGGTCTCACTATCAAGCGGGACAACGCTGACCCCAAAACTCATCGCGGTTTTTATGATAGATTTCGCGGGCGAATAATGTTTCCAATTTGGGATGTACAGGGTGAAGTGGTTGGTTTCACGGGACGGATTTTGGTTGAAAAAGAAAATTCTGGCGGGAAGTATGTAAATACTCCACAAACCATTGTTTACGATAAATCCCGTGTTATTTTTGGTTTAAATAAGGCAAAGCGGGAGATAAAATCAAAAAATTTGATTGTGATGGTAGAAGGCCAAATGGACGTGATTGCTTGCCATCAGGCGGGCATGAAAAATGTAGTGGCATCGTCTGGTACGGCTTTGACTGAAGAACAGGTCCATTTACTTAAGCGTTATTCAAACAATCTTAATATGGCGTTTGATATGGATGAGGCAGGACAAAATGCGGCCCGGCGGGGAATTACTGTTGCGCTTAAAGATGGTTTCGGCGTTAAAGTTATTCGTTTGCCAAAAGATGCTGGTAAAGACCCTGATGAGTGTTTAAAAAAACATCCGCAAATTTGGTTTGACGCGGTTGAAAAAGCGCAGGAAGTTATGGAATGGTATTTTGAAAAATCTTTCACAAACAGAGATTTAAATAATCATAAAAATAAACAAGTAATTGCAAATGAGCTTTTGTCAGAGATTGCTTTGATTCAGTATGCTGTAGAACGGGATCATTGGCTTAAAGAGCTTGGAAGTCAATTAGCGGTTGAAGTGTCTGTTTTACGTGAGGACTTAGAACGAGTCAAAAATTTAAAAATTGAAACCAAGGTTAAGACTGAGACTGAGACTTTTACAAAAAAATCAGAAATAAGGACTAAATTAGATGTGTTGATAGAGGCATATTTGGCCCTGTTGTTGAAGTTTCCTGAATTGTTGATGCGGTTGATGGATGAAGACCTGATACGCCTTTTGTCAATGAGTGAATCCGCGTCTCTTTACGAAGCTATAAAAAAGTTGTATAATGAAGACAAGAAGTTAAATATTGAGAAACTCATACCAGGAGTGAGTTTTGATAATCAAGAAAAAATCAATGTTCTATTATTACAAGGTGAATGGCAGTTCTCCGGCATGACGCCAGAAGAAGCAGAAATAGAGATGGGGAAATTGGTGGCTTCAATAAAGGAGGAGTGTGGTAGGGAAAAAAGAAAACATTTACAAATAGAGATTGAAAAAGCAGAGAAAGCCGGGGAAAAAGAAAAAGTACAAGAACTTTTACAAGAATTAATTAAATAGTTGACTTTAATGTCAAGAAAAAAAGCTACTGCCAGAAAAGGCAGTAAAACAATTAAGAGGATTGGGGGGGCAAAAAAAACAGTTCGCAAGACTGTTCATAAAATAAGACGGGTGTTTAAACACTCGGCAAAAAAATCTTCTGTCCGCAAGTCATTAAAACGGACAAAAATCAGCGCCAAAAAATTGGCGCAAAAAGCTAGACAATTGGAATTAAGGTTTTTTCCAGGAAAAAAGATCCGGGAAATTGTTGTACCCCAAGAATTAGTTATTCCGCCAACTGATGCGCAAATGTGGGCTTTGGTGCAAAAAGGCCGAAGCCGCGGTTTTGTTACAGAAAATGAAGTTTTGGTTGTGTGTCCAAGATTGGAGTGTTATTTAGATGAATTTGAGGCGGTGTGGGATGCGTTGGATAAAAATGGGGTTTCTGTTGTTGAGATGAAGGAAGGTTTGTTGGGTCAAGAAAGCACGCGAGTTGAAATTAGGGAAAATTTTCAAGGCGAACAGCCCGACGTTGATGGAGTGTTTGATCTCGGTTCAATTTCTCAAGATTCTATTCAGATGTATTTACGCGAGATTGGTAAAATTCCACTTTTAACAGCAGATGAAGAAATTTCTTTAGCCAAACGCAAAGAAAGGGGAGAAAAAGAGGCAGAAAAAAAGTTGATAGAAGCTAATTTGCGTTTGGTGGTCTCAATTGCCAAGAAATTTGTGGGTAAGCAATTGTCACTTTTAGATTTAATTCAAGAGGGCAATATTGGTTTATTTCGGGCAGTCAAAAAGTTTGATTATCGTAAGGGTTACAAGTTTTCCACCTATGCTACGTGGTGGGTACGGCAAGCAATCACTCGCGCTTTGGCTGATCAGTCGCGCACAATCCGTATTCCCGTACACATGGTTGAGACAATTAATCGTTTTCAACAAGTAGAACGACGACTTTTACAGGATTTGGGTCGCGATGCGACTCCCGAAGAATTGGCTGCTGAAATGGGCGAGGAGATTGAAAAAATCAGACAGATTATCAAAATTTCTCAAGATACTGTTTCGCTTGAAACTTCAGTTGGTGATGACGACGACGATGATGATTCTTCACTTTCTGACTTTATTGAAGACAACAAGTCAGTCACACCTTCACAAGCCGCCGCGCGCGAACTACTCAAAGATTATATTCGTAATGTAATGAAGGACTTGTCTCCGCGTGAACAAAAGATTTTGGAAATGCGGTTTGGTTTGACAGATGGTGTTACTCATACTTTGGAAGAAGTTGGCAAGGAGTTTGATGTTACGCGCGAGCGCATCCGCCAGATTGAAGCCAAAGCATTAGAAAAGATAGAGTCCTTTGATGTGATGGGGAAACTAAAAGATTATTAAAATAAATCCGCCCTTGGGCGGATTTATTTTATATTATTTTTACGACGTTCCACCAGGCCGAGATATACTCAGCCCTTCTGTTTTGGTATTTCAGATAATAAGCATGTTCCCAAACATCCAGCACCAGAATTGGCGTATGGCCCAAAGTAAGAGGGGAATCTTGATTAGGCAAAGAATAGATTTGCAATTTTCCTTCTTGGTTGCGTACGAGCCATGCCCAGCCAGCGCCAAAGTGCCCAACGGCAGTTTGGGTAAACAATTCCTTGAATTTTTCTACTGATTCAAAATTAGTTTTGATTTCTTCTACTAATTTTTCATCTATTTTTTTCTCCGGTCCCATTACAGACCAGAAAAAGTTGTGGTTGACAAACCCGCCGCCCTGGTTTTTTATTTTAATTCTATCTGGTTCAGAAACCGGCAGAGTATTTAATTCTGTTAAGATTTGTTCCAGTGTTTTTTGCGTTAAGTCCGGATAACTTTCCAAAATCTTTACGAAATTATCTCTGTAAGTTTGGTGGTGTTTGTCGTGATGCACATGCATGGTGGCCGCGTCTATGTATGGCTCTAATGCCTCGTAAGCGTAAGGCAGGGGAGCGAGGTCAAAATTAGTCATATAATTGGGTTAATTAGTAGTTGACGGATACCGTCTTTTTGAGTTATACTAACTGTATTATACTGTTAAAACGATTAAAATACAATGAATATGATGAAAAAACTGTTCTATTGTTCTATTGTTCTATTGTTTTTTTTCTTGCCTTTGGTTGTCAAAGCAATAGACACAAATCCCGGCCCAACACAATCCAAAGAAAAGGTTGAATTTTCGTTATTTCATTCTAAAACCTGCTCGCACTGCAAGGCCGAGATTTCCTTTATTGACAAAAAATTGCGGTCGGAATACGGCGAGATGGTGAATTTTAATTTGTATGAAGTTAGCGAAAGTCAAGAAAACCAACAGTTGTTTAGTCAGTATCTGTATTTCTACAAAGCAAAGGGTGGAACCGTGCCAGTTACTTTTATTGATGGAGAAATTATCTATGGTTATTCCGACGACAAAACGAGCGGCGCGCGTTTAAAAGAAGTGATTGAGCAAAAATTGCGCATCAAAGGTTGGTCGGGCGGGGACAATACCGATGTGGTTGGAAATACAGGCGAGCAGATAATTATTCCAGTTTTGGGCGCCATTAATCCGCGCACGTTCTCATTGCCGGTTTTGACTGTGATAATCGGTTTGTTAGACGGTTTTAATCCGTGCGCTATGTGGGTTTTGTTGTTTTTGATATCGCTTTTGCTTGGCATGGAGAATCGCAAGCGCATGATTTTACTTGGCTCTATTTTTATAGTCACTTCTGGCGTGGTATATTTTGTATTTATGGCCGCGTGGCTGCACTTTTTGCTGTTTATTGGCATGATTTTCTGGGTGCGGATGATAATTGGTACAGTTGGTATAGGTGTTGGCGGAAAAAATTTGTGGGATTATTGGAAAAATAGAAAAGCTGATGGCGTGGTTTGCGAGGTCTCGAGTAATAAAAAAACACAGACAACATTTGAAAAAATTAAAGACATTGTTCATCGCCAAGGGCTCTGGTGGTCTATTTTGGGCATTGTCATATTGGGTTTTTCCGTAAATTTGGTTGAATTGGCTTGCTCGGCCGGATTTCCGGCGATTTATACGCAAGTCCTTGCTCTAAACGGCCTGCCAATGTGGCAAAAGTATCTTTACATGCTGGGTTATATCTTTTTCTACATGTTAGACGACATGATTGTGTTTACAATTGCAGCTGTGACGCTTAAATCGCGCATTGTTGGCGGTAAATTCGCCAAATATTCCAATCTTATCGGCGGGGCCTTGATACTGATTTTGGGAGTCCTCCTTATCTTTAAGCCAGAGTGGTTGATGTTTGGATAAAAGACGTATGATGTAGGATATAAGATGTATGAATGTGAAAACACAAAATTTTTTGTTGCAACTGGCCAGGAGATCAATAGAACATTGTTTTGATACAAATGAAGTTTTGGAAATCGAGGAAACAGAACTGCCAGATAAAGAATTAAAAGAAAAACGTGGGACATTTGTGACTTTGACAAAAAAAGGCTTACTCCGCGGGTGTATCGGGCATATAGAGCCGGTGCAGGAGATTTATAAAGATGTGATAGAAAACGCCTTGCTGGCGGCGTTTGATGACAATCGGTTTACACCACTTAAAAAAGAGGAGATGAAAGATATAGAGATAGAGATTTCGATTTTGACTGAACCGCAAAATTTAGTTTATTCTGACGCGGATGATTTGTTAAAAAAATTAAGCGATTTAAAATGCGGTGTGATAATAGAAAAAGGCAAAAATAATGCCACGTATTTACCACAAGTTTGGGAAGACTTTGCCAGTGCCGAAGATTTCTTAAATTCACTGTGTGAAAAAGCTGGTCTGGCATCGGATGAGTGGCGAAAAGGGCCTGCCTCGACTGCCGTCGGACGGCAAGGCGGGGGATTAAAAGTTTTAACTTATCAAGCAGAGGTGTTTGGGGAATAGGTGCTCTCCCCCTTGGAAAGGGGGAGATTAAGAGGGGGTTGACCAGACATCAACCTCCCCGCGCCCCTCCTTTCCAAGGAGGGGAGTACAATTTTATGAACCTCTCAAAACTCGAAGACATTTTAAAAGACGAATCCAAATACCGCCTGGCGCAAGTAATAAAGGCGTTGTTTTATCATTTTATAGATAATTGGGATGAGGCGACGGTGTTGGCGAAAATTTTGAGAGAAAAATTGAGAGCCAGTTGTGATTTAGAGATTCACGCCAAGGACTCTGTGTCAAGAGATGATAGAACAATTAAATCATTGATAACACTTGAGGATGGATTAAAAATAGAAACAGTTTTAATGCGTTACCAAGGCAGAAACACTGTCTGTGTGTCATCGCAAGTTGGTTGTCCGATGGCTTGTGCGTTTTGCGCCACCGGCCACGGCGGATTCAAACGCAATTTAACACAATGGGAAATTGTGGAGCAAGTTTTATATTTCTCACGTTTACTTAAAAAAGACGACGAACATGTTGGTAACGTCGTTGTAATGGGAATGGGGGAGCCATTTTTAAATTATGACAATGTTTTGTCTGCTTTGCGGATTTTGAATGATAAAGATGGGTTTAATCTCGGGGTGCGCAAGCTCTCTGTCTCCACTTGCGGAATTATTCCCGGCATCCGCCGTTTTGCTGATGAAAAAGAAGATTTTAATTTGGCCATCTCGCTTCACGCGCCCAATGACAAACTACGCTCAAAATTAATGCCAGTTAATCAAAAACACAATTTATTAGAATTATTTGCGGCAGTTGATGAATATATAAAGAAAAAAGATAGAAAAGTGATGTTTGAGTATTTGCTCATCAAAGGCGTGAATGACTCGCCCGAGCACGCACGCGAGCTTGCTGGGTTGATGAGAAGGCCGCTCTGTTTTGTTAATTTAATCCCGTACAATCCAACGGGCTTGCCACGCCAAAGCGAAGCGGCGGCGGGTGTCTTCAATCCTTCTGGTGCAGAAACCGTTCAAAATTTCAAAAAACTTCTCCTTGACGCTGGCGTCTGGACCACCGAGCGGTTCCGCTTTGGCCAGGACATCAAAGCCGCCTGCGGGCAGTTGGTTGGGCGGCCTTGACAAACTTCAACTTTTCTAGTATAATCCCCGCAAAGATCCTCTTTGTGGGGATTATTTATTCCAAGTATGGAGATTCGCAACATAGCCATCATAGCACACGTTGATCATGGTAAGACAAAGCTTACTGATGCTTTGATGCGTCAAACCGGCATGGTAACTGACGAAAACGCGACTATGGACTCAAACGCGCTTGAGAAAGAGCGTGGTATTACTATATATTCAAAAAATACTTCTGTCTTTTACAAAGGAACTAAGATTAACATCGTGGACACCCCCGGACACGCGGATTTTGGTTCAGAAGTGGAACGTGTTTTGCGCTCCATTGATTCGGTCTTGCTAATCGTTGACGCGCAAGAAGGCCCAATGCCACAGACAAAATTTGTTTTAAAAAAGTCGCTTGAACTTGGTATCAAGCCAATTGTGGTAATTAACAAAATAGACAAACAAGCCGCCCGGCCGGAATGGACGCATGAAAAGGTTTTGGAATTATTTATGGATTTGGGCGCCAATGACGAACAATTAAATTTTACCACGGTCTATGCCATTGCCAAGCAGGGGATTGCCAAGATGAATTTAACCGACACTTCCACCAATCTTACGCCTTTGTTGGATACTATTTTGGAAAAAGTCCCGCCAGTCAAGGCTGATTTGACACTTCCATTTGCTTTTCAGCCATTTAATTTGGCTTATGATAATTATTTGGGCCGTTTGGGTATTGGAAGAATTTATCAGGGCACAGTAAAATTAGCAGATAAAGTTTTTGTAAAAAAAGACCCCGTAAAAGATTCGTTAAGCGAATCTCACGTGGCAGGTCAGGTTATTCCAGGTCAGATCTTGAAAATATTTACTTTTGAGGGTTTAACTCGAAAAGAAGTTAGCGAGGCCTCGGCCGGGGACATTGTGATGATTGCTGGCTTGCCTGATATATACATCAGCGATACGATCTGCGCCAATAAAGAACAGGAACTTTTGCCAGCTATTAGAATTGATGAACCTACTATTACGCTTAATTTTTTAGTAAATAGTTCGCCATTTGCCGGTAAAGAGGGTAAGTATGTTACCAACAGACAAATCAAAGAACGTTTAGAAAAAGAATTGGAAGTGAATGTGGGTTTGAAAGTGGATTTTACACCTATTGATCATTATGAAGTATGCGGACGCGGAGAATTACATATTGCGATTTTGTTGGAAAATATGCGCCGCGAAGGTTTTGAAGTGCAAGTTTCTCAACCACAGGTTATTATCAAGATGGTAGACCCTTCGGCAGGCTCAGGGCAGGCTCCAATCAAACACGAGCCGTTTGAGGAAGTCACTTTGGATATTCCGCAAGAGTGTGCTGGCGTGGTAATAGAAAAAATGTCAAAACGCAAAGGGCAAATGATAATGATGAGGCCGGAACAAAATCACACGCGTTTGATTTATCACATGCCTACCCGCGGGCTTTTGGGTTATCGCTCGGAATTTATTGTAGACACGCGCGGCGAGGGAATTTTATGCACCGAGGTCATTGGATTCAAACCGCACGTCGGCGACATAGAAAAACGCGATGTTGGCTCTATGGTGTCTGGCGAAACAGGAAAAGTGCTAGCATACTCACTTGCTAATTTACAAGACCGTGGCACATTGTTTGTTGGCGCGAATGTGGAGGTGTATGAAGGCCAGGTAATTGGGAATACTGCCAAGGGCATGGATATGACTGTGAATCCGATCAAAGGCAAGCATTTAACAAACATGCGGTCATCTAACTCTGATATCGCCATTCAATTCACCCCGCCAATGGAATTGACGCTTGAACGCGGGTTGGAAGTTATGGCTGAGGACGAGTTTTTGGAAATCACCCCGCAAAGCATCCGGCTTCGTAAGATGTTTTTAACAGAGACGGATAGGGTTAGGGCTGAACGGAAGAAATTAAAAATCCCGGTCTAACCGGGATTTTTTTGAGGTTGACCATTTTTCTGATAGTCGGTATAATGAATATGTTATTTTTTGATACTAGAATATATGAAATTAAGACGGTTTTTAGACGCGAGTGGCGTGGAGGAGCAGAGCGGGGGATGGCTAGCTACTCACACGGAAGACAAAAGAGCTCAGCTTAAAGAGGAGGAGGTGAGGGACGAAGAAATCATGACACTATTATCCCAAATTGATTTTGATTATATAAATCAAATATTGAGGGCTGAATGCAAAAAAGCTGGAAGTGATGTCCTAGACGATTTATCGATTGATAAAAAAACATTTTTTTTAATGAAGAAGGCTGATGATTGTGGTCTCGCTGAACATCATTTTATATCTAGATTGATAGAATTGTTTCCCGAAAATATTCGCAAAAAAGCAATTGCGCACGGGGTTGAATTAAAAACTTTGCTTTTATTCACTATATTTCATGAAATTGTTCATGCCTACTCTTTTACGGATGTCCGGGGGGCAAAAGAATTGATTGAATCTGGCGCGACTGGAAACATAATCAAAGAGATGTTTGTTTTTTGGCGAAGAGAAAAAGAAAAACAAATGGTTGGGGTTCATGGTTATAAAAAAGAAATCGTCACCGGAGGTTCAAGGCTATCTGATAAAGCTGAACGTGGGTTATTGGAAAAACAAACCGAGTGTGAACTTTTTGATGAAGGAGTCACGAACAAACTGGCGTTGGAGTTTTTAAAAAGATATCGACAATTTCATCCGGGTTCAATATCAAAAATAGAATTAGACAAATTATTCAATGCTTTTTGTTCTTCTGATAATATGGAGGTTGACAGCAAAGCAACAAGGTTGGTCAACGAGGTGATAAATGATATTAGTAGAGAATCTATGGTGGATGTTAATACTGTTTGGCAAGCAATTAAGCGTGGTAAGTTGGGCGTGGAAAATATTCATGACGAAGAAACGGCAAAAATCATGCAGGCAGAATTGTCACCAGATGTTTATGCTAAGATAAGAAGACGAGTTTAATTAAACAAACAAAAAACCGCATTAAGCGGTTTTTTTATTTACTTCTTTTTACTTTTCGTCTTTTTGGCAACCTTCTTTTCCTTCACCACTTCTTCTTTCTCAAACTTTTCAACCTTGGTTGGAGCTAGAATGGAGATAAGTTTGTCTAATTTGGCATTCAAACTGGCAAACTGCGCGCTGTAATCTGGAGCGCTGGCTGTGCGACCGCCCATGTCGCGGTCTCTGCCACCACCAAAGCTCTTTGGCGCGAATCTTGGTCTGTCATTACCTCCGCCTTGTTCTTTGAAACAATTACTGCAGAAAACCGGTCGTTCTCCGCTTGGTCTAAAAGGTACTTGGCAATCTTCGCCGCATTTGCCGCAAACTGCCGGGAACATCTGTTTTGGGCCGTCGCTGTGGCCGCCAAAACTGCGTCCACCACCACCAAAACCGCCTTGTCCTCTATATCCACTGCGTCCACCGCGATCATCGCGGTTTCCACCGCCAAACTTGTTATAAGCTGTCATAAGTTAAAATTATTGAATAAATCCCCACACCTTCCCGTACGATATGACGCCCCACGGGAAGGTGTGGGGATAAACGTGCAACTGGTGGGAGTATATCACACTTTGGAATATTAATCAATAGGGTGGGTTCTTTTTCCCCTCTCCTTTTCAAGGAGAGGGATAAAGGGTGAGGTGGTTTGGTTCTGTACTTTTCGTAAGCGAAAAGTACCAAAAGCTTTTGGGGGTGATAATCACGCTCGTCCCGCCCTCAGAATCTAGAGAATGAACGGGCGGAACTTCTACATCAATGTTATCATTCTACGCTGTTTCAATACATTTGTCTTTTATTTAATTCCTCCTCGCAGGTATCACCCCCAAACCCCCAGCGATTTTGGTGTCATAAGTATTTTATTTATATTCATCTTTAGCTTGACGCGAACTTTGTAAATGGTAATATTACATTAGGGTTTTTGGTGTTTAACAACAACTGCGGAGGGCGAGATGAGTCAAACACTGGCGTACGGTGGCGGGCTCATAATGTCCCGCCCCCCGATGATTGAGTTCGTGAAGACCGGAAGAATCCGGGGAACCGTCTTTACGTTCCTGTTTACGCTGGCAGGATACGTGATGTATGTAACCGAAGGACTGAATTGGGCTGTGGCGCTTCTTACGGCCACGTCTTGTTCGCTCCTTCATATGTCAATCATGACATTTAATGATTGGCATGACCGAGCACACGACCTGCAAAAGGGCAAGCGGTTGGCATACGACCACCCGCAGACCTTTTTTGGGTACTGGGCAATGCTAACGGCTGTGACTCTTGGTGTGATTGCCTTACTGGCAATCATGGCGCCTTGGGTTGCGGCGTTTTGCGCAACGGTTCTGGCAACAGGGTTGCTGTACTCTTACTTGGAGCACATCATTGTGCTTAACAACCTTATCGTTGCCGTGTGTGGCGCCAGTCCGGTTTTGTGTGGCTCGGTGTACCTCAAAACCGTAGACACCAAGATCTGGATTTGGTACAGTGTGTTTTTCTTCCTTGTTCTCGGCCGCGAAATGGTTAAGGACATCGAAGACGCCAAAATCGATCAGGGGTACAAGAACACCATGGCTACCAGGTTTAGCGTCGAGAACGCAAAACGCATCTCGATTGCTTGTGACATGGTGGCTGGGTTCTTCATTTTCCTGACTCGGAAGGCGCACGAGCTTCTGGCGCTTCTGGGAATGTTGGTTTACAAGTTCGTGCGGTGGGATCCAACCAGCAACCCGCGCAGGTTGGTGATCTTCCATGACACACTGATCGGCCTGCTCGTGATTTTCATGGTTGTCCCACTGAAGTATGGCAACCGTGAGAACGCGATGCTGGACCTGTGGTCCGTGGAGCACTTGCTTTGGGGTGTGGTAGCTATGGCATCTCTCAAATTGGTGATGCCAAAAGCTAGCGTCGCCAAGCTTCTGGCTCTTGCCCTGTGCGTCGCATACGCGTGGGAGGTTATTGAGTACTCAATGGAGCTGGGAGTGCTGGGAAGCGGAATCTCCGAGTGGAAGCGTGGGTTTGAGCACTGGTCCAACCGGGTCATCGGCGACCCGCTTTTGGTTCTGCTCGGTGGCTATATCCATGTCAAATGGCAGAAGGCCTGGAAGTGGGTAGTCATTCCGTGGGCGGTTTGGGGAATAATGAACTATCTTTCCCCAAACAGCATGTTCATTCAGGAGGCGATTCTCAAGATGTTGAATTGACAACACTTGAGATATTTCATCTCTGCGCAAGGCTGGTAGACTTGTGCGGATTCAAAAACAGCTCTTGAAGGGCTGTTTTTGTTTATTAATTTTTTATATCTTCCCCACCGGCGTTTTATACAACTCCGGATCAATCGTTCGGCTCCAGCAAGCGCGGCCGGCCGAATGATTCCAGTTTTGTTGGAACGATCCGTCGTATGGCGCCATTGGGTATTCTTTTCCTCGGCCGATTGTTCCTTGGTCTTCGCTATCTTTGGCAAAAGTAGCGCAAAGTTCAAATTTTAATGGATCAATTATTTTGTATTCGTACGCGACTTTGGTTTCCGGGTCAGTTGGCACAATAAAACCAGAAATGTCATCTTGCAACAAACTTAAATTTGCCGGAAGATTATGTTTCAGTGTCCAATAATTTAAAACTTGATTCTGCAACATCTGTAATTCTTGCACGCGCTGATCATCAAACCTGCGGTTTCTTTGATCCATTGGCGTGCCAATGATGAAAAACCCCGCGATAATGCTTGCCAGCACCACTATGGACAAAATAATAGCTAATATTTTTGGCGCTTTAGATACCAATTCCTTTCTCTTTAATTCCCACATATAATAACCAAACACTGCGACGGCTACCACCAGCACCACCAAGATTTTCAGCACAAATCTGGTTGATAGCTCGCCATTCAAAAAGTTGTACACAAAAATCATCAAATCAACAATGATTGTTACGGCCGAAATAAACAGGGTGAAATAAGTGAGCCATTTGCGCAATTTAAGCTCTCGTTTTTCTGGAGTTATCGCTAAGTCCTTGGCCAATAGCCAGGCGGTTAAAATATAGGCCGGAACAGCAACAAACAAAATAGAGGTGGCGATGCGTACCAGATCCGAAATGCTGGTAAAATAGTAATTTAATTTGTCCGGAAAAAGAGCATTAACGTATTGTACGTAAAGCATGATAAAACCAATCACGCTTAAATAAAATGTGACAATATTGAAAAGATGTAAAAATACATCTTTTGGCGTGCTTTTTATATTTTCCATAGAGTTAGAGATTATGATTAAAAGGATTATTAAGAATATTGACAAGAAAAATATCAAGGAAATCATAATTTATATTATTTTTTCCAGATGTATTTTATCAACTTCCAGCCGTATTTAACCACGAATAGCAAGATAAAGAGATAAATAACATACTGCATCATCACAAACAAGAAGGCAACAAGGTTTACGGTAATATCTTGTATTACTTTGTTGATATTCGTGGCAAATTCTTTCACTGCCACTTTCCACGAGTCCTTTAAATTTTCGCCATCAATAAATTTGTCTTCCAAAATATTCACGCGGAAATAGGTGTATTCCAGCCGGTCAAGTTGTTGGGCTTTGGCGCGGGCAATTTGCTCCAGTTGCGCGTTGATATTTATTCGTTCTTGAGTTAAGCGTTCTATAATATCAATTTTGTTATTGATAATTTTTGTTAAAACCTCCACGTTTTGGATTCTTGTGGCAAGCGCGCCAACCTCGTCATACGCGCTGATGGCTTTTTTTAGTGTCTCGTCAACCGAGGCCAATTTTTTTTGCAAGATTTGAATTTCACTCGTAAAATCTTCCACCAGTGCTTTGATAGTAAAAGTATTTTCAGCCAAGTCCTTTGGATTCAACCCCTTAATTACTCCCAAAATTTCCGCGACATTGGCTTTTTTTACTTTAAACACATAATTACAGCCCTGGTCATATTCGCTGGCGCTTTCAAAAATCACATAATCCTTGCCTTTTAATCCCGTAACAACAGCGCAGGTTTGGTCCAATTGGCGTGTTTCTATGTTGGCATTGTATTCTGTAACTTCAAATTCCTCGGCATTGTCGCCGGTAGTTACCTCTGGACTTGGGGGCAGGATTTTGCCAGGCGCGGAGGCCACATTTCTGGCCGACAAACCCATAGATACCCCGGCTGACTCTGTCATGGCCGAGTCATAAGCCGGCATGCCTTTGAAAAGCCCAGTGCTGGTTTGGTTTCCGGAAAGTGATTTTAGCGAAGCGCTAATCAAGGTAAACGCAAATACTACTACAATTATACCTACAATGGCCAGTCCAGCGATTTTTAATATCGTGGACGTCTTTAGGTTGTATTTTTCCAGAAAATTCATATGTTTTTGTTAGTTAAGATTAATAATAGAGATATACTTAAATTGTATCATAAAATCAAATTTTGTGCTATGATTATCTGTATATGCAAGTCCCATATAGAAAACCTGGTAAATTTAGTCAAATCAAGTCCGACCCGCTAATGACCAGGGCTAAATTTGACGAACTTGAAGTCAAGTTGGAGAAGTTAAAATCCATCCGCCCAGCCGCGGCCAAAGAAGTGGCGCGTTTGGCAGAATTGGGTGATTTTTCGGAAAACGTGGAATATCAAATGGCCAAAGGGCGTTTGCGGGGGATTAATGACCGGATTTTGAGATTAGAACGAGAGATTATGGATGCAGAAATTATCACTACCAGTAAAAAAACTGACCGGGTGCAAATTGGACACACAGTCACAGTTGAGTGTAACGACAAGTTAAAGACGTATCAAATCCTCGGTTCATCAGAAACCAAACCGGAAAAGGGGATTATCTCGCACAACTCACCTATCGGTTCCGCGCTTCTTGGACACAAGGTTGGAGATATGGTGAAGATAAAGATTGGAGAAAAAATGACGGAGTACAAAATAATAAAAATCGCCTGATTGGCGATTTTTTGTACCGATTGGCTCCGAATTTGCGAAAAAATACGAACGGATTTGGGCGAAATTTAGGCGCGGGCGGAATTCCCTCCCCACACCCCTTCCTCCCGCCCGCGCCTGAAAATCGAGGGCTCCGGCGGATGGCGATTTCCAGTTTTTCACGAAATCGTTCGTGGCGAAATTATATCATATTTCGCCTTTGGCGGCAAATTCTTTATTTATTGAAACAACCAATAATAATTTTGTGAGTTTTCAGCTCGACAAGCACAACAACAGCATTATCAAAATTGCCATTCAAAAGATCACTTCTGTTTTGAGAAAATAATGAAATTTGATGGTGAGTAAAATTTTTGGTAGAGATATCAATGATAACATCCCGCGAATTTGGTTTATTTATTATGGTTTGTTTGGGTAGGCCATTAACAAAATGTATAGATTGGAATATATTATCATAATCAGTTATAAATTTTTGTCTATTTTTATCAACACTGTTTCTAATAATGTTCCCGGCACAACCACGCTGGTGGAATTGAAAAGGGCGTTCCATTTTGCCGTGATTAGTGTGATAACTACTCTTTCCGCGCAAATTCCATAAATGACGTATGAAAATACTTCCATCTTTTCCCGATTCTTCAACGGATAATAGTCGGAAAAAATGTTCAGTATTTTTGACAGTAATAAATTTTTGCATATTATATTATTCAACCCTCGTTATGTTTGGCACACTTCCATAATGATTTAAAGCACACAAAATCATATCCATAAAATTATCATCTGGTAAGGAATGTTTGGAAAACATAGGAATAACAGACAAATGTTCGTAAGGAACGATCTGTTTTTCACCTTGGTAATGGTAAGAGAAATTAGTAAAAAATATTCCATTATGCGAATCGGGATTGTCTGGTGTTGGTGCACTAAATGTATCAATTATTTCTTTTACATCTTTACCCCACTGCTTGTCTTGAAAATTGACATCTGGATTTGATGGAGAATTTACATCAATAAAAATCATAAACGGCTTATCTCCCGGGTTCTGTTTTAATGCTCCATTTAAAAGTCTACGTACATCACCCCTGACTATCTTTTCCAGATTTAGAATCCCTTCTGTGTGAATAACACCTTCTCTGTGTCTGCTTTTTGCCTCAACAGCCACGACGGTTTGGCTCTTTCTGTGTGTAGCAAAAAATTCACAATGTTTTTTAGTTTGTTGTAAATCATCCAGAAATTCAATATCGCAATCTAATCTTGCAAAAATTGCCGCAATTGCTATTTCATAACGCGCTCCTTGGTATTCTTTTTTATTTTTTAATCTATTTAGCAAATGGTCTGGTAGACGCTTAGTATGGATCAAGCTACAAACATCAAATGCTGTTGCTATTAGTGTTTGAGTCCAACCATCTGGTATGCTTCCCCAAATTTTATCATCAACACAATTGTCTGCTACAGCGTTACGTTTTTGCCACTCAAAATAATGCAAAAAACACTGCATTATAAAATGTTTTTCTTGGGTAGCCAGTTGTTCTTCCCACCATTCTCGGCCAAGCGTTTGTTTAAATACATCTAAGATAAACTCATGGAACGTTTCTTCGGGCCTTCTGCTGTGGTAAACGCGACTTCCCAATGCCCACACCTTTTTTTCCTGAAACATGATAGGACTAACATAATTAGCATAAATACCCATACTATTTAATTTTTTCCTCTCTATATCAACCTTTTTGAAGTGCTCCATAACTTCTGTAGGAATTTTTATGTTTTTACTGTCTAAACAACATTTTTTATATTTTTTACCACTACCGCATGGACATTGGTCATTTCTGCCTGTTTTCATATGTGGATAACTTAATTTTGACTATCGGGAAATTATCGGGTATAATGTAAGCATACCAAACCTTCAAAAATATGTCAACACTTACACCAAGACAAAAACAGATTCTGGACTATATCAAGTCATATATACAGAAAAATGGAGTATCTCCCACCTTTGGGGAAATAGGTCGGCACACCAAGAAAGCTTTTTCAACTGTGCATGAACACGTGGAGTTACTTATTAAGAAAGGCTTTCTTATAAAGACAAACAATTCGTCACGCGGTATTGAAGTTAAACAGCCTTCAGAAATGGTCAGTGTGCCAATGTTAGGCACAATAGCAGCTGGTCAACCAATAGAGGCCGTTCTGGAACGAGAAACTATCGCCATACCAAAAGAACAGCTACCACAAAGTGGTAATTTTTATGCACTCCGAGTACAGGGAGATAGTATGATTGACGAAGGAATTCATGATAAAGATACAATCTTAATAAAAGAACAAAATTTTGCCAATAACGGGGATAAGGTTGTCGCACTTATAAACGGTGGTGAGGCCACACTAAAGACGTTTTATAAAAACAAAGGACATGTTAGGTTACAACCAGCCAATAATAATTATGATCCGCTTATTATCACAAGAAAAGAAAATATTTCCATACAGGGTGTTTTATTTGATGTGATTCGAGATGTAACCACCTTTGCCCCCACAACAGTTTCAACTAATTATACTACAACTATAAACAAACCGGTTACCAAATTAACAGGTTATTCAATATACAATGAAGAAGCAAGGAGACGTGCACAAAAAAATAATTTGCCTGACATTTTTCCTAAATTACCAAACAAGGAATTTGATATCATTTATGCTGACCCGCCGTGGCATTATAATGGTAAACTACAATTTGATAATAGTAGTAAAAGTAAGGAAAATATCAATTTTTCCAAAAAAATATTTATCAGCTCTGCTGAATTTAAATACCCGACTTTGAAAACAAGCGAACTGATGAAAATTCCTATTAACAAGATTGCGAAGAATGATTGTTTGTTATTTATGTGGACTACGAATCCACACCTTTCTCAGGCAATACAGCTGGGTGAAGCATGGGGATTTGAATATAAAACAGTTGCATTTATTTGGGACAAGATGAATCACAATCCTGGACAATATACTCTTTCGAATTGTGAACTATGTTTAGTATTCAAAAAAGGCAGAATACCTCGGCCTAGGGGGGCAAGAAATATACAGCAACTAATACGTAGCCCGAGAGGAAGGCATAGCGAAAAACCAGTACAAGTAACGCAAGCTATAGAAAAGATGTTTCCAACACAAGAACGTATTGAATTATTTGCAAGGAGAAAAATTAAAGGTTGGACAGTGTGGGGGTTAGACGTTTTTAATGAAAGTGGTGGTGACTCTTTACAATAACAAGTGTTTTAGTTTTTTATTAAAATGATCGATTAGAGGTCTATCATCCGCTTGATTTCTCCACATAAAAAAATGTGCAGAATACTTATCATACCAACACGTTATTTCTCTGACACGACATGGATCGCGAGTGATATCGCCAACAAATACAGCCCAAAATGGTAAAATTTTATTTCCAAGTTTTCCGTGCTTTCTTAATATCTTCAGCAATCCTGGTGTGAAAAATTTACAGGATCTCTCGTGTGCATTTCCTCGGCCTGCACTACGAGGCTTTCCTTCCACCCAACCATCCTGCCTCTTGACTTCTACGTAAAGAGTTTTTTTAGTTTTAATATTGTCTATGGCATAATCTGGAACTACTCCATGTCTCCACTTTTTTATATTTGGAATATAAATTTCATCTAATACTTCTTTATCCAGTTTAATCTTAAAATAGATATCATTAAATTCTTTTGGACTTCTTCGTATTCTAAAATCAGAACCTTTAAAGTTTTGTAAAAATACCTGATAAAAACTTTTTTCCGCTATTCCAGCTTTTCCTCCACTTATATCTTGCCATATTTCTCTTTTTCTTAAAGCAATTGTGCCCATATTATTTTACAAAATAATTTAAAACCTTTTTATACAATTTAGCAAATTGTTTTAATTGCAAAACATCTATTCGTCTTTGACCGGATTCAATTTTAGAAATATAAGACTGTGACTTCTTTAATTTCTTCGCAATTTCAACTTGGCCAAGCCCCGCTTCTTTGCGGGCCTTTTTTAATTGTTCAATCAAATATTTATGATCTTGCGAATATATTGAGTTTGACATATGCTTTAATTATATGATAACATTCCATTATAGAATATGCCAAAATGGAATATACACCCTATTCAATAAAAAGAAAAGTTTGTTTTTGGCCAACATAAAGTTCGAGCCGGCATTTTCCAGGGTTCTTTGGCGGTTTTTATCCGCCGGAGCCCTCGATTTTCAGGCGCGGGCGGAAGGAAGGGGTGTGGGGAGGGAATTCCGCCCGCGCCTAAATTTCGCCCAAATCCGTTCGTATTTTTTCGCAAATTCGGAGCCAGCTGGTACAATTGGGGTTTTCCGCCAAAATTCGCCAGCCCCTTTTGGCCAAAAATTCAAATTTTTTGCCTTGTCCGGCGGACGGACACCAAAAGCAAACTTTTCTTTTTTCAATTTTAATCGCTTACAGTATGGCTAAATACATTTTATACGCCCGCAAATCAACAGACGAAGACGACAGGCAGGTATTGTCCATTGAGGCCCAAATGGCCGAATTAAAAGAATTTGCCGCCAAAGAAAAACTGGAAATCGCCGCCTCGCTTTGCGAGGCAAAAACCGCCAAAGAACCCGGCCGAAATTTGTTCGGTGAAATGTTAAGGCGAATTTCCGACGGCGAGGCCGACGGCATTTTGGCTTGGCATCCAGATCGGCTGGCGAGAAATCCGATTGACGGCGGACAGATAATCTACATGGTGGACACTGGAAAAATAAATTCCTCAAATTTCCCTGTTTTTGGTTTGAAAACACTCCGCAAGGCAAGTTTATGCTTAATATTGCTTTTGGACAGAGCAAATATTTCATAGATAACCTGTCAGAGAATGTTAAGCGGGGTTTACGGCAAAAACTGCGACGTGGAGAATACCCGGGTTGGGCGCCTTTAGGTTATGTGAATGATCTTAAAAACCACACTATCGCGCTTGACCCGGGAAAGCATAAACTTGTTAAAAGAATTTTTGAGTTATACGCCACCGGCAATTATGGCTTGAAAGAGCTATCAATTAAATTTGACGGCCATGGCTTGAAAAGCCAAAGTGGAAAGAAGGCGTACCCCAGCGTGATTGAACGAATACTCAAAAATTCTTTTTATTGCGGAGTGTTTAAGTATAACGGCGAATTGCACGAAGGAAAACACGAGCCGATTATAACAAAGAAACTTTTTGATGAGGTGCAAGTTGTGATGAGGACGAGAGGGCGTCCGCATAAAAATAAAATGCATAATTATACTTTTACGGGATTGATGAAATGCGGAACATGTGGATGCTATATTACGGCCGAGCAGAAAAAGGGGCATATATATTACAGATGCACGAAGAAAAAAGGCGCGTGCGATGAAAAATATATCCGCGAAGAAGCGCTGACAGAACAGATGAAAGATATATTACAAAAAGTTTCTTTGCCGGACGTTTGGGCCGAGAAAATGCTAGAAAAAATTGAACAAGAAAAAAATAGCGAGACACAATCAAATTCCGCCCTTGCCCAATCCTTAAAAACTCAAATTGATACAGTTAACAACAAATTAGATAAACTTTTAGATTCTCATCTTGACGGAACGATAGAAAAGCTGGATTATCTCAAAAAGAAGGAGTCATTAATTAACGAAAAACTTGTTTTAGACGGTAAAAACAAGGAAATTTTGGACAAGGGCGGAAATCGGCTCGAACCGTTGAGGGAATTTATTTTATCCAGTTGCCAAGCCAAAAAAATCGCCTTGACGGGCGATTTGTCGGAAATTCGAACATTTATCAAAAATGCCGGCTCGAACTTTATGTTGAAAGGCAAAAAATTTGAATTTTTGGCCAAAAGGGGCTGGCGAATTTTGGCGGAAAACCCCAATTGTACCAGCTGGCTCGGGAGGCGGGGATCGGACCCGCGACCATCACGTTAACAGCGTGCTGCTCTACCGCTGAGCTACTCCCGAATAAACTGAAAATTTATCCTGTTAAATTGCCGTCTTTGTCCTTCGGACAGAGCGGCACGGCCAGAGGCCGATTTAACAGGATGAATTATAGCAGGGCTTTTAAAAGATGTCAACTCATGGTAAAATATTATTATAAATAAATTATTAACTAACAAAACACCAGTGTCAAGTATTAAAATAACATGCAAACAACATCAAACATAATTGGCATTTTTGATAGACAAATCAACGCCTGGTTTTTTGGTTTACGCAATACAGTTACAGAGAAGGTCTTTTTTGGCTTTACCACGTTGGGGGAGGCTGCGTTTGTTATAATTTTAGCATTAATTATCTCTGCGTTTTTGTGGCGCTGGCGCAAAAATTGGCAGATAGCCGCCATGTGGGTGGCGATTATTGGTAGTGAAGCCACGACTTACATTTTGAAGCTGTTTTTTGACAGGGCGCGACCAGCCGGCGCGCTTGTTTTAGAGAGCTCTTCATCATTTCCAAGCGGACATGCGACAATTGCAATTGCGTTTTATGGCTTTCTCGCGTATTTGCTGTTGCGTGAGATCAAAAAATATCGCCCGTTAACGCTTGTTGTTAGTATTATAATAATTTTAGCAATTGGTTTTAGCCGGCTTTATCTCGGTGTGCACTATTTAAGCGATGTGTTGGCCGGATATTTGGTAGGAGCAGTGTGGCTGGCGATTGGCATTAAAATTGATAAATTAAAATCTATAAGTAATAGATGTAATTTAAATTTATGAGAAGTGTTTGCGTCTGCGGATCAAAACGTTTTCGCGGAGAAATAAGCGATTTCTGTGACAGATTAGAGAAAAATGGTGTTGTCGTGTTTAGGCCTAATATCAATGAACCCATATATGAAAACCAGTCAATTGGTTCTCCTCATACAACCAAGATGATTTTTAAAGGTCTAACTTTAGAACATTTTGACATGATCAGAAAAGCGGATATTTGTTTCGTGTATAATAAAGATTCCTATGTAGGAACAAGCGTGACGTTGGAGATGGGTTTTGCCAATGCATTGGGGAAGATTATTTATAGTTTAGAAAAAAACACCGGAGACCCGTGCAGAGATTCAATTATTGATGAGGTAATTTTTTCAACCGAAGATCTGTTAAAAAAACTTTAGTTTATGTTAAGGGAAACACTGCTGTCGGCAAAAATTATTGATAAGGGAGAATATAAATATATTTTTCATCCCATTAGCGATGGAATACCACGTTTGTCACCAGCACTTCTAAAAGAAGTGGTTGATGATCTGTATAAGATTATTGAATGGAAAAATGCTAATGTTATTATTACTCCGGAAGCCATGGGAATCCCGGTGGCTACGGGACTTAGCTTGAAATCCAATTTACCCCTAACGATTGTAAGAAAACGAGAATATGGTCTAAAGGGCGAGATTCAAATAATTCAAAAAACTGGTTATGGTGGTAGTAAATTCTTTTTAAATGGAATATTACCAGAGGACAAGGTTGTTGTGGTTGATTGTATTGTTAGCACTGGAGATACTTTGGTAGGAATAATAAATGCCATCAAAAACATCGGGAGTGAAATAATTGATGTCGCTTGTGTGTATGGAAAACAGGGTAGTAGACAGAGAGTTTTTGAAAAAATTGGGGTTAATGTTAAAACTTTATTAGATGTTAATGTTGATTCAAATGGAAATGTTGTAGAGATTTAATTTTTTTGTGAGATTATACTGTCTACATCATACTTTTCTATTATTATGTCAGAGGACGTCATTTTGCGATTTGACAACGTAACGTTTGAGTATGCGGAAAATAAGCCGGTGTTGGACGAGGTGTGTTTTGGCGTACGCAAAAGCGCCAAAGTGACCTTGATGGGGCAGAATGGCGCCGGGAAAAGCACGATATTTAAATTGATAAAAGGCGAACTTAAACCAACCAAAGGCAATGTCTTTATCACCAACAACGCGACTATCGCGACAGCGTTGCAGGTAGTTGAGAAAAAAGATTTTGGTTTGACAGTTGAAGAATATTTTTCCAAGGCATTTGAGATTGTCCCTAAAAAAATCAAAGGCATGATAAGCAAAGTAATGGACGCGGTAAATTTGACTGTGCCGGTTGATAGAAAAGTGGGGGATTTATCCGGCGGACAGCAGGCCAGGATTTTGCTGGCATTTGCTTTGATCCAAAATCCCGACATCTTGCTTTTGGATGAACCCACAAACAATTTGGACAAAGCGGGCATTGACCACTTGATAGAATTTTTGGTGATGTACGACAAAACAGTCATGGTGATTTCGCATGACGCGGATTTTTTGAATTGTTTTACCGAAGGCGTAGTGTATTTGGATGTTTTTACAAAGAAAATAGAAACATACGTGGGCGATTATTATTCGGTGGTGGAAGAAATCAGCCAAAGAATTGAGAGAGAAATAAAGAAAAACGCCCAATTAGAAAAAGCCATTTTGGACAACAAAGAAAAAGTAAACTTCTTCGCGCACAAGGGCGGCAAAATGCGCAAGCTGGCAAGTAAGTTAAAGGAAGAAGTTGAGGAAATGGAAGAAAACAAAGTTGATGTTAGGCGCGAGGACAAGACAATTAGGGACTTTAGTATTCCGGCGCAGGGGATTGTTGGCAATATCGTGACAATCAAATCAGTGAAAAAAATCAAGAATCACGAACCCATAACCAAGAAAGTGAATATTTTATTAAGACAAAAAGATCGTTTGTTGATTTCCGGTCCCAATGGCATTGGCAAGAGCACGCTTCTGCGTTCTTTGGTAAATAATATTGGCCAAGACGCGGTTATTCTAAAAGATACGCGCGTAGGCTATTATAGCCAGGACTTCGCGACTTTGGATTATGATCAAACGGTTTTTGATTCTCTCCAAACCGTTTTAGCGGACGGAATAGATACCCAAGAAATGCGTTCCGTCGCGGCCGGTTTTTTGCTCACGGGCGAACTTATGGGACACAAAGTTTCCAGTTTGTCAGAAGGCCAAAAGGGCTTACTGTCTTTCGCGCGTCTCGCGTTAATGAAACCCGGCCTTCTGGTCTTGGACGAACCAACTAACCATATCAATTTTCGCCATATTCCAGTCATCGCCAAAGCGATTAACGAGTACGACGGCGCCATCATCCTTATCAGCCACATGCCGAATTTTGTCAAAGAAATTCAATTCAATGAAGAACTTGATTTGGGCAAGTTATAGGCGCGGAGAGAAAACATTATGGTTGCAGAATATCTTCTGTTTTTCCATCAATGGAGATAATAACATTTTGCACTGTCAAAAATTGTTTGAGTGTTTGTGTTATCTGCGCGCGGATAGAATCAACGCGACAAGAACCGCCGACTCCTTGTTCAAGTTCTTTGCTCAAGTCAACTTTTGCCACGCCATTTTCTATGGTTAATTTTTGTATTTTTACGCCAATTGGTATGTTTGTAAAGTACCCATCTTTTTTTTCTTGATCTGTCGGGCCTTTAAATAATTCTTCAAGCGCCGCATTACCAACAGCCAACGTATCATTAATTGTGCGTGTAGTCCTAAAAACTTTCGTACAGTCAATCATGTCCGGATAAAGTTTATTGTTTGGGAATGAGACAAAGACGTCTATTTTTTTTGCAACTTGAACAGTTTGAGTATAAGTTTTTATAATATTTGGCACTTCCTTGCACCTGTCAATCTGAAATTGATTGAATTGACCGCCGCCAGTCGTATCGCCACTTTGTTTGCAACACCCGTCACAAATCGTAACCGAATCATTTGTTTCTGACAAAATGCTTTTTTCATTTTTGGACTTAACCTGTTCCCACTGATCTTTATTAAATTTAATTATTTGAAATATACAAAATGGCTGTGGTTGTTTGAAGCTAAAACAAACACCATTATAATTATTGTTATTCTGTTCGGAAGCATTAAAACCATTCCATGTTTGCGGAAAAGTTAAAGTAAAACCAAGTGTTTGATTTTTGTAAATAGTATCTTGATTTGTAGCTGGCTGAGTTACTGGTTGCATCACTACGATAGGGGTCGATGTTGTGGGTTGAATTTGGATAATCTTTTGCTGACCACAGCCCGCCAAAAAGACAACAGCTAACAACATGACTTCCAATGCTATAAATTTTTTCATAGGACGTAAATCTTATCTAATTTAAATTGAACCAATCGGTTCCTAATTTTTGTTTAGTAAAAAGTAAAGCTTTTTTACCGGCCTTATAATTTGTTTGGTTTAAATCATGGATGGCTTTCATAAAAATATCATATTTAAAACGAATTCCTTTCCCATCCTGTAGAGCTGGATCATTTACAATAAATTCACTGGTTGCATCATCATAGCCGGTTATAACCATAACATGGTAATCAGGGCCAGCTTCGGTATAGCCCAAAGCGGGCGCGAAAACTGGGGCAATAATTGGTTGATTATTGGCGAGCTGTTTTTTTATATCTTCAATGGACGGATTTTCTACTATCTCTGTTTCCCAAGGAAGACCCAACAAAGTGATCAGTTCTGAAATTTTTTGTAAAGACTCGTCCTTACTGATTTGAAATTCAGCATTTTTTGCAACGATTATTTCTTTAATACGCTTAATGGCCTCGGCGCGCTTGATGGTGTCATCAGCGTAAAAACTACTAACCATATAAATTGAAGTCTCTTCACATGCGTTTTTCCACGGTTCAGACCAGTTGCCCGCTGGCGCCTGGGACGTAAATGGGACATCAATATTTTTTGCAGATGGCAGTAGGCCGCACCCGACCACAAAAACAGTTATAAAGACGAAAATTGATAAAAACAATATTTTTTTCATAATTCTTTAGTGCCCCTTTTATCCTCATCATTTTCCATGCTTTCTCTTGCGTCTTTTAGCCCCTTTTCATAATATTCTTGATATCGGCGTTTCTTTTCTTCTTTATTATCTATGGTTTCATTGTATGTCATATATTTTATACTATTTTTTGACCTTTAATTATTCTTAAAAGTACCACAATGACGGCAACGACGAGTAAGACATGAATAAAACCACCCAATGTGTAAGAAGTAACCACTCCTAATAACCACAAAATTATTAAAATGACAGCAATTGTCCACAACATATGATTAAAGTTAAGAATAAAATTAACTAATATACTACTAGCTTTGTATCAACACATGAGCCGCGCCACCACCATCACAAGTAATATTAAAGTCACCAACTTTTTGAATGCTCACAATAGCGAAATCATATGCCTCAAGTTTATATGTTTTGACGCCGATAGCAATTTGATGACTTTTGTTGTCCCGATTATCAATCATAAATTTAACTCCGAGCTTCATAGTCAAATAACCTGGATTTCCTGAACAATTAACAAATTGAAAACGGTAGCCGCTTTCACCATAAATACCCTTAGCTGTCCCATAATCTTCTGTCTCAACAGCTGTGGTGCCTTTTTTTGTGGTAACAATCTTTACTCCCGGCTTAATAACAGCGCTAACAGCCATCTGGTTATTTCTTTCAGTAAAGGATAAATTGTCTTCGTTAGAGCTGTCTGAATTACTAATATCCGTCTTTGTACACCCAGCTCCAACTATTAGTATGGAAAATACTATGGCGAGCAGGATTGAAATATTTTTGTTCATATCTATTTAATTCTTAATTTGTAAGCTAATTTAATTGTTTTGAGGATTGCAGGAACGAATGGATTATCTTGTTTGATTTTTGGAAAAATTCTTTTTCCATCCCGCACTTTTTGGAGTAGGTTGGTTTGCACTAAAATCTTGATATGTTGTGATGTCAAAGGCA
>Ga0208373_1000883_pt1 | contig 44974 bp, 43 predicted proteins | sample RifOxyC2_FD_184036 | JGI IMG/M metagenome (GOLD analysis project Ga0208373, IMG submission 184036) | Soil microbial communities from Rifle, Colorado - Rifle Oxygen_injection C2 (SPAdes) | ecosystem: Environmental > Terrestrial > Deep subsurface > Rock core/Sediment | place: Rifle, Colorado...
GGCGGTACGTTGAGCACCAAGGAAAGAAGGACCTGCCTCAACAGCCCAGCTTCGTGCTCGAATGAGTAAGGTTGGAAACCCCGGACTTTAGTCCGGGGAGGATGTCATTTTTTAAACCAAAGGACAGACCATGGGGGTCTGTCCTGTTTATCGACCTAATTGATCGACTAGCGCTTGCTCCACTGTGGAGAACGACGAGCTTTCTTCAGGCCATACTTCTTCCGCTCCTTTTCCCGTGGATCTCGAGTCAAAAACCCTTCGACCTTCAGACTGGTACGAAAGTCAGCATTAAACACCAAGAGTGCCCTAGAAATACCCAACCTAACCGCCTCGGCCTGACCGCGCATACCGCCGCCCTCAACCTGAGCTTCAACCTTAGAGACGCTATCTAATCCGACAGTACGTAGCGGAGCCAAAACAGCCTCCTGCAAATCAAACACTGGAAAGTATTCCTTAAAGTCACGTCCATTAACCGTGATCTCAAGTTTTTTACCATCGGTCCAAAGTTTGGTTTTAGAGATAGCCCTCTTACGTCGTCCGACCGCAAAACAGTAGCCGTCAGGCCGCTTTTCTTTGGCTTCACGACGAATCACCGACCTAGTAGTCCCAGACTTCTTAGCAACTATCTTCTTAGGTGCCTCACTAGCCTTAACAGTGGTCGCTCGCTTGATCACAGTCTTCTTGACGGCGACCGGCTTCTTTCCCTTGTTATCCTTCAGATCCGTCATAGTTAATCATTGTAAACCTTGAGTCTCTTCAGTCGGCCGTTCTGCAGCCGATTCTTCGGAAGCATATTCTTGACTGCACGCTTGATTGCTTCAGACGGATCCTTAGTCATGACTTCCTTGAGTGTGCGTTCCTTCATGCCGCCTGGATAACCAGAATAATGGTAATACGTTTTCTGTTCCAGTTTATTACCTAAAACCTGAACCTGAGCTGCATTCCGAATTTCGACAATGTCGCCCATGTCCTTCTGTGGCTCGTATTGCGGCTTATGCTTACCTATGAGTAACTTGGCCGCCTCACTAGCAAGACGTCCGATACTCTGACCAGTAGCATCTATCTTTATCGTTTCTCTGTTAATAGAGGTTGCCATAAAACTATACCAGTTCAATCTGAACCATCTCGGCACCGTCACCTTGGCGAAAACCAATGCCGGTTACCCTGGTGTAGCCGCCTTTTCGATCCTTGTACCTCGGACCAAGTTCCTCCACGACCTTCTTAACTGCATTATCACCGTAAACCACCTGGTTAACACGGCATCGAGCAGTCAAGTCACCCTTACAACCATCAGTGATTAGTCTCTCCACCAAGGACTGGACCGCCTTAGCCTTAGCCTTGGTGGTCTGCACCTTTTCATAAATAATAACGCTGGTAGCCAAGCTGCGCAGTAGCGCCTCACGTGGCCCCTTCTTCCTGTCTAAAGTTTTACCTTCCTTGCGATGGCGCATACGATTCAGTACCTACTCCCCTATTCGGAGGATTTTTTCTTTCCTTTTTTGGGTTTCTCCTCCTCGATCTCCTCATCGACCTCATCAATCTCATTGGCCTCGATAACCGTCTCTTCCTCATCGACTTCAGCCTCATCTTCTTCAGTAGTTTCCATTTCAGATGCGTCAGAACGATCAGACAATAAGGAGAAGTAGTCAAGTAGAATACGGACCGACTGATCGACAGCCTCCTTTGGGGTAATAGTCCCATCGGTCTCGATGTTCATGGTTAGACGATCGTAGTTAGTGACATCACCAACACGAGCATTCTCCACCCGATAACCAACCTCACGGACTGGGGAAAAGACCGCATCCACAGCGATCGTGCCTAACTCTTGTTTTTCGTCGGTTCTCTCCTCGACTGTGACATAACCACGACCACATTCGACAATAATTTCCATCTCGATCTCGGACTTCTTGTCGGTCAAGGTGGCGATGTGCAATTCCGGATTGGCGATCTCTACGTCTGAATTTGCCTCAATGTCAGCCGCGGTTACTTCCTTCTCACCTTTAGCCGAAAGCCTCAAGCGAACTGGAGCATCGGCAAAAACACGTAGACGAAGCTCTTTGAGATTTAAGACGATTTCTAAAATATCTTCCTTAACACCATTCAGTCCGGCAAACTCGTGCTGAGCTCCGGAAATCTTGACTGCTGTAACTGCCGCACCCGGCAATGAAGACAGTAGTACCCGCCGCAGCGTATTACCAAGTGTTGTGCCGTACCCGTGATAACAAGGCTCCACTACTAAAGTTGCCGTGTGTTCATCCTCACCCGGGATTAGCTCGATCTTGGATGGTAGCAATATTTCTTCCATATTGATGCTCCTCCTTATTTTAAGTCTCCCGCTTACCTCGAGTAATACTCGACGATCAGCTGGGGGTTGAAATTCTGCTTAAGATCCTCGTCTTTTGGCGCATGCAATACCTTGCCGGTCAATTCCTGAATGTCGAGGTATAGCCAAGACGGGGTTAGATGTTGCTCTAGCTTCGCCAGTTCAATCTGAAGTGAAGGACGAGCTTTGGCTTTAGTCGACAGAGAAATAATATCGCCCTCCTTCACTTGATACGAAGGAATAGTGACACTCTTGCCGTTTACCAAAACATGACCATGATTGACAGACTGCCGAGCTAAAGCACGAGAACGAGCCAAACCTAACCGGAAAACAACATTATCAAGTCTCATTTCTAAGAGCTGTACTAGAATATCGGTTGTATTACCAGTCTTCTTTTTGGCCTGATCAAAATAGTGACGGAATTGTTTCTCCATCATTCCGTAAGAATTCTTAGCCTTCTGTTTTTCACGAAGCTGGACACCATACGGAGTCGGTCGAACTCGACTGGTTGGGCCATGCACACCCGGCCGATAAGCACGTCGAACCATCGGACATTTAGCTGTCTGACACTTCTCCCCCTTCAGTTGCAGTTTCTCGCCTTCGCGGCGACACTGCTTACATTTTGGTTCAAGATTCCTGCCCATAAATCATCAAATGCGCCGTGGCTTTGGTGCCCGGCAACCGTTATGAGGGATCGGAGTTACGTCCTTAATAGAGCTGACAATCAGTCCATTAGCATGCAAGGCTCGGACGGCGCCCTCACGACCGGATCCGATTCCACGCACGAAAACCATCACTTCCTTGAGTCCGGTGTCACTAACCTTTTCACAGACGTCCTTAACAATGACACTGGCTGCATAGGGAGTCGACTTTTTTGGACCATGAAAACCACAAACACCGGCTGAGGACCAGCCTAGTACGTTTCCATTCTGATCAGTCAAAGTCACAATGGTATTGTTGTAAGTAGCCTGAATATAGGCTCGTCCAGACGAAACGTTCTTTGCAGTACGCTTCTTGCCTCGACCACGCGTAGCGCGGACAGCCTTCTTTCCACCTTTCTCTTTATCGGCGGATTTGTCAGCCGCAACCTCCGGATTGATCTCCTGGTCGAAGGTAGGGGCGGCGATGTTATTGGCCATTTCTTCTGCCATACAGCGTTCAATTCATCGACAATTACTTCTTGTCGACCTTGGTGCGGCCGGACGCCATTGTCCGACGAACATTGCCTCGCACCGTTCGGCAATTAGTCTTAGTCCTCTGACCACGAGCTGGTAAGGACCTAATATGACGCAGGCCACGATAGCAGCCAATCTCTTTAAGCCGCTTAATATTGGCCGATACATCACGACGAAGCTCACCCTCGACACGGTATTGCTTCTCGATTACTTCACGAAGCTGATTGACGACAGTGTCAACCAAATCGTTCATCCTGGTATCCGGATCGATCTTAAGTTTGGCCAAAATTTCATTGGACCGACTTCGACCAATACCCTTGATGTACGTCAAGGCAATCTCGACTCGTTTGTTAGGTAGTGTTATGCCGGCTATACGGGCCATAGACTTTCGATATAACTATGATTCGCGAAACAAAATCGCAACGCGCCTTAACCCTGGCGTTGCTTATGCCGAACAGTTTTGCAGATCACACACAAACGATTCTTCCTTCTGATGACCTTGCAATTACGGCAAATTTTCTTAACTGACGCTCTAACTTTCATGTTCAAACGAGTCAACTCGTCTCCGGATTCCGGGGGCCGGTTTCTTTTTTATAAATAAATAAACCTCCTGTTTCCAGAGGCTTTAAACGGAGAAAGCACTTTTTGCTTCTCCACACAGCTTCGGAAACGGGGATTTCACAACTACGACCTGGGTAAATCCAACTACATTCCTAGAATCCTTTCCGGGGTTACCGGAGAAGAAACTAATAACGGTACGTAATTCTACCCTTGGTCAAGTCGTACGGAGTCATCTCCACCTTCACTTCGTCACCCGGAAGTAAACGAATACGGAACATTCGCATTTTACCCGATAGATGAGCGAGAATGGTTTGGCTATTCTCTAGCCTAACCTTGAAGGTGCCCGCCGGAAGGCTTTCCTTGACGACACCGTTAAACTCGATAAACCCCTTAGAGACGTTTTGATCGTCACCGCTGGTGCTCTCTCCTGTTCGCTTCTTTCTTTTTGCTTTTCTGAATCTTGCAGCCATAGTGGCTGAAGAGTAACGAATTTAGGAGAAAAATACAACCGGCCTGGACGACCCAGTCTTATTGGGTTCTATCGAAGCAACACCATCTTACCAGTATCCCAAAGCCTGTCAAGGGGATAAGGCTGAAAAAGAAAAATCTGCCTCATCTGTCTAATTTCAAATCTCCTGGTCAACTTCAGATTCGTATTCGTACATAACCCGAACCAAATTATGCCCAATCAATTCCTCAGAGATCATATCCCCAGTTCTCTTATCGAAGCTTTGACGCAACAATCTATTTTCACGCCACCATATATCGTCAACCCCACAAAAAAAACGGTGATCTCTTTCTACCACCCGAAAACTATGAGATGAATCGACATCAGACCAAATGCACCCCTCGAGGAAGTGCTCCCCCACTCGCACATTAAGTCGAAAACTATTCTGGGTATGATTTACTGCCTGCAAGTCAATATAGTTATAAAACACAGTCGCTCCCGAACCGAATGGTAGAATTCGACCAGAGTCGGGAAACACGTCGTAACTATGACGATAACGCTCGGTCACGGTTAGTGGAGTGTGTAACAATAACCAATAAATAAGATTACTCATTTGACATAGTCCACCACCTACACCCTCAATGACTTGCCCCTGAGATAACAGCATACCTGACAAAAAACCCCGTCGTTTCGTTGGTCGCCCAACCAACTGCCAAAAAGAAAAACTTTCACCGGGTCTAATAACTGTATTGTTAATCCGTTCTGCAGCTAAACGTAAATTCGTCACTTTATTCCATTGTAACCGGGGATCAGAAACTCCCAGAGTCCTAATCAGAACCGACCGATGTCGACTTATGCGATACGGTGTTACCGGTGACCATCTTGGTCTGGCAAACCGACGTCCTTCAAACAAGGAAAAAACAGTCCGAATGAACCGGTGCCGCTCTACATTCAGGACGTAGAGCCAAGGATGTTTGATACGATTGATAGGCATTTAGTACTACCAAAATCAACCTACTACTGCCTTTATTCGTCGAACTCCGGCTGATGATGATTCCTCTTTCAAGAGGCGAAAATGCACCAGCTCCCCGATCCGCTCAACATGCGGCCCACCACAAATTTCAGTTGAAAAGTAGCCAGTCTCAGAATCACCAATGAAATACACCTTAACCTTGTCTCCGAGAGTTGCGTATTTATCTTCAAATAAGCCGATGGCACCAGCGGCCTTGGCCTCAGCTACAGTCATCATCTCGAAGTGTACTGGCAGATCGGCATCGATTTGTTCATTCACTATTCGTTCAACTTCGACCTTCTGTTCGTCAGTCATCTTTTCGCCATGTGTAAAATCAAAACGTAACCGATCTTTGGTAATATTTGATCCTTTTTGTTCGACGTGGTTGCCCAGTACCTGACGCAATGCACGATGCAACAAGTGTGTAGCGGTATGCAGTCGTACTACTTCTTCGGAATTATCAGCCAGTCCGCCAGCGAACTTCTGCTCGGCACCACTACGAGAAAGTTTTTGATGGGCACGAAAACGCTCCTCAAAAGCTGGCACGTCCACCGGTTTGCCAATTACCTCCTCGGTTAATTCCCGCGGGAAACCAAACGTCTCATATAGATAGAAGGCTTCGACTCCAGGAATGACCTCGCTCGCTGCATACTTATCACCCAACTTCTGCGCTTGTATTAATCCCTTCTCCAAAGCCTCGCCGAACTTTCTCTCCTCAGTCTCTAATTCGGCGACGATATGCATTCGTTGCCTCCCCAATTCCGGATGCATGTCGGAATAAAATTCAACAACTGCCACCCCCAACTGACCTAAGAAAGGTGCAGTCATACCCAACTGTCGACCACAACGAAAGGCTCGTCGTATCAACCGTCGTAACACATAACCCTGATCCAGATTAGATGGTGAGATGCCATGTTCATCACCTAGCATAAAGACAGCCGAACGCAAATGATCGGCCACAATACGCATTAGACGATCCTTTTCCGAATCGTCTTCATAATGACAGCCAGATTGACGCTCAACCTCGTTAATGATTGGTCGGAATAGATCGGTCTCGAATACACTCCCCGCCTCCTGCATCAGCATGGCCAGTCGTTCAAAGCCGCCGCCGAAATCCACACACCTCTGAGTAAGCGGCTCAAATTGTCCGTCCGCAGTCTTTTGATATTGAAGAAAAACGTTATTACCAATCTCCAAATAACGACCACAACCACAAGCTGGACCACACTGCCCTTCATAAGGGCCACTACTCCAATGCTTAGTCAAATTCTCATCTCCCAATCGATCATAAAAGATTTCCGAATCAGGGCCACATGGACCAGTCTGACCGGCTGGCCCCCACCAATTTTCCTTTCGGTCGTAGGCATAAATACGCTCTCCAATCCTAGCTTCGATACCATGCTTGGCAAAAATTTTCTGCCAGAGACTAATCGCTTCCTCGTCCCGCGGGGCTGTTGTGTCACCCTCAAAAACCGTGACATATAATCGATTGGCCGGCAGCCCCACCCCCTCTTCTGTAGAAGTGAGAAACTCAAAAGTCCAAGCGAGTGCCTCGGTCTTGAAGTAATCCCCAAGCGACCAATTCCCGAGCATCTCAAAGAAGGTCAAGTGACTAGCGTCGCCCACCTCATCAATGTCGCCAGTGCGGATACACTTCTGAACATCAACCAAACGCTGACCAGCTGGATGCGGCTCGCCTAGCAAATACGGCACTAGCGGATGCATACCGGCGGTCGTAAACAACACAGTCGGATCGTTCTCCGGAATGAGTGACGCTGAAGGTATAATCCTATGACCACGTCGGGCAAAAAAGTCCAAATAACGTTGTCGTATCTCGGATGACTTCATCATGCTATTACGTCTGAGTACTAACTTACTTTTCTATTTGCACTCCCCGGACATGTCACCAAGACAGCGCCAGTTAGCCTCTGTTCCGTTCAGGAAAATCTTGTAATCCAGGCTATATTGTCTGATAGTGGCTTCGATTTGCTCCTTAATACGCGGATCGGCACAGGTACCAGGCGAGTTTGCTTCTCCACTAATCCAAACCTCGGTTGTAGCTCCACCATCACCACTCTGTTGAACCTTATCAAGTTTGAAAGTCGACTCCCATAACGAGTTGATCAAGTTACCATAAGCTGGCTCCCTAGACGCCAATAAAGTACTGATCGCATCGGCCACCACATCATCGGAAGCTGTCTCGCGTGTCACGCGAACGTAACCAATACGATCTAAACAACCGAAGGTCTCATTCGAAAGCCGTTCGACTCCCTCGACCGGCGCCTCCTGGCCTTCAGTCAGTACTACTGCGATCGGTAATAAGTTAGAAACTAGGTCGTCCTGACGACGAACTCGGATAACTTCTTCGGCTGATAGCTCCTGAGCCGACTGCAGAGCATCGACGTCATTGGCAATTTGATCGAGCGGGGTCGGTTGAATCTTAGAGTTGCAGCCCCAGCCAGCCAGAAGTAAGGCAGCCAGACCGACAACGGCGAATCTTTTAGTATTCATAAACTTGGTCTTAAAGAGTTCCTTTAAACGCTTAACTCTCAAACCTTAGCCTAAACTGCTTCCATCGGCAATGTCTAAGTCGGTCGAATTATCATAATAAAAAGACCTCCGGAGAGGTCAGATAGGAACGTACTATAACCTATTTAGGTTGGTGATCAATCTGTTTCTTTCGAAGTAGGTAAAAAATTGCCAAAAAAATCAATAAAGCACCTAGATACGCACTTACCCTCCTTCATCCTAGTTTTTTAATGACCAATCAAGACGAGTCAGTGGCAATCTGACCAAAAAAAATGCAATCCTGTCAATATCGATTCCTTTTAAGGGAGGAGTTCTAAAAAATCAAGAAACCGCTCGAACGATCCGTCCACCACCCAAACATTCTTCGCCATTATAAAAAACTACGAACTGACCCGGTGCCACGGCCCGTTGAGGTTGGACGAATGAAACTATTGTCTGTCCGCTTTCTTCCCCCTTGGTCACGAGGCAATTCTGAAGCGGCTGACGATAACGGATCCTAGCTCGGCAATTGAGCGGCAGGTCCGGTCGGCTTCCGGCTACCCAACACAGATCATCAGCCACAAGTCCGGTTGAATACAACTCCGCCGGATCTTCACCCTCCGCGACCACCAACGTGTTTCTGACCGGATCCTTCTCGATTACAAAATATGGTCGACCATCACCCAATCCCAATCCGTGCCGCTGACCGATCGTAAACGGTTCAATACCATCATGTCTACCCAAGACTCGACCGTCCGAGGTTACAATCGGACCAGTTCTTCCCGGCAAACGACTAGTGAGAAATTTAGTCATGTTTACCTCGCCAACAAAGCATAGTCCGACACTGTCCTTCTTGTTCGCTACTGGCAAACCGAACTCGTGCGCTAATGCCCGCACCTGCGGCTTATCTAGACCACCAATCGGAAACTCGACTCGCAATAATTGTTCTTGTGATAGTCGATGTAAAAAGTAGGACTGATCTTTATTGTCATCCGTAGCAGCTAGCAAGTGTAGCCCGCCCTCTGTTCGATCCAGCCGAGCGTAATGACCGGTTGCTACGGCCTCAGCGCCGGAGTCGAGTGCTCGACGCAAAAACGGACCAAATTTGACCCGATCGTTACATAACACATCAGGATTCGGCGTTCGACCAACGGCATACTCGGCCAGCATGTACTCGTAAACTTCCTGCCGATAGTCCTGTTCGAAATCCCAAGTCTCAAACGGTATACCCAATAGTTCGGCCACAGCCGCCGCATCCTCACGTTCCTTACGCCAACCACAGGTCTCCCCAGAACCGTCGGTCTCCCCGGTCCAGTTGCGCATAAACACTCCATGCACATCATAACCATCTCGAACTAAAAGCGCAGCGGACACACTCGAGTCGACGCCACCGGACATACCAACCACGATTTTCTTTTTCTTTGCTCCAAACATAACGTCCCAGACTAACACGAAATAACACAATGAACAAGGAAACCCAATCCTAAACTGGTCGTCCTCCTACAGATCAGAAAAAGCGACTCTGTTTACCACCGACTGTATCAACCTTAATCGGCCAACCTAACTCGTCCATGACCCGCTGAGCTATTAACGCGTGCTCACGTAAAACATAAATCCCTGATAAATCAATAACTTCGTTGTATTTATTGAGCAACTCAGAATATCTCTCCATTGGCTCGAAAGCAATACGTCCAAACATTTTACGTCGAACCAGCAGTCCGCTACCACCCAACGAACTGCTATAGGATGACAAATACTGACGCGAATCGATCCGGAAGAAAGGCACCCCTCGACGCTCAAGCACTCCCACTAAACGAGACATAATAGCTCGATCCTCTTCATTACTATTAGAAGCTCGGAAGAGACTCCTAGCTGGGATACGAGTGACCAACCGACGCGACCAACCATCAATTCTTTCGGCCGCCGAATACAACGCTTCAATCACCGTACTATCTCTTAATCGGGCGAAGCTGATTGCATCAGTCGGAATAGTCAAATCAATTTCCCCATCAGACACAGCTCGCTCCAAAAAACGGTCAAACCCTAGAGTGGTCTTATGTAGGTAGACCTGAAGGAACATATGATACCTAGCCAATAAAAAATCCTCAAAAGCCCGAACTGCAGTTGAATCCACCGTCGGTAATAACGTGCCACCACTCTCGGTCACTCCAAGATTTCCAATTAAGTGATCAATATCATAAGTACCGTAAGTGACACCTGTAAAATGAGCATCTCTCAATAAATAGTCCATACGATCACAATCTAGTTCACCAGAAATTAGCGAACTCAGTAATCGATGTATACCAACCCGTCCACTATCTACCCCACCATAACGTTTCTCCCAAGATGAAGACGGAGACACGCCATGATGTACCAATGAGGCAATATCCTGTGCTTCCTCGGGCGGCAATGGTGAACCATCACCCTTGGACATGGCACTAATGAGCAGGACACTATAGTCCTCATGTTTAGCTTGACGTTCAAAATCGAGATTTCTAAACCAACCATTCGGTAAATCAAGTTCTCCAATCTTAGGCATGAAACTCTCAGCCATGTGAGAAAAAGGCGGATGACCAATGTCATGCAACAAACCGGCCAGTCTCAACAAACGATGAAAATACTCTAGATCAAAATCCTCGAAATGACGGTGTAGTACATCGCCACTAGTTTCCATGATGCGTTCCCAAATCCGACTTGCTACACACATCGCCCCCAAACAATGCGAAAACCGATCATGGGTAGCGCCTGGGTAAACCAAAGAAGCTAATCCTAACTGGCGCACATGTCGAAGCCGTTGAACAAATGGATGATCAACCGCTGCCCGCTCTCGCGCAGTAAAACCAACTGTTCCATGAATTGGGTCTCTTATCTCATACATATTGATTGTCTGAGGCAGCTATCGAACCGACAGCTGTTTCTATTAGAAACCCTAGCAGGTCATCGATCGGCTTTCCAGATAACCAAAAACTCCGGCTGCTAACCGAAGCTTTGTGAAATAACTCTCTTGACTTAAAATCTGAAAAACTACGCCTAAAACTTGACCGTCTGACCTGGATCAAGCGATTGTGGTCCATTAGTCGACTCCTTTTGATCTGATTGATCCTTACTTGATTCTAATTTCGGTTGAGTCTTTGATTGATCGACTGTAGGTATCGTCTTATTGGTCACCGACCCACCATTATCATTACTACGTGGTTTCAACGCTGACAACGACAATCCAGTTGATTCGTCTTTGACTGATTCTTTTGGCTCTTGAGGTGTAATTTTCGTCACCACGATCGGCTTGCTAATTTGAAATTCCCTAATCTTGGTTAAACTTCCTCCCCTACCCCTATTCTGTCTAATTACTTTTGGCTTAACCGCCACTGATCTGGGCTGGTTATTTATTTTCTGTTCAACAGTTTTCTCTGTTGTTAAGTCATTGGATGTCGGAATAATTGTAGAAGGGGTTGCTGCAATTGGAACAGTTGATGCAGAATCTACGGACAAACCAACCTGGTCCTCTGTCGGTTTTTGGGAAGTTGGGGTCAGTACCTTGGCTGGAGATGAAGGAAGTGTCTTACCACGCATATCCAAATGATTCTTGCAGTACCAAGGTTTGTTCCAATCTGGCTCAAAAGTCAAAGACTGCATCTCACCACAGACAATACAAGGAATTTGAAAATTGGCTTCTTTCTTCTTTTTTGATTCTGATTTCGGAACCTCCTTGATCGCTGGAGATGTCTCCTGCAACTGTTTAAGATCATCGGGGCTAACACCAATCTCTCTGGCTGCAGATAAAATATCATTCTTGGCATCGTTCTCCTTATCCTCGCCTGGTGCCAGTCCGCTCCAACGTACCACCTTATCCTCAATCGTTGATCGACGTCGCGAATACCTCTCCCGCGAAACCTTAATCACCTTTTCCATATTACCAGTACGATTTACGATTGGTGGTAAAGTCGAAGCAGAGAACGGTTCAGAAGATGCACCATCGATCATCAACTTCAAATAAATATCGTGCTTCCTGAGATTAACTAAATCTTCCGGTGTAAAAGTCGGCATAAACTCCTGCTCCATGAAGGTAGCGTCGGCCGCACCGACTCGGAAGGCAATAATCGAGCCAACGTTACCAAACACAGCTGCCCTAATTTCCTCTTCCATCTGCTCAATATACTGATGCGCAACCATCAAATTTAAACGATACTTACGAGCCTCAGATAATATACTAGCGAATGATTCGTTAGCGAAATTCTGAAACTCATCAACATATAAGTAAAAATCCTGTCGATCTTTCTCTGGTGTATCAACTCGTTCCATGACCGTCATTTGCAGCTTAGTAATGATCATTCCACCCAGTAAACGCATGTTCTCCTCGCCAATCAACCCCTTAGATAGGTTCACTAAAAAGATCTTACGCGTGTCCATAATGTCACGCATATCGATGGTTGATTTCACTTGAGCAACGACATTACGGATAATCCTCGATGATAAGAACTGACCGACTTTGTTCTGTACTGGGGCAATTGCTTCGGTTCTATACTTATCCTGCCAAGACATAAACTCCTTAACCCAGAAAGTTTTAACTACCGGATCCTGAATCAACGAAATGACACGTCGGCGATATTCATCGTCTACCAGAATACGAGTAATACCCAATAAAGACGAACCAGGTGCATCAAGTAGTGCCAAGATAGTATTCATCAAAATGTACTCCATGCGTGGCGACCAAACATCCGGCCAAATCTTCTTGAACACACCCATCAAACCAGAGGCGATCAAATGCTTCATCCGATCATCCTTAACCTCAAAAATATTGAAACCGATCGGATTCTCGACATCGCTTGGGTTAAAATAGACCACGTCATTAATACGATTCGCTGGTATAAAGTCGAGCATGGTCTGCGCTGTATCACCGTGCGGATCGATGTAACACAACCCATGTCCGGCATAAATGTCGGATAGCACAAAATTCTCAATCAGCGTGGTCTTACCCATGCCGGTTTTTCCGATTACATAGATATGCTTCCGTCGATCGTCGGTCTTAATACCAAACTTCCGTTCTTGACTACGAAAGTTAGTTTTGGCAAAGACTGTTATCTCATTCTCGTGATCGTGATCGTAAGGTTGTGACGGGACTCCTGACATAGACAGATTTTGGGTCAAGTCACTAATTAAACCAATGGTAAGTTTCCAGGTAACGTACCGGCCTGGTCGTTATCCTCCTCTTTGGCTACCTTCTTGATTGGCTTAAAGAAATCGGATTGAGTCTCACCAACGGTCGGCAAGCTAGACGGTGGTTCGGCGCGCTTAGCATCGGTCTTCTTAAGAAGTGGAGTTTTTTGGTCACGCATCGGGAAGTGATACATGGTAGCTAGCTCTTCAATATTCAAAACGTAATGTGTTGCACCTGCACCCATACTACGACTACGATATCTACTAAGCAATTTAATTTTCTTGTCTGGTTCTGACCAACGCTGATAAAAATAGTCACCTCTTGGAGTCACTTGACCGTCGGGCTTCAATTCATTCAGATTCAATGATGAATACTGCATGAAAGTACCCTTAACCGAAACGAAATGCTTTTTGGAAAAAATATCACGTCGACCAGCGTAGACAACTCTAATCTTAGAATCAAAACCAATCTTAGTCATTTTCATCTGTGCTGCTTCAACTACCCCCCGCTCTCCAGGACTCATTGCCAACATTTTGAGTGGATCTTCCTTACTGTCTCCGTTTGCTGAACTAGACGAACCAATAACACTACTAATCTCCTTCACCACCTCTTTAGGCAACCATAGAGCGTCATCAAGAATCGACTTTTTGGCTGGAGCCTTTCGACCTAACATCTTCTCTATTTCCCTAATCCCCTTATCTCGCCACTTATTATCGTTCGGTCTAATCAAAAACTGAACCCATAATTGTTCGCCATTGCGCAGCGATCCCATAACCTCGAGCAAAGCTGAAATTGGATCCTTAAATGGATACTCAGCTGATGTATGCTCAAACTGTGGATAGGTACGTAGTGGTAGGTGCGATGGTTTCTTTAATACAAATTCACTACCGAAGAGATCCCATTCTTGATCCGGATAACTGGTTGGAATCGATCCAGTATAGTCGGCGATCTCGACTATCTCGGCATCTGGATATTGTGCATAGACAGCTGATTCAACCAAATCACGAAATTTAGTCCAAGTATGGACTAAAAATTGCACATAACCATTTACTGACACAATCTCGAAACTAAAAATCGGCTGACATTTACCCAACCAATACTTTTCAAAACGATCTAATCCTGAATAAGAACCGGCAAGCGTACTGAAAATCTGTTCTGCTGCTTTAGCAGTCTGTTCGTTCTGACGTGGAACATCGATAGCTAGTACACAAGTAGTAATAGTGCCGTCGAATTTATTCTGCCTCCATTGGACCCAGAGCTTCCAACAGCCTTTGATTAAAACTAAAAGCACTGGAATCCAACCCCCATCCAAAAAAAGCCGCAACATCATCTGCGGAAAAGACAGGCTTCCGATTTCGAAAAAATAACCGAAGTCGATATTAAGGGTCGGCATTGCTTGATTGAGCAAAAAATTAAGAGGTACCGACCAAATGGTACGGAAACATAATAGCATGCCATGTTAAGCTTGAAAAGAAATCTATGATAAAATTACAATGGTCAAACTGCATTGGAATCTATGGGATTAGCTAGAAAGGACTAGTGACGAATGGATCGAAATCAGGGCATTTGTACTTATCACCGTAAACCGAAGACCCGCTTCTCTCAGCGGGTCCTTTTTATCTCTCTGTTTTTTAAAAAATCAATTTCTACCTCGCTTCTGAAACACTACCAAAAGCGGCGAAGCTAAGAAGATCGAAGAGTAGGTACCAGCAACCAGACCAATGATTAATGCTAAGGCGAACCAACGTAAGCTCTCCCCTCCCCACACATAGATAGCAATGAGCGGCAGCAAAGTAGTAAGAGTGGTGTTAATCGAACGAGCCAAAGTTTCGTTAACACTTCGTTCCACAATCTGCTCGAACGACCCATGATCCTTGAGTAGATTCTCGCGTACACGATCAAAAACTACAATCGTATCGTGCACCGAAAAGCCGAGTACTGTTAACATAGCCGCTACAAAGGCCGAATTAATCTCAACCAGTAGGACATTACCCAGAATAGCAAACACACCGAGCGGAATCAGTACATCATGGAACAGCGCAGCAATTAACGTGGTAATACCATACTTCCAAGAAGCAACCGGTCGCGAGACCTTACGGAAGGCATAAGCCACATAGGAGGCAATACCCAATAAAACCAACGACAACGACCAGATAGCTTTATTGCTCATCTCCGAACCAATAGATGGCCCAATAGATTCGAAACGCAATTCTTCTGTTTCGTTATATTTATTTTGTATCGATGAAAGTAACGACTGATGCGCCTCCTCATCCATACCAGGTAACCGTACTAACATTCCATCTTCGCCAAGTGGCTGAACTGAAATATCATTGTACCCTTGCTCCTTAAGTTGCTCATTCATTTCCTGAACGATTGGCCGTTCCCCACCGAACTTTAGCTCCATCAGGGCACCACCGGTAAAATCGATACCCAACCTTAATGGAAAAATTACTAAAGCGGCGATACTAGCTACCACTAATAGCCCAGAAATAGTGAACCAAACGTTACGGTATTTAATGATTGGATAGGTCATACATTTCGTCCGTTATTTCTTTTCCGTTCGATTAGACCCGTCCTCGCGTGGCTTACTACGATTAAGCCCCGGTAAATAAAGCAATTCGGATCTAAGAGGCTCCCAGCCAGAGACCAGGCGCAGTAAAGTACGGCTGACAGTGATCGCCGAGAACATTGAGATTAGTACGCCAATACCTAGAGTAAAGGCGAAACCTTTGATAAGCGACGAGCTGGTATAAAACAAGATGCAACAAGAAATTAGTGTAGTCAGATTAGAATCACGAATTGATAACCAGGCCCGACGAAAACCTTCTTCCAAAGCCGACTGTAAAGTTCGACCCCGCTGTAATTCTTCCTTTAGTCGTTCAAAAATAAGAATGTTGGCGTCGACAGCCATGCCCAGAGAAAGAATCAACCCAGCGATACCCGATAAGGTTAAAGTAACTGGAATCAACTTATAGATAGCTAAGTTGACAGCTGTGTAAATGCACAAAGCCACAACCGCAATTAGTCCAGGCAAACGGTAGTACAGTAACATGAACAGCACTACTACTAAAAAGCCAATCAATCCAGCCCGAAGTGACGAATAAAGTGAATCATTACCTAGAGTGGCACCAACCGACTGCTGTGTTTCAAGATGAATTGGTACTGGTAACGCACCAGCATTTAATCGTTGAGCCAGCAACTTGGCTTCTTGAATAGAGAAATTACCACTAATAACCGCTTCACCACCAGAAATGACCTCATTGACGGTCGGGATACTAATAGCCTCTCCATCAAGGAAGATGGCTACTGGCTGACCAACATTTCGTCCGGTAATATCCGCAAACAAATCCTTGCCTTCGGAATCAAATTCCAGAGCAACCTGTGGTTCATTAGTCTGCGGATGAAACTGCACTACTGAACGTTTGAGCTGTTTACCAGAAAGCTGAGTGTTCTTCCACTGATCAGCCGGCGGTACATAATCTGCTGCAGTCTTCTTGTTGATCTGAATGTGACTCAGACGATATTCACTAATCGGTCGAGCATCAGTCTTATAGATAACATGAAAACCAAAGTCAGTTTCAACTGGTTCAGTTGTAATACTCCCAACCTCCAGAGCCTGTGTCGCGTCTTCGAAAGGCTTAACCATGATTCCTGGCTGGAACCAACCTAGATCACCACCATTCTCAGCAGTGCCAACATCGGAAGAATTGTCCTGAGCCAATTGAGCAAAGTTTTCTGGTGTGGCCTGTCCAGCCAACTCCCGAGCTAAACTCAAAGCCTCATCCTTACTACGTTCGGATTCACATTGTGCAGCCCCGGCATAGCAAATCAAAACATGTGAAGCTTTCATCTCCTGGCCAGACTCTCGCTGTTCCTCGTAACGAACAATATGGTAACCACGATAATCTTCTAGTAACCGAGGAACCACCTGCCCCTCAGACATGTCACCACTCAATAATTGATCGATTAACTCAGAGTACGGACCCGACTTAGATTGAAAGTCAAGATTGCCGCCAACACCCCTAGTAGATAAATCGTCTGAATTCTCAGTAGCCAAGGTAGCAAAATCTCCTCCGGCTAACGCCCGTGCTAACAGATCATCGGCCTTAGATTTTGCAGCCGTGTTACTTGCTTCCAAATCAGCTTGTTCTTCAGCAGTCAACGCTCGCGGTGGCTCATTGTTCTGTTCTTTAAACTCAAGAATTGGAGTTTCTCCAATCAGTTTAATAGCCTCAGAAATGTCCGATACACCGGCCAAATCAACAATCAACCGCCACTCATTACCGGATTTATTAGTCTGGACTAACGGTTCCGAAACACCAAAAGAATTGACCCGTCGCTCAATGACATCTCGTACACCAGCGATCGACGTATCCTGCTCTGAATCAGGAATGTTAGCCATGTCGGCAACGTAGACCAAATGTGTTCCACCTTGCAGATCCAAACCAAGAACAAATGGCAATTCCCAAAACTGAGGAAGGTGTAGATCCAATCCAAGAGTGCTCTCGGACCAACCATTGATTCGGTCAACCGACGAATTCCACCACTTTGGATAGCTCAACGCACTGGAGAAGACTAGTAATAAAACAATGAAAAACACCGCTCGTCTAATCCGACCACGAGGTGTAGTTGGAAGCAAGAGCGATAGTAGGGCATTCCAGAACCCATGAGATGTACGGCGTAAGCCATTAAGAAAAGGTTTCATGCTCATACTCGAGTAAAGACTCGGAAAAAACGAGCGTAACAGATTGATCTGTCCGCATCAGATTATTCACAACTGCCCATCATCCTAATTAAATATGCTTATTTTGGCAACTAGAACAGCCAATGTGGTTAATACCGCTCACTTAAATACAAATCGATAAAAAACAGAAAGGTGAATCCGTAAATCCACCTTGGTCTTTATATATTGATTATTTTATTCAAACCGGCTGGACGAATGGAGCGAAAGTACGTTCCTGGTGCGACTCGGCTCGTGCTGCTGCAGCTGCTTCGGCCATGGCTGCGGAAACCGGTGTGTCGTCTTTTTTGAACCGAACAGTAAACTGCGGTACATAACGCGTTTCATCCTCGACAATTTCAACAGTCTTGCCTTCAACGTACATATTGAGTGCTAAATCGGAAAGTAATTCGGTATCGGCAGCAATTTCGTCTTTCAGTACGTCCATGCGGTCGACCTCAGATGAGCAGGACATCTTAATCGTCCCCTCAATCGATTTCTTACGCTCTTTGAGCGTTTTCAATTCTTCAATAACTTGCTGATACTCGGCGTTCTGGGACAACTCATCCTTGACGACACGATTTAAATCACGACGTTCTTTTTTCTTTTCTTTAAGACGACGATGTATCTCATTGATGTCCCACATGATGGTCGGGTTTAGTTGAAGATGTCTTGTATGCTATCAGCTCCGAAGATCGATGTCATCCCCAACGATAAATTAATTGCAATAAATTTTTTATACGATTAGACGATCCAGGTCGCCATTTAGAATAATCGGTTGAAAAGCCTCAATTTCAGTACGATAAAACGGTATGTCGGGAATTGGATTAAGTAAAAATATCTTCTGATCTAAAACGTGAGCAAACCCCATCTCCAAAAAAGTATTTCCTCCTATATAGTTAACAATACCATGACGATCGGGATTAACGACTAAAATTGCATCTCCTCCTTGCATCAATCTCCAAAAATCACGAATCGCGTCTTGATGTGTCTTTTGTTCAATCTTAATCTTTTCTTTTTCCTTGTCTGACTTACCAATAAACGGTGCGGCCAACCCGGTCAAATAAGCATCATGACCGAGATCGATCAGTCTATCCCGCATCTCCAACATCGTCTCTGTAAAATGCATGCTGCCAACCACCCCAATTCGCATACCAAATGAGATTAGTTAGTAAATTGATGACTGTATTCATAAGATAGACGCAGATACTCATCCGCCGAATAGGAGACTGACGATCCGTCCGGAGTTTGCAGTACGTACTTGGCGATACCTACATCACGCATCATCTTGGTGCAGATCGTACAGTAGAGACGGATCTCACCACCCTGCGAGCGTGGACTACCATCAGGCAGCAAACCAACAAAATACATAGTTGAACCAGCCAGTCGATCTGGATGTCGAGCCAGTGCGTCCATTACCGCCCGTTACTCGGCGTGTACGCAGCAAGTCTTGTCTGTGATCTTTAGATCGTAGGATGACTTATGCCGGTGACAACGTCGTTCCTGCTCGTCGTTGCCGGGTGGCAAGTTGAATCCCTGACCGATCACTTCCTCACCGCTCACAATAATCGCCCCGCACAAAACCCGCCGGCAGGTAGCCTGCCGAGCGACCGCAGCTGCCTCCTCTATCCAATGAACTACCATAGAGGCCTCTTTTGAAGTACAACCTCCTTCGGACGAAACTACTTCTGTCTTTGTATCAATCTTCATGATCTATCTCCTAAGATGATTTTTCGATGGGCAGCTATAGCCATTTTGCGATCGATGCCAAAGAGGCTTAACTGCTTGATCACCTTCTCAACTTTGTTGCAATTACCACAAAAATTAGAAATGGTTTCTGGTAGACCCACCTCTCGATACAAACGACGCCAAATAGGACGACGGGTCATAAATTTTTCAACGGAATGCTTGGTTAATCGCCAAGTCTCACCATCAATCCCAAACCGCCAAAACAACCATAATTGGACAAAAAATAATACATCTTCGAATTCCTCATTTACGCCATCAGGATTAAATCTAATCACCTCAATTAGTAATTCACGTACTTCATCAAATACGTAATGCAATTTAACCCGCTCACCAGACGAATATTCATCTAAATATTGACTAATTTTCATGTCACGACTTTTTTAACTTTTTTGATGGTTTTTTGCTTGAAACAGATCATCAGGAATCAAGTAGGTATCGTCGACAATATAATATCCATTAAAACTAGTGTCTACGCTCGATGCCAAGGTTACTTTCTCCAAAGATGATCTGAGACTAGCAAGATAATCATAAGTAACCTGTCGATTACTGGCCGCGAGGCCACGTTCTCCGTCTATAACCATCGCTAATTTACATCCACGCAACTTAGCTATCGGCCTAACCCAATTGACAAATTGACTGAAAAAAGACTCCTGATCAACTGAATTTGTAAAATTTTCAATAGGATTAAATCCTCTAATAACTATAATAGGGGCATTATCTCTAGTCTTGGTTTCAATGAGTATGCAGGCTCCAACCACACGTTCATTAACCTCACTTTCTGGATTACCAACAAAAGTCACTGAAATAAAATTAGGATGAGACTGAAGAATAGATTTTTCTTTATTAGCCCAACAAGCATCGGCCATATGCCCTGAAATTTCCGTCTTAAGGTCGCGAGATGGGATAAAAGCTACAGATGTAGTCTTACCTGTTGGAGACTTGGCCTCCTGCAACCGATTGATTTCCTGTTTTAAACTAGAAACTGAGAGTAGTGAATCAAGAATCTTGCATTTTTCTTTATCGTCCAAAAATACACCGAAGGTTTCACGATTGGTTACCTGATCGATAAAATTTATGACTTTAGATATTTCATCCTCTGATACGTCCTGCCTATCTATACCTTCCGCCAAATTGGAATAATCATTTTCTAATAAACGTGGGTTCATTAAAAATGACAGAAATATTAAACCTTGACGTAAACTCTTTATAGATGTGTCAAAACCAACAAAACGAGAAATTAATTCATCAAAATTAGGCCGATCATTGTTGAGCAGGGATGTAAGTCGATTCAAATCTCCTATTTTTTTTTCAATATTCTTAAGAACAAAACTGGCCTTTTCGTTTACCATTCGATCGTCCGAATCTAATTTTATCTTCCAAGCTTCTTTTTCACCCTCTAATTTAGAGGACTCTTGACATATGGATTTTCGCAAATCATTTGCTATACGACCGATAAAGTCACCTTTTAAATCCATTTCCGGTGTACGCAATATCTCATGTAAGGCCTCAGAGATATCTCTAAGGAAGATGATCTTACTACCGACATCAACCAATACTGGCCGTTCCAAATCGCCTTGGGCAACTAAACCATCCTCTACCTTCTCTAAGTCAACAAGCTTATTTTCGATAATCTCAGTTAACCCCCTAAGAAAATCAACAGTGAGTCCACCAAAGAATTTTTCTTTCATCTTTGCCTGTGCTTCTTGTATTTCATGGACCAGCTGGCCGTAACGTTTAAGAAAATTTTTATCATGCACAAACTTTTTCTCTTTGTTGGACTCTTGTGATCGACCTATCTTTTTAATCTCTAATTTCCCGCTAGGGACATACTCTACAGGAAGGGGTTTCAATTGTCCGGCGTGAAGCCTCCTATTAAAATCGTCCACCATACTATCCCAAATCACGTCATCATGTCTGCCGTATTCAGAATCGTTAAATCTAGTTAACGACTGTAAAAAAATTCTAAAAATTGGATTTTTGATCAAAACCTTAAGTCTTTCATCAGATGAAATATCTTTTTTTAAAAAATTATGTTTTTCTCTACGAAAAGAATCTTCTAATTCAAGAACGCCGGATTCTCCAACTCTACTTACACCCAACTCAGCAACGTCGGACGAAATTACACCGTCATAAATATCCTGCAAAATATTCCAATGGATTTGAAGTCCTAAATTGCCAAAAATTCGTAAAAACCTCTTACTTCGACTAGCGAGGGGTTTAAAACTGCTAATAAAACTGGAGGCTTTAGAAACATCATCAGCTCTCAAGATGTAGAAAAAAACCTCTAATACTAAATCCTCACCCCCTTTTGTAGAAACTACCTCCTGACCTAATTCAAAAAAATTCACTATATCAAGACACTTTTTGTAAGAAAAACTACGAAGACACAAAAAAGCTTTATTCAATGCGTTCTGTCTAGCTTCCGGTGAGCTGAGGAGACGCTCACGAAGAGAAAACTCGTCAGCGATGGTTAATATTGACTTTAAATCATTAGCCAAATGTTTTAAGTTTTGCATCATCCCATCCCAAGCTGCGTTCTGTACATCTTCAGATGAAGCAAAGGTCTTCCATTCTACACCGATAAGATCTGCGAACTTATGAATGAATTCTATGCCGTTTGATACAGATCCTTGCCAATAAAAATGATTTTCCATACCAACTAACACGCTCTGTCTAGCTTCTGGTGAGCTGAGGAGACGCTCACCAAGAGAAAACTCGTCGGCGATGGTTAATATTGAATCCTGATAATGTTGTCTCAAACAACACATCATTCCATCCCAAGCTGCGTTCTGTACATCTTCAGATGAAGCAAAGGTCTTCCATTCTACACCGATAAGATCTGCGAACTTATGAATGAATTCTATGCCGACTGACTCACCCCGATTTAAAAAAGCATTTACCATACCCATTAGTGCGCTCTGTCTAGCTTCCGGTGAGCTGAGGAGACGCTCACGAAGAGAAAACTCGTCGGCCATCATTAGTGAGTCAGAGAATCTAGTGAAACTCAAATTAGAAAGCACACCTGACCAGCCTAATTCTTGAAGCTCTTTGCTCTTAGTTAGGTCATCCCATTTGAGACCAAAATCATTGTAGGCTTGCCTTGCTATATCGAGATCACCAGATTCGACCAGTTTAGATAAGAAATTCTTCTTTTCCTGTTCATCTATTCCCAGATAGTCAATCGTAGCCAAAGCTTTTCTTTTGGTTGCATTATTATCTTCATCATTTTTCGTAAAAATCAGTAAGGCTTTTGCTAAAGCCTCTTGTCGTACCTCTTTGGATGACTTAATAACTTCAGAATCTACCCCTAAAAAATCAACCGAGATTAAAAAAGACTCAACATCGCGCAAAAAATCATCCTGAAACAATTCCAAAGATATAATTCTTACTGCTATCTCATTTCTTATATTGAAAGTATTTGCTATCTTCAAGATTTTTTCCTCCGATAATCCAAAATTTTCATGCAAATACTCTACCCCCCACATTGCCCATCTTTTTGCATCCTCCGAGGCTGATAAAGCCTCTCTGATCCCTAACTTATCAACGACCTGTAGTACAGAATCAATATCCCCTACACACAATTCAATTTCTATTCCTTTCCATAAGGAAAGCTCAAATTCACGCGTCTTGATGATGTCATCTGATGAATCAAGACCTTCTATTACATTCAAGGCTTCATTCAACCTACCTTCTTCTAGAGAAGACAAAATAAATTCATGAGCCTGATCGACTAAACTTTCAAAAAAAATATCTGAACCAAAGTCCTGAGAAGTCAGAGAAAATTCTTTAGACAAAAGAAATGATGCCCTATACTCATGCCAATCAATGAGATTCTCAACTATCTCTTTAATACACCTATTGACGAAAGCTTCTGGAATATTGTTAACGTCAAACCTGTGTTTAGCCTCATCAATCGCACTAGTTAATTTCTCAATATCAAAAACACGAAACACCTCGTCTCCATTGATGGCTTCATTATCAATTCTTTCCGCTTCACCCCAATTACCAAGAACAAACTTTACTTCCTCCAAAACCATCAACTGCAAAGGAGTAAGATTCTTTTCTTCCGCTTGCAAAGAAAAATCAATATGCTCTCTTTCTTGCTCACCACGTCCACCACTCTCAAAAGGTTTTCTGTTCATAAACCGCAAGGCCAATATTCAGGATTGATAAATTATGAATTTTTATTAAAAACTCGACACTTAATCGATAGGAATTGGCGCATAATACTCACCTCTGGCAATAACGCTCTCGGATATTTCAGTGCAAACAGATATCAACCTGTCCCCAGTAATACCAATCTTATCAAATGGCTCTGAGCCGTCTAATCCATCCTTGTACCCACGAACAAAATCATCAGCCAACTTCTGTCTTAACTCAGAAACATTCATACCTGGCAATTTAGTCAAAATATTTTTACACATCAAATGTATAGAAAAGCATGAATCACGTAAGTCCTTTAATAAAGCCTTGGGTAAACCAAAACGTTCATCTGGTTGCTGATGCAGGCCCACTTCGGGACTAATAAAAACACAACCGTCATCGGTAGACCTAAAGAATGACCGTTCGCTGAACGGTGTCCCGTCACCATTACGATCACCACGCTTGATCCATTTCTCCTTGTTCTCTGGTCGACCCCTAAACTTCTTGTGTGTCAGCAACTGTCCGACGGAATCCATATCGACCACCTCCCCTGCCAAAGTCAGGTTACCCATGTGTAGAAACTGATGGACTACCCCCTCGCGATGCATAATACCGGCGTTTTTCCCGTACCAAAAACAGACAAATTTTACCCACTTCTCACGCCCTTCCGGAGTCGAGGCATCAAATCGGTCCGAGTGGCCAAGAGCCTTAGCTTCAATGTTTAAATTCTTACAGGCCTCAGAAATCATCTGAACTACCCCTTCCTGACCAATATCACCCATAACTTCCTTCATATCCCTAATGCGCAACACCGAACGCATCAGACGAATAACTATTACCGGATCAAAATTTTCCTTCAGATCTTCTATCTTACCTTCCAATTCAGACTTCTCATGATCACTGTTGGCAGCACTGATGGCTTGTTGTAACTGATCGACGACTTTCTCTTTGAGGTCATCTATAGAAACATCTTGTCCGTTAATCACTACCCGATCAGTCCTATAAACACCGGCCAGAGCCTCCGTCCTCATGCCCGTCTCAGCCAACATCTCGATCACCTCGGTAACTCTCATAGCCAACCTCTCATCCATCAACCCTAGAAAATCATAACTCCAAGGCGTTTCTTTAGAGTCCGGCATAAAATAAACTTCCTCGGCATCATCTAGTTGACCCATTACTATGCCGTCCTTCTTAGATTCAAAACTTTTAGGAAACAAAAAACCACCACCCTTAACATCAACTTGGCAGTAAACTCTATTTTCTCTCTTTCCTCTTTCAACTATGGGTAAAGAAATACCCAAATCCGCACTACGATGATGATACGGCAGTACACGTAGTTGTAAATTACCGTGAGTGGTATCAACAAAAAATGCCAAATCTTTTGGGATAAATGGTAGTTCTACACGTTTATTTTCATAAACTTCCTGCAAGGATTCTTTTGGCAGTGACCGAAAATGCTCTTGCGAAAAAAAACTCTCCATAGAATACAATTTATTGTTTCCCGACAATGAAATATTGATTATAGACCGATAGAATTCGATCTACTGGTCAAACGACGCTAGCTGAATTGAAGCAATCTTCAATCTGATCCATGCGCACAAACGACGCTAAACGTTCTTCATCCAATTTTTTCAATACCAAGGACCGTCTATCAAACTCGGTCATCATACAACTCTCCAAATCGGAGACTCGTGCATTGGATGACAGAACGTAAATCTTATCTTCAATCTCCATTACTTTCTGAAAAAGTAAATCCTCTCGCCCATTCAACTCCCTGACATCGGCCGCTAACCCTTCGATCTGTCCTCTCAAAAGGAGGCCAAGCCGTCTATTTTGTCAATTATTACCTGCTCATTATTCATAATCCGTCGATTATTTCTATAACAACATCCCTTTTAAAATACCAACAAAACACTGTCAAATCAAACCAAAAAACCGAACCTTGGGGGCACGGTTTTTACTATTGAATCACTGTAGATTAATGGTCTGATCGCTCTTTTTAATTAATCTGGCTAAAACCAACCAATACTACTCTTAAACCTCCCGGCCATGACACTTCTTATACTTGACCGGAGTACCATCCTCCTTGCTTGCCCCACAAGGACAAGGGTCATTGCGACCAATCTTGTCGCTAGCCGCTCCAGCACCGGACTCAACCACCCCACCATCGGCCGATTTTTGAGCACCTGACATTTTTAATCCTTTCTGATCCAAAAGCGACTTGGCCGGCTGGACAGTCTGTGGCCGCTGGGCCACCACGCTCATTTTGAACAACGAGTAAACGACCTGCTTTTCGATCATAGCCATGAACTCATTGAACATACGAAAAGACTCCCTCTTGTACTCAACCAATGGATCACGCTGACCATAGCCCTGCAACCCAACACCGGTTCGCATATGATCAATAGCGTCCAAATGCTCAACCCATAACATATCCATAGCACGTAAGATCATGCCACGAACAATGTCAGGAAAATGGCTATTACCACCACCTATTGTAGCGAGAGCTGCACCAACTCTAGACTCCAATTTATCGTATTCTATACCGGCCACCGACATCAAAAATTCAATGATCTTGGTTCGAGCTTCGGCATCCTCTTTCTTAGAACCAGCTTCACGACTAATTTCTGTTAATTTTTCACGTTCCTCAGTCGACATTGGAAAAATAGTGTCGACAACCTCGTAGATTTCCTTCAAATCCCAGGCCTTCTCGTCCTCGGCTGAAGTATGGAATAAAACTACCCGCTCAATCTCCGACTCCACCATTTCAAGCGTATGCTGACGCATACCAATTGAATCATCTGGCGACAAAGCCAACATCTCATCACGTTTGCGATAAAAAACCTCGCGATGCCGATTTAGTACATCGTCGTACTCCAAGAGATGCTTACGAACATCGAAGTGGTGTCCTTCAACTTTCTTCTGAGCACTCTCAATGGAGCGATTAACGATTCGATTCTCGATTGGTAAGTCATCCGGCAAACCAAGACGGTCTATCATAGCGCGCATGCTGTCCGAAGCAAAAATCCGCATCAAATCATCCTCGAGCGAAATAAAGAACCTAGTACTGCCCGGATCACCTTGTCGTCCGGCACGGCCGCGCAACTGATTATCAATACGTCGTGACTCATGTCGTTCGGTACCAATAACAAACAATCCACCTAATTCACGTACCTTTTCAATCGCTGCTGAATCTGGCGGATTACCACCTAAAATAATATCCACACCACGCCCGGCCATATTAGTAGCGATCGTTACCGCCCCAACCCGACCAGCTTGAGCGATTATCTTGGCCTCACGCTCGTGATTCTTAGCATTCAACAACTCATGCGGTATACCTTCACGCTCGAGCAATTTCCCTAGTATCTCATTTTTCTCAATTGAAGCTGTACCAACCAATACCGGTTGTCCTTTTTCGTGCCTAGCTCGAATTTCCTCCACCACCGCGGCGAACTTACCTTTTTCGTTTTTAAAAATTCGATCTGGTAAATCCTCACGGCAAGTTGGTCGATTAGTTGGAATTACTGTGACCTCTAGACTGTAAATCTTAGAAAACTCTTCAGCCTCAGTCGCGGCCGTACCGGTCATACCGGCCAACTTCTCGTACATGCGAAAATAATTCTGGAAAGTGACAGTAGCAAGTGTTCGACTCTCTCGTTGGATAGCCACTCCTTCCTTAGCTTCGATAGCTTGATGTAGGCCCTCACTGTAGCGTCGACCATTCATTAACCGACCAGTAAACTCATCAACAATAATCACCTCGCCATCCTTAACTACGTAATCACGGTCAATCTCATACATTTTGCCGGCACGCAACGCGGCTTCAAGATGAAAAATAGTCCGTGTATCATTGTCGGCCCAAGGGTCAAAGCCCAATTCGCGCGAAACTCGATTCTGTCCCTCTTCGGTGAAACTTGCAGCCTTCATTTTCTCGTCACGATTGAAGTCTACGTCCTCTTGTAGAGGCTTAACCAAAGTTGCAAATTTGTAGTAGGTATCTGCCGCCTCTTCGGCTGGTGCAGAAATAATGAGTGGCGTCCTAGCCTCATCAATCAGGATCGAGTCAACCTCATCAACAATGGCATAATGCAGCGGACGTTGAACCTTCTGTTCCGGACGAACGGCCATGTTGTCACGCAAATAATCAAAACCGTACTCGTTATTGGTACCGTAAGTGATATCCGCCAAATAGGCGTCTTTTCGTCCGACCGGACGAAGGTAATCCATTTCGACTTGGAATGAACCGGTTGCATCGCGCTTCTGATCCACAGCTCCCCCTTCTTCCTTTTCCGAAGCCTCCGCTAAATCTTCCATGGTTAATTCAGTCGTCTGTTCCGGTACTTTCCAGTCTGGATCGTAAACATAAGCCGTCTGATGATTAACACAGGACACACTCAAACCGAGTGCATGGTAGACCTGACCCATCCAAGCTGCATCACGACGCGACAGATAATCATTAACTGTCACCACGTGCACGCCTTTGCCAGATAATGCGTTCAAATAAACAGCTAAAGTTGCTGTTAGAGTCTTACCCTCACCAGTCCGCATCTCAGCGATCTGCCCATTGTGTAACACAATACCGCCCATTAATTGGACGTCGTAATGACGTTGACCGAGCGTGCGCTTGGCTGCCTCACGACAGAGTGCAAAGGCCTCAGGTAGAATCTCATCCAAAGACACTCCAATTGCCACCCGTCGTTTAAGATCGACTGACCGATCCCGAATTGCCTCCGGTCCTAGTTGACTAATTTCCTCTTCCAATGCGTTGATGTCCTCTATTCGGGGATTCATCTCCGCCAATACTTTCTCATTGGGATCGCCAAAAATTCGATGTAAGAATGACATGTAGGTTCTAATAAATCCGTGACTGACGGCCTCAATATATACCCATAAAAGCCAAACCGTCCATGCTTCAAGCTTAAAATAGTTGTTTTGGAGTCTCAAATCCTGATAAATGACGAACGCGCCCGACTGAGCGCGTCCGTATTCGGACCTTCTTATTATATATAGAAGTTAAAACTCTTCCGAGTGGGTTTCCTGATCATGCAAAAGTTCAAGCGAGCTCTGATTATTAGTCACTCTAGTCTGATCATCGAATTTACTCTTATAATCGAGAATCTGACGCCTAGCCCGATCTTTGGCCTCACGTATCGCCACATAGAGATCCTCATCCTCAGCTTCGGCATAAACAAACTTACCCGGTAGTCCAACTCGTAGCTCGGCCCTAAAGAACGGTCCTTTGTTATGATGTTCGGTTGTTTTGCCGACTACGGCTTCAAGTGATACAGCTGTCCCGAATCGCTCAAGCTCAGACTCCAGTTTAGCTAGTCGTTGTTCAACTGCTGACCGAATCGCCTCGGTTAACTCGATACCTTTGGTCTTAATATCGACATGCATATCGTTAGTCCATTAGGTTCAATTAACAAAATTGACTCGAGTTAGTGTAAGTTACAGCGACGGAATAACCCCTGTAGGGTACCTGATGAAATGTAAGCGTCGCCATCATCTTGCTGCTCGTTTTTACGAGGAAACATTATCGATTGAGGATCACTATCGTGACCTAACCCCAATGCATGCCCAAACTCATGCATTAATAACATAACTAAATCCTCACGATTATCAAACTGATAAACATTAATGGTTCCAGAACTATAAATTCCCTGTTCATCATCTTCTCCCAAGGTAAACGTTTCGTTAAAACGACTAACTCCAGCATTGAAACCCACAACCTTTTCCTGCTCCTGTCCGGCTAACTGATTAAGCTGCTCAGCCTGACGATTTTGCTCATCAATAAGTGCATTCAAATCGCTAACATAATTATCTAGACGACTCTGTTCGCGTAACAACTCATCGTAGACATCCCGAGATGCACCACCACGGGTATTCCAAGCTCGGACAGTCAATTCAAATAATTGAAGTTGCTCTTCGTAATATGTTTTTAATTCAGCGATCGATGCCTCACGAGCATCGTAGACGGACCTAAGTTTTTGATACTCATCGGCTATTGAACCAATTTCCGATTCTAAACCATCACGTTCGAACTTCAATCGTTCCAACTCCTGTGTCGCCACCTGCCGATCATCAAAAACCAAATTTACCGCCACAGCCTCAGTACTATTTGCATTATAGCGCAGTAAGTCCTGACCGGTCGCACTTTCCCATTTTAGTTCAGCCTCAGATAATACCATCAAAAACTCCTCTTTAGAGATATCAAATCGTTCGTCGTAATGCCCAATGCGATATTCAATCGGTAGACTACAAACATTACCTCCGAACCACCACCAGACCAGACCAACAACTACTACGACAATTACTAGCCAAATCCAACGAATCACTATCCGTCGTTTTTTTGATTGTAAAGTAGGATTGGTAATTTCTTTTTTAATTCCAGAGTTAGACAAATCAACATCATTCTCCTCGATTTGAACTGGCAGTACCTCAAAATCCGACATACTCGATTTCTTCCAGAAGATTAACTCGTCCTTGAGTCTGACTACGTAATCGCGACTTAACTACAGCAATTAATTCAATCACTTCTCCAGCAGTTGCCTGTCCATCATTGACCAAAAAATTAGCATGTCGATCGGAAATACCAACATGACCGACCTTAGTCCCCTTCAATTGGGCTCGATCTAAAATCCAACCGGCTGGAACAGTTCCATCAGTTGTTACTGGAACCTTCTCGTCTGAATCAAGATCTAACCAACGACGTAAATCGTCCAAATCCTCAGGTGATTCGGGGTGCCAGTTTTTAAACACGCAGCCAGCGGTCGACTGTCCCGTTGGTTGAGTCGATCTTTTATCATTCAAAATCTCTTTCAATCTAACCTGACCATTAGTTGCATTATCTGCAGTACGTAATAATAGAACTGCAGACAAAATTACATAACCTGGTTCAGACTTGAATACACTCTGACGATAGCCGAACTCACACTCTGCTTGAAGCATTTCAATCAATTGCCCATTACGCAAACAACTGACACTCTCAATCGACTCGCCGGTTGAACCACCATAGCAACCAGCATTACCACGAATGGCACCACCGATTGTTCCAGGCAAACCAATAGCCCACTCAAATCCAGTCATGCCAGCCTCGGTTGATTGAAGTGCTACTAAAGAAGTCGGCGTACCAGCCTCAACCCTAACTTTGTTTCCATCAATCTCGATACCACGATTAATCATTTTTATTACCAGCCCTCGAAAACCATCATCTGAAACTAAAACGTTTGAACCTCCACCTAAGATGTAATACGGCAAATTTAGTTCTTGGGCGACTTGAACTGCCGCTGTCACCAGGGCAACGGACGGAGCAGCAAAAAAGAAATCAGCCGGACCACCAATCCGATATGTAGTGTGCAAAGCTAACGGCTCATCAATGGTGATATCAGGCGACACAAGACGGTGCAATTCTTCAATCTGGTTTGACATAAATCAGTCAGTTTCTTTTCCGGACAGTCGCCGTGCTAATCGATCAACATCACCAGCCCCCAAGACCAATGTAACTGCACCTGGTGCTAACACGGAATGAATAGCTGCAAAACCCTCCTCAAGAGAGGCTGCATATCTAATCTGTCGTTCAATACCACGCGAATGATCATGTTCAATCACTGCCTCCATTAAATTACGCGAACTAATGTCTGCATCTTCGTCTCCCTCTCGTCCAATTACATCATAAATCTCAAGCAATACGACTGAATCTGCACCATCAAATGATTTCACAAAGCGGTCAAAAAGATTACGAGTTCGATTGCGATGATGAGGCTGAAAGACTAATACGATTTTACGATCTGGATAAAACTCACGTGCTGCTGCAATGGTTCCTTCAACCGCAACTGGATGATGACCATAGTCAGAGATCACTGGTCCACCGTATGGCTCCCCCACTACCTCAAATCGACGCCAAATACCGCTGTACTCAGACAATGCCTTCCGAACAATTTCGAACGATGCACCATGCTCCAAAGCCATAATTGCCGCAGCAGCAGCGTTTTCGATATTAAATCGACCGGGCACATGCAACTCAATCTCACCCAAATCCTGTTCACTTTTATATAGATGAAAACTTTGAACCCCATCCCCGACCATAATCTCTCCAAGTCGATAGTCAGCTTCTTCACCAGAACCAAAACGTAAACTTCGACCACTACACTGTAGTGCCCCAGCACCATCTGAATCATTAGCGTTCAACACAACAAAACCTTCTGGCCGAATCTGACTCAAAAACTGCTCAAAGGTATCCATGATGTGCTGACGGTCGGTGTAATAGTCAAGATGATCCTCTTCAACGTTGGTAACAACCGCTGCTGCTGGTCGAAAAACCAACAAATGTGCCTGATGCTCGCAGGCCTCTACCACCAAAAGATTACTACCACCCAATCGCAAATTCCCACCATCAAACGAAGGAACTTTAGTGCCGACAATCACAGTTGGATCGAAACCTGCCTCAATCAAAATCAATCCCAACATGGCTGTAGTTGTACTCTTACCATTAGTACCAGCCACAGCCACAGTTCGTTTACCGTCCGCATACTGACCAAGAAACTCAAAATAAGTCAGGTTACGTATATTACGTCGACGAGCTTCGACCAACTCTGGATTATCATCCGGCACAGCACTCGTACGTACCACCAAGTCAACATCAGCTGGCAAATTAGCTGCGTCATGACCAATTGTTACTTTTGCTCCGACACGACGTAACACTTCAACTACACCACTCTCAGCAAAGTCAGAACCACTAACTTCAACCCCTGAAGACAAAAGTAGACGGGCCACTGCTGACACGCCAATTCCACCAATACCGATGATGTGAGCTCTTTTGACTTCTTTAAGCCAATCCATATAGACAAATTATGCCACGAATCCAACAAAATGAAACCGTAACTTGTCTAACATACAAAAATACGAACAAAAAAAGACGAGGTGCTGCAGATAGCACCTCGATTGAAAGAAATGTTTTGCCTTTTTGTCGACCCTTAGTCAACTAGTGAAAAAAGATTCTCCGAATTACTTCACGGCGACCACTCTCAACTGACGCCAGAATGGCCCTTAAAATAAGTGGTCGTTTTTCATCCGGCACTTCGATAGACCAGACGATGATATCTTCCTCGGTCATTCTTGCCAGATCTGACCTTGTCAATTCTGGAAACATGTCCGAAGAAATATTCTCCTCATGGTCGCAGAATGATCGTTGAAAAAATCGACCCTGACTCCTGATCTGCACGTAGGTGATGCAGGTCATATTTTCAACAATTGTCTGCAACACCTTACCGAATCGACAGACAGCCTCTTCTGGAGCGATAGAAAAGAACGCTGCCAGCTGTCTAACATGTTGCTCGGTCAAGTAGCAAATATGCCGGTCATGGTCACCCGGATCGGTGAAAATTTTCTCTGGAAAACTTGTCGACCTGGCGGCCAGCTGCCAGAATCGGACCATACCATCACTGCCCGGCTTAGTACCGAATAGTAGTCCGCGTAACATACGAATCGGTTGCGGTGGCAGAATCCAACAACGGACCTGGTCATTCTCTATGAGAATTCCTCGGCCCATATCCTCGAACCAACAAACACAGGCTACCGCTCGACTCTCAGCCACTAGCTCAAGCACCCGCCCGAACCAGGAAACAGTCTTACCTTTCAGGAGCCCTGAAATTTCTGGGTTGGCATCATGTTCCCACCGTGCCAATGCTGTCAGAACCAGACTTTGCACCTGTCGTGGCACAGAATCGATAAGTAGCTGCTCAATGATCAAACCGGCCATGAACGACCGTCCGCCATTATAACGCACTTTGGCAGCCATCTGACTGAAGGAGTGCAAGTAGGCCACACATTTTCCGTAGGCGCCGACCGAATTCTCTCCACACTCCCTCCAGTGCGACAGGACGCTCCCGAGTCCATTACGAAAAGCAACTATAAGTCGTCTCTCTTCGTTGTACTCCATCCCTCTCCTCCTGTGTCTGCCAACAAACGTACAGACAACCTATTAATTTAAGCAGAACTTAAGGCTAGCGTCAAGCCTCCTATTTCTACCAGTCCAATTGCTTGACGAGAACCCTGATGCTAATCTTCCGTCTTAAGACGGACATTATGAATGACCTCCCAAAAGATGCGCCCAACACTACCACGTTGACCCGCACTGCTATTCGCACCGCCCTTAAATCCCACGTTCAGACACGTGATGATCTTTTTGCTGTAGTACGCCAGACCTTTTCCCAACACCACCTCAGCCAGCCACCAATTCGCAAACTACTTTCCGTCTATCGTGAATTGATCACCACTCACCCTGATCTAGCCGATCCGTTATTTGAGCGTCTACTAATCAAAGCTCGTATTAGATCACTCTCTGGCGTAGCGATAATAACCGTACTAACCAAGCCCTATCCTTGCCCTGGTCGCTGCGTCTATTGTCCTTCTGAAGCTCGAATGCCGAAGAGCTATCTATCAAACGAGCCGGCCGCCATGCGAGCACTTACCTACAAGTTCGATCCTTATCACCAAGTAATCGGTCGATTACAAGCTCTAACAAATAACGGTCATCCGACTGACAAAATCGAACTGATCGTCAAAGGTGGCACCTGGTCGGCCTATCGTTGGGACTATCGATGCGAATTCATTCGTCGTTGTTTTGATGCCTGCAATGACTTCACAGCGCATCGTCATAAAGCATCATTCAATTTATCTACATCACAACTTCGTAACGAGTCGGCTACTCAACGTATTGTCGGCTTAACCCTCGAAACTCGACCCGACTTCATTAATTCACTAGAAATTGCCCGACTGCGAGAGTTGGGCTGTACACGCATCGAATTAGGTGTACAAACTATCAATGATAAAATTTTGACTAACTGTCACCGTGATCATGACTCATCGGCCGTGATTCAAGCTACTGCGCTACTAAAAAATGCCGGCTTCAAAGTCGACTATCATCTAATGCCTCAACTACCCGGAGCTACACCAAAATCAGACACCAAAATGTTACAAGAAATTTTCGATAACTCGGACTACCGACCGGACATGATTAAAATTTACCCCTGCGCTGTGCTCGAAACCGCCGAACTATACAACTGGTGGAAATCCGGACGCTATCGACCTTACTCAGATGCCGGGCTACTCGAGACACTCATTGCAATCAAAAAAGAACTACCACTATACTGTCGTGTCTCACGTGTTATTCGTGACATTCCATCGTCATCAATCATGGCTGGTAATTCTATTACCAGTCTGCGACAAAACATCGAAAAAGAGATGAAGGCACGTGGATTATCCTGTCGTTGCCTGCGCTGTCGTGAGGTTGGACGGGTCGCTCAAACTAATCCCGATATCCTATCAATCAAACCAAAGCTCTTTGATGAAATCTATGAAGCATCGGGTGGAACTGAACATTTTTTATCATTCGAAGACCCCAAACGCCGAGCAGTTTTTGCCTTCTGTCGTTTGCGTCTCCCTAGAGGAATCACTGACCCACAAAATTTACCAACTGAAATTCGTGATGCTGCCCTACTACGTGAACTTCATACCTACGGTCACCTAGTGCCGATTGATAATCACAGTTCGGGATCCGCCCAACATCGCGGTCATGGACGTCAGTTAATGAACCAAGCCGAAAAACTAGCTCGTGAAGCTGGCTTCAAAAAAATGGCGGTCATTTCTGGTATTGGTGTACGAGCCTACTATCGTAAACTTGGTTACCGACGTCATGGTACTTACATGATTAAAAAACTTGATCTCAACTAACTGCTCATAAAGTTCAAAAGACCTTCAATTTGTCCTTCTTAATTAAGGCAAACATAAAAAGCTACTTATCTTCTTCAAATGTCATCAAACGCGTGCTAGAGTTTTACCGACCTATGCTTGAACATCTACGACAACAAGATCCAGAAGTAGCCGCTGCAGTATCCGCCGAGTTGAATCGGCAGCGTAATGGACTTGAGATGATCGCCTCCGAAAACGCGGTCTCTGAGTCAGTACTCGAAACCTTGGGTACAGTACTGACCAACAAGTACGCTGAGGGCTACCCAGCCAAACGTTACTACGGCGGTAACGAGCATGTTGATGTTGCCGAAACACTAGCCATCGAACGTGCTAAGCATCTTTTTGGTGCTGAACATGCCAACGTCCAACCACACTGCGGTTCACAAGCCAACATGGCGGCCTACTTTGCATTAGCTGAACCCGGTGACAAAATCATGGCCCTGGACCTAGCACATGGTGGACACCTGACCCACGGTAGCCGAGTTAATTTCTCTGGTAAGCTCTACTCTTTCATTCCCTACGGTGTCAGTCGAGAAACCGAAACTTTGGATCTAGATCAAATCCGAGAGCTGGCACTACAGGAACGTCCTAAAATTATCCTAGCCGGCTTTACCGCCTACCCACGTTCAATCGACTTTGCTGAATTTAAAAAAATAGCTGATGAGGTCGGAGCCTACTTAATGGTCGACATGGCGCATATTGCCGGACTGATCGCAGCTAAGTTGCATCCAGACCCAATCGCTGTAGCTGATGTTGTAACCTCGACCACTCACAAAACTCTACGCGGTCCACGTGGTGGACTAATTCTTTGCCGAACAGAAGACCGGTTGCGTCCTAACAACAAAAAGAATCTGGCTCAACGAATCGATTCGGCGGTCTTCCCTGGCATACAAGGCGGCCCATTAATGCACGTTATTGCGGCTAAAGCTGTAGCCTTCGGCGAAGCGTTGCATTCCGACTTCATTAAATACCAACACCAAGTAATTGCGAACGCTAAAGAACTCTCCTCTGCATTAATCGAGGAAGGATTACGAGTGGTCTCGGGCGGAACGGATAATCATCTAGTACTCGTCGACCTAACACCAGTCGGTATTTTTGGACAAGAAGCGTCAACCAAACTAGATAATGTCGGCATTCATTCCAACAAAAACTTAATCCCTTTCGATGAGCGTAAACCGACTGATCCATCAGGATTACGGCTAGGAACACCTGTTCTGACTACTCGCGGATTATGTGAGCCAGAAATGCGGCGAGTTGCCTCACTTATTGCTCAAACATTAAAGGCAAATAACGAAAGTGAACTTAATCGTATTCGCTCCGAGGTTCGTCAATTAACTGAGGCTTTTCCGCTTTACGCAAACCTCGACTATAATCATGACCGCTAAAATTATTGATGGTCGAGCCGTAGCTGAAAAAATACTGGCCGAAACACGCTCGGAAATAAAAACACTTGAATCGACCCCTGGATTAGGGGTCATTCTGGTTGGAGACGATCCAGCCTCCAAAATTTATGTCCGCAAAAAAAAGGAGACTGCCGAAAAAATCGGCGTACATTTCGAATCATTCCTCTTTCCTAAAGATGCTAGCGAAGATCAAGTCGTACGGACTGTGATCGAACTGAACGAACGCGAGGATATCCACGGCATTGTAGTTCAACTACCACTACCCAAGGGATTAGAGACTGAACTAATCGTTCGAACGATCGATCCGAACAAAGATGTTGATGGATTTCACCCTGAACTAATCAAACGTATATTCCAAGATCCCAACTGCCGACTACCTGGACTAATCGAGGGGCTTAAACGACTCTTCGATGAAACCGGACTAGAATTGAAAGAAAAAAGAGTCGTTATTGTCTCCAATAGCGGAGTCTTCTCACGTCCGCTTGAACTGTTTCTAGAGCGTCAGGGCGCGAAGATAAAAACCGTAGGTAGTGACTCCACCAACTTGATACCAACGATCGAACGAGCAGATCTACTTATCACAGCTGTTGGCCGACCGGGATTAATAAACGGACAAATGCTAAAGCCTGGTGTGACGATTATCGATGTTGGTACGACACGCCTTAATGGTCGAATACTCGGCGATGTCGATTTCGAGTCAGCAAGTAAAGTGGCCAATTGGATCACCCCAGTACCTGGTGGTGTCGGACCAGTTACTGTCGCCATGTTACTTCGAAACGTTGTGCGTCTAGCAAAAGACCTACCAACCAACAAAAACACAAATACCTAAAAACATCGGTGGTGACCACCAAATCACCGCATTCATATTAGAGGTAGTTCTTTAGACCAAGGAGGCAGGATGGCAAAACAAAAATCTGGGCGTCTCAAGGGGAAAAGCTCTGGTAAAAAGCCTTCCGAAGAAGAACTTCTCGAGAGGAGAAAGCATCGGCGACAATCACGTCTCCAAAAAAGGAGGTTGAGGAGACAACGCCGTGCCGAAGAGAAGTTACTCATTGGAAAGCACTACAATCCAAAGCGCCCCAAAGAAGAAAGGAGTCGGCTTCGGGAAATAGAGCCTCCCGAAAGACCGAACCAGATCATCTATTGTCGCTGGTGTGAAGAACAAACTTCTCACACTATAAGCGACTTTTGTGGATCACTCATGAAACTTTGCACCAAATGCGGAGAAATGAGACATCCGCAGATCGACGCTAAGCCGAAAAAGAAACCGAGACAACAGGCTGCATAAGTCATTCTCAAAGAACTTTCGGGGGTTACTCCCCCGTTTTTCTTTCTTAAGAAGAAAAAGAATAACATCATCGGCTTAACAAAAATCTCCATTAAGAATAAACCGATACCGATTAACTCAGACTAACGAAAAAGTTATGTCAGAAGAAGCAACAGAAGCCGTTCAGCCACAAGACGGAGAAGAAAAGATCGAGGAAACCGCTACCGAGGGTCAGGCTCCCGCAACGGAAGAGAGCCAGCCAGAAACCCCAACTGAAGAAACAGCAGCCTAGTAGAAAGTTTTCCAATTTGAAGATTTTCAAAAAACTCCCACAAGGGAGTTTTTTCTTTTTCTAAAAACTCGATATTACCACCGCAATAATGTGGTTAAGGTCTCATAGCCAGCTCCTAATAACAACACAACAATACTAATGTAGGCCCAAATCCGACTAACACCCAATCGTCTGCTTTTCAATAAACCACGTTTAGTTACAGTCACATACAACATAGCGATAATCACTGCAGTTACACCACCAAACACCGCTCCAGTAAAGCTAATAATTGAAATAAAATCATCAACTCCTAAAATCACTATCGCCAGAGGAACCATTACTGCCAAAAACCAAGCCAACGTCCGCCGTAGTCGATAATCATATTCGAAGGTCGAGCGTAGGGTCAGACCGATCATAAAATATGATGTTGCCACAGCTAAAAAGCCAAACATTGCTCCAAATCTAGCCACACCACCACCCAAAACCAAATTTAATCCATCGAGTGCATCCTTTGTCGTTCCTGGTCCAGTAACACCGTAAACCACAAGACCAAACAATAAAGTTAGAAAAATAGCCACCAGCATACCAACAACAATCGCCTTTCGAAACCCCCGTTTGCGTCCTTCCATAAAATCCTTCATCTCTGGAATCGCTGACATACCAGAGAGAGAAAACAGAATCACACCGTATGGTAGGAATAAATCACCACTCGGAACTAAAGCTACGAGATTAGCTGGTTCGATTCGTGCTCCAGCCACGCTAACTATGACTAGTAGCGCCATCACCAACGCAACAGTAAACCAAAAATCAACTTTCTCAATGAAACCCAGTCCAAAATAAACGACTACTGCACCAACCAATCCCCAAAAAATCTGATAATGGAGTAGTGCTCCACCTAACCAAGGCGATAATAGTAGATGTAAAAAAACTCCACCAACCAATATATAAGCAATTAGTCCGCCCCAAAAACCCAAAATCGATACCACTGCTGCAACACTGCGAACATGCCGACCAAAAAACTTTCCAGCCAAACCAACCAACCGTAATTCCTCTGAAGAAGCCATGACCGCTTCGGCATAAAAGAGCGATTGCAATAACTGAATTCCACCCAAAACTAAAAAGTAGACTAAAGCCAAACCAATCCCAACTTGGCTGATAGCGTAAGGTATACCAAAAATACCGACACCAATAGTCGTTCCGACTAAAGTGACGGCTGCCATTAACACCTGATGATTACCTCCTTTGTGTTTCATGTCTGAAATTATATCTGCTTTGCGCTCGCACTGAAACCCAAACCATGGGATAAACTTCAAAAGTTTCAATTTCAATCGATAACAATCCCACCAATCGAACCCTCTTGTCCCGGCTTAAGTTGGGCTCTTATTCACCAAAAGTGGAAAAAAGACCCACAGAAACTCCCCAAGATGGATTTGCTACCAGTTTCTGTCCGGCCTACTATGGATAGGCTAAACGTCGCGAAAATCACCCCACTACTCTCTGTTGCTTATGTCTCAAGCTGAAAGAATCCCACCACAAAATCTGGAGGCCGAACAATCATTTTTGGGTGCGTTACTTATTGACCGCGATTCTATTCTTAGAATTGCCGACTCAGTCCGGCCAGAAGATTTCTATAAGCAGAGTCATGTTGACATCTTCCGTGCTATTCTCGATCTACACGCAAAACGAGAACCGATTGATCTATTGTCGTTAACCAATCGTCTTGAAGAAATGACTCGACTGGAGTCGATTGGAGGACGAACCTATCTAACAGAACTAACAACTTTAGTACCATCGGCTGCACACATTAATCACTACGCCGCCATCATTCAAAAAAAAGCCACTCTACGTCGTTTGCTAACTGCGGCCAGTGAAATTACAACCTCGGCTTTTGAAGATGTCGAAGATGTAGACAAACTACTCGACTCGGCGGAACAGACTTTGTTTGGTGTCTCACAAAAGTATCTCAAAACCAACTTCACTCCATTGAAGGATGCACTGTCCGAAGCGTTTGAGCGTATTGACGAGTTGCACCGCGAACGAGGTAAACTGCGTGGTATTACCACTGGCTACCGCGACCTCGACGGACTACTAGGTGGACTGCAACGTTCGGACCTAATTGTCCTTGCTGCTCGACCATCAGTAGGTAAAACCAGTTTCGCTTTAGACATTGCGCGCCAAGCAGCGGTCCGTGCTAAGGTACCAGTCGGTATCTTCTCGCTTGAAATGTCCAAGGAACAACTAGTCGACCGTATGATCTGTGCTGAGGCTGGTGTAGATCTTTGGCGTATGCGTCGTGGGCAACTTAACGACTCTGACGACCAAGGTGACTTCTCACGTATTGGTAATGCTCTCGGTAATCTATCCGAAGCACCGATTTTCATCGATGATACAGCCAGTATTAATGTCATGGAAATACGGACCAAGGCTCGTCGACTCCAAATCGAACACGGGCTAGGTTTGTTGGTGATCGACTACCTACAGTTAATGGAATCACGTGGTCGAAATTCGGACGGCAATCGCACCCAAGAAGTTGCTGAAATAACTAGGGCACTCAAAGGAATTGCTCGTGAATTAAACATCCCAGTTGTCGCCCTCTCTCAGCTATCACGCATAACTGAGCAATCTAAACCTGCCATCCCTAAACTGTCGCACCTACGCGACTCCGGATCGATTGAACAGGATGCTGACGTGGTTATCTTCATTTATCGCAAAGCCGCTGATAAAAATTATCGAACTGAAGAGATACCACTAGACGAACGATACCTAGCCGAAATACACATAGCCAAACATCGTAATGGTCCAACTGGAGTAATCAAAATGTTTTTTGATGAAGCTCGAGTCAGCTTCCGTGATCTGGACAAAAAATTCTCTGGCAATGACTATGCTCTGCCAATACACAATCCACCAGCACAAATCACTGTCCAATCTCCGCCCCCTCCTCAAGTCGTCATGGCCACTACACCAATACCCGTAGTCATGCCATCACCAAGCCCGGGACAAATACCACCTGGTAACAGTAGACGGACTACCAATAATGAAGAAGTCGCAGAACAAAAAATGTCCCAGACTTCTAATTAATGGAAACTACTTAAATAAATACTGCTAACATTCAACTAGAAGTATTGACTGTCGAGCTCAAGTACGGAACCATGAAGGCACAAAACATCTAAGAATTAGACAATCGTATGTTCAATAAGCTCAAACAGGTCAAAGATCTCCGTGACAAAGCAAAGCAACTACAATCTAAACTGGGAGAAGTTACAGTCGAAGGTTCAGCAGCTTGGGGTAAGGTCCGTATTGAAATTGATGGCAATCAATCAGTCAAAAAAATCAATATTGATCCAGACATGATGTCTGATCGTAACAAATTAGAAGACGCACTTCGTGAAGCATTTAACGACTCAGTCAAGAAAGTTCAGCGCAAAATGATCGAAGTCATGAAACAGAGTGGCGATTTAAATATCCCTGGACTGCAATAGAATAAAAGATGAATAATTTTCCAGAACCGATCGGACGTCTGATTGATGAATTAGGTCAGTTGCCTGGCGTTGGACCAAAAACAGCCGAGCGTTATGCTTTTGCTTTGCTCAAAAGACGACCTGACGACCGCGAACGATTGGCTGAAGCTATTATGGAAGCCGGCGGATCTTTGACTGCTTGTTCTACCTGTGGCAACTACACCGAGAGTGATCCTTGCAACATTTGCTCCGACGCTCGACGCGACCGCGGTGTAATCTGTGTAGTCGCCACTGAACAAGATTTATTAGCCGTAGAACGTACTAGGGAATTCAGTGGGTTATACCATGTGCTCGGTGGTCGGCTATCACCAGCTGAAGGACTAACACCCCGTGAACTAAATGTACGGCAATTGATTGCTCGACTCCAAGGTTCAACCGTCCGAGAAATTATTCTAGCCTTTGACCATACTATTGAAGGTGAGTCGACCATGATGTACCTAACCAGAACAGTTAGTCAGTTCAATGTCCGAGTTACCAGGCTAGCCCGCGGCTTGCCGATCGGTAGCGAAGTTGGTTACGCCGACGAAATCACTCTGACTGACGCACTAAAGGGTCGCAACGAGATCCGAAGTGGAGTTCCTGTCACACCAATTCAGACACCAATTATCACGGAAAAGCTATCGACCTAGTACAAAAAGAATACCGCTCGTTGTGGATGTCCATCTCAAATCAAAAAGTCCGGCCTAGGCCGGACTTTTTGATTTAACCTTTGACTTCCTCAATACGAATCTCAGTGAAGTGTTGCCGATGACCAGCTGCTTTATGGTAACGGACCTTCGGCTTATACTTGACCACCTCAATTCGTCGGCCGCGACCCTCACCGAGGACCACCGCGCTGACCGAGGCACCAGCCACAGTCGGTGTACCGACCTTGGCTTCTTTATCGTCCTCGTCTGCGACCAAGAGTGGTTCGAAGTTCAACTTCTCACCTTCCTTGGCCTCCAACTTCTCTATTCTGATAACGTCTCCCGGCTTAACAATATACTGCTTACTACCGGTCTCAATGACTGCAATTTGGGCCATATTATATTTGCTTGGAATGCTTTTTGGGGCTAAGCAGGAATACTTTAGCGCAAACCGCCTAACCTGTCAACGTCGGCTGTGACCGGCTGACCCAGCCTAATATCATGCTTTTCAATAAAACCTGCTGAAACCTCTAGCACTGCTCCAGCAGACTCGGTTGACGTAAAAACTTGAGGTGACTCACCCTCAGACGGAGGTAACAACCCGTAGCTCAAATCGACGATTTGACCATCTCGAATCCAAATCGCCTCAATCGGAAATTTCATATCCTTCATCCAAAAAATATGTTTCTTTGGTTCGGAAAACAAAAATAATACTCCCATGTCTTCTGGAAGACTAGTCCGACCAGACAAACCCCGTCGACGAGTTGAATCGCTAGCTGCCACCTCGACCGACAATATTACAGTACCGTTCAGTGTTACTTTAGCTCGACCAAATCCGTGCTGTTGCCAACGAAGCAGTAGTGTTACTACAACCAAAATAATCAACGCAGCCATAGCTAGCGTACTACGCCAATCAACTAAACCAATCGACAAGAGAACGGGTCGATGATTATCATTCGGATGTTCTGTTGTCATTTGTCGTCAGACTACTTTTTATAATCTTATTGCGTTGTCGAATCGACATTAATAACGCCACACCAGCCAGGGCCAAACTACCAATCAATCCGAGAGCAGCGATCTTCTGTGGTCCACGCAACAACAGTGTCGAAATTCCAAACGCTGCTGCCAAAACCCAATATAATAATACGGCTTGACCATGTGGTACACCACCATCAACCAATAGGAAATGTAAATGAGAACGGTCACCACCAAATGGTGACTTGCCCCGCAGTACCCGTCGCACCACTACGACTACCGCATCAAAAAGTGGCAGGCCGAGCACTAACAAAGTCGTAGCAATCTTTCCGCCTGAGATGATAGCCAATGTACCAAGTAAAAAGCCGGCCAAAGTTGAACCACCTTCACCTAGAAACATACGTGCTGGATGAAAGTTAAAAACTAAAAATCCAGCAAACACCCCGCCGATCGCCAGGGCCAACAGAGCGGTATCGGCCTGAGCTACATCGCGTGTCAAACTAACTGCAGCGACTACCAAGCAACCAATTACGGTCACACCAGATACTAGACCATCGAGTCCATCTAGGAATTTTGTAGTGTACGTTAAAGTTAAAAGCCAAACCATGGCAAACAAATCAGCAAGTAAGGTCAAACGATAGGGAATACCATCGAACCACAAAACCGTAGTAGTAATTCGATTGAGTTCGATCAATCCACCAAATGGATTAGTGACATAGGCCACACCAACACCACTCGCAATGATCGCGACCACAGCTAATAGAGGCCAAATCAACTGACGTAATGGTTTAAGATTAAACCGATCATCCAAAGCTCCACCGAAAGCTAAAAATGATGCAGCAGCAATAATACCCACCAAATATTTAGCTTTGATATGTGAACCATTAAAAAGACCAAGTGACGACATAACCACAACCGCTCCAACTAAAGACAAGTAAATGGCAAAACCACCTAAAAGCGGTGTCGGGGTGCGATGCTGTTTTCGACCGGCCGGTCTGTCGAGTACACCGAAACGCCGAGCCATGATCCGTACCAGGCTGGTAACGACTACCGACAACACGGCCGCGCCAATTAGAGTCAAGATAAAAGTCATAAGTTGATGTACAGAAAATAGCATAAATCTTTATCCTTTGTCGTCCCGGGCTTGACCTGGGACCCAGAATATTCCCCTTTCCTAAGGAGATTTCATCCCTCTAGGGAACCCTAATTAATTCTCTTCAATTGGGGAAGTTCCACTTCCCCAGGGCCCCCGGCCCGGTTTCTCTGTCCCGCTAGAGAAACGGAGGGAAGAGAGCGGCCGCCCTACCTCCCACTATGCGGGGACTTTATGTCCTCGGGCCGGACGGGCCTCCGGCGCATACCGTCGCGGCAC
>Ga0208373_1000885_pt1 | contig 44900 bp, 43 predicted proteins | sample RifOxyC2_FD_184036 | JGI IMG/M metagenome (GOLD analysis project Ga0208373, IMG submission 184036) | Soil microbial communities from Rifle, Colorado - Rifle Oxygen_injection C2 (SPAdes) | ecosystem: Environmental > Terrestrial > Deep subsurface > Rock core/Sediment | place: Rifle, Colorado...
ATGGCCTCGTGCTCCATCGCCACGATGTATTCGGCGATGCGGCCGCGAAACCAGCGGTGCGCCATCAGCGCGGGGATCGCCACGATCATGCCGGTCGCCGTGCACACCAGCGCCTTGCCGATGCCGCCGGCCAGCTGGTTGGCATCGCCGATGCCGTGGTCGAGGATGCCGAGGAACATCTCGATCATGCCGACCACGGTCCCGAACAGGCCGAGCAACGGTCCTGCCGCGGCGATGGTGCCCAGCGTGTTCAGGAATTTCTCCATGCGGTGCACCAGGTGCCGGCCCACGTCCTCGACCCGCTCGCGGATCTCTTCGCGGCTGCGCAGTCGCACGTCGAGCGCGGCGGCCAGCAGCGCGCCCAGCGTGAGCCGCGGCGCTCCCTCGGCCAACCCGGACGCAAGATTTGCGGCAGGGGCGATTTCATAGCGCCGGCTGCTGCCATCCTTGTCCGTCTTCAAATTCGCGTAACCGATATGCGACGCCAGGTCGAAATTGGGCAGGGAGAGCAGGTAGTCCTGATGCGGGAGCAGCAGTGTATCCTCGACTCCCGCATTTCCGCGAACAAGCGATCCGACCAGCACGATCTTTCCCATGCCCAGCATTTGCCGGAAAGCCTGGTCGTAATTCTTCAGCCCCGCGATGTCCTTCAATTGCAGCTTGGCAATCCATTTTTCCGGTGTGATGGTAAACAGAAAATCCACCCCGATCACGGCAACGCCGGCATGCTGCAAGGTTTCGCATGCCCGGGCGAACAGCGGCGTCCAGAATACCAGCGGATATTCACTGAACTGGGCCAGCGACCGATCATCCACCGCCACCAGTGCTACCTGCTGCGGGGTATAGCGTACACCGCCAAAGCGGTGCCACAGATCGGAATAGAGGTGCTCCACGGTTTCCAGGGGAGAGATTCGATATACGCCCTCGACCAGCAGCAAGGAAAGAGCCAGCGCCAATAGCAGCCATTTCAATCGGTAAAGGTTTTTGCCCTTGACGGGAATCATCGGATTGGAATCCCCCTCATCCGGCATCCACCAGAGCAATCGGGAAATCCGGCACTCCGCCGGGCGCCTGGGTCACCGGCGTCTGCTGGCCTTCCGTGAGTTCCTTGACCCGCTCGGAGATATAGAAATCCAGCATCTTGTGGGTGATGCGGCCGGTCTTGTTGTAATTCGCCTTGCCATTGAAGCCTTCTACCAGCGCCTTGGTGAAAGCGCCATTGCCCCACTCCGGGTTCTCCAGCGAATACTGTCTGCCGGTGCTCGAGGAGAACACCACGACCCCGTTCTCGGCGCTCGCCAGTTCGTTGATGATCCCCGTGACGTCCGTGGAGACGGCGCGCCTCCCGCCGCCCAGTACATTGCCGGAGTGGCAGGTATCGACAAAGAAAAGCGCCTTGCCGGCAAGATTGGCCAGCGTGTTCTTGATTTCCGTGAACACCACGCCTGTACTTTTCAGTTTGCCCACATCGGCATTGGACGGCATAAAGTAATAAATGCCGGTGTTGTCATTAATGCCATGCCCGGCCAGAAATAATATCCCAATATCCCTGGAGGTAACCTGCTTCTGTAACCAGTCCAATCCCTCCAGAACCTCGTCACGGCTGGCTTTTTTGTTGGTCAGCAGTTTCAATTCCACCTCCCGATACAGTCTGCCTTTCTGGTCTTGCAGCGCTGCCGCAAAGTCCCTGGCGTCCTTGGCCGCCAGCCCCAGTTTGTACTTGGGGTTGTCGTAGTCGCTTACCCCCACCGCCAGCACATAGAGCTTGGGTTTGACTTCAAACTCATCTTTGCCCAGGGCGGAGGCCGATCCCTTCCACACCAGCATCAGGATTGCCGGAACGGAGACGCCGTTTTTGTTCTCGGCGAAGAGCTGAATTACACTGTCCTGCGGCGGGATGGGTACGGTCGCTTCCGGGGCAGTGCCGGTAACGCTCACCGTCTGGCCATTGACGCGGGCCCGGAGACCGGTGACAGGTGCATCATCCGGTACGCGGATGCTGTATTTCAGGATGATATTCGTTTGAGAAACGGCCGTGCCGTTACTGGGCGAAAGAATCTCCACTACCGGAGGCAGGATATTCCGCAACTGCAGCAGCTTGGCGTCGCCAGACCGGCCGGCATCCAGATTCGCCTGGCGCAATGCCTTGCCCTCGTCCAGGGTATCGAAAATTCTGGTGATCACATCCGGACGGTAGAACTGACCGCGAAAGCGCGAAGCGGGAAAGAAATCCGCTGCCGTATCCTCTCCGTGATTAATATGCCAGCCGATCAGGTCCTCCCCTCCGGTGCTGGCGTCGTAGTAGCCGGTGGGAGTCCATGCCACCCAGCGCTTCTGGTCTGTGTGAGGAAAGAAAGCGACCAGCTCCTCGCCGTCCGAAAGGCGATGCCAGCGGATTGTGCCATCTGCATGAGCCGACACTACCAATCGCCCGTCGGCTGAGATATTGACCGCCCAGACAGTGCCGAATACCTCTTTTTTCCAGAGTTCCCGACCGGCGCGGTCGAAGCGGCGCAGGGACCACTCGGAACCAAGCACGAAACTCTGCTCGTCGGGAGCAATGGCCAGACTACGGGATCTCTCAGCTTGGTCCAGTGTCAGCACCTTACCGTTGAGGGTGGGTTTGGTGGAGGAAATCCAATCCTTGATGTCAATCCCTTTGGCCTCCAAGCGCGGCAGAAGCAGGCCTGAATCGCCGGTTGACACATCATAGATGCGATCAGCAAAGCTGAAACGAGCGGAGATTTTTCCCCATGGCTCAAAACCGAAGCGTACGCTGAGGCCATCACGGGAGAGGCGGAAGCCCTTCCAACTGTCACGGAAATCAGCGATAGCCGCGGAGATGAAGACTGTGCGCTGGCCGGATGCATCGAAGACGCCCCAGGCAGGATCAAACGCGCTAAAAACCACTCCGCCGCGGGCCAGGGGCCGGATGTCCTGAATGGTGTTATCCGCCGCCGCGAGATCACGATACTCCCCGCGTCCTCCCTGCAACCAGGCGCGGATGATCCTGAATTTGTTATCATCTGACCTGGCGGTTCCCCCTGCAAACAGGGTGCTGCCATCGGCAGACCAGCAAACCACGGGCAGCCCTGCATCCTTTCTCAGGCCCCGCGACTCAGGCGCGGCGATAAAGTCCAGCGAATCCGCGTAAAGCAGGCTGACAATGGGTGCGTCATAAAACCCGACCGCGATCTTTGTGCCGTCTGGGGAGAAACGCACGCCGACGGGCCTCTTTCCTCCCGGCGCCGTCTTCTTTTTGAGCAACTGCAGGCCGCCCGGAGCTACCTTGTACAGGCGCAGCGAACCGTCATAACTGCTCGCCACCAGCCGCCCCTGGCGGTCGAAATCGAGGCCATCAACTAAACTGCCATAGTCCCTATCCTCCCCCACCAGGGCGTAGTCGCCGCTGCGGAAGACGCGAATGCCATTCTTACCGCCCAGCCCGGCAGCAAGATAACGACCATCGGGCGACCAGGCCAGTTCGTAAATGACGTTGGGCATGCCGGAAATGCGATGCACCATGTGTCCCGTGTCACGCTGAAATACGTAAATGGAAGAGCCCTTTCCCCCCAAAGTCCACCCCCCGGTCGCAATGTAAGCACCATCCGGCGACATCGCCACGCTGTACAGCTTGCCGATGTTGCCATCATCAAGCGGTGGGCGCAGAATTTTCAGAATCGTACCTTTTTGCAGGTCCCACAGCCTGAGGGTTTTGTCGTCAGAGGCGGTCGTCAGCCAGCGACCCTCCGCATCGGTGGCAATGCGCCTGATGGGTGCGGTATGCAGACCGGTTTCAATCCGCAGGACAGGTTTGGTCGGCGGCTCAGCAGCACCTGCGAGGCTACAAAATAAAAGGGTTGCGCAGCCAACGACCACGGCGCGGCACATAAATCTCATGTCATCCTCCCTACAAACGTCCAGTAAAAGCCACAACTGTGGCGGCATTCAAGAGCACATAACCCGTTTTCCTGCGAGATCAAAAAAAATCGATAAGGCATTGATTTTTTTGCGTTGGGAGTATACGAAGAACGGTATTGCTTGTCAACAGGATATTGACAACCCGCTAAAATCGGATATTAATAACGAAAATTTCTTGACATTCAAGAATACATCCCCCTATACTCCATCGCCCATAAGTTTAGTTCCTGATGTCCGGAGGGCAATCTTATGCGCTGCCATAAAAATCATCATCAAAAGCTCGGCGCCGGTCTATGTTGTCGGCAAGAAAGGATCGTGGGCTCAATACGTGACATTTTGTTCATTTCAACAGAAAAGGAGCTTAATATCATGAGAAAAACAATTCCAGCAGCATTCGTTTTTATAGCCTTCTTGTTTCCCTTTGTTTTATCTTCTTGTGCCCAAATCTCGACTCAGATCCCTGTCGATTCGGATAACGATGGCGTATTCGATAATTACGATTATCGTTATGATCAACATTTTGTTGCACGGCAGTATTACGACAAATGTCCCACCAGTACGCCGCCCGGCGTCAAGGTTGATCAGTACGGTTGTCCTCTGGATACCGATAAGGACGGCGTTCTCGACTACCTGGATAAATGCCCCGAAACCCCCGCAGACGTGAAGGTCGACAAGGATGGCTGCCCCCTTGACTCCGACGGTGACGGCGTTCTCGACTATCTGGATAAATGCCCCGGAACCCCCACCGACGTGAAGGTTGACCAGAAGGGCTGTCCTCTGGATTCCGACGGTGACGGCGTTCCCGACTATCTGGATAAGTGCTCCGGAACCTCTGCCGACATAAAGGTCGACAAGGCTGGCTGTCCCCTTGATTCCGACGGTGACGGCGTTCCCGACTATCTGGATAAATGCTCCGGGACTCCTGCAGACGTGAAGATCGACCAGGATGGCTGTCCTCTCCCGGTGGCCCCGGCGGCAAGCGCGATGGAAACCGCGATCATGGAGAAGGGAAGGGTTACCCTGAATGTTCAATTCGACTTCGACAAGGCGGCCATCAAGAAGAAGTACCGCAATGAGATCGGCAAACTGGCGGAAGTGATGACAAAATATCCCGATCTCAAGATAACGCTCGAGGGACATACCGACAATGTGGGCAGTCTGGCCTATAACGAGAAACTCTCCCAGCGCCGGGTTGATGCCGTCAAGAAGTACCTGGCGGAGAAGTTCGGCATCGCCGCCGCCCGCCTGAATGCAAAGGGTTACGGCCCGACCAGGCCGATTGCGTCGAACGCCACGAAGGAAGGGCGCCAGAAAAACCGGAGGGTCGAGGCTGCCGCGGAATACAGCATCAAAAAGTAGGGTGTTTTCTTTGGAGGCCATACGGTTCTGAACCGTATGGCCTCTTCTCTTTCCTACAAGAGCGGCGATGGGGGTGATTTGCCTGTCACCTTAATTATCCGAAAGCGCTTTTCTTATAACGGCCTGCACCTGCCTTACATCCATGGTTTCCAGGCAGAGGCTCTTCCCGCTGCCGTTACAGCCCTTCAGAGAGCAGGGCACACAGGGCATGTCCGATACGACCACCCGGTTGTTTTTTCCCGGCGGCGCCCAGTAGCGCCAGTCGGACGGACCATAAATCGTTACGGTCGGCGTGCCGACGGCGGCGGCGATGTGCGGGGCGGCGCTGTCCACGCCGATATGGAGGCGGCTAAAACCGAGAATCCCTGCAAGCTCGGCGAGCGTTGTGCTGCCGGCTGTGTTTAAGGCCCTGCCGGGGCAGGCGGCAACTACCGCCTCGGCCCGCATTTTTTCACCGGACGAGCCGACGATGACCGATGAAATTGCAAATTCCTCGTAGAGCCAATCGATGATCCGCACCCACTTTTCCATTCCCCATTCCTTGTATGACCAGCGGGAAAAGGGGTTCAGCGTAACCCAGTTTTTTACGGCGCTTCCGTCTTCGGGAACGGCTTTTGAGACATCGACATCCCCCTCGAAAACAGGACACCCCAAAGAGGCGATAATTTCCGCGGCCCGCAGGCGCACAGCTTTCGATACCTGCAGCTTCGGCACGGCGTCTGCGGTTTCAATGCCGAACGCCTGGAGGATGTACAACGACTGATCGGCCGCTCCGACCGCGAGCGGTTTGCCGGACAACCCGACAAGATGGGTAAAAAGGTGATTTCGCAACCAGCGCAGAGATGGGTAATGCAGGGCGGCGCGCACGGGCGCCCCGGTCAGAAAGGCCATGTAACCTCCCCGTTCGTCCGCCCGCAAATCAAAGACGAGATCAAAATGTTCACGGCGAAGAGATAATATCAGCGGCAGCGAATTAAGAAGGTCTTTAAGGAAAGATCCGCCGCTTCCGGGGACTTCAAAGGTTTTCAGCGGCGCTGTCTCCACCTGCAGCAGCGAACCAATTCCCGCCCGCAAGAGCACGGATACCGCCGCCTGCGGGTAGGAATCCCGGATTGCCTGGACAGCGGGAAGCATCCAGACAACATCCCCAATATCGCCAAGCTGTATTATCAAGATGCGGCGGGGGAAGGGGATTTTTCCAAAATAATTAGAGATATTCATCAGCAGAATCCGAACGACAAAAGCTTATATAATGGAGACTCTTCCCGCCCATCGCAAGAAGTTTTGTGGTGGGAATGTGACATAGGCAAGGCAATATGTCAATTAATAGCCAATATTTATTTTTACTGCGCTATGCTTGATCCCTCTCGTATGAAAAAAGTGGGAATTTTTTACGCATTCGCCTTTGCACGATTGGCCACCTGATAAACCGGATTCCAGAGTGAATAATTTACCCGGGGGGTGATAGCATATTTGACGAAACTCGACAAAAAGGCATACAGGCGATCCTAATATCCTAATATTCCTTGACAAGCAAAAACAGCCTTCCTATACTTCCAAAAGTGGATGGGTTCATCCTTTGCGATGTATGCAATATACCCGGTGCAACTGGCGCAACCGCAACCAGACCAAGACGCCGCATATAAGGAGAAAAATCAAATGTCAATATTGAAAAAAGCGTTATTAAAGGCATCCGGGAACCGATTCATTCAGGGGGTATTGGAGAAAAATGTGCAGGTTTCCCAAGATTTGATGGGCATTGGATCTGGGGGCGGAGTTTTATCCAGTGGTGAACAAGCTATATTTCATGTTCTTAAGCAACGGCCCAACCCTCCGTATTGCATTTTTGATGTTGGTTCAAACAAGGGTCAATTCCTTCAGCTTATTCTTGATAATATTACAGCAGATGATTTTTCAATTCACTGCTTTGAACCTGGACACGAAACATTCAAAATTCTTGCAGAGACGTCCAGAGAAGATAAGCGAATCAAACTGAACAATATTGGCATAGGCAAGGCAAAAGGCGAGTCATTATTGTACTTTAACAGCGCCGGCTCGGGACTCGCATCTCTTACAAAAAGAAGGTTGGATCACATTGGTATCGACTTTAATAAATCAGAAAAGGTTGAAATAAACACAATTGATAACTACTGCTCAGAAAATGCGATAAATCACATTCATCTATTAAAGCTTGATATTGAAGGGCATGAACTCGATGCACTCGCCGGCGCAGGAAGGATGTTTGATAAGAAGTCAATCGACATAGTCACTTTTGAGTTTGGTGGGTGCAATATAGATACACGAACTTTTTTCCAGGACTTTTGGTATTTTTTTAGTGAAATCAACATGAAAATCTTCAGGATTACGCCTTCAGGTTACTTGCATCCAATTAAATCATATAAAGAGATCCATGAGCAATTTAGGACGATTAACTTTATTGCAGTATCAAATGTTTAACAGGGCGCTGAACTGGAGAGATTTCAGCCGCCGGAATGAGAACCGCCAAAGAAAGGGATGGATAAATGATCTGCTTTTGCCAAGAAGGGAGGGCCAGTGAATTGATCCAAATATCTCTTGACAAGCAAAAACAGCCCCCCTATACTTCCGCCCGCAGAAAGCGGTGCTTTATCAAAAAACCATTGCAAATAAAAACCCTTATGAATATTGGTGTTCATGGTCATCGACATCATTGTCCCCACCTATTGCCGGCCCAAAATACTTCCCGAAGCTCTTGAAAGCCTTCTGGTCCAGACCTATGGCCACTGGGAGTGCTGGATCGCCGAGGATGGCCAGAGCCAAGAAACCCACGCCGCGGTTGCCCCCTTTTTAAAAGACAGACGGTTTCACTATCTGCCAGGCCCCCATTCGGGTACACCAGGAACACCCCGCAACAGGGCATTGCTGGCGAGTCATAGGCCCTGCATCGCCTTTCTTGATGATGACGATATCTGGCTTCCGGAAAAACTGGAAAAACAGATGGCTTTTTTAAACGGTCATCCGGACTGTGTCCTGCTGGGCAGCAACGCCCTGATCATGAGAGAGTGCCAGAACCATAGAGAAGATGTGCTTCCCCGCTACTTTCAAAAAGCGCCCTTTGGCCAGGTTGCCTATAAACAACTGGTCAGGGACGACTGCTTTATCAACTCTTCGGTTGTTATTCGGCGATGGGCGTTGCAATTTGCCGGGCTTCAGAACGAAACACTTCACAAGGGTGAGGACTACGACCTGTGGCTGCGCATCGGGTCCTTGGGAGAGATTTGGCTGATGGAAGCCCCATTGGTGATCTACAGGAAATTTTCCACAAAACAGCCGGCTTCGCAAAAACCGGCTCATGAAAGGCGGCAGGAGACCTACAACATACGGTTCAAGGTATATAACTCCGCGATAGAGGGTGTGGGCGAAATGCCCGGCCCGCTTCTTTTCCCCGAAAACGATCGCCATGATCATCTATGCCGCATGGAAAGAAATTTTTGCGCAGCAGGACCGAAGTTTCTGGGGCGGCTACGGCACGACATCGGATCGGCCCTGGCCGATCTTTTATACCTGCGCCCATCAAAACAGAAGCAGCAGGACAAAGCGATACGGGCCTTTACCCAGTGCAAGGCCCGCTGGAAGAAACTGGAAACCCTTTCCACTGTTGAGTGCATTATCTTTTCAAAAGACAGGGCCCTGCAGCTCCACGGCCTGCTGTCAACCCTTCGGGAGAAGGTCTCTCCTGCCGTACCTGTACATGTGCTCTACCGGACCTCGTCGCCTTCTCACCAGGATGCGTATAACGAGATTATCGGGATGTTCGCAAAACAGGAAATCCGTTTTATTCAACAGACCGGTGATCGTTCTTTCCGGTGCGACCTGCTGAAAATCCTTTTCTCCCTGACATGCGACATGCTTTTCTTCCTGGTGGATGACATGGTTTTCACCGAACCAATGGACCTCCATGACCTGCTGCGGTTTGACCCGAACATGTTTGTGCCCAGCCTGCGCATGGGGGAGAACCTGACACACTGCTATGTTCAGCAGACTTCCCAGCCCCTGCCGCCCTTTCTGAACCACCCGCTCCAGGAGAACGACAAAATCGTCTGGAAGTGGAACCAGGGAAAGCTTGACTGGAACTACCCCCTTTCTGTAGACGGCCATTTCTTCGCAAGGCGGGAGATTGCCGCTATGGCGGCCCTAATCCCCTTTGGCGCGCCCAACTCCTTTGAAGACCGGCTTCAGATTTTCAAGCCCTTATTTAACACCTGCTACGGGATTGGATACAGAAAATCAAAAGTGGTCAACATTCCCTGCAACCGGGTTCAAACAGAGATCGACAACCTCTCCGGCACCACCCACCCGGACGAGCTGTTGGAAAAATGGCTTCAGGGATATCGCATGGACTATCAAAAACTCTATGGACTTGTAAACGAAAGCGCTCACCAGGAGGTGGTTCTACCACTGACCTTGCGCTCATAATCTTTCACTGTAAAACATGAGGTACCTGTTTTGGACTATCCTGAATTTATCTGGAAACTCTTTGGAAGCGGATACCGGCTGCTCCGGTTCTTTGAGCGAACGGCCACCAACAGGGTAAAACCCCAAAAATCCCTGGTCAACCTGCATCCGTTCAAAACCCTGAAGGCAAAAAGGCTCCTTGAAAAAACCGACCGGCTTCACCTGGGATGCGGCCCCATCCGCTTAAAGGGTTTTATCAACATTGACGCTGTTCTCACCCCGGCAATTGATTTTCGCTGCAGGCTCAACAAGCTCTATGACTTTTTCCCGGAGAACTCGGTTTCGGAAATCTACATGTGCCATACCATGGAGCATCTGCCCGCGCGATTTCTGCCCCTCTATCTGAAGCAGTTTCACCACATATTAAAAAAAGGTGGGGTTCTGCGCATATCGGTTCCGGACATTGAAAAGTGCCTGATTGCATCAAAAAAAAAGCGCTGGTCCGACGCCCAGTTGGATCTTCTTCAGGGGGTGATGGGCGGCGGCCAAGATCACAAATACAACTACCACAAACTCTTTTTCTGGCCCGAATATCTCCGTCGCAAGCTTGAGGCCACCGGTTTTGTCAATATCGCGGAGTATCCACTCCGGCCCCATTTTGCAGGTGAAGATGTTCAGGATTCCAGCAACGGCGCAGGGTTTGAGCCGTTTGGCATGGGGCTCAGCCTGAACATGAAAGCTGAAAAACAACGATGCTGATCGACGTAAAGCTGACCCTCCCCCCATGGCCCATCGCGCGCCAGACCCCCCGCCAGAGCGGCATGTGGAACAACTGCCGCTTTTTCTGCAACACCGATACAGAACGTTGTGACTATTGGTTCGTGCTGGAAGGGCTTGATAGAAAAAAGGATACAACAATCTGTCGGAAAGGACATACGGTTTTGATCACCTGCGAACCGCCCACGCTGAAAACCTATAAAACCGAATTTCTGCGCCAGTTTGCCACCGTTATAACCTGTCACAGCAAGATCGATCATCCCAACCCTGTCTTTCAGCAGCCTGGACTGCCCTGGCATATCGGCAGAAGGCAAAAGGACCACCTGAATGTCTATTTTTCAAAGGATTATGATGAACTCAAGGCGATGCAACCCATTTCCAAGACAAAGCTGATATCAGTCATCACCTCATCCAAACTGTTGAGTGAAGGCCATCGGAAACGGCTTGAATTTGCAAAGCTGCTCAAGACCCATTTTGGAGATAAAATAGACCTGTTCGGTAGAGGCCTGAACGAAATTGAAGACAAGTGGGATGCCCTTGAGCCCTATCAATACCATGTTGCGCTTGAAAACAGTGCAGTCAATGATTACTGGACGGAAAAACTCGCGGATGCATTTCTTGCGGGGTGCCACCCAATCTATTACGGTTGTCCCAATATTGACCGATATTTTGACCCCTTATCGCTGACCCCCATCGACATCGACCAGCCGGAAAAAGCGATAGCCGCCATTGAGGCGTGCATTGCGCAGAACCGGCATGAAACTTCAAGAGAATTGCTGTGGGAAGCAAGAACAAGGGTTTTAGACAGATACAACCTGTTCGCCCTTATCGCCGACTACATTGAGACTCGGATGCCTCGATTCTCCGACACACCCCCGCCATTTGTCAAAACCGCTATTCGCAAAGAACCTTCCGATTCTAACCTGCTCTACCGGCTTAAAACAAAACTGCGACGGTGAGCCGCCGAGGGGGAATCATACTATTTATAAAAAACCGGGCTCATAAAGAACCATTCAAATGCAGAATAAGCAGCTTTCCATAAACGACGAATTTGTCGCGCAATCCCCTGTTCGTACCGAGCGTCAGGAGATTGCCTACGGTCGTCAGAAACAGGTTTGAAAAAAGGCGCCCGACGATGACGACGCGAAAGAGCAGATAAACGGGACGGCTTTTCCATTTCCGGAAAAATTGATAGCGCGACCGGTAGAATTCCACCCGCGAACGGATGTTCCCGCCTATGCTTTGGCCCTGCAAATGGTATATCTGCGCCTCCGGCAGCAGGTAGCTCTTCCACCCCGCCTTGCGCATCGCGAGCGCCCAGTCCGTCTCCTCAAAAAAGAAAAAATAGCGCTCGTCGAACATCCCGACCTCATCGATCGCCTGCTTGCGAACCAGCAGACAGGCGCCGATGCAGGAGTCAACCTCCAGAGGCCCCTTATGATTGTAGCGCTTGCTCGGAAACCTTGCGGGAAAGAGATATTCAAGAAGAGAGGTGTTCATGAGAAGCGTAACCAGACCGGGGAATTTGGCAAGCGAATTCTGCCGACTGCCGTCGGCATTGAGAAGCTGGCCGCAGGCCATCGCCGCTTCTGAATGACCCTGCATAAAAGAGAACAGCCTCTCGACGGCATGCTCACGAAGGACGGTGTCCGAATTGAGCAAAAGCGCGTAGCGACCGTTCATGACCCGCAGCGCCTGGTTGTTTGCGGCGCCAAAACCCCTGTTTTCACGGTTTTCAATCACGATCACGTCGGGGAAACTCTCCCGGAGCATTTCAACGCTGCCGTCAGAGGAGGCGTTGTCAACAACGATCACCTCCAGGGAAAGCCCCCGGACGGTATCCTCAATCGCCGAGAGGCAGTTTTTCAGCAGTGCCCTTGTGTTCCAGTTGACGATAATGATCGATATATCCATGCGCACCGATTTCAGTGCAACACATTCGTGTCGCCCTTGCAGGTTTAAATCACAAACGGCCAGTCATGAGCCCTGGCCGCGATGTCCCTTGGCCCTGCGGCTTAGCTGGGCAAGCTTCGCGTATTTAAAAAATTTGTTTACCGAGTCGGTCACGGCGAGCGTCAACCCCTGTTGACCATCCAGGAAACCGCCCCGGAGCAGATAATCCTGCAAAAGGGTATGTTTCGCCCGCAGAAAGGCGCCCCAAATCGTCGCCCTCTGGCCCGCCGCGAAGGCCTCCTGCGCACCAATCGTAGAATAATTATCTATCTTCATTAAAATTCTATCCAGGCGACTTTCCGTGTAATGGTCTATCGGAGCAGTAAGATGCTCTATCTCGCCGGTTACAACAACGGCTTCATGGACCATCGCCTCGTCCATCCGCCCGCTTCCGTTCCTGAAAAGGCGGACGATCCTGTCCGGCCACCAGCCTGCATGCTTTATCCATCGCCCCTGGAAATAATTCCGCCGGGGAAAGCTGCAACCGACAGTAATTTTATCCCTGTTAATCACGTCAAGGATAACACGGGCGGTCTCCGCCGGAACTCTCTCATCGGCATCAAGCAGCAGCACCCAGGGCTCCTTGCAGCGGTCTATCGCCAGCTGCTTCTGGGGACCGAATCCCCGCCATTTTTCCTGATATGTCTCGCACCCATAATCAGTGGCGATCCGGATCGTGTCGTCGGTGCTTCCCGAATCGACAACGACAATCTGCACGGCAAAGGAAATACTCTCCAGGCAAGCGGGGAGGTTTTCCGCCTCATTTTTGGTAATGATCGCGACCGAAAGCGGGCTTTTTCCCCTCACCGCTCGTCCCTCCATCCCCAGAGCATACCAACCGGTCGCCTTCTGGTCATAAAACCGCTGGCCCGCAAAAAGGCCTCCAGCGTGTCGATATTTTCATCCTCTTTAGGCCCACTATGAACCTCCAGAGCAATTTGAGCGATCCGTGCGAGGTCTTCCGGAGGGCAGCGATACAAAATACCGTACTCGGCGCCTTCACAATCCATCTTGAGAAGATCACACCGCCCGATCCCGAATTCAGTAAAAATATTATGCAACGTCACGGCTTCGACATTGATTTCATCCAACTTTCCAGAATCACTTGCAAATAAAGTGGCCGAGGTGGAAAAGGAATCTTGCGCGTCATAGGAAAGCTTAAGGGTGCCCGCTTCCCCGGAGACGGCCTTCTGGACACAGGTAAACTCCTTCTTGCCGTTTTGCATCCGCTGGCGCTCCAGAAGCTGGAAGTTTGCCGGCAGAGGCTCGAAGGCAAAAACACGGGCGCCGGGAAAACGGGACAGCGCAAAAAGCGAAAAATACCCGGCGTTAGCCCCGACATCTATTATTGTCGGGGTTTTCGGCACCGAATGTCCCAACCCCTTCATATAGCACTCATCCATGAACAGCTCTTTGAAGGTCTGGACAAGCCTTCTCGGCACCTCTACATGAATTCCCCGGCGGGTAACGAACCGCAGCGGATCGTCCGCCGTTATCCCGAACTTTGCAGCAAGGTAGAGCTGCCAGTTGGATATGTTATTAATTAAATTTAAATATCTCATTTTCTCCAGCGTAGTCAGGTTAAGGTTCCGGCGTTATTCTTATGCTGTCTTCCTGTACGGAAATATCCACATCAGGTCTTCTCGATTTAATAAAATCAAAAAGTTCTTCCCTGCGCGGATATGCGGGGTCCGTTCCAAAAAGGCGCGCATCGTCAATAATGATTACATTCCCCCTGTCTTGGGCATTCAATATGTGATTCAATTCCTCATAGATCGGCGTGTCTTTATCACTTCTGGCTGTTTCCCCTGCAGAGTAGTGTCCATCAAGCCAGAATAGTGCGGGCTGGTCGAGTTTACCCATAATTTTTTCCATCTCGACACCACTGTCGCCCCATATCAATTCTATATATTTTTCCCCTTTAAATCTCTTTCTTGCTTTTTCATACAATTCTTTGCTGAGCTCTATGGAGTATATATGGCTGAATACCCCCCTCATTGCTTCAACCATATCGCCGTAATAGGTGCCTGTCTCAACCAAAACATCCAGGTTGAATCTCTTTGAATAATGCTGGAGAGTCAGTTGTTTAACCGCGTGCGGGGGCGGCAGAGGTCTCCCGTTTTTTTCCCACTGGGCAATCTGTTTCATTTGACGCCTCTTCTGAACCCACTTCTGCAGTGGATAGTAGAAAGTTATCTTCTTGATAATCAGTTTCATTAGTTTGTTTACCCTTGTCTCTTTTGAATAAGGCACGCAGTCACGCAGGCGCTTGGAGGAAAAATCAGGAACTCGACTATGTTGCAATTAATTCAACAGGCCATCTTTTTTCATCATTCTCCACAGAGTGGTTCGACTCACATTGATTCGTTTTGCTGTTTCGATTTTGTTCCATCGGCAATCTTCCAAAGCCTTGAGCAACATATTTGAATCCACAGTTTTTGAATGGTCTTGATTCGAGGAAGAGGTAGATTGGGGTGTGGTGGCATCTATCGTTACCTCATTTAAAACCTTGATGGTAGGTGGAAGATGCTGAGCATCAATAATGTTTTCCTTGCAATGGATGAAGGCATACTCCAAAATATTTTCCAGTTCTCTCACATTTCCAGGCCATGAATACTTTATAAAGATATCCAAAGCTCTTGAAGAGACTCCCTTTACTTGCTTTTTCATATTTATGTTGAGCTTTTCCAGAAAATGCTCAATCAAGAAGGGGATGTCGTCCATACGATTGCGAAGGGGCGGCGTAAAAACAGGAATGACATTCAATCGATAATAGAGATCTTCGCGGAAGGTATTATTCTTGATAGCCTTCGGCAAGTCCTTGTTACTGGCTGCAATAATCCGTACGTCTGCATGGATCGTTTTCGATCCCCCGACCCTTTCAAATTGCTTCTCTTCAGTTACTTTCAATAACTTGGCCTGCATCCCAAGGTTGATCTCACCAATTTCGTCCAGGAAGAGGGTGCCATTCTGTGCGAGCTCCAATCTTCCCTGGCGATCGCTGACAGCTCCAGTGAAGGCTCCTTTCACATGGCCGAAAAGTTCGCTTTCGAGTAAATTCTCAGGAAGAGAGGCACAGTTGACATGAACAAAGGGTCCCCTGCGATTGATACTTGAAAAATGGATGGCATTTGCAATCAAACCTTTGCCTGTTCCGCTCTCTCCCTGAATAAGGACGTTGGCCCTGCTATCTGAAATAGAATCGATGAGTTCATATATCTCCATCATTTTTTGGTTTCTTCCAACAATATTTCCCAAGATATATTTCTCGCCCTGACACCCCTCTTTCAGTTTTTCAAAGGCTGTGATGTCAATGAAAGTTTCCATACCTCCAACCGGGTGGTTGTTTAGGTCATAAAGAATGGTAGCCGTTATAGAAGTTGTTAGAAGCTCACCTTTTTTATTGACGATCTTCTTTCTTACCGTGACCGGTTTCAGCTCCCTTGCCGCCATTTTCAGAGTGCATTGAGTTTTACACTTTTCGGTGTCAATATTTCCACTTCGACAAAATATGTCCTTACATCGCTGTCCACGAGCTTCCGCGGCCGAAAAACCAGTTATCCTCTCGGCAGCCCGGTTGAAAGATGTGATCTTCATATTGAAATCGACCGTTATTACACCATCGTCGATGGTATCAAGGATCGCCATGATCAGATTATCTTTCTCCAGGGATACCTTTTCGATAGGTGTCAATTCATCAAAATGAAAAGAAAAATCCCTCCCCTGAACCTTAAAAAAAGGAATCACTCCTCGGTCATCATCTTCCTGGATCATTTGAACCCTCCGCTATGAGGAATTTGGCGTTCCCTTAACATAATGTTTCATCCTTTGCAAAGTAATTTATAACATTGCGAACCGTGTGTCCACGGGAAACGATGTCGGATACAATTCTGTTAGTAACGCCATCTCGTTCGGTTATAGATTTTTGTCGGGGAAACCAGAAATCACATTTTATAAGTGCTATAATGCTAATAGTTACAATCCATAACAAATCTATTGTCCCTGCAAAAATTGAGTTAATTTCTTGTGAAATATGCAATTCATGGCACTGCTTTTATGTTGCAATAATGGTGAACCTGTGAAAGGTTTTGTTTCATTAGTCGTTTTACCTTAATTTTTTTAATGGAGAAGCGCATTGGTTTTCTGTTCCCAATTTTCCGCCACATAACCTATAGAGTAATCCAACTACCTTAATTGTTTTAAATATTACTTCTCCGATCTTCGGTTATTAAGATATTTTTGTCAGGCCATCAGGTTTATTTTAAGCATGGCATAGTGCTTGCTCATATAATTAGAAATTCATTTATTGACAACCTTTGCATCCATCCCCGCAACTTGCTGCGGGGATGGATGCATACCCTCCCGAAAGGGTTATCAGGGGATAATGGAGCATTCCCTTAGTTATACGCATAGACTCTTTTGGATTTTCGCAAGAGCTGCACAGCACAGAGGCGGCGCTATATGACCCATGGCTTGCCATGGGAAGTTTCAATTTGGCAATTAATCCCATTTTGGCACTAAATTAAAAAAGTATAGGAAGTATGAGTTGACGACAAGGAGAAAACTGTGAAGGTTATTTTTGCAGGAACCGCAGGTCTTGTGCCCAGAATGGGATTGAAGGTTACTGGAGAGCGTGGCCAGTTATGCATGCTCATTGATCAGGATTATTTAATGGAGGTTGGGGATGGGGCCTTAAGAAATTTAAATGCTAATGGTACGGATCTGAATGCAATCAAAAGAATCCTGATCTCCCATGTCCACTCCGATCATTTTATCGGGATTGTCCATGTGCTTTTCGCAATGATGAACGTGTGGAACAGAAATGAGCCACTTGAGATCATAGGCCCCAGAGGGATTGAGAAGGCAACGCGGGGGTTGATGAGTATTTGTGAGCTACCGATTGCCGATGATGAGAAACGCGGATATGAACTAAGGTTTATGGAACTGGGGATATCCGACCAGTTTGATGACATCCGGGCTGTCCGGGGATCCCATCCAACCGAAATACATGCCTATCGTATCACACGGAATGGCCGATCGCTCTTCTACAATGGTGAATCGAGCTATACAAGGGAGGTACTCGACCTTGGAAGGGGCGCCGATCTTTTCATCAGCACGGCTGTGACCTTGGAACCTCACCTTTTTCATAATACACCCGAGGATGTGGGTCGCGCAGCAACTGAAGCTGGGGTGCAGCGTGTGGCTGTCGTCCATTGGCCAACGGAGTTCGAAGGCAGGAGAGAAGCGTTCGCGAAATTAATCAAGAAAGAGTTTACGGGCGAGGTTCTCGTCCCGAATGATTTTACCGTGGTTGAAGTTTAAAACAAAAGAAGGGGGTTTAGGGTATGAGCAAGGAGAAACTGGCGGCCTTGGCAATAGCAGTTGCCAAGGGGAAGGCTGAAGCCCAAAAACTAACGGGGGAGTTGATGTCAGATCAGATCTCTACAGATCAAATCTTCAAGGAAGCCCTGGTTCCAGCGATGGAAAAGGTGGGGGAAGGGATGCAGGAAGAGGAGTATGCATTTCCGGAAGTTCAGGGGGCGATAAAGGCACTCCAATCGTCATTGGATGTGCTGAAGGGGACCTTTACAGGCGGAGTGCCCTCAGCCGCCATTCCCAAATGGGAAGGCAGCGGGGAGCTTTACGAGGTTGGGGGTCATTTAATCAATTTTGTAGGCAAGACCTCAGAACTTAGTGGCTATGACTTGGTTCTGTTCTTTGATGAATGTGTTCGCGGATTGCTTCAGCAGATTGATATCCCCTGCCACAAGCAGTCGGAATCAACACAAAAGAGCTAAGATGAAAATCATTCCCTTATCCCTGGACGAGGAGAGGGAAGTCGTGAGTAGGGGTTTTACTGACAATGTAATGGGAGGGTATTGCTGTGGGAAAGAAGATGACACCAAAAGAAAGATTGGCGGCAGTGGACGAGTTTCGTGAGCCGGATGTGATGCCGGTGTTTCCGAGAATTATGGCTCAGGCGATCTATGGGCAGGGGCTGATGTTAGACGATATCACCACGCAGACGGAGATCGATGGAGAAAAAGTAGCCGAGGCATTTCTCAAATCGCTGGAGGAGGTAGGCTACGACTGGCCTTTCGGGGGTTATATGGACCATGCCTTTGGCGTGCCGGTGCTTGGGGGTACCTTGAAAATTCCGGATAAGTTTGGGGTGAGTGTAAGCATTGACAAACCGGTCATCGAAAAGAGGGAGGATTGGCCGGCAGTTCAGAAAATGCTTCCGCTGGATCCGTTGAAGGACGGCCGCTGCCGGGGAACCCTTAAATCGATCAATATCATATCCAAGGCCGTTGGAGATACCCATCCCCTTTTTGCAGCTTACTACACGGGAATTACAGCAGCCAATATCCTCTTTCGTAAAGTGGAGGCCCTTACACTTGATGCGATCGAAGACCCCGAGTTCGTGGATGAGCTGTGTAAGGCGGCAACAGCCTGGTGCAATGACTGGATCCGGGCCCAATACGCGGCCGGCTGCAACAGTTTCTGCTATCTTGGGGATCATTTCGGGACCGATTTGATTTCACCTAAGATGGGAGAGCGCTTCATTCTTCCTTATCTCGCCGACACGGTGGCCATGGTGAAAAAGGAATTCGGCCAGAAGACCTACCTTCACATTCATGGAAATTTCAAGGGACCCAAGGCCTACAATCTCCTTGAGAGGATTGTGAAAGAGGCAGGAGTGGCCGGACTGCACATGGATGAAAAACACGACCCGAAATGGATCAGGGAAAATATCGTGGAAAAATGGCACATTCCCGCAGGGATCATCGTTCACGGGGCAGACCCCATCCAAAGCGGTCCTCCTGAGAAGATCGACGCCCATGTACGAGAGGCCATCGAGGCCATTGGAACGCCGGGGCTCGGCTACTTTATGGCGCCCAGTTGTCAAATTCTCCCGGATACATCGAATGCAAATTTCAAAGCCTGGGTGGATGCCACTCATAAATATGGGAAGTATCCTTTGGGATCCTGGAAGCAGGATTAAATTGAAAGGGAGGATGGAATAAAATGAGCCAGTATGTAATCATCATCATCGGGTTGAGTATTCTCTCGGTAATATCGGGAATGTTGGGGCTGGGTGTGGCCTTTTCGGCGGTCCCTTTCTTGGGATTGTTCCTTCCCGATCTTGTCCACCAGGTAATGCCGTTAAGCCTTCTGTTAAATGGCTTAACGGCGCTATTTGCAACCTTCGGGTTTGCAAAGGGTGGCCATATTGATTGGAAGAAGGCGATCACCCTCGCTGTCGTAACAACCATTGCAGCGCCTTTGGGTTCATATCTCGTCAGATTTGTTCCCCAGATCTACATCTGGTTCATCTACTTTGCCGCGGTCTCTTATTTGGCGTATAGACTTTTCAGGCCTGTGAAGGCGAGGCCAGGGAATGAAAACTTCACCCTTGCCCTGATCCTGGCCTTCCCCATTTCGGTAATTGCAGGTTTCCTTGGAGTTGGGCCTGGTTTCTTGCTCATGCCGACCCTGATTATAGTGGGCTTTGATCCAAAGAAAGCAGCCGGAATTAACGCTTTGGCGGTTTGTCCTCCGTCTTTTTCAGCATTGATCCCTCACCTTGCAACGGCTCAGTTTGATATGCACCTGACGGTTCCGCTTCTTGTAGTTGGGGCGATCGGTTCCTATTTCGGAGCAAGGCTCACGAGCCGCTTTGTTCCCAGTGCAAAAATTAAACAAATTTTCGGCGTTCTTATTGTGGTCATGACGCTCTATAAAATATTTACCATGATCAGATGAGGCAGATTAACCAAAAACATTTTTTGAAATTTCAATCAAAGAGAGGATGACACTATGGGAGAAATTGGAGAGTTAAAACAAGCAGTGATCGATGGCGAAGGAAAAAAGGTAGTTGAATTGGTGAATGCCGCTTTGGCAGAAGGGCTTACACCGCAGAGCATTTTAACGAATCACTTGATTCCGGGAATGGTCGAAGTGGGGCAACTCATGAAGGATGGGGAGTACTTCATTCCCGAGGTTCTCAAATCGGCAAAGTCAATGAATGGCGCCTTGGCGATATTGGAACCGCTGCTTGCCACGGGAGACAGAGAGTCGGCAGGCTGCGTGCTTATGGGCACGGTAGATGGAGATATTCACGACATAGGGAAAAATCTTGTCTGCATGCTTCTTAAAGGAGGCGGATTTGAGGTAAGAGATCTTGGCGTTTCCGTCCCGGTACAAAAATTTCTTGAGGAAGTCAAGTTAGCCGTTCAGGAGCGGGGCAAAATTGTCCTCGGAATGTCAGGTCTCATCACGCCGACGCTTGATGGGATGCCGGAGGTGATCAAAGCGCTTGCAGAGGCAGGCCTCCGGGATATGGTTAAGGTCATGGTCGGAGGAGCGCCGGTGACGCAAGAGTTCTGTGATTCCATCGGCGCGGATGGGACTGCGCCCGATGCGCCCAGCACAGTGGCGTTGGCCAAAAGTCTTTTGGCGGCCTGACGTTGCCCAAGAACATTTTTGATAAATAGTCAGTATCGAAAGATTTTGCAGGGAAATCAAACGCAAAAAGAGTGCAGTTTTAGCACAGATGGAGAAAGGGATAAGAGTATGAGCCAAAATCTTACGACCGTGATTCGGTCTGAAACTAAAGAAGTCGAGATTACGAGGGAGCTCCCAACGGTAATTATCGGGGAGTGCATAAACCCTACGGGAAGAAAGAAGCTGCAGGAAGAGTTAAGGGCAGGTAAGTTCGATATTATCCGCAGGGATGCATTAGCTCAGATTGAGGCGGGCGCCGCGATTCTGGATGTAAACGCGGGTGTGGCAGGAATGGACGAGCCTGCCTTGATGGTTCAATTGATCAATGTTGTCAGGGAACTGACGGATGTTCCGTTTTGCATTGATACGGCAAATCCCAAGGCTCTGGAAGCGGCGTTGAAGGTTTATAAGGGAAAGCCGCTGGTCAATTCGGTCAACGGGGAGGAGCACAAGCTATCGGCGATTCTGCCTATGATCAAGGACTATGGGGCAGCGGTGATAGGTTTGACCATGGATGACGAGGGGCTTCCCCGGACGGCAGACAAGCGTCTCTCGATTGCAGGTAAAATCATTGAACGAGCGCTGAAGATTGGCATTCCGAGAGAGGATATCGTCATCGATGCCTTGGCCTTGGCCATGGGATCGGAGGATAACGCGGGGAGGTGGGCGCTTGATACTATCGAGGCGGTTGTAAGGGAATTCGGGGTCAACATCACCATGGGAGCCAGCAACATCTCCTTTGGGCTTCCCGACCGTCCGACGGTGAATGCCACGTTCATCGCCATGGCGATCCGAGCGGGACTTACCTGTCCTATCACCAACCCTCTTAATGAGCAGATCCGTTCGGCGATTGCAGCGGCAGATCTCTGCATGGGGAGGGATGAGTACGCCTCAGGCTGGATCAAGGACTATCGGAAACGGGAGAAAGCCAAGAAGGAAGCCCCAGATACCCTGTAGAATAGCGTGAGCGGTCAAGGACGTATCAGAGCAAGGAGTTTTTGGGGGATTGCCAGAGATTAGCGGTCCACAAAAATGCCCGGACAGAAGACCAAACAAACGCTTTATTGGAGATAAAGAACCATGAAAATCACTTTTTTAGGAACCGCGGGACTTGTTCCCGGGGAAATGGGGCTTACGGTCACAGGCAAGAGAGGCCAAAACTGTATGATGATCGATGAAGACTATTTGATCGAAACAGGCGACGGTGCTCTCAGAAATATTAATGCCTATGGGGTGGACTTGAACAAGATTAAGAAGATAATGATTTCCCACCTGCATTCCGATCACAGTATCGGCATGGCACATATTATATTTGACATGATGAATGTCAGAAACCGGAAGGAACCGCTGGAAATTGTCGGACCACCCGGTGTTGAGAAAACAGTCCGTGGTTTGATGAGCCTTACTGAACTTCCCTGTGCCGATGATGAAAAACGGGGATTTGACCTTATATTCCGTGAACTGGGCGCTGCCGAGAAATTTGACGACGTTGAAACAGTGCGGGGAGAACACCCTTCTGAGGCACATGCATATAAAATTACCCGCGGCGGAAGATCCGTTTTCTATAACGGTGAATCCAGTTTTACCAAAGAAGTGCTTGACCTTGCCAGAGGCGCCGACTTTTTCATCTGTACCGTCCCTGTCCTAAAGAACCATTCGTTTCATATTGACCCGCAAATGTTCGGTCAGGCGGCGACCGACGCCGGGGTGAAAAGGGTAGCGGCAGTACACTGGCCCACGCAATTTGAAGAAAATAGAGAGGCTTTGGCCGATATGGTCAGAAAACATTTCGCCGGAGAAGTGATGATACCGGACGATTTTACCGTGGTTGATGTATAGCAAAGAGGGTAAACAGGAAAGGAGGGAGTTAAAAATGAATAAAAAGGAAAGATTTCAAGCAGTCCGTGAAATGAGAACGCCGGACTATATGCCTGTCTGGCCGAGGGTGATGTCCCAAATGCTTTATGCAAAGGGGTTGATGCTGCCCGAGGTTACCGGAGTTGATTGGTACGACGTGGACAAAATCACCCAGGCAGTTCTGGAGAGCATCAAGTACAACGACTACGATATGGCGATTCCGACCTACGTGGACTACGCTTTTGGAGTGCCCTACCTCGGGGGAACAATCAGCATCCCTAACAAATTTGGCGTGGCCGCCGGAACCACCGATCAGCAAGCCGTCATGACCAAGGATGATTGGCCGAGAATTCAGAAAAAGCTTGCTCATTTTGATCACAAAACCACTGATCCCCGGATGAAGGGCGCTCTTGAAGTCATTACAAATGTCTCGAAAGCTGTGGGAGATGAAATGCCGCTTGTGCCGATGTATTATATTGGCACTACCGCCGCCATGTTCCTCTTCCGTCCCAACGCCGCCATTATGGAAGATATGAGCGAAGATCCTGATTGGGTCGATGAAATGTGCAAAGTGGCCACGGATTGGAGTTTAGACTGGATCCGGGCGCAATATGAAGCGGGCGCCAACAGTGTCAACTTTATCGCGGATACGATGGGCACCCTGATGATGAGCGCCAAGATGTGCGAACGGTTTAACCTTCCCAATATTGCCAGGGTTGTTGAGGCAGTGAAGAAGGAGTTCAACCAGAGCACGTGGCTTCATATTCATGGCGACATGAAAACCGCCAAAGCCTATCAATATCTGATTCGGCTTGTGAAGGAAGCAGGCGTTGAAGGATTTCACTTTGACGAGGAAAATCCTCCCGACTGGATCAAGGAAAATGTGGTCGATAAACTGGGGGTGCCGGCCTGCATCATTACCGACGGGGCGAGAATAGTAAGCGGACCGGTGGAAAAGATCAAAGCAGAAGTGAAAGAACAGATTTCCATGGTTGGAGACGGATTAGGCCTGATGATGGCGCCGAGTTGCCAGGTGCTTCCGGCCACTCCGAATGAGCATTTTAAAGCATGGGTGGATGCCACTCATGAATATGGAAAATATCCACTCAGTAAATAGTTTATTCACAGTAGATGCCATTATGGAAATAAATGGTTTCCCGAAAACAGAATAAGGAACGTGGGGAAAGGAAGAGAACGTAATGATAAAAAAGATCGTGTTTTTTACTGGAGGATGTCCAAGATCCCAGATCACAGAGAAGAATCTTAGGAAAGCTGTTGCAGAGATGGGATTGGAAATCGAGATCGAGAGTATCGACGACCCAAGGGAACATCAGAAGCAAGGAGTTTCAGCTTTTCCTACGGTGAAAATCGATGGGGAATTAAGAACGGAAGGTATTTTCAGGAGCGTCGATTATTTCAAGGAACTCCTGGAGAGCCTCAGTTCCGAGCAGCCGCCTTCGGCGACGACATGTTGCACATGATGCTCGGAATCAGCTCCCCCGTCGGAGGGGCAGGGAAATACAGGTATCCAAGAAAGCTAATTTCTGAATGAAGGAGCGTGATTAAGTTGTCTGATTCCGGATATAATAATTCCAACCCCCCTTCCTGTTCGAGTGTCGAAAAGAAAGCGGAGAAGGTATGCGATCTGTATTTAAACGGTCATGCCTGAGACAGGGCTTTCCTGCAAGTTATGCAGGAGATCTATGGCCTTCCCCATGATGAATGGGCTTGGCTCAATTATCAACTGGAAATAACGGCGACCTGTGAACGTTATGCATGTAAGGCTCTGTCTGCCGGTGGCGTAGCCATCACTCTGGATATCATGAAGAACAAACTAAGCAGCGGCTTTTCATCCTCAAAAGCATTGGAAGAATATGAGAAGCGGGTTCTTAGGATTTTTGACGCTTTCAAGAAGGAGTTTGGGGAATGCGTCTGCCAGGATCTTATAGGTTTTGACGTCATGAAATATGACGACTACCCTCCGGAGAAACAGCGGTATATTGCAGGAGGTGAATGGATGAAACTCTGCTGCAAGTATATGCAATTTATCATCAAGACACTAGGAGCAGAGAGTAAGAAAAATTATTTTATCCAAAAGGTGAATGATCCATAAGAGATCTAAGAGGAGGTGATGCTGGCAACGAGCTTAGTAACGGAATAATCGAAAAGTTGGCTAAACATTAACTAATAGATATAGGGGGGACGAAAATGAAATTCAACAAGATGTTTTGCTCTCTAGTGGTGGTTGTTTTTTTAATGTGTTCAATCCCGGTGTTTGCTCAAGATGTCGTCACTAATGAAACGGCCAAGATCACCATTGGTTATGCCCCGTTCGGCATGTTGGAAACCTCTGTGGCCAAGGTGAAACAATTTCACAAGAAGTATCTTCCCAATGTAGAGGTAGAGTGGTTTTTCGGATTGTATAGTCCCCATCTCGTAAACAACTGGATCGCGGGAAAGTTGGATATCTCCTATTTAGGAGATATGCCGGCCATCATGCTTCAAGATAAGGTGAGGAATACGAGATGGGTCTCGAATGGTGTATCCCCTCGCGGCGAGGTGCTGGCAATTTTTGTAAACAACAACTCCACGGCAAAGACGCTGAAGGACCTGGAAGGTAAATCGCTTGCTACGGGCATTGGCTCCGCTCAACATCGTATGATCGAGGCCATCATGAAAAAGGAGAATATCAAATTTAACCTCGTAAACCAGTCACCGGAGGTAGCGCTCAGCAATCTGGAAGCTGGAAAGGTCGATGCGTTTGGCTACTGGCCGCCCTATATTGAAATGGTTAAGTATAAGAAAGTTGGCCGGGCCGTTATGGCTGACGCCGTTAAATATGAACCTGAAGTAAATGCCACCTGGCCCTTGGTGGTAAGTGAAGAGTTTAACAAAAAGAACCCGAAGATCGTGGAGGGATTAGTGCGCGCCGATATCGACCTTCACAAGTACATTCAAGCCAATCTTGATGAGGCTTCGCAGATCGTCTTCAAAGAGTTGGGAGAAAAGATCCCCCTGCCCGTTATCAAGGCGTCATTGGCAAGTTATCGCTATCAGGATAATATTGATAAAGATGCGATTGCGACTGTGCAAAGGAGCGTCGATTTCATGAAATCCAAGGGATACATAAAGGAGGGGTTTGACCCGACAGCCTGGGCAGATACCTCGTACGTGAATAAGATTCTGGGCGGCAAGAAGTAAACCATCCTGAAAACCGTCCGGGGGGCAGATATCTGCCTTCCGGACATTTACCACGATTAAAAAGGCAGGGATAATCATGGATAGTAGGACGTATAGTGTTTCGGGCATTACCTTTGCAAGGCCGTCGGTTCTCGCTCAGACATTCAGCATTAAGAGTTTGTTGAAAGTTATCTCAATAGGATCATTATTTGTTATCTGGACCCTGCTGGTGCATTTTAAGGTATATCGTTTCGGGTTTCTCCCGAGCCCAGCCGAAGTATTGGTGTGGGGCATAGAATGGGTACAGAACAAGGTTTTCTGGATTGATCTCGTGTTCACCTTTGCCCGCGTGTGGGTTGGCGTGGTTGCCGCGTGCCTCATTGCGATTCCCATGGGGTTGATGATCGGGTGGAATAAGATTTTTGCTGACTTCACCTTTCCCATGGTGGAGATTCTCCGGCCTATCCCGGGAATTGCCTATATTCCGGTGGCCATTATGTTTTTACCCTGGGAAGAGGCAAGCACGGCTTTTATTTGCTTTATTGGCGCCTTCTTCCCTATTATTATCAATACAATCATCGGGGTAAAGTCAATAGACCAAAGCTATTTTCGGGCCGCCCAATGTCTCGGATCCAATAAACGTCAGATATTCTGGCATGTGGTAGTGCCTGGATCCATGCCATACATTTCCAGCGGGGCGGCCCTTGGCATGGGCATCGGTTGGATGGCTTCAGTGGCTGGGGAGATGATATCCGGACAATATGGTCTTGGGTACCGCATATGGGAATCGTACACCTTGATCAGATATCCTCTCATTGTGGTAGGAATGATCGTCATAGGAATTCTGGGATTGGCCTCTTCGAGCTTCATCCGGTACGTTACGAAACGGGTGGTGCCTTGGCGGAAGGACATGACGGTATCGTTGGACGAATCAATCACAAAAAAATAGGTGGAGAGGGTCATGAAATTGGATACAAAAGAAGCTGCAAATGATCAAACTGCGGCGATTGAAAAAACGCAATCCGCTTCAGGGGAATCAGTTTCCAAAAAATTGGGGTCTTGGGCTAAATTCAGGAAAAAGTTAATAAGTCTGTCCACGCTCAGAAGAATAAGTTCCGTCTTGATCTTCCTTGGCCTATGGGGAGCTGTGGTTCAAACTATTCCTAATTTTCATCAAATCCCGGGACCTGGGAAGGTTTTTCTCGCCTTGTTCAATATTTCTCCTAACCTGTATTTCATGGAGATAGCCCGTAGTTTTTTGAGGGTTCTGGCCGGATTCATTTTAGGAGCTGCGGTAGGGTTTCCCATCGGGGTAGCTATCGGCTATTCCCGTATTTTCAATTATCTGCTGTTTCCCGCGGTAGAAATATTCCGTCCCATTCCGCCCATTTCCTGGATTCCCCTGTCTGTTCTGTTCTTTGTCAATATAGAGTCCCAGATCGTTTTTTTGACGTTCTACGGCGCTTTTTTCCCTATCGTTTACAACACCATTAGCGGCATCTCAAACGTCGATATACAACTGCCGCGGGCGGCGATGTCTTTCGGGGTCAGCAAAACTCAATTGCTGTTCCGCGTCATCCTGCCGGCCGCCAGTCCTCAGATCTTTGCAGGTTTGAAAATCGCGGTTGGGATCACCTGGCTCATGGTGGTCGCTGCGGAAATGATCGCCAGCAAAGGAGGACTGGGTTATCTGACATGGTACAACCATACAGTGATGAATTATCCGATGGTTTTCATCGGAATGGGCACCATTGGCGTAGTTGGGGCTCTTTCCAGCCTGGGAATTGACCGCATTGGCATGCGGTTCACAAAGTGGATGGATATATTTTAAGCCCCCCCCGCCTCGTTGCCTCTTCGTAGGCAAATGGCGAGAGGGTTAAACCAAAGACGAAGATGGAGATGGAACATGGCGTATGATAATAAATCAGGGGCAGTCGAATTCAAAGATGTGGTGAAGACGGTAAAGATCAAAGAAAAGCACAGTGTTGTCCTGAAGGATTGCTTTCTGACAATAGATAAGGGGAAATTGACGGTGCTGGTCGGTCCATCCGGGTGCGGGAAATCGACTATCATCAACCTCATAGCCGGGTATGATACACCATATAGTGGGCAGGTGCTTGTGGATGGGGCGCCTGTGAAAGGTCCGAGTTGGGAGCGGCTGGTCGTTTTTCAGGAAATGGCCCTTTTCCCCTGGCTGACATGTTACGAAAATGTCGTCTTTGGTCCGAAGGCCCGGGGAATTATGTCAGAGAAGGAAATGCATGCAGAGGCAGTAAGACTTCTGGAATTGGTTGGTCTCCAGGACTTCCATGGTAAATATCCCAAGCAGCTTAGCGGCGGCATGCAGCGAAGGGCGGAGCTCGCCCGAGCGCTGATCAACAGACCCAAGATCATGCTCATGGATGAACCTTTCCGTGGGCTGGATGCGATGACGCGGGAGCTGATGCAGGAGTATTATCTCAAACTCTTTGAGGAAACGAAGATCACCAATGTTTTTGTGACTTCCGAAATCGATGAAGCCATTTTTTTGGCTGATAAGCTTTTAATGATGACGAACAAGCCGACAAAGGTTAAGAAGGTTATTGATGTTGACCTGCCTCGGCCTCGGGACTGGAAAATGGCCACATCCAAGCGGTTTCGTGAACTCAAGGCGGAGGCTCTTGAGTTGCTCCATGAAGAAGCTGTCAATGCCTCCGCAACCAGTGGTAAAGTCGATGTTGATCTCGCTGCAGGTTTTGAAAAGTTGAAGACTTCTTAAATTGACGGTACGTAAATGTAATAGGAGAGAACAGATGAGTAATAGTAAAGAGACCATGGATCAGGGCCTTGCCGAAAAACCCAAAGAAGGAAGGATTCGCATCGTGCATGCGAGTAAGGTCTATGATCCGGAGGGCGTCAATGTCTGGGCGCTGGATGATAATTGTGTTGAGATCGAAGCAGGTGGGTTCGTTGGAATCGTTGGGCCATCCGGATGTGGGAAAACGACGCTTTTAAATGCGATTGCGGGGTTCGACAACCTGACTGACGGGGAGATATACTTGGATGATGAGTTGATTGCTTCTCCTATGATCAAGCAATCCCCCGGCTCCGACCGTATCGTTGTTTTCCAGAACGGCGCCCTTTTCCCATGGAAAACGGTACTGGAGAACCTCACCTATGGTCCTGTTGCCCAAGGAAAGATGTCAAAGGATGAGGCCATGACCGAGGCGAGACGGATCATGGAGAAGATGGGGTTGAGCAAAAGCACCGAAGACCTATACCCTGACAACCTCTCTTCCGGAATGAAGCGCCAGGCAGAAATCATCAGAGCCCTTATGAACAACCCCAAAGTATTACTTCTTGACGAGCCATTTCGAGCACTCGACAGCATAACCAAGACCATTATGCATGAGTATCTTTTAGGTGTATACCGTCTCACGCGAAAAACCATCTTCTTTATCACCCACGATCTCGAAGAGGCCATCTTTCTGGCGGATCGTGTCTTGATCATGACGACGCGACCGGGCCGGATTAAGGCAACTATAGAAGTGGACATTCCCAGACCGAGAGACTTTCGTGTCTTGGCGAGCGACCATTTCATGGAATTGAAGGAACAAGCCGTGGCGGCGGTACGGGAAGAAACCTTAAAGGCCTTCGCAGCAGGAGAACGCGAATTGGCTTAGTACTCTAATATATAATTAAGGAAAGGAGAATTGAGATATGCCGGTAGTGGAATTCATGGGAAAAACCTTTAATGTGGATGGTGAGGGATTCCTTACAGACGTAAATGAGTGGTGCCCGGAATGGGTGGAATATGCAAAAATCCGCCAGGGGATTGATGAACTTACGGATGATCACTGGAAGGCCATCAACATGCTGCGGGACTACTATCAGAAGAATGGAAAGCCGCCCATGGTAAGGATATTTGCAGAGGTGACCGGTTTCAAGCTGAAAAAAATTTATGAACTCTTCCCGGCTGGTCCTGGGAAAGGTGGCTGCAAGATGGCCGGCCTTCCGAAACCGATCGGATGCGTCTAAGCGGGGCATGATTTAAGCCTGTTCGTAGATCGTAAAATAGAGCCTCAATTATGGGATTTTTTGCATTAATCCCCAGTGGCTGACCGTGGGGCTGAATGCATGCGTTAATTTGCGCAGAAGGATATTTTAGCAATAGCCTGAAGGGGGTCGGACTGGAATGTTTGAAAACTTTAGAGGTTTAATGATCTTTATTGAATGGGTAACCTTCTTTGCCGTTTTGATTGTGTTAACCATTCAATTTTACAATCTGTACCGTATCAGCCGGGTAAAAGACGCCGTTCTGCACGATAGCTGGAATTGGTCATGGGCCTTTCGCTCTATTTTCCATTGGCTTATCCCCTTCGGCAGCCAGGGCATGAAAGACCACCCCTTCGTAACCGTGGGTTACTTCTTTTTCCACCTCTCCTTTCTCTTCATGCTGGTATTTTTATCGACCCATGTTTTTACGGAGATGAACTGGCTGGGGGGTGGCAACCTTATTGCCGACTTGATGGCGCTCGTTTTTATGGGCTCAGTTGTCTTCATTGTGATTCGGCGGTTGCTCGCCCCGGAAGTCCGGATAGTCACCACCCTGAGCGATTACCTCCTTTTAGCCTTGGTAACCTTTTTATTTATGACCGGTTATTACATGGCATTTCATCCGGATATGGAGCTCTGGATAAATTATGAAAACATTCTCATCAGCCACATCCTTTCAAGTGAGCTCCTGATAATCCTCATTCCATTTTCAAAATTAGGGCACATGATCCTTTTCTTTTTTACGCGAGCGATCATTGGAGTCGAATTTGGCGCCAGGCGGGGCGTAAAGTCCTGGTAAGGAAGCGAATAACACAATGCGGACAACCATAAAGGAGTTTTTTTATGCCAGATAAAGAGGAACAGCCGGCAACAAAATCAGAAAAACCGGTCGATCCGGGGGCCATCATGACGATGCTGGACAATGCCCTTGGAGCGCGGATGAAGCTGTGGCTTAAGTCGTGCTACCATTGCGGTCTGTGTGCGGACAGTTGTTTTTTTTACACAGCCCATGGGAATGATCCGAAATACATGCCTTCCTATAAGTTGATTAAGACCCTGGGCGAGCTCTATAAGAGAAAGGGGAAGGTAAGCAGACAGTTCCTTGAAGAAGCCTCGGACGTCGTCTTTGGAGATTGTACCGGTTGCCGACGCTGCAGCATGTACTGCCCCTTTGGAATCGATATGGCTTTGATGTTTGGCACGGTTCGAGCGGTCTGCGCTGCTTATGATCTCTCTCCGGAAGCCCTTCTGATCGCCACCCAGAACTATGTAGAGTTTGATAACCAGATGGCTGTGACCACCGATGAATGGGTTGATACTTGCAAGTGGATGCAGGATGAAACTGCCGATGAACTTCCTGGTCTCACCATTCCCATGGACAAAAAGGGAGCAAAAATCATGTACACGGTCAATGTCCGGGAGGCCAAGTATTATCCCCAGGATATTGCACAGGCCGCAATGATCTTCCATGTCGCAGGGGAAGACTGGACCATGTCCACCAAGGGCTGGGACGATACGAATCTGGCATTCTTTGCCGGCAAAGGGAAAGTGGCTGCCCAGCATGTCAAATCAACCTATGATGCCGCCCTCGGGTTGGGGGCTAAACAAATCGCCATAACGGAGTGAGGGCATGCCTACCGAGCTCTTCGGTTCGAAGGGCCTTATTGGTTAGGTTTGCCGGGTGGGAAGACTCCGGTTCCCGTTATTCACAGCATTCAGCTTTTTTACGAATACTTGCGGGATGGACGCATTATAATCGATCCGGCGAAAAAGCTCAAAACACCTATTACTTTCCATGATTCGTGCAACATTTCGAGAGGCGGCGGCTTATCGGAAGAAGCGAGGTATATTGTTCAGCAACTGACGGATGACTTCCGGGACATGACACCCAACCGGGATCATAACCACTGTTGCGGGGGGGGAGGGGGCTATGTTCCTATGGGTCCAGCGTTTAAAGCAAGAAGGATGGCTTCGGGTAAAGTCAAGGCCGATCAGATTAAGGCGACGGGGGCGAAGATCGTCATAGCCTCCTGCCATAACTGTTACGACCAGCTCACGGATCTTGGTGAAGAGTATGATCTGGGTATCCAGGTAAAAACGTTTAAGGAACTCATCAGTGGAATGATGATCATCCCCGACAATATGAAACCGAAAGTCGAAGGATAATTTCATATTGCATTCAAAGCAACGTGACCGGTTAAGAAGTAAACATTCCGGCAAGTACTGGTTTTTATAAAGGAGACGGAGATGAACAAAAAAGAGCGATTTCAAGCGGTCAGGGAAGGCCGGGCGCCTGACCATATGCCAGCCTGGTCATGTGCATTATCCCAGACTATTTTTAGCCACGGCCTTCTATTGCCTGACGTTACCGGCCAGGATTGGTATGATTCTGCGAAGATTACTGACGTGATCCTGAAGAGCATTAAGAATGTCGACTATGATCTCGCTATTCCCTTTTATGTGGATTTTGGCTTTGGCGTTCCCCCTCTCGGCGGAGTTTTCGATATTCCTGACAAGTTTGGAGTTGCTGCCACGACTACGGACGATCAGCCGGTGAAGACTAAAGATGACTGGCCGAAAGTCCAGAAAAAATTGGCGACTTTCAATGTTCGAACCACAGACCCCAGGATGAAAGGGGCTCTTGAAGTGATCAAAAATGTGTCCGAGGCTGTAGGAGCTACCATGCCGCTATTACCATTTGCCTTTGTCGGGACGACAGCGGCCATGTTTCTCTTCCGGCCAGGGGCAGACTTCATGGAAGACATGAGCAACGATCCTGAGTGGGTTGACGAGATGTGCAAGTTGTCAACGGACTGGTCTATGGATTGGATTCGCGCCCAGTACGAAGCAGGCGCAAACAGCGTAGCCTTTATCGTAGATGTTTTAGGGACTTTAATGGCAAGCCCCGAGCAAGCTGAGAGGTTCAATCTTCCTAATATCCGAAGAATGGTTGAAATGGTCAAAAAGGAATTTAACCAGGGTGTCTGGATGCACATCCACGGTGACATGAAGACTCCTGAAGGCTATGCCTACCTTACTAAACTGGTAAGAGAAGCAGGGGTTGAAGGTTTCCAACTGGACGAGAATCATCCGCCGGAGTGGATCAAGGAAAATATGATAAAGAAGCTTGGCGTACCGTCCTGTATCACAACCAATAATGCCAAGTTTGCCAGTGGTTCAATAGAGGATCTAAGAGTAGATGTGAAGAATCAGATATCGATGATTGGGGATGGATTAGGAGTGATGATGGCGCCGAGCTGCCAGCTTCCGCCTCCCACTCCTAATGACAAATTTAAGGCTTGGGTGGATGCCATTCACGAATATGGGAAATACCCCTTGGGTTAACTTTGCCCTGAATAAAGAGTTATGTGAAATAACAAACCGATAAGCATACAAACGAGGGGACAGTCTATGCTGGGTAGGGACGACAACTAATGATCTGTAAGGAGTTATCGTTCTCTGAGGATCTACCGAAAAGGTCGGTGGTAGTTTGCTGGGGGCGGCAGAACGCTTCTAAAACTTTACCAAGGGAGGGAGTAAAATGAAAACCAGGATTGTTGGAATGATTGGCGCGGCTATTATGGTATTGCTGACTCTCGGAGTGGTTCCCGCAAATGCTGCCGATAAACCGATTGAGTTGAAATTAGCGACTCACTGGCCATCGATGCACGACATGAACAATGCAATGGTCGATTTTGCCCGGCTCATCGGTTTAGAGTCAAAAGGGAAGATCAGGGTGACCTATTATCCAACGGGAATGCTTGCCACCACCGGAGAAAAATATCTGAAAGTGCGAACCGGGGTGACGGACATGACCAATATTCACTTTCACCTTCACCCGGGAGAGCTTCCTCTTATTCAACTCTCGACGATGCCGTTTTTGTTCCGAGATGGAATGGAAGCAACCTGGGTGTTGAACCAAATGTCGGACGTTTGGGCCAAAGAATTGGAGTCCAAAAATATCAAACTGCTCTATGTGATTGGCGACCCTAATTTTCAAATAATGCTTCGTCAAAAAAAAGTTAGAACACCTGCAGATTTTAAAGGGCTGAGGCTAAGAAGCGGAGGTTTTGCCGACGCGGGGTTAAAAATTTGGGGCGCCGTCCCTGTTAGCATGAAAGAGTCTGAGCTGTACGAATCCCTGCAAAAAGGGGTCATTGATGGCGTCGTCTTCCCCGTGGGTGCGGGAAAGGCGTTCAAATTAGAAGAGGTGATAAAGTATATCTACAGAATTGAATACTTTACTTACGGTCTGGCAATGTCCATGAATCTTGATACATGGAAGCGATTGCCCAAAGATATGCAAGATGCAGTGATGAGGGCGAGTTACCGATCAGCCAGTGTATCCGGGTTCCAATATGAAGATACAGACGCCAAGGCCTTTCCGTATTACAAGGCCAAGGGGATTGATGTTTACACTCCGACGGAAGCTGAATTAAAAGAGCTTATGTCCTCCTTGGCCGGTCTAAAGGATAAAATGGTGGATGATCTCGAAAAGAAGGGCTTGCCTGGGAAGAAGACCTTAGCGCGGATGGAGGAACTCATTCAGCAGTATAGGGCAATGGGTAATGTTGATAAATTAAAGATGACTTATTAAGGATTTTCTCTGAACCAAGATAAGCAAGTTTATGAGCTTCTGCATCACCCCTCCCCGTAGGAGGGGTAATGCATTCATTGTCAAATGCTGGAGGGGCTTGTCTTTCTTTTACTTGGGAAAAGGTTGACAAGCCCCCGAAGTTTTTATGAGGAGGACTACATTATGCTTAAAGCCTTACAGATATCGGCCAATGCTATTACCACCTTTAGCAAATGGCTCTGGGTAGCGGGGAAAGGCTTTGCATTTTTACTCATGTGTTTAGTTTTTGTGGATGTTTTTTTCAGGCGCTTGGCCATCACATTTGTAGGTTCCAAGGATCTAATGCAAATTGCCTTCATGATATTATTTTTCTTCAGTGTTTCCTACGCATGGATTAGGGGTGATCATATTAATGTGGATATCCTTGTTGAAAAGCTTTCTCCGAAATTAAGGAAGATGAGCTATTTTCTCGCTTCGCTGATCGGGGTATTTCTTTTTGGATGTCTCGCCTATTCTTCTTACAAACTATTAGGTGATTCCATCCAATTTCATTCGGTGACAACGGATCTCAAATTTCCTCATTGGCCGATGAACCTGGTCATGTTGTTGGGTTCAGGATTATTAACCTTGCAATGCATTGTTTCGGTCATGTTTACTCTGGGGATAATCAAAAAACCCGATTTATATAGATAAGGGGAGTGTCATGGATCCTTACATAGGATTATTGGGCTTTGCTGTCTTGTTCGTATTGCTGTTTTTAGGCGTACCTATAGCTTTTGGCATTTGCTTCGTGGGCTTAACGGGCTTTGCCTGGATGGCGACCATGGGGCAAAGCATCTCGGGGTTTGGAATTACCGCTTTCATCAGTACAGGACAGCAGTTGGTTTTGACGTGCATCCCACTTTTCATCATGATGGGCCAGTTCGCTTTTCAATCAGGAGTGACGAAGGATGCCTATGAGATGGTCCATAAATGGTTTGGACACTTGCCGGGAGGACTGCTGATTGCTACAATTTTTGCCGCTGCGGCGATTGGAGCGGTCACTGGTTCAAGTGTAGCGGCCGTATCCACTTTGTGCATTATCGCACTGCCTGAACTGGATCGTTATAATTATAACAGGGCCCTGAGTGGCGGCGCCATCGCTTCCGCGGGGACGATTGGAATCATGATTCCCCCCAGCATACCGATGGTGCTCTACGGTGTTATGACCGAGCAATCGATCGGGAAACTGTTCATCGGGGGAATCATCCCGGGCATTATCACCGCCATCATTTTCAGCACCCTGGTCTATGTCAAGGCGACGCTAAATCCGGCTATTGCTCCCCCCGGTCCGCGCTATTCCTGGGGGGAGAGGTTAACATCATTAGGGAAAGTCTGGGGAATCCTGTCACTGTTTCTCCTTGTCATCGGAGGGATGTTTACAGGCTTGTTCACGCCGACCGAGGGCGGAGGAATAGGGGCCTGCGGCGCCTTTTTGCTGCTTGCTTTAAAAAGACAAATGTCATGGAAAGTATTATCTAATAGCTTAGGAGAAACAATTCAGCTCACGGCGATGATTGTCATGATCCTTATCGGCTCGACGCTTTTTGCCAATTTCTTGGCTATCACGGGCCTCTCCAGTTCTTTCACGGATTGGATGCTATCCACGGGACTCAACAGGTATATGATTCTTTTAGTTATATCGGTAGTCTATCTTTTCCTTGGGTGTTTAATGGATGTGGTTGGGATGATCGTTCTCACTGTCCCGTTGTTCTATCCATTAATTGTGAAGCTGGGATTCGATCCGATTTGGTTTGGGATTTTCTTGACCTTAATGATACAAATCAGTCTTATCACACCCCCTGTGGGCACCAATGTCATTATCATGACAAGATTGTCAGGTTTGTCTCAAGGACAAGTATTCGGCTCAGTGGGTTGGTATTTTTTCCTTTTACTCGCCTTCGGCCTGATTCTCACCTTATTTCCCAGTCTGGCAACGTGGCTTCCCAGCGTCATGTCCCAGTAAGCGTTTGACCCCGACCGGAAAGAAAAACCCGATTCTGAAATTTAATTATTGAACAGGCTTAGATAGATGACCGATAAAATTGGAATCGTAAAATCCGCCCTTGACCGCTTTGAAGGCGACAGATTGCCAAGGGGGGAACTGTTCATCGACAAGGAATTCCTTGATCGTTACTTTCCTGCCGAACGGGGGAATTATGTCGAGCAACTCAAAATCGCCTGCGAATCATTGGATGTCGATTTAATAGGCGTTGAAATCCATGACGATTCAGCGACCAACTTTATGGCAGGAAATGAATATGGAAAACTAAAAGAATTCTTTACCGTGGCGCTCTTGGACGGGCCCTTCAATGCCATGATAAGACAGAGGGGCTTTGAAGAGGCGCTGATAGCGTTAAAGTCAAATCCATCCTCCTATAAAGAGGTCGCCTCAAGGTTGCTGGGGCAGCTAAAAATCTTGCTGCCCCTTTTATTAAGCAATTCCTTCAATGGTGTTGCTCTGTTGGACGATGTTGCCGGAAACCGGGGTTTGATGATGTCGCAAACCGATTTTCAAAACTTGATTTACCCTTTTTATCAAAGCGCCGTGAGCCTGATCAGTCAGAATGGGCTCTATACTTTTTTCCATTCGGATGGAAATGTTTTGAGTATTTTAAGGCATATTGCAGATGCCGGATTTGACTGTTTTCACTGCATCGATGCTCAAGCAGGCATGGATCTGCATACGCTGACAAAGATCCACGGAGAAAGAATAGCCTTCATGGGACATATCGACCTTTTTGCCTGGGACGAGCAGAGAATTAAACTTGAAATGGACAAAGCCCAAAAGGAATTTGTCCGGGGGGGGGTAATACTGGGTTCTTCTTGTGGTTTCTCGCCCTTGATCCCTTTGGAGAGAATGCGGGCATTGTATCCAATGTGGGAACCTGTAGCCGAAGCTTAGAAGGAATTTATAATAAATGAAGAAAATCCATACCGTCCAATTTTTACTTTCCGACCAATTCCTAAAAGCATCCCCTGAGTGTGAAACCCTTGGAACTTCCAAGAAGGTCAATATTCCATTGTCCGCTTGTGAAGGCAAGAAGAGATGTTATTGTAAATGTAAATCAGAAACCTCGATCCTTGAAGCCTCCAGAAAGGCGAATATTCGATTGTCCTCTACCTGTGGGGGAAGGGGGGTATGTGGTAAATGCAAGGTGAAAACCGAAGGAGAATTATCTCCCCCAACCAGCAATGAAAGGAATGTACTTTCCGAGGAGGAGCTCCAGAATGGTTTCCGTTTGGCCTGCCAGGCCTTGATAAGGGGAGATGTTAAAGTTTTTGTAAGTTCGACCGGAGCGGAGCAAAAGGTCAAAATCCTCACAGGAAATATAAGTAAAAGGATGGCTATTTCCGCCAACCTTAAAAAGGTTAAAATAGAATATTCCCCTTCATTTTTTAAAAATTTTCCTTCACTGGTAGAAGGCGCCTTGTTTTCTTTTCCCCAAAAGCTCAAAAATAGCGTTTCCCTTAGAGTGATCACGCTTCTCCAAAAATTTCTAAAATTCGAAAAACAGCGCAAACTTTACCTTACCTACACCATCTCAGATACAGCGATCATCAACATTGAAAAAGGCGACACGGAAACTCGTTTATTTGGCATAGCTCTCGATATCGGGACGACGACATTAGCATGTTATTTAGTCAACCTGGCGAATGGCAAGATCGAAGCCGTATCTTCCGACCTTAATCCCCAAGTCTCCTATGGGGGAGATGTATTATCCAGGATTTCTTACTGCAGATCACAACCCTTCGGGACAGAAAAGCTACGAGATGTTTTGCTTGAATCCATCAATAAACTGATCGACGATTTAACGCAGCGCGCCAAAATCTCTCATGAAGATGTCTATGAGATGGTTGTAGCTGGAAATTCCACCATGATCCATCTTTTTATGGGAATCAATCCCTCCTCCATAGCTGTATCGCCATTTACCCCGGTGTTTAGGGACCCTGCAGCCATCTTGTCCAAGGACATGGGAATAACTCTCTGTCCGGAGGCGATGATTTATTCTCTGCCTCAGATATCGGGCTATATTGGTGCAGATACTTTAGCAGGGCTATTGGTTATCCCCCTTGTGGAGAGAAAAGAAATCAATCTTTTTATTGATGTCGGAACAAATGCAGAGATAGTTCTAAGCAATGGTGAGTTAATCTTGGCCTGCGCGGCTGCCGCGGGGCCGGCATTTGAAGGGTATAATATTTCCAGCGGGATGAAGGCTTCAGTGGGGGCTATAGAAGGAGTCGAAATTGACGAGGATGTCCGGTTGAAGACGATAGGGGGAGGCAAACCATTGGGTCTGTGTGGCTCTGGACTTCTTGATTTGATCGCTGAACTTCTTAGGCAAGGGGTGGTCGATTTCTCGGGGAAGATTCTGACCCAAAATAAGTTAGGCCATCGTCTTTCTAAAAAAATGGCAGACCGTATCATTGAAGTGAAAGGTGGAAATAAGTTCTTAGTTGCGGAAGGAAAGCAAAATGGGGTTTGGTTAATTCAAAAGGACGTCAGAGAAGTTCAACTCGCCAAAGCCGCCATCCGGGCAGGAATTGAGGTATTGGTGGAGAAACTGGGGGTTCATTCAAACCAAATCCGAAACGTATATTTAGCCGGGGCTTTTGGCAATTATTTAAATACTCGTAACGCACAATTTATTGGTATGATTCCAGAAGATATACCTATTGAAAGAATAAAAATGGTTGGCAATACCTCTGTGGCAGGTGCTGCCGCGTATCTATTGTCACAAAAAGTGAGAAAGAAAGCCCGACTTATTGCCAAACGGATTAGCCATATCGAACTCTCTTCAGATAAAGGATTTACAGAAAAATTTGTCTATCATATGCCGTTTTCGAGGGATAGAGGCAGGAAAGAAAAACAATAATGAAAAAAACTATGTAGAAAGGGGTTAAACATTTGTGACACCTTTAATTTACATTACCGCTTTTTTTATTACGTTTGCAGCTACTACTGCCTTAACCATCGGGGGGACGGGAGCTGCCCTTGTTCTCATTCCGATGTTTGACTGGTTAGGCGTACCTCTCCGGGAAGCCATGGCCACGGCCCTTTTATTAAACGTATTTGCAATGGGTATTGCCTCCATCGCATTCATTAAAAAGGGGCTGGTCGTTTTCAAGCTGGCTCTCCCGATGCTGATCATCGGGTCAATTATGAGCCCCATGGGGGCCAAGGCGAACCAATTTCTTCCCATTCCCATACTGAAGTGGTTCTTTGTGGCATTTCTTATCTTTGCCTCGGCAAGGGTTCTATTTTGGGGTAAATCGGTGAAAAGGGATATTTCTCAGACTTCGTTGAAAAAATTGATAGCCTGGGGATGTGCCATCGGAGCTTTCGCCGGATTTATTGGAGGGTTGATTGGTGTTGGCGGTGGAAATATCATTGTCCCCATCCTGATCGGGGTAGGTTTTGATCCGAAGAAGGCGTCGGCAACAACCAGCTTCATCGTCATTTTCACTTCCTTCTTTGGTTTTCTGGGTTTTGCCACCCTTGGAAATGTTAACTGGACGCTATTAGGTGTCACATTGGCAGCCTGTATCGGAGCCACCATACTTGGCGCCTATCTGATGACATCCAGATTAAATCAATCGCAGGTCAATAACGTGATCGGTTGGGTCTTATTTGTGGCTGCCGCTAAAATGATCCACAGCCTGTTAAAGTCGGACATGGGGTTGGGATTTATTATGGTGGTTCTGGGTGTCTTATCCCTCGGTTTTTGGTTTGCAGGCCGATGGGTTCGCAAAAGTGATGCTTGACATTTGCGTAATCCACAGTATAGTGTATTGGTGTAAGTCTTGGAGGCAGATAAATGACTGCGAGAAAACAGAAGAATGCGCTGGCCGGCTGTCGGCCCAAACCTGCGTTGGAGGACCGTGAACTCATTAGCCCGGAGAAAGCGGGGGAGTTGATGCACTTGTTCAAGATGCTGGCCAACGACACGCGGTTGCGGCTGATTCACGCACTGACGCGTTCCGGGAAAATGTGTGTGAAAGAACTGGCGGACACGATGGAGATGAAACCACAAGCCGTTTCTAATCAGCTCCAGCGTCTTGTGGACCGGGGTATCCTTGTGGGCGCCAGAGACGGAAACAACGTCCATTACCGGATTATAGACCCGTGCATCGTCGGCCTTCTCGACCTGGGGTTGTGCCTTTTGGAGGACACGGAAGCGAGGAGGCGGAAATGATCGCTCCTGCATAGGTGAATGCTGTCAATTCCCTGGCCGCAGGGCTTGTCCCCTTGTGCCCATATTCAAACCGGGTAAGCAGCTCAAGATGTTGTCAAGGAGAAGACGACCACCGGCAGCGTATTTTGTTGTCCCACGTATAATGCTGTTTCTATGTTGATTAGGAGGAAATGAATCATGAATGAGACGAAGATAGAGAAGGAAACGAAGTCCCAGAAGAAGGGGTTCTTCGCGATGTTCAAGGAGTCGATGACCAAGATCAGCAGCGGTTGCGGTCCGGGCTGTAGCTGCCATGGGGAAGGAGACGACAAGAAGAACAACGAGACGCTGGAGAACGAGCCTGAAAAGGCGTTGGCGAAGGGGAGCAAAAAGGGGGTACGCAATGCCGAGTGAGGCTACTCGTGCCCGTCCCCGCGCCGACCGCTACCGGGATATCCTGGTGCTCTCCCTCGTTCCCGCCCTCGTCGGAACGCTCATCCTGGTGAGCTGGGCGCTTGCCCACTGGCGTATCGGCTCACCGTTAGTGAGCGCGGGCCTCGCGCTTGGCGCCATGCTGCTTGGCGGCTTTCCGCGCTTCATCGCCGGCTTCAAAGATCTCTATCAGCGCAAGATTACGGTCAATGTCTTCATTACCGTGGCCCTCGTCGTCACCGTTGCGGTGGGCGAGTTCCTCTCGGCTGCGGTCATCATTTTCATCATGGCCGTGGTCGGCGCCCTGGAATCCTACACCCTCGACAAGAGTCGCCGGAGCATCCGCGACCTGTTGGATCTCACCCCGCCCACCGCGACGGTGCGGCGGGATGGCGTGGAGGCAACCGTCCCCGTGGCTGAACTGCGCGTGGGAGATATCGTCATCGTGCGCCCGGGAGAGCGCATCCCGGTGGACGGCGTGGTCACGGCCGGCGCCGGCACGGTCAACCAGGCGCCCATCACCGGCGAGTCGATGCCGGTCGACAAGTTCAAGGGCTGCGACGTGTTCAGTGGCACTCTGAATGAGAACGGACGACTCGATGTGCGTACGACCAAGATCGGCCCAAATACCACGCTCGCCCGGATCGTTCACCTCGTCGAGCAGGCGCAAGAAACAAAAGCGCCAATCCAGGGTATCGCTGATCGCTTCACCGTCTGGTTCCTCCCCATCGTTCTCGTGCTCGCGATCATCGGGTACCTTACCTCGGGCAACATCAAGGTGGCCGTCGCTATTTTGCTCGTGGCGTGCCCGTGCGCCTTCGCCATCGCGACTCCGACGGCGGTGACGGCCGGCATCGCCAACATGGCCCGGCGGGCGGTGCTCATCAAGGGTGGCATCTACTTCGAACTCGCCGGGAAAATTGACGTCTTGTTTGTTGACAAGACAGGGACGCTCACCCTCGGTCGCCCGAAGGTCGTGGAGGTGATTGGCGCGGATGGGGAGGATGAGCGTGAGGTCCTGCGTCTCGCCGCCATCGCCGAGAAGTACTCGGAGCACCCTCTTGCAAGGTCGGTGATGGCGCTGGCCGCCCAGCGCCGGCTTGACGTGCCGGACCCCGACGATTTCAAGAATGAGGTGGGCATGGGGATCACCGCCAGCCACGCAGGTGAAACCGTCGTGGTCGGCAAGCCGGAGTTCTTGCGGAATCTGGGTATCGCCGTTTGCGAGCATCTTGAACAGGCTTTGGCGGCGCAGGCTGAGCTTGGCCGGACGGCGGTCCTCGTTGCGCGCGGGCGTGATGCCGTGGGTCTCGTAGCCATCGCGGACGAGGTGCGTACGGAGACGGCGCAGGCCGTGACGGCGCTCAAGGAGCTGGGCTCGCGCATTATCATGCTTACCGGCGACAACCCCAAAGTGGCGCAGGCGGTTGCACGCGAGATCGGCGTGGACGAGTTTCGCGCCGGGCTGCTACCCGAGGACAAGCAGCGCTTCATCAAGGAGTGGCAGAACAAGGGGAAGACCATCGCCATGGTCGGCGATGGCATCAACGACGCGCCCTCCCTGGCCCTCGCCGACGTCGGCATAGTCATGGGGGCCGCAGGCACGGACGTGGCTATCGCAGCGGCGGACGTGACGCTGATGAACGATGATCTTTCCCGCGTCGTTGATTTTGTACGGATGTCGCGAAAGGTGCTTCGACGCATCAAACTCAACATATTTTTCTCCATCATCTACAATGCGATAGGTCTTACCCTGGCTATGTTGGGTCTTCTGACACCGGTCCTGGCGGTCATGTTCCAGGAAGCGGGCTGCGTGACTGTCGTTATCAGTTCGACGCTGCTGCTGTGGACCCGGCCTTGACCGCTTTATGGTTGGGTCCACGACACCGCTCACCCGACGGAAAGAGAAGAAAACAAATGTTAACCTGCGGCATCTGGGAAGCCGCTCTACTCAACTAAAGAAAAAAGGGGGAACTGAGAAATGCGAGAGGTCAAGAAATGAATAAAAAGGATCGGATTGATGCGGTCTTCGATTTGAGGGAGCCGGATGTAATTCCCGTGAATCCGCATGTGATGGCCCAAGCCATCTTTGATATGGGGTGGCGCATAAGGGAGATAACCACCCAGACAGAGCTGGATTCCGACAAAGTCACCGAGGCTTTTGTTACCAACATCAAGAAATACGATTACGATTTATGCTTTGGGACTTACATCGATCACGGCTATGGAGTCCCATCCCTGGGAGGCGTTCTTGATATCCCTGAAAAATTCGGCGTCAGTGTTTCGGTCAAGGAACATCCAGTCCGTAAAAAGGAAGACTGGAACAGGATCAAAAAGAAGTTTCCTCTCGACCCATTGAAACATGACCGGATGCCCCAGGCGCTGAAAGCGCTGACGGCGGTCTGCAGGGAACTCGGCGCAACCTATCCCATTTCTCCGATGTCTTATGTGGGCATTGGATTTGTTCAACATCTTTTCCGAAAAGTGAGCGACCTAACCGTTGACTGTTATGAAGATCCGGACTGGGTCGATGAAATGTGCCAAGTCGCCACCGATTTCAGCATGGACTGGATCCGCGCGCAATACGAGGCCGGAGCCAATACCCACCTTACACTGAACGACTCTTTTGGAACCGAACTCATCTCCCCGGCGATGGCCCAAAGATTTCTGCTTCCGTATGTGGCCCAGATTGTTGAAATGGTGGAAAAAGAGTTTGGTCAAAAAGTGTTCATGCATGTTCATGGCGACATGAAAAAACCGAAATCATATGCCTTTCTCGAAAGTCTGGTTCGGGAGGCAGGGGTGGGAGGGCTGCACCTGGACGAAAAGCACGATGCGGCCTGGATACGTGAATGCGTCGTGAAACAACTGCATGTCCCCGCAGCTCTGATAGTGCACGGGGCAACCATAGACGGGGGGCCCGCCGAAAAGATCGAGGCCATCGTGAAAGAGACGATTGAGATTGGCGGACCTGGTGGAGGCGTACTCATGGCTCCGAGCTGCCAACTTCTTCCGGCGACGCCGGGTTTACATTTCAAAGCCTGGGTGGATGCGACCCATAAATACGGGAAGTATCCTTTGGGATCATTGAAACAGGGCACGGCGGAACTACCCAAAGAAAGGAAAACAATGATATTATGAAAGAAAGAACAAAACTGCTGATTATCGCGGCCGGTTTTCTGGCGGCCTATTACATCCCGTGGAATCATGAGGTGATCCGCCGGTCGGGCCTGGAGGCCTTTATGATGCTCCAGGATTACGCCCGTCAGCATGTCCTGACCTGCCTGATCCCCGCTTTTTTTATCGCCGGGGCGATCGCGGTCTTCGTTTCCCAGGCGTCGGTACTGAAGTACTTTGGCGCCCAGGCCAACAAGTTCCTCGCCTATTCCGTAGCCTCGGTCTCAGGGGAGCTCATGTATTTTGCGACGCTGACGGAGGTGATCGTGGACGGAGAGGTCAGGTCCGTGGGCAAGATTCCCAAGAAAGAGGATATCCTCGCCTGGCTCAGCAAGGGTCCGCAATAACCGTGTGGATAAGGGAAAGAGCGGGTGATCACTGCTCAAGGTGAAGCCGCATGCGGATTATCCGGTCGAGGAGGGGGGCATTATCCAAAATCCCTCCTGAAATCCAGGCGCTCGTAAGGGCGGGATGAA
>Ga0208373_1000887_pt1 | contig 44856 bp, 34 predicted proteins | sample RifOxyC2_FD_184036 | JGI IMG/M metagenome (GOLD analysis project Ga0208373, IMG submission 184036) | Soil microbial communities from Rifle, Colorado - Rifle Oxygen_injection C2 (SPAdes) | ecosystem: Environmental > Terrestrial > Deep subsurface > Rock core/Sediment | place: Rifle, Colorado...
GTTGCGTTACATCATGGACGATTAGCTCAGTTGGTTAGAGCGGTCCGGCAGACATCCGCCGGACAGGTCGAAGATTTCCCACATAGTTGCGTTACATCATGGACGATTAGCTCAGTTGGTTAGAGCGGTCCGGCAGACATCCGCCGGACAGGTCGAAGGTTTCCCACATAGTTGCGTTACATCATGGACGATTAGCTCAGTTGGTTAGAGCGGTCCGGCAGACATCCGCCGGACAGGTCGAAGATTTCCCACATAGTTGCGTTACATCATGGACGATTAGCTCAGTTGGTTAGAGCGTCTCGCTTACACCGAGAAGGTCGAAGGTTCGAGCCCTTCATCGTCCACCACTTAATGTTTTATAAATTCTAAAAAAGATGAATACATTAAAGGGTTCACAAACTGAAAAGAATTTATTGAAAGCTTTTGCTGGAGAATCTCAAGCAAGAATGCGCTATGATTATTTTTCTAAGCAAGCAAAAAAAGAAGGATTAGAACAATTTTCTGCTATTTTTGCCGAGACTGCATTAAACGAGAAAGAGCACGCAAAAAGGTTTTTTAAATTTTTAGAAGGTGGAGCGGTCGAAATCACAGCTACTTATCCTGCTGGTAAGATCGGAACCACTCTTGAGAATTTAAAAGAAGCTGCTGAAGGTGAAAATGAAGAATGGACAACTCTATATCCCGAATTTGCAAAAATTGCACAGGAAGAGGATTTTATGGAAATTGCGACTGCTTTTACCATGATTGCAAAAGTTGAAAAATCCCACGAAGAAAGGTACAGGAAATTGTACAAAAATTTAGAAGAAGGAATGGTCTTTAAGGTAAAAGATAAGATTATTTGGAAGTGTCTAAATTGTGGCTATTTACATGAAGACACATCCGCTCCGGAAAAATGTCCCGCTTGTTTGCATCCACAGTCTTACTTTCAAATTAAAGAAAATAATTACTAGGCAAAAACTTTACACACTTGTTTAGGTGTTTTGGTGTCATGTGTTAAAACATCCCTTATCTATAAGTCTAAATTTATGTCAGGTCAGTCGTCCGAGTCGTCGGGTACTCCATTAAATCGACCTCAGTTTGAACCACAACCACTATCATGTTGTTCTGCCCGGTCGCAGGCACCGAAGATGATTTTGGCTGTGGTTTTAACTGCAATTATTGTTGGTGGTGGAGTTTTTTTCTGGCAGCAGGGTTTGTTTACGGTCAAAGAGACCCCTCAGCCGATCGTGGTGACGGAGAACTGCGACAAGGTTGATGGGCTTACTCAAGAGCTCCAGCTGAGTGAGGAACAAGTTGGTAACCTTCAGGATCAGTTGCTTGAGACCAAGGTCAAGCTGGCTTTCGTCAACCCGTCTGGTCGGCATTTGCCGGTCTTTCGGCTGGGCGACAGCGACACTTTCGTCTTGGTCAGGGTATCGCCTGACGGACCGAACAGCATCTTCACCGTGGACGCCTACGATCAGGCCAAGGATCTCGAATATTCGAACACCGGTAACGTTAGTCTGGACTTGAGTTCGGTTTCTTACCTCTATCGAGAGGAGATGTCCGCGGACAGCAGGCTCGATGTCGTCGGGTTGGACGGCTCCAGGCTGGTGCTCTGGGAAACCGGAGCGGACAACTCGCCCGGTCCGTGCTTCGACCCTTGGTTGGCCGAGGGACTGAATTACCTCGACCTGAACGAGGAGTCGCCGACCAGAAAACCGTATCAGGCTCCGCAGTCGATATTGAACGAAGCACAGATTGAGTTTTCCAATTGTTTGGATGCAGATTGAATGGTCAATTCGTTAGCGAACTAACGAAGTACGAATTGTCTCCTATAAGACAGACAGCAGGCTCCCGCTTATGGGGGCCTTTGTCATTTTATTGGAGGTCTCGAGTTTTTGGTTATTTTAATAGCAAATCGAGTGATTTAAAAGTTGGTCAGCTAAGTTGTAATTCTGGTACACTTCATCCGTCGAATAAATTAGAATTCAATTTTTGATGTGATTTCGGATGGTAGTGAATTGGTTTAACTCTGATCGTATAAGAAAGTAATCATGCATGTCATTTATCGAACAATCGGTGGTTTGGTGTTAGTAGGAATTGGAATTTTGCCAATACTGAAGACTGAATGGTTCATGCGTAACTTCGGCCGGATTGAATGGGCGGAACAGAAATTGGGCGATTCGCGTCTATTTTATAAGCTCATTGGATTGGCCGTTATTTTTATTGGACTAATGGCTATGACTGGACTATTGAGTAGTTTCTTACTTGGTACTGTCGGTACTTTATTTAGGGTGCCAACTTAAGATGTATGTATGATTAGCGTACCGACCGGTAGAGAATTGATTGATCCGTTCAAAGTTTTGGAAGAGGCCGAAGTTGAAGCTGGCCTAACCATTGCTGATTTTGGTTGTGGTACTTTGGGTCACTATGTTTTTCCGGCGGCCGAACTAGTCGGGTCAGACGGTCGGGTTTTTGCTGTAGACATTCTTAAGTCGGTGTTGAGTGGTATCGAGAGCAGACGCAAGGTGGAAAGTGCAACTAATGTTGAAACAGTTTGGAGTGACATTGAACGTTCAAACGGTATTCGCATTGAGAGTGAAACGGTAGATATTGGTTTGCTCATCAATAATCTGTTCATGTCTAAACAAAAAGAGGTAATGCTGCGCGAGTGTATGCGAACATTGAAGCCGTCTGGTAGATTGGTGTTGATCGATTGGTTGTCGACTGGGATTAAATTTTTTGGACCAGCAACCGATCAATTGGTTGTACCTGAGGAAGCACGACGTTTAGCCGAGGTGGCAGGACTTCGAGTCGAAAAAGAGTTCTCACCCGGTAGATTTCATTATGGCTTAATTTGTCGCAAGCCATAGTTGTTGATTGGTGAGCTCTTAATTGAAAGAGATCGATTCCCGAGATGGGAATTTTTTAATTTATCCACCATCTATCATCTTTCTTGGCTGATTTTACGGCTCTATCCACGCCACCTCTTGCCTTTAAGCGCCACTTCCCTTACATTGGAATCCGCTAATACCCCAATGTGAGTATGAATTTTTTAGCCGGTTACGCGCCATTACTAGACTACCGTTATTGGATAAATCCATCGCCGATCCCTCTTGGTCCATCGCTGGTTGGTTCGATGACAGTGTTCTTTGCCTGGTTCTTGATTGCTGCCGCAATCCTATATTTGGTTGCCCGATCAATGGATCGGCACGACACACTTAAAGCAGATATTTGTCGACGAGCTGGACGACTGTTGTTCGTCACTGGCTTATTAGCCTTTCTGGAATTGTTCTTTGTCTATGAGCAGGTGCCGGTTTTGAGTATGCGATTATGGTTCCTGATTTTGTTTATTCTGTTTGTTGAGTGGTTGGTGCGGCTTATTGTTTTTGCGGTGCATGACTACCCTAAGATTAAGCGGCAGGAAGAGGAGAAGGCCCGGTTCGAGAAGTATCTGCCTAAGTCTAAGTAGAAATTGGTGACATGTCGGTTCGAGCAGTATTGGGACTCGCCGGTGAGCAAGCTGCTGCTCGTTACCTAAAGCGCCACGGATTTCGAATAGTTGATCAACGTTGGAGCTGTCGGTTTGGTGAGGTCGACCTGGTTGTTGAAAAAGACAATCAGGTCGTTTTTGTTGAGGTTAAGACTCGGACCAGTAATTCTTTCGGTGGTGGTGTAGCAGCAGTTGGTTTTCGTAAATCAGCTCGTTTGCGCGCTACAGCTTATTCTTATCTACAGGCTAAGGGTTTGATTGGTTGTCCGTTTAGAATCGACGTGGTAGTGGTCGAGCCGGCCGGGTTTGGTCGGTTTCGAATCAGTCACCTTCCGTCAGTGGTCGGCGAGGAGGATTAATCGGTTGGAATTAGTCTACTGATTGTGTCGACCGGACTCTAAATACGCGCTTTTACTATTTGACGATTTTGTTTAGATCTTTTAAGGTTGTCCATCGTTTTTTGGTGTTCAAGCTTCATTGCTTGAGGGAGGTGAGAGATGGTGCCTCTGAACCAGAAGGCTTTTTGGATCTATGTTATCAGCGGCTGTGCAATGGTCTTGGCGGGTTGGTGCCTGACCCAGAGTCAGGGGTATCGGATATTTCCCAGTCGGGAATATGTCCAATTTCAGCAGGCGACCAAGGAGTACCAATCAGCCCGGGATGCTTGGACCAAGGAAACCAATCAGTGGGGTCAACTACGGTCCTCCTGGCGGAAGCGTCGGGACATCTGGCAGCAGCAACGAGCCGCCTGGGAACAGTGGTCATCTGATCATTTTGTACAGTTCGAGCAACGTCGGTTTGAGGAGGCTTTGGTTGGCACAGGTCCAACCTCGGCTATCGAGGACGTCGGACTGCGGGAGTTGGCTGAGACGGTTATCTTGCTGGCTAGATCGTCGGGATTGGATAGTAGTATTGTCGTCACTCCAGATGAGCGGGCTAGGGCTATCTCTGTATTGGTATCAACCGATGGGCAAGGGAGGACTTGGATCGTAATGTACCAAGCTCAAGCCGTTGTATTACTAGAACAGCGTCGCCTGGCCCAGTTGTTGGCCGGCGATACTACAGTAATTCGACCAGAGTTACCGGAGCGTCCGGCAGCTCCGCGTCATCCTGATCCATTACCCAACGAGCCGGTTGAACCGACTGCTCCGATTTTTCCGACTAGTGCGCCGATGATGGGTCAGCTGCCCTATCAAGGTTCGTCCTACCAGCTGCCAATCATCTGGTTGGTGGCCTCAGTGGTTTTCATGTTGGGTTTCGTTCTGGCTGGACTGATCGGATATCGGGTCAATGGGCAGTCCCAGGATTTCCATCCGTTGCGGGCCTTTCCGAAATTCATTTTCGGTTGGTTAGTGATTTTGGCTGCCGCACCGGGTTGGTTACTGTTTCAATTCATCCGTCTGCTACTCAGTGATTTGGGACCGTTCTGGGGTTGGTTGCGTCGCAAGTTAGGTCGACAAACCGAAGAAGATCAGTTTGCTGACTTGATTACCCAACTGCGAGAGATAGAGGTTCGTGCCGCCGAGAGAGAAGATTCGGAATTGGAAGGTAAGGCCAGAGGGCTACTGGCTCGTGTTCGGGAGCGACGCAGTGAGGATACTCTTGCTGTGTTGAGGGCTAGGGCTGGAGAGATCGGCATTGGCCTGGACGCACTCGACGAGGCAGACAGAGTCTGATTGAGCGTTCCACGCTGACCAATATTCACATCAATCGTACTTGCCGCCTCTGTAATTGGGGCGGTCTTTTTTATCTATTGACCGTCGATCCTTGCATTTGACGAGCGAAGGGTGTATTCTATTCGCTGTTAGCTAGTTCCGGATGGGACTAGCTCTCTTTTATAAGAGGGTGTGCGATCAATTGATTGAGTTCGTCACCAAATTACAATTCAATAGTACAACTGAATAAGCACAATCTATTTATGTCATCGCCAATCTATCAGGCAATCAAACAATTAAGCGAGGAAAAAGATATTCCCGAGGAGTCCGTGATTGAGACTATTGAGGCCGCGCTTGCAGCCGCTTTTCGTAAGGACTTCGGTGAAAAGGATCAGAACGTGAAGGTCAATTTTGACAAGGAGACCGGTGATTTTGATGTATTTGACGTTAAAACCGTGGTCGAGGATATGGAATTACCAGAGGAAGAAGATGAGTCCGCCGAGAACGAGACTCCCAAAGTTAGACCTATTGCCATTGTCCCAGCGGTCGGACCAAACGGTGAACCAATCGAGGACGAAGGACCGAAGTTCAATCCCAAGACCGATATTATGGTTAGTGCGGCCAGGGAGACACTGAAGTCGGATGCCGAGGTCGGCGAAGTAATTCGTACTCAGCTCGAGGTGCCGGCTGCTTTTGGTCGTATGGCTGCTCAGACCGCCAAACAAGTCATTATTCAGAAGATTCGTGAAGCCGAACGGATTAAGTTGTTTGGTGAATTTAAGGATCGTGAGCACGAGTTGGTGAACGCCACTGTTCAGCGGCGTGAGGGTCGGTTAGTGTTGATTGATCTTGGTCGGGTTACGGGTGTCATGCCACCAGACGAACAGGTTCCGACGGAGCGTTACGCTCCAGGTGATCGGGTGAAAGTTTATATTGTGCGGGTCGAGATGGCCACTCGCGGTCCAGAAATTATTGTCTCTCGCTCGCATCCTGATATTATTCGTCGTTTGTTCACTCTGGAAATTCCTGAGGTTGCAGCTGGCACAGTTGAAATTCATGGTGTAGCTCGTGAAGCCGGCGCTCGAGCCAAGGTTTCTGTTTCCTCGCATCAAGAGAATATCGATCCGATCGGTTCTTGTATTGGTCAGCGTGGAACGCGTATTCAGACAGTTATTTCTGAGTTAGGTGGAGAGAAGGTTGATGTTATACTTTTCGACGAGAATCCATCTGTTTACATCATGAACGCCCTGTCTCCAGCCAAGGTTGTAGAGATCAAGCTAGATGAGGAAAATCGAACAGCTGATGTGTTGGTTGATGAAGACCAGTTATCGTTGTCTATCGGTCGTGGTGGTCAGAATGTTAGACTGGCATCGCGACTCACTGGTTGGAAGATTAATATTCGTAAGATTGGTGAGACGACTGCAGCCTTTGTGACAGATGGTACAGAGAGTGTTGTTGTAGAGTCGGAGGAGTCTGATGGAAAAGTAGGGGAGTCGACAGAAGAATCTGACGAAAACAAAGAAATTGAAGAAAAATCTGTTGTGACTGAATCAACAGATGAAATCATTGAGGAGAGTGAGGACGAAGAAGCTGCAGAAGAAAATGATGCGTCGGCCGCAGACGAGGAAGGAAAAGAGAAATAAGGAGGATAACCCAAACTAAGTATTATGTCCGGTCTTTACACTACAATTCTTTTCCAGCCGATCTTTAACTTGCTCGTCTGGTTGCACAATATTATTCCGGGGCACAACATTGGTCTGGCCATTATTGCGTTGACTGTCTTGGTCAAACTGATTCTTTGGCCGATCACTCTCAAGTCACTCAAGTCACAGAAGGCCTTGCAAGAGATTCAACCCAAGATGGAGGAGCTGAAGCGCAAGTATCCGAACAAGGAGGACAAAGAGAAGTTGGCCAAGGAGATGATGGAGCTCTATTCGAAGGAGAAGGTTAATCCACTCTCTTCCTGTTTGCCGCTTTTGATCCAGTTGCCAGTTTTTATTGCACTTTACCAGTCGTTATCACGCGGTCTGCAGTCGAGTGGTTTTGATTTACTGTATCCGTTCATATCTAATCCCGGGACGATCAGTACCTCGATGTTTGGCATTATCGATCTGGCTAGTCCTAACGTTATGCTGGCGGTACTAGCAGCCATCTCTCAGTTCTTCCAGGCTAGAATGATGATTACTCGTCAGCAGCCGAAGAAGGTTCCGGGTTCCAAAGATGAACAGGCTTTGGCCAGTATGAACAAGTCGATGGTCTACGCAATGCCGGTAGTTACGCTGATTATCGGTCTGCGGTTTCCGGGTGGACTGACGCTTTACTGGTTAACCATGAATCTATTAACTATTCTGCAGCAGTGGTTGACGCTTGGACGGAAGACAGCAGTGTCAGAGGTTTCAGAGGAGAAAAAGTAGGGTAATCGACTAATTTTGGATTCGATATGAGATACCGCGATTCGCAGTTGCGTGGCGCACCGGCCTTTACTGAGGATGGACAGCGGATTGGTCGACTGGTTGGTTTGATTGTTGATGTGGTGACGCATGAGGTGGTTCAATATGTAGTTCGTCGTTCCGTTGCTTTGGCTCGTCCATTGCCGGGTGAGCTATTAGTCGATCGTCGGCAGGTGATATCTCTGGACGATAAAAGTTTAGTGGTGCGCAATGCGGCAGTGACCGAAGAAGTGCTAACTCAGGAGTCGGGACAGATTTCGGAGCAGGCTCAGGAAGCCGTCGTTTTGAATCGAACCACCGAATAGTTTTTGCGATCAGGTAGATAAAAGGCCGTCCTCCCGGGCGGTCTTTGGATTTAGGCGGGTGCGACTTATGGTACCCGGCCTATTTTTGTCAGAAAAAAGAACGGTTCAGAGACCGTTTCTAAGAAGTTCGGGTACATTGTTTACCCGACTAGCTGCCCGTCGCACAGCCGCAGTACTTACAGACCTTCCGGGTCTGGGCGCAGCTGTCGCACAGGTGGTAGGACAGACTGCACGTCCTTTTTTGCAGACTTGGCACTGTCCGTCGGCGATCAATGGCGATCCCCGCCGGCAGCTCTCACAGAGGACCGGCGTCTTGCTCACCGGACTCAAGTCGTGTCCGGAAGTGAACTGGCCCATTAGCGTCAATTTTCGTCCTCGATCATTCGTCAGCATTTCTTTTCCTCCAATGGTGACCTGGCCTGGGCTACACCTTATACAGCTTCAGGTTAAGATCTATCTCTCATCAGCCGCTTTTTTCGCAGTCTGGTACGATGAAGCAGTAAATCTTTTGGCTTACCCTTGTGAATCAGCCCACTCACGATATTTCTCTTAATGAGAGTGTTTTAGCTGTCCTGGCCTGGTTTGATGTTTTTGGCTATCCGCTGACCCTGGTTGAAGTGGTTCGTTTTGCTCGATTGACTGGTGGTAGGGAACTAATCGGTTCAAGAGTTAAAGAGGAACTGGAAAGCGATCATCGGATTGTTCAGTTTAATGGTTATTATTTTTTGGTTGGAAGTGAGGCAATTGTTAAATTGCGTCGGAGAAGATTTCGTCTAGCTACCCGTAAGCTCAAAAAAGCTCGTTGTGCTGCTCGATTATTTGGTTTATTACCTTCAGTTCGTTTGGTTGGAGTCTGTAATTCATTAGCCTTCTCTAGTGCGGATGATAATAGCGATATCGATCTATTTGTGGTTTGTCGTCCTGGTACAATTTGGACCACTCGACTGTTTTTGACTGGAGCGCTCACTTTGCTTGGTTTGCGTCCAACACCCAAGGTGCAACGTGATCGGCTTTGTCCTAGTTTTTTTGTAACTGAAACGGCCCTAGATTTGTCATCACACGCACTATCGGACGGCGATCCATATCTTAAGTTTTGGATTTGTACTTTGCTTCCACTCTATGATGCCGGTGGTGTTTACGAACATTTTTTAGCTGCTAATAGTTGGATTTTTGGTCCGACCAATGTTGTGGCAGTAGATAATGTTCAATCTAAAATACAGATGGGTGTATTTGAGCGGACAGCTCGGCAATTTCAACGATGTAAGTTTCCGTCTCAAATTAAGGACATGGCCAACCGCGATAGTCGAGTAGTTATTTCAGACGAGGTATTAAAGTTTCATATCATCGATCGACGAGCAAACTTTCGTGATGAATATCATCATCGTCTGACTAATTTGGGAATTTCTATATGCGATTAGGACGCTTTGGAAATTTGCGGCAGAAATTTTTTGACTCCTTACTTCTTGTTTTGCTGGCCCTGGCACCACTGACTACCGGTTACATCTTTTATCATAAGAGTCATCTCGAGGGTGGTGCGTCCGATGAGGTGCGTGGGGTGTTATTCGCAACTCAACTACTGACTCTGCTGGTAATTATGGCGGGGGTTTGGATTTGGCGTCATGGATTGATTGATCGATCTTCTCGTCTTGTTTTACGAATGTCTTTTGCGTTGTTAGTCGTGGTGGCATTGTCTGCATTTTTTTCTGGTCGTCCAGATAGTTACATTCCAACAGCCTGGTTGTTATTGGGTTATTTGCTGACTTGGTCGATATTTGCGTTTTTTAAATTGTCTATTCGTTTGGTGGCTATTGCTTTGTCGATTGGTGGAGCATTGCAGTTTATGTTGGCTCTATCCCAGTTTTCATTTCAGCGGGTCATAGCCAACAAATGGTTGGGCATAGCCGAGCATTTACCAGACATTGCTGGTACATCGGTTGTGGAGACGATTAACGGTCGTTGGTTGCGAGCTTATGGTTCATTACCTCATCCGAACATGTTGGGGACGTATCTGGCGATAGCCGCACTAGCTTCACTATTCCTGTTCCTATCGGTTAGGGGTCGATGGCGCTTGTTAGCTGGACTAGGCGCAATGGTGAACATTTTGGGGATGGGTCTGACTTTTTCTCGCAGTGCTTTTGTTGGTTTTCTAGCCGGTTTGGTCGTGTTGCTGGCTGGTTACGCTTTAGTCACTAAGCGATCAGATCGTCGGTCCGTACTACTAGTCGCCGGTTTTTCATTGACTATCTTGATAGCGGTTTCGGCCTTACTTTATGAGCCATTTTTGACTCGTATCATGGCAATTGGTCGATTGGAGCGCATCTCAATTGAATCTCGTTTGAATCAGTACGACGAGGCTTGGGGTCTGGTTAAGATGAGCCCGTGGTTTGGTGTCGGGCCTGGAATGATGCCCGAAGTTTCAGCTTACGTCTTGGCTATGTATCCCAATCCTTGGGATTACCAACCGATTCATAATTTGCCAATTTTAATCTTAGTTGAAACCGGTATTGTTGGCCTAATTGTTTGGTTGGCGCTGGTTTTGTCTCTTCTTAGACTGGGAATTAAAACTGTGTTTAGACGCACTGGTTTCGATTCAGTTTTACCAGTCGTCTTGTTGATTGTTTTATTGACTGCTGGATTATTTGATCACTTCGTTTGGTCGTCTTGGTTCGGACAATTATTGTTTTGGGCATCATCTGGCTTGTTGCTTGCGGCAGTTAGAGTGAAGATTGACAGCAGTGTCGAACGGTGATTTACTTTCAGATCCAGCCTGACAAAGGCGGATAGAAGGAGGATTGGAAATGACTAGCTTCGTTTATTGTCCGGCTGCGATTGTTGCGGCGTTGGATGTTGCTCGAAGGACCTTCGGGAAAGACGATCAATGTTGGTGCGGGGATCAGGATCAGCTTACTTGGCTCGAGGATAATTTTAACCTCTGGGCAGATTGGGTCGAAATTCATCCATCGCAGTTAGGTCACTCCTTGAGGGCAATCCATGTATCTAAAAATCCTGAGGGTCAAGTCGACATAAACGGTTTGGTTTCCTTTTTGAAAGAAAGAGGTTGGTCCAAACCACTGCTCGTTCCCGGCGACATGCAACTGCCGCATGGTAATCTACTGGCTACCGGTGAGCTGAATTTGGATATTGTTCAGCCGGCTGAGTTTGTGCAGTCACATTCGGATGATCTCACTCAACCAAGTGGGTACATGCTCAAGCGTGAAACGGTCAAATGCTTTCATGTCGAGGGTGATGCTCGGCTGGTCGTACTGGAGATGCCCGGAAAGGATGGTTGGAGAATTCGTCTGCTGGAGATTGGGAGAGGGCTGTCACCACAGAACAGATCTGGAATGATTGCCCTGTGCGAAAGTTGGTTTGAACACTGGGCTGAACTCACTTACGTCAGTAGCGTCTTTCTGCCAGATATTCAGCTGCTTTGTCTGGAGGATATTCATTGGTTGATTGGTTTGGGTATTGGTAGTCAGGGTGTCTTCTCTGGCGTTTATCAGTTGGTCAGGTTTCAACTGCGCTCTGGTCAGAGCGTTTCTACTCAGTCAGTGAAGCCTTTCCGATTGGGTCGTGATGAGTCTGAAGGTGGTACAGATTGGATTATGCGGCCACCGTTTCTACTTCAAGTTGAATGCGATAGTTTGTCGAGACCTGTGTTGCAGGCCTTCATAGATGAGGATTCACTGGTTCCGCTGCCGACAGCGGAACAGGGCTGATTACTCACGAACATCGGTCGTACCTCTCACTGCCTCCGTTTACTCGGGGGCGGTTTTTTGTTTAGTGCCTGTCACCAATTTTTCGACCGGGGGAGTTCCTCTCCCACAGACTCCCGGCCCGGTTTCTCTGTCCCGTTAGAGAAATGAGGGAAAGAGAGCGGCCGCCCTAACTCCCACTATGTGTGGGATCTTATGTCCTCGGGCCGTGGAGATCGGATCGTGGATCCCGGGTCTCGGCCCGGGATGACATATTAAAGCACTGTCGTCCCGGAACTGCGAACTGAACATTATTCCTTTTGTCGTCCCGGAACTGCGAACTGAACATTATTCCTTTTGTCGTCCCGGAACTGTGAGCGAGCGTAGCGAGTCGAACAGTATCCGGGACCCAGAGGCAAAAAAATCGGGATTGGTTTCTGGATCCCGGATAGACCTCGCTCCGCTCGGCCTTCCGGGATGACAAACTATTAAGAGTTGCATTTCCGGGATGACAAATTAAAAAGTAAGGATGACAAATACATAAGAAGAATTGAGATAACAAAAAGCACTGTCGTCCCGGAACTGCGAACTGAACATTATTCCTTTTGTCGTCCCGGAACTGCGAACTGAACATTATTCCTTTTGTCGTCCCGGAACTGCGAACTGAACATTATTCCTTTTGTCGTCCCGGAAGGAGCGCAGCGACTATCCGGGACCCAGAAGTAAAGAGATTGGGATTAGCTTCTGGATCCCGGATAGACCTCGCTCCGCTCGGCCTTCCGGGATGACAAACTATTAAGAGTTGCATTTCCGGGATGACAAATTAAAAACACTGTTTTTAGTACCGCCCCCAACGCGGTGCTTTTTATCAACTAACCCAAAAGACCACGCCCTTGGGCGTGGTTGAATGGGTCAAGCGAAGCTTGTGCTGGAGTAGTACCACGGGCTTGCCCGTGGGGATCTATGGGTTAGGAAAACTTTACTCTTATCCACTACCCCTCCCCATCAGACGCACAAGCAAAGTCTTGACACGCCCTGTCTATCTGCTAAAAATGTACCGTGCTTAGCACTCTCGTTTTCCGAGTGCTAAACGTACGGCTAACCAATTAGCAATAACTAATCCGTATAAACGACCAAACTATGAGCGTCAAACCTTTGGCTGATCGGGTCCTGGTCAAGCCGTTGACTGAGACGGAGACCAAGTCCGGCATCGTTATCCCGGAGACCATCGAAAAGGAACGTCCGGAGAAGGGCGAGATAATTTCCGTTGGTCCAGGCAAATTGCTCGACAGTGGCGAGCGTGCTGCCATGAGCGTTAAAGTCGGCGACAAGATTGTTTTCAAGAAGTACGCGCCAGATGAGATCAAGGACGACGGACAGGAATATTTGATCCTCGACGAGTCCGACATTTTGGCTGTTATCGAGTAATCTAGTAACCACCAGAAGTTATGGCTAAGCAAATACTTTTTACCGAGGAGGCTCGCGTCAAAATTAAGCGTGGTGTCGATACTTTGGCCAATGCGGTCAAGGTAACTTTGGGACCCAAAGGACGTAACGTGGTTTTGGATCGTGGCTACGGTTCGCCGACCGTCACTAAGGATGGTGTGACAGTGGCCAAAGAGATCGAACTCGAGGATAAGTTCGAGAACGTCGGCGCTGAGTTGGTCAAAGAGGTTGCCTCCAAGACCAACGATGTGGCCGGCGACGGCACGACCACTGCGACTGTGTTGGCCCAGGCTATCTTCGCTCAGGGTGTGAAGAACGTGGTGGCTGGCGCCAACCCAATGTCCATCAAGCGGGGGATTGAGCGCGGTGTCGAGGCGATTGTTGCCGAACTGACTGGCAAGATTTCTAAACCCATCTCGGGCGACGAGATCGAGAAGGTCGCTTCCATCTCGGCCAACGATCGGGAGATTGGCGCGATCATCGCCGAGGCCATGAAGGCCGTGGGAGAGAACGGTGTAATCACAGTCGAGGAGTCGCAGGGTTTTGGTATCGAGAAAGAGGTCGTGGATGGCATGCGCTTCGATAAGGGCTACGTCTCGGCTTACATGATTACCAACCCAGATCGAATGGAAGCCGAGTACAACGATGCTCACATTTTGATCACCGACAAGAAGATTTCGTCTGTTCAGCAGATTCTACCGCTCCTTGAGAAGCTGGCTCAGGCCGGACGCAAGGAGATTGTGATTATTGCCGAAGATATCGATGGTGAGGCATTGGCTACACTTGTGGTCAATAAACTGCGCGGCACATTTAGTGCATTGGCGGTCAAGGCGCCTGGTTTTGGCGATCGTCGCAAGGAGATGTTGAAGGATATCGCAGTGCTGACCGGCGGTAAGGTCATTAGTGAGGAGGTTGGTCTCAAATTAGAGGAGACTCAGATTGAGGACTTGGGTCGTGCTCGCAAAGTGATCGCTACCAAGGATGACACTACGGTTGTTGATGGCGGCGGTGATGAGCAGACAGTCAAGGATCGAGTTGCTCAGCTGCGCAAGACGATGGAGAATACTGATTCCGAGTTCGATCGTGAGAAGCTGCAGGAGCGGTTAGCTAAACTTTCTGGTGGCATCGCAGTCATCAAGGTTGGGGCTGCTACTGAGACCGAGATGAAAGAGAAAAAGCAGCGCATCGAGGATGCAGTGGCTGCGACTAAGGCCGCGGTCGAAGAGGGGATCGTGCCAGGCGGCGGTGTGGCTTTCATCCGAGCTTCTAGTGCGCTCGACAAAATCGCCGGGCAGGACATGACCCCCGACGAATATATGGGCATCGACATCCTGAAGCGGGCACTCGAGGAACCGGTCCGCCAGATCGCCGTGAACGCCGGCAAGGATGGTTCGGTCGTGGTCGCTGAGGTCAAGAAGAACGATGGTGCCTTCGGTTACAATGCTCGGGACGATCGCTATGAGGACATGATCGCGGCCGGCATCGTCGATCCGACCAAAGTTACTCGATCGGCGCTGCAGAATGCCGCTTCGATCGCCGCGCTGCTGCTGACGACCGAGTGCATCGTGACCGACCTGCCCGAGAAGAAGGGTGATGCTTCGGCAGCGGGCGGCATGGGTGGTGGTATGGGTGGCATGGGTGGTGGTATGGGTTTCTAATCCCGTCCGCTTGTAGCTGATTCAGTGGAATAAGTGAGGGGAAAGCAAGGGGCTTTCTCCTCACTTTTGGTTTTCAGTCACTTTTGAGGTTGATTGACCTTTATACTCATTTTTTGGGCGCCGATTGGTTATTTTGGCTTAGTAGTTGACGTTTTTGTTCAGACATGGTAAACAGATCAGCCAACTCGTCTATATACCTAGATAAGGTTGGTTTATTGGGAGCGTTTCGGCGTCGTTTCGTGGAGTTTCCGCGGAATGGCGGCGGCACGTTGTCGCGAGAGTGTTTCATGGCACATAACAACAAGGAGGTGTTGCCATGCGTTCGTTCCTTTCCATGCTGATGGTGAGTTTTGTACTCATCGTGCTGTCCGGCTGCGCCATGCAGGAGCCGGCCGGCCCTGTCACAATCGACGGAGTCCCCATCGTCAACGGTTCGACCGAGGGTTGTGGCGATGGTGAATGTACTCTGGGGGAGTACCACGAGTTCTGTCCCGAGGACTGCCCGCTGACGCCCTGGTGCGGCGATGGTGCCTGCGACGAGAGCGAGTCGCCGGCCGATTGTCCCGCGGACTGTCGGCTCGAAGAGGATGAGTGCGAACGTGGCACTCGGATGTGCGATGCAGATGGGTTTCAACTCATCTGTGTGCATGACTATGACACCGGCGCCAACGTTTACGCACGTCTGACCTGTGCCGAGCACGAGGTCTGCGATGCTGGCGAGTGCGTGCCGGTACCGTGGTGTGGCGACGGTGTCTGCAGTGAAGACGAAGACTGCGACACCTGCGCGGCTGACTGCGGTGTCTGTCCCTTCTGTGGGGATGGAACCTGCGACGAGCATGAAAGCTGCGACGACTGCGCAGCGGATTGCGGCGTTTGTCCGCCGGTCTGTGGCGACGATGTCTGCGAAGGTGACGAAGACTGCGACACCTGCGCGGCGGATTGCGGCGTTTGTCCGCCGGTCTGTGGCGACGATGTCTGCGAAGGTGACGAAGACTGCGACACCTGCGCGGCTGACTGTGGTGTCTGTCCCTTCTGTGGGGATGGAACCTGCAACGGTGACGAGGGTTGTGACGCCTGCCCCGAAGATTGTGGCGGCTGTCCGGTTGACTGCGGCGACGATGTCTGCGGTTATGGGGAGTTCTGTGAGAACTGTCCGGCTGACTGCGGAGTCTGTCTGGCCTTCTGCGGCGATGGGGCCTGCGACGAAGATGAGACCACGGCGAGCTGTCCGGCCGACTGTTCCCTGTCCGACGACGAGTGCGAACGGGGAACGCAACGTTGCGAGGCAGACGGATCCTATTCCTTCTGCACGCACGACTACGAGGTCGGGGTCAACATCTGGGAACATTTGTACTGTCCGGCCGATCTGATCTGCGACGCCGGCGAATGTGTGCCGGAAGGTGAGGTCGAGCCGGTCTGCGGTGACGATGTCTGCGAAGGTGACGAAGACTGCGACATCTGCGCGGCTGATTGCGGCGTTTGTCCGCCGGTCTGTGGCGACGATGTCTGCGAAGGTGACGAGACCTGCGACACCTGCGCGGCTGACTGCGACGTCTGTCCGGATCCGGTCAGCACCATCGTTTGCACCCTCACCGACGACGGTCTGGAGATGCAGATTTTCGGTCCGTTCCTCTTGATGTCGACCTTGCCTGGCGTTCCAGTCGGCGTCTACGCCGGCTGCGACAATCGCGGCGGATGGTCGTTCCCTTACGGGGACGAGGATTCGCGGCCATGGGCCGAATGGGAGGGTTGGGATGCGTCCTACACGCTCGTCTTCCCAGCCGTCGCCGAAGGTATCGGTCTGGTACTTCTCGACGCCACAGGCCACGAGGCCTGGTTCGACACAGAGACATCGGCGACAGCGTCGCACATGGCCGTGACCGGAGACTGCGAACTCCGCGGAGGCAAGATATACCCGCTCGAGTGAGCGGGTCCGTCTGATCCGCCTACTACGCAACTTCTATCTTCACCCCCTCTTTCAGGGGGTGACTTTTTTATGCCAAAATCTTAATCATCGAATTTTATTCCCGAACCCGTCACCCCTGGAAAAAGCCAGTAAAATAACGTACGCTGACATAAGTCCCGGTTCTGACCGCGGTACTCTAACGTTCAAAAAGATTATGAACAACAAAAGTGATCAGGATAGACCGCAGGCCAAGCCGGCCGAACCGGTCAATCGTAGTGACGAGCAAAGATTGATTGCCGCACTTTCGTATATAGGCATCCTCTTTTTGGTTCCGCTACTTTATTCAAAAAAGGACGAAGAAATTAAATTCCATTTGCAGCAAGGGATCGTATTGTTTGTGGTTGATGTGGTAGCAATCCTAGTTGGTTGGATACCGATCATTGGTTGGCTACTAGTACTCTTTGCACTAGCTGCTTCGATTTACGGATTTATTCAGGCTTGGCAGGGCGTTCGTTGGGAGATTCCGTTTCTTCATAAGTACGCTCGGCAGATAAGGCTTTAACTGCACCCTTTATTCGGTGCCTAATTACAATGAACAACAAGGAATACCTCCACGCCATCGATAACCTTCACGGGAAGGTCGATTCGGCGTGGGGGCTACTTTGACCTCGATCGAGTTGCAACTGAGATAAAGTCGCTGGAGTGGGAGACACAACAGCCAGAGTTTTGGTCTGATAATTCGCGAGCTCAAGATATTAGTCGTCGCCTAGCGGAACTTCAGGAGTTTTATAGTCATTGGTTCAATTTACGTCGAGATGTATCAGAATTAGATGAGTTCGCTCGTCTGGCCTCTGAGGAAGATGATTCAGAAGCTGAACAAGAAATCGGCCAGTCGTTATTAGATTTGCAGACTAAGTTTGATCGGCTTGAGTTTTCGACGCTCATGGATGGCGAGTTCGATTTGCGCGATGCAATCGTTGCTATTCATGCTGGAGCCGGTGGAACCGACGCTCAGGATTGGGCTGAAATGCTTCTTAGAATGATGATGCGTTATGGTGAACGACATAGTTGGGAGGTTAAGACACTCGATTTGCATCGTGGTGGCGAGGCCGGTATTAAGAGCGCGACGATTTCGGTTTCTGGACGCTACGCTTACGGCCATCTAAAAGCTGAGGCTGGCGTGCATCGTTTAGTGCGCCTGTCACCGTTTAACTCTGATCAACTTCGTCAGACCTCCTTTGCGTTGATCGAGGTACTGCCTGACTTGGGCGAGGCTCAGGAAGTCGAAATCGGACCAAAAGATCTACGTATCGATACCTTCTTGGCTGGCGGTCACGGAGGTCAGGGTGTACAGACGACCTATTCGGCTGTACGTATCACCCACTTGCCGACTGGTTTGGTGGTCTCCTGTCAAAATGAACGTTCGCAGGTGCAGAACAAGGAGACAGCCATGCGGATTCTCAAAGCTAGGTTACACGCACGAATGTTGGCTGAACGTGATGATGAAAAGAAAAAATTGCGTGGCGAGTTTACTAGTGCCGAATGGGGTAACCAAATCCGATCCTACGTTTTGCATCCTTATCAGCTGGTCAAAGATCATCGTACTAAGCATGAAACCGTAGATACGGCCGCAGTTTTAGATGGTGATCTTGATCCGTTTATTGAGGCTTACCTTCGATGTTCCAAGGGGAAATCCGCTGCATTTGATGATGCCTCGGAAGACTAACCAAAATTTTTATGGCCAAGACAATTATCGTTACTGGTGGCGCCGGATTCATTGGTTCGCATGTTGTGGACCGTCTAATTGGACGAGGTTACATTGTTCATGTGATCGACAACTTGTCGAGCGGTAGTCGCGGTAATTTACACCAAAAGGCCAAACTGCACGTAATGGATATTCGTTCCGATCGGCTGCCGACGTTATTTCGTCGTTTGCGTCCGGTAGCGGTGGTCCATCTGGCTGCTCACATCGACCTAAGGGCGTCTTATCTGACGCCACAGTTCGATGCCGATGTTAATTTATTAGGAGGACTAAACGTTATCGAAGCTGCCGGTGCTGCTGGTGTGGAGCATCTAACTTTTGCTTCGTCTGCAGCGGTTTATGGCTATGTTCGTCGACCACCGATTGCCGAGGATGCACCTAAGTTTCCATCCTCGCCCTATGGTATCGCCAAGCTGTCCTTCGAACATTATTTGGATTTTGCTCGTGAGAAGTATGGACTCAAAGCGACCGCTCTGAGATTTGCTAACGTCTATGGTCCACGTCAGACAATTGTAGGCGAGGCTGGAGTCGTGGCTATTTTTATTAACCGACTATTGAATGGTGAGATTCCAGTCGTTAATGGAACCGGTCGGCAGACACGCGATTTTGTTTTTGTTGGTGATGTAGCTGATGCTGTAGCGGCCAGTGTGTCGCATCAAGTGGACGGTATTTTTAATGTCAGTACCGGCCGACAAACTTCGGTTAACGACTTGTATCGCAGTCTGGCTGTAGCCTTGGGTTCCGGTATTAAGCCACAGCGTGGTCCGGCCAAACCAGGTGATGACATGAATTTAGCTCTCGATCCAACACTGGCCAAGAAAAAGTTGAACTGGCAGGCCAAGGTTAATTTATCCGATGGTTTAGGTGCTACTGTTCATTGGGCTCGATTGGCTTTCAGGTCTAGGCGACCAGTTAGATAGGTTTAGTATTTTCGATGCGCATATTAAAGATAGACAAGTATCGAGTTACCAAGCGGAAACTAGCTGAGGCAGTGGCTGTGCTTCGGGCTGGGGGAGTAGTGGTCCATCCAACTGAGAGCTCCTATGGCTTGGCAGTAGATCCGGCTAATCGAGAAGCGGTTCGACGGTTGTTTGAACTAAAAGGTCGACCCGACGACAAACCGGTTTTGGTGGTGGCGGCGTCGGTAGGGCAGGCCGAGCAAAATGTCGTCATTCATCCGGTTTTGAAAAAGTTGGTCAAACGTTATTGGCCCGGTCCACTGACTGTGATCGGACACCCTCTCTCTATTATGTATGTTCGTGGATTAAATCGTTTCAGTGATGTAGCTGTTCGTGTTCCGGCGTCTGCTTGGGCCCGAGCTCTGGCCGCCGAACTAGGCCGTCCGATCACCTCTACCTCAGCCAATCGGAGTAATGATCCTCCGGCTTATTCGCTCGCAGCAGTTCGTCGGTCCTTTGTTACTTCCACAATTAAACCAGATCTGATGCTCGATGCTGGATCACTCTCAATTCGTCCCCTCTCTACCATTGTTCGCGAACGTCGTGGTCGGTTGGAGGTACTGCGACCCGGATTAATTGTGATCCCAGATCAACATGAAAGACCATGAAAGTAGTTGAAATAAAACAGCGATTGGAAAAATTGGGACTACGACCAACACGCGACCGCGGTCAGAATTTTTTGTTGGACGACAGCGTGGTTGATGACATTGTCTCTGTAGCTGGAATCAGCGAAGATGATCTCGTTTTAGAGATCGGTCCGGGTCTTGGTATGTTGACCAAGGTGTTGCTATCACGTGGATCTCGAGTGCTAGCCGTGGAATTGGACCGTGCTTTAGCCGGGTTACTCACCCAGGAAATAATTTCTGATCGTTTAAAATTATTGATCGGCGATTTTTTAACTCTAACCAATCGGGAACTGTCTGCGGAACTCGGGGTCACCAATGGTGGCTTTAAGGTAGTGGCCAATCTTCCATATTCGATAACCAGTGAAGCCTTAATTCGATTGCTTTCAATGAATCCTCGCCCATCTGGCCTAACTTTAATGGTTCAATATGAGGTGGCTAAACGTATTTGTGCTAACCCTCCCAAGGTTAGTGCTTTATCAATCTTAATAAGATTGCACGGTGAGCCACGAATAATCAGAACAGTTAGTCCTGGTTCCTTTTGGCCGCAACCTAAGGTTGAGTCTGCTGTACTTCAAGTCGATCTCAAATCAATGGATGAGGTACAACAAAAATTATCTGGTCTCACCGAAGAACAGTTTATGGAGATCGTACGTTTGGGATTTTCGTCTCGTCGAAAACAATTAAAAAATACGTTGGTGAGTCGCTTTTCGGCTGAGTGTTTGTCCATGTCTCTAACTGAGGCTGGCATCGATCCGGCTGAACGTCCTGAAAGATTGACTGTCGACATGTGGATTAGACTCGCCTCTGCGCTTACGCGGTAGGCGATTTTTCTGTTATTATATTTCAATAGACGATGCCTTAAGTTGCGTGATATAATTTTTCCGGACATGATCGAGAATAAAACGCTCACACCACATCAGAAGTTAGGACTGGGCGTTATAGTTGTTATCGGTTTGACTACGCTGGTTTTCGGCGTTTTTCAAATGAGAAAGTCAATCTTCGATCCATTGGCACGGAATGGAGATTTGAACCTTAAAACACCAGAGCAAATCGAGGAAGAACGTGTTACTGCACTCAAAGCAGCTGACACTGATCAGGATGGACTTAATGATTACGACGAGTTGTATCTGTTTCGCACAAGTCCATTTTTGACTGACTCCGATTCTGATGGTCTTAGTGATGGTGTCGAAGTTGCACAGTCAAGCGATCCAAACTGTCCGCTTGATAAGAATTGTCGCCAGGTATCATCGGCTGTGCCGGTTGGTGAGGTACCCCAAACAGGTGATGTCAACTCTCTACCTCCGGAAGTTTCGCCTGACGAAGCTACTATATTGCAGGCCATGGAACGAGTGTTCGGCGATTTGAATTCGCTAACACCCGAGAAGATGAACGAGCGTCTTCAACTCTTGACTCCAGAGGAATTGAGAACGTTCATGTTAGAAATTGGAGTGCCACAGACAATGCTCGATCAAGCCGATGACGCTACTTTGAGACAGTTACTAGCGGACACAATGGGGGAGATGCCCGCTCCTGACACGACCGAAGTAGATGCGGAGCCAACAGAATAATGAAACGCCTATCAATAAGATGAGGGAGGATTGCACAAAAAAGATTTTTAGGAAGATTGCGGCAACCTTCCTGCTTTTCGTTTTAGGTGCTGGTTTGTCTCTGTCCCTTTTGTTTGCACACCCCAAACCAGCTTACGCCTTCCCTACAGAGGATATTGTTACTGAGACTCAGACTACAGTTGTTAATGTTTTCAATACTATCAAGGATAATCTGGTTGAAGGTGCAGTTAGTGCGCTCGTTAATGGTGCTAATTACTTCCTATCTAAGATGGCTTATGAACTGGCTGTCTCTTTGACCTCAGATTGTCCAGGTCAGAGCGTTTGTTGGGATAGTAGTAATTTGAAAGATGGTTTAAAGGACGCTTGGCAAGGCGCAGTAGGTGAGGCGGTCGGTACTTTGTCTGAAGTTGGTGGCTTCAGTGAGATTGGTTTTAACTTGTGCGCACCATCTAATCCGCTATCGTCGATGCGTATTCAAGTTGGCTTGTTGGATGGAGCTGGTGCAGCTCCGGCTGAGCCACGTTGTTCCTTCCAGTCGATTCGTGACAACTGGAGCTCGTTGTCAGATCAGTTTACCTCGGATGAGGCACTAGAAGCGTTCATGCCACAGTTCTCACCAGGACAATCTGGTTTGTCAGTGGCTCTTGGTGTTTTTGGTCATACTCAAGAGATGGAGTCTGATGCTCTGGTTGAGTCAACACTTAAACGTATTACACAAGCTGCGGCCGGTGGTGGTTTTTCTGATGTTGCCGATCCGGTTTCCGGCCGCATTCTCTCGCCAAGTTCGGTAGTGAAGAGTGGTTTTGAGCGGATGGAAAACGAGAAGGAGGAAGCGCCTCGCAAGGGTCAGGAGGCGACCAGTGCCGGACAGATTGCTAAGGGTGCAGTCCTGTCCGTAGTGATCAACACCGTCAAGACCTTCGTATCGACCTTCATCTCTCGGCTCTGGAACAAGTTCACTTCCGGCTTGTTATCGGCTGAGGAAACTATTTCAGCTCAGCCAGACATTATTCTTTCTGAAGAAGGTCTTTTCCGTCCACCGGGTCGAAAGACTTCACGGGAGGTTTTGACCAGGTTACTAACACCTCCATCAAGAGAGGTAGGGGAGGTGGATCCACTACTCAACTTTACGATTTGTCCACCAACCGGACGTCTACCAGATAACTGTGTCATGGATTCGCAGTTTGCGAACGCGGTTCGGATCGCCGGTGCGACTCCATTGACCGTTCGGCAAGCAATGGATGAGGGATACCTTCATGGTGAATGGCCACTTATATCAGCTGGAGATTCTCGTGATCAGGATCCATTCTGTTATGCCACCGGCTACTGTGAGAGCAATCTCAAACGATTACGCTCAGTTCGGGTATTGCCGATGGGTTGGGAGATAGCCGCTTCACAAGCTCGTGGTTCCTACGCCAATTTTACCCTACAGGACGCAGTGAATTCCTTTTATGATTGCAATGCTGATGGCGAACGTGATAGTCGTCATCCGTTCTGTAATTTGATTAATCCGGAATGGGTTTTAAAGGTTCCACCAGCTCAGTGTCGGGCTCAGGCCTACGGTCCGAGCCTAGTGTCGCCAGAAATCCCGCGACGTCTCGAGGAGTGTGTCGACTATCGGACCTGTCTCAAACAAGACGACTTTGGTAACTGTGTTGGTGGTTGGGGTTACTGTGTCCGTGATCGCAATGCTTGGCGTTTCAATGGTGACCAGTGTCCAGCTCAGTTCAATACTTGTCGGACATTGAATCCGGCAGCTGGAGGAACTCCGGTTAATTATCTGATGAATACAGTAGATTTTGGTGTCTGTAACTCCGATAACGTCGGTTGTCAGAACTATGCAACCGATTTGAATACCATTTCTTGTCGGACAGCTGCGACCTGTGATGGTGAAGATGGCGCTGTTTGTGAGGCCGGCTGTACCATCCTAGATGGAGAATATTCTTGTGAAGTTGCTGGGGTTTCCTGTTCTTCTTATTCGCCATGTGACCGGGAAGGGAATTGTCCGGTTGGTTGTGAAATTCCCAATGGACAGAATAGTTGTTCATCGGTTGTTGGATTGCCGGGCGACAAATCAGATGATTGGTTAGTTCAGCCGGCGAGGTTTTTCAATAATAAGGTAGAGAGTTGTGATGCACGCGATGTTGGTTGTACATCGTTGATCAAGTTAGCGCCTGGTGAGTCGCTTAACATGATGACTAATAGTGGTTTTGAGAGTCAGGATGATATCGATCGTGATGGACGGTCTGATCGTCCGACTGGCTGGTTAATGCCGACTGGTGCGGTACCTGACGGCAGTACTGGTTTCGTATTGAGCGATAATGATCTGGTTCCGCTGGGTAGGAATGCAGTTTTGTTGGTCCCTGAACTAGGTGGAGTTGAGGTTTGTAATACTGCTGAAGGAATATGTGACGAAATAGGTGGATGTACCTGTACTTCGGCCGGCGGGTTTACTTGTCTTGTCCAGAATGGAGATTCAAGTTGTATCTATGGTGGTAAGTTAGTTCATGACTTTTTACCTGTTCGTCCAAGACAACTACATACCGTCTCTGGCGTATTTGTCTCTCCTGAGGCAGGACGGTCAGCTAGTGGTCAGATCGTAGTGAAGTTTTTTAATGAGGCAGGGGAACGTATTAATCCAGGGAGAGATGTTTCGGCTATTTCAACCTTTAGTCATTACATTCAAAGGTACGATTCATCGATCGAAGGTGGAACTGATCCATGTCGAGTGGTAGGTGGTGATGGTGATGGAGAACTGCAATTGAATTTTGTTGCTCCAGAAAATGTTAAAGAAATTCGTGCTGCTTGTTCTTTCTACGTGAATGATAATAGAGTGGCTCAAGTTATTATTGAGTACAAAGGGAGTGGATTACCCGGCGGCGGTAACGTCTATCTGGATGCTGTGCAGTTCGAGGAGGGTCCATTGACTCGTTACCACGAAGGTTACTTCTCTAGGCAGACCACGAGCGTCAAGTTGGCACCGGCTTATCTGGAATGTACTGGTGAACCAAATGATCGACCGGAATGTGATGCGTTTGCTCGGGTTTGTCGTGAGAACGAGATTAGTTGTGAGTTGTTTACACCGACTAATGGTGATCCGTCAGTTCCTGGCATTGTTTCAGCGCAGGATTATTGTCCAGCTGAGTGTTCTGGTTACGATATGTTCTTCCAAGAAGAGACTGACTTTGAGGCACGACCAGAAGAAGCAGTTAACTTTATTCCGGCCACAGCCCAGCAGTGTTCAGCTGTTGATATTGGTTGCACATCGTTCACCAACTTAGAAACCGAGCAGGTTGAGTACTTCTCGCGCCTACGGATTTGTTCCGGCCTAGGTGATCGAGATACAGAGACTTTCTATACTTGGGAAGGTTCTGATTTGACTGGTTATCAGCTTCGTTCCTGGTCATTGAAGCATACGAATCTTTCAGCTCCAGAAGGATTCAAGGCTGATGGTGGTTTTGCAGTGGACGAAGAAGAAATGACCGATATTTGTTTGGATGGCGAGTGTGGCGAGGCACCTTGTATTCGGCTTGATCCCGGAAATCCAGATCTCTGTGTTGATAGTCCTGCAGCCCCAGATGAGCGGTCCGGCTTCTGTTCTCAGCGCGATATTGCTAATGGAGATTACGATTGCCGTGAGTTTTATGATAGTGACGGTAATCGGCACTACCGACGTTTCTCGACGACTATTATTGCTGCAGCTGATTGTAGTCGTTATCGTTTGGCAGGACGCACTAGATTGGATTGTTTAAAGTGGAATGGCGAATACGATGATGCTCGCGGTGAATGTATCTATCGTGTTTCGTCCGACTGGAGTTGGACTTGTTCGGCCGAAGTCGCTGGTTGTCGATCTTATCGTGGCAATGCAGCTACTAATGTACAGACCATTTTTGTCGATGATTTCGAATCAGAGATTACCGAACGTTGGAGTTCATTTGGTGCAATCGGCTTTGAACAGTCGTCTGAATCGATCGTAGTTGGTGGTCATTCACTACGACTGCGGGGTGGTTCGGCTGTTCGTAAGGTCGGTGGTTCGGTTTCATCTGGGAATTTGTTTTCGGTGTCCTTCTGGGCACGAGGTAATGGATCAGTGACTGCCTCTATGGTTCAGGTTACGAGCGGCAGCTGTTCTAATGATGACGATGACGGGGAGGCAGAGATTTGTTCGGCCGAAGTTGTTGGTTGTCGTTGTAACGATAGTTTCGGACACTCATGTCTGATCGCTTCTGGCGAGAGCAGTTGCGAGATTAGTCCGGTTGAGACAGCGGAGCTAGTTGTCGAAGGGGATAATGATGTGGAGATCACGAATGACTGGCGACGGTATGAGATCGGTCCGATCAGATTACCTAATTTTGCCTTCGTGCCTGGCAGTGAAGAGGCTTTGCGGTTATCGAATTTGGGCGGAGGCGGAGCACCGGACGTTTATCTAGATAATGTGATCTTTACTCGCGTTCGTGACAATATCAGTGTGGTCAGGGATTCCTGGAGGACGCCGGATTCGTGTAATCGCACCTATGACGGCGTCTATTCTCCACTCGAAATGCTTGGCTGCCGTGAATATCGCACCAGCCAACAGTCGATTGTTCATCTGAGGTCAATCAGCAACCTTTGTCGTGATGTTTCGGTTGGTTGTTCTGCTTATTCTGACACTCAAAATACACTGAATACCTTTGGACCACAGACCTATGGTGCAGTCTGTCGGTTACCAGATACTTGTGGGACTTCTCCTAACTGTCCTTGTAGTTACGAAGCTCCCAACCCGATCGACATTGAAGGTTTACATCCTAAGGTGCTGAAAGATGTTTGTCGTGTGCCGGCCGGTGAGACCGAATGTCGGTTTGTGTTAGATGGTATTGAGGTGTCCGGTGATGAGGTCGATTATCCAGATCGTTTCACTTTGCCAGGCGATGAACGTGTGCATTTGGTAGTCAGGGCCAAGGACGCTTGTGCTAACACAGCTGTTGGTTGTCGCAATTTAGGCGCGCCGACGATTGATTTCGAGCAGCAGTGTTCTTTGCTTGATGCGGACGGTGAGGTGGTTACCTGCGCCGATGGTGACGGTTGTTACTGTCCTAGTGGATCTGATGAAGATACTATGGACTGTCTAGTACCAAATGGTCGAAAATCTTGTTATGTACCGCTTGACGATGGTGTGATCTCGGGCTGGAAGGCGACTGTGTTTAAGGACAACCCATCCAAGTACGATCAGACACTTTGTCAGGCCGATGCGGTTGGCTGTCAGGCGTTCAAGGCTACAGATGGAGCGTTCTATTTGAAACATCCAGGAAATCAGATTTGTGAGTTCAAGACTAATATTCAGTATGGTGATCGGGTGACTAGTGGCTGGTTCCGCAAGTCGACCTCAGGTAGTGTCTTTCCCTGTTACGACGATTTGCTAGTTGAAGGTGCAACTTTTGGCATCTATCGTAATCGTGACGAAGCCTATGCCGGTTGGGTTGGTGCCTGTGCGGCGGAATATGATCGTTGCGAGGAGTTTGTTGATCCGAACGATCCACTACCTAACGGTTCGTCGCGTGCTTACTATTATTTGGATAACAACAAATTGGATCGAGCCAGTTGCAGCGGACAGGTTAGCTTGAGTCGCGGTTGTGTTTTGCTTAATCAGACTAGCAAGTCTAAGACCGATTATTCTTCGGCTGCAACCTATTTCCGCAGTGAACGCGAGGCAGGTGGTGGACCAGTCTCTCCGATTAATTGCCAGTCTGGCGGATCAACTAGTGGACTTTGTGCTAATCGTTGCTATAGGTTGTCTGGTTTTTGTTCTGGCTCGACTGACGCCTGCTCTTCGAATGACGATTGCGATCCTCCTGCAACTTGCGGCGGCTACGAAGTTTGGGGTAACGGCTGCTTAGAGAATAGCGACTGTAACGTCGGTTTAGGTGAGTCTTGTCAGGCCGTAACTGGGACACCTTTGGCCAACAACGATACTAATACCATCATGAAAGTCCGGCAGGATCGTGAGTGTGCTGAATGGTTGGAATGTGATCAGTATTCGTTGCCGGTCTACGATGCGGTTAAGGGCCGTTGGACCAGTCGTTGCGCCGGTGTTAGTACCTGTCAGAACAACATGCGAATAGGGGACAATTACGTCTGTACCGACTTTAAGGAAGTACCGAAGAAGATTCTAACTGTTGAGGATTACGCTAGTCGCGATACATCCTGGCGTGGTTTGGAGTATTCAGGTTATAGCATCATCGATCGTTATCCGCCGCAGTTCTTGAAGGCCTACAAGATAACCGTGGGTCAGTGTTTGGAGAACGGTGTAGATGTAGAGGTTAGGGGAACTAATGGTTCGATTGTTAATTGTCGGAGTACTGATCAGTGCAGAGATGCTTGCAGTTCAGGAGATGCAGATTGTGATCCTAGTGAGGTTAGTTGTAGCGCTCCGTTAGCTGGTATTTGCGTAAGCGGCGACTTTGTTGGTCAGTCCTGCAATCATGATGAACACTGTGCCAGTGGTGGGAATGTCGGCCAATGCTCTTTGTCCGAGTTCGATACGGCCCGTTTCGGCATCCGACTAAATCTTTGCCGCAAGGGTGATCATATAGGAGAGAGCTGTTATCAAGATTTAAATTGCTATGACGATTTGGCTGAAGCTGTTGCTGAGGGTAATGGTGCTTGTGCTATAAGCTGTACCCAGGATCAAGTGAATGCCGCTGGAACAGACGGTTGTCCATCAGACGGCTATACCCCAGCCTGTATTGGAGTTGGTTGTCCAGTGCCGCATGGTAGTTGTATTCAGAATGGTTGTGTCTACGATTACCGCGGTGGACCGCTTCGGGCCGATGATTGGGAGAACGCTCCGTCTTGCCGTGCTTATCCGGAGGCAGACTCACCTTATCCGCAAGATGTGTTGAACATCGAAGATGAGCAGGTTAAGTCGCTCAAGGATTCCGGGGCTACACAGGGCTACGATGCCAACGGAAATCCGGTTCAGAAGCAAGCTCAATTCCGTGGGGCAAATGTTTGTTACGAAGGGAATAGTTGTGAGTGTTCCTATGCTCGGGTGGGCTATGGTTCGGGTAGTAGTATTGTTAGGTTTCAGTCACCAGATCGATCAATCAGGTATCGGACGCCGCCGAGTCGAGGTGCAGTTGGTGACTTTGCGACCGGTTCGCCAGCGCCGGGAGTTTGTGTGAATGGACCATACAACGGTCGTAGTTGTGTGCCGGGTGCTGTTGATCAGTGCGGACCAGCTAGCGAAGGTGGGTCATGTTTGGCGGTAAGTTCCTATACTTTGGCTATGGGTTGGCCGGGTTTTTGTGTGGACCGAAGTCAGTCGAGACCGCTCTTTGGCAGTGACGACAAACTAGGCTGCAATTTGTGGTTGCCTTTGGACATGATTCCCGGACTTTTCGATTCCTACAGCTACAACCCCGAAGCCGGCTTCGAATCTCCAGTGCCGAATTTAATGTACTGCGCTGAGGCGGAGGGGAATGCAAACGCAGTGGGGGTTTGTTCTAATAACCCCAGTGAGATATGTACTTTAAATGCCGAATGTGAAGATGGGTCGTCTTGTGTGAAATACTTAGAAAGTATTCACAGAGAAAGCTACGCAATTGAGTTACCTGATAATGAACATAGAATGGAAGATGAAGAAGATTTTGGACATTGGTTTCATTTCGAGGATGCTGATCCTAGGGATCTTGATGCTGTTTCTGAGGAGTCGTCTACTATTGGGGAGTCGTGTGGAGGACGTGACCGAATAGCGGACTGCAATACACGTTTCTACACTTACCTAATTCCTTCAGAATCAACATACTCAATTGATGATTATGCCGGGTTTGCCTTTACCTTTGAAAGAGGTACCGTACTAGCTTCTGAAGCTGATAATTGGGGTATAGCTCTTCACTGGAATCGAAATGATAATCACATGAGGTCGGAGGATCTGGAGACGTTTGTTGTAGATGGAAAAACTTATATTAAGAATCAAGCAAAAAATGGAACATTAGATTGTTTGGATTGGTTAGAAACACCTGAGGAGGAAAGAAATGATTCTCCTTGTAAAGATGGTGGGTATAGTCTCGGAAGGGATAATTGTCTAGCTGCGAGGTTCTTCGATAATGAACGTGGTCTTTTGCAAGTCGAAACTGTTCTGTGCGCAAAAGGTGGAGGTGATCATAAAATAAAAGTTCATCACTATGTTCCGGTTAAACAAGTGACAGGTTATAAACGGGAGAATTGTTCAGTTTTGAACTTGGTGAATGAGCAGAATGCCTATCCACCGAACGTTGCCTGGACTGATCGGTTGTATGATTTAAAGAGTGTTCAACCTGTAGTGGTCGATGTTGATGAGTTCAGATGGAGTAACATTTTCGGGGGACTGCAGAGTTATTACTGGATTGGACCTGCCTTGCGTGGTTTGTCAGAAGCAGGGTTGGATCATTCACCTTTGGGTGCGGTCGCACCGCAGTTTTCGCCCGGGACTGATACGTTTTCTCGACCTATTCCTGTGATAAGTGAAGATGGTGGTAGTCCCTTCACGCTCTTGACACATGATGACGAGGCAGGGACTTTCGATTATCAGATGTCAGATCCGTTGTTTGGTCGGGATATTGCCGCTGGATTGGCCATGTCTTGCGGGGGCACTTGTAAAGTTCCGGATTCATTGAATGAATCTACACGAATGGGGGAGATTGGAAGAGGACAATATCGAATTGTTAACTTGTTTGCGCGTGTTTTTGGTGAATACAAATGGGTAAAAGAACTTTCGACCTATCAGTTGCAAGCAGAAGTTGGACGGGATTTTGGTAGGGGCTTTTTGTTTTCAGATTATCGCGTCCAAGTCATTGCTGACCATCAAGCTCCGCGAGTCGTGCCGGTCGATACTACTTCAGAAAACTGCACCAACGACGGCCGTTCCTGTCCGGAGTTTAGTGGGGTTGAGGGTCTGACAGTTGATGGACACCAGCGCGATGTCTGCTACGAAGGAGGTTACGCCACTAACGTTGAGCTAGCTTACTACGCTTATGCGGACAGTAATCATATGCCGATCCGTCGTCACATCATTGACTACGGCGACGGTTTGGAATCGTTCCGATTGGACGGAGCCTTCAAGAACCGACGTGGCTTAAATGCACTCAATCAACAGATTTGCGGTAGCGATAACACTGATTGGGGTCTCAATGCCGATGCTTGTGACTCCAACTACATGAGTTTCAGGAAAACTTACGTCTGTACTGAGGCTATTGCAGCGTCCTTACCGAGTTGTAGTTGGATGGCTGCAGGTAGAATGTACCCTTGTCGAGAAGAGTCTTCTGGTTGTTGTCTCTTTAAACCACGGGTGCAGGTTTTGGATAACTGGGGTGTTTGTAACGGCAACTGTCCGAATAACGGAGTAGGTGTCCTAGAAGAGTTAGAACGCTACAGGGCTCGTCTAGATGGTAATCTTTGTTTCAATTCAGCAACTGAAAATTACCTGTCAGAAACGTTGGAACGTGACACTGTAAACGAATGCGAGATCATGTCTAGCGCCAATCGAAAAAATTATCCTATTTTACCAAACGATTTTGCTCCATATACTACCTATCAAGGTGTGATCAAGGTTTGTCCTGGTACTTGCCGTTAGGATTAGTAAATCAATCTAAAATCGTCAGGCTGTTTTCCAAACAAACACCTGACGATTTTTTGTCATCTCGGACTCTCATTTAATTTGTCATCCTTACTTTTTATTTTGTCATCCCGGAAATTGCGAGCCTTTTTATCTGACATCCTCTCTAGTTTGTCATCCCGGAAATTGTGAGTCTTTCCAGCTGTCATCCCGGAAGGCCGAGCGGAGCGAGGTCTATCCGGGATCCAGAAACCAATCCCGATCTTTCTTGCCTCTGGGTCCCGGATACTGTTCGACTCGCTATACTCGCTCACAGTTCCGGGACGACAGTGTTTTATTTTGTCATCCTTACTTTTTATTTGTCATCTTGAAACCTCAAGCCTTTTTAATATGTCATCCCGGAAGGCCGAGCGGAGCGAGGTCTATCCGGGATCCAGGAGCTAACCCCAATCTTTTTTGCCTCTGGGTCCCGGATACTGTTCGACTCGCTACGCTCGCTCACAGTTCCGGGACGACAGTGCTTTAATATGTCATCCTTACTTTTTATTTGTCATCTTGAAACCTCAAGCCTTTTTAATATGTCATCCCGGAAGGCCGAGCGGAGCGAGGTCTATCCGGGATCCAGGAGCTAACCCCAATCTTTTTTGCCTCTGGGTCCCGGATACTGTTCGACTCGCTACGCTCGCTCACAGTTCCGGGACGACAGTGCTTTAATATGTCATCCCGGGCCGAGACTCGGGATCCAGAATTCGATTAAATAAAAGGAATCACCGTCACCACATCTTGAAAACAATAGCCCTCATTTAAGCTTCAACCCTTGCCAAAAACACTTGTTTATGATACGGATTATGTCAGATGGCCGTTTTTGGCCTTAGAATAAGGTCTTTGACAACCAAACCAGGTCAGAAAGAGCCTGGCGACGAAATATCAGAAAAATAGGGTCGAACGACTTTGGACCCGTTTCCACCTTTCTAAGGTGGAGCAAACTCGGAGTCACACTCCCCGCGGTGTTAGTGCGGGCCCACGGCTGGGTTAGAGGCCAAGAAGAGACAAACAAGGGCCGCATGTAAAGGTGCGCGGCTCGAGGAGGACAAGATGAAATGGTATATCTTGGCCGCCATCTTACTGGCGGCACTGGTGACGGCTCCGGCCTGTGACGACAACAATCCTAATCGTTGCGAGCTGAATATAAATAGCGATTGGGACGGCGATTGTGTCCCGAACAATGAAGACAACTGTCCAGAGTTGGCCAATCCCGGACAGGAAGATCTGGACAGTGACGACTTTGGAGATGTCTGCGACGGAGACATTGATGGGGATCATGTTTTCAACGATGAAGACAACTGTCCAAATCTGGCCAACCCTGACCAGAAGGACCTCAATCGAAACCACGTCGGAGACGCCTGCGAAGACGACCGTGATGGCGACGGTGTTAATGACGACGAGGACAATTGTCCTTCCCTCTCTAACCGTGACCAGGGAGACGCTGACGGCGATGGCCTGGGCGATGCTTGCGACGACGATCCTGGTTGTACTTCGGGTCCGCTACGGGTGGAGGTACTAGGAACAGAGGAAGCTGATGGACATCGCTATACTCTAGCTCGGCTGTTTTTTAACAGCCGTTACATCAGCGGAGCTCACTGTGCTGAAGTATGTGGGACAGTACTCACGTGGGAAGGACCTGTCACCGCGCTTGCGGTTGACGCGGACAGTGATGGTTGGCTAGAGTTGGATGCCGCTCTACTTAGTGGAGTAGGTCCAATTGTTTATAGAGCCGCAGACTGTTCTGTCTCAACAGGTGAAAATTGTGCCGAAGCAGTTTACATAGCAGACTACTCTCCTCAGGGGTACGGATCTCAGGATGTTTTAGAGGATATGTGTCCTGATGATCGAGCCTACATATACTGCAGAGATGGGGAGTGTAGACTAGCCTTAAGTGTTGAGTTTGGCACCATCGAGCCAGACGGCAATCAGCGCTAACTCGATGAAGAGTGATCGGGAAGTGCTGCGGTAGGCCGGATCTGCAGAGATCCGGCGGTTCTCTTGGGGGGGTGTGGCCTTATGCCATCGCCCCTCTTTTTTGTTCGCAATCATTGGGATCTCACTTCTTTTGACCTTTCCTGCAACTCTCTCATTAGAGCAATAAAATATTTTTTATCATCTCGAAACCGCAACCTTTCTTAATTTGTCATCCTTACTTTTTATTTGTCATCTTGAAACCTCAAGCCTTTTTAATATGTCATCCCGGAAATTGCGAACCTTCCTAATATGTCATCCCGGAAATTGCGAGTCTTTCCAGCTGTCATCCCGGAAGGCCGAGCGGAGCGAGGTCTATCCGGGATCCAGGAGCTAACCCCAATTTTTTTACTCCTGGGTCCCGGATACTGTTCGACTCGCTACACTCGCTCACAGTTCCGGGACGACAAAGTTTTTATTCTTCTGCTCCCCAAATAGGACGTTTTTTATCAACTAACCCAAAAGACCACGCCCTTGGGCGTGGTTGAATGGGTCAAGCGAAGCTTGTGCTGGAGTAGTACCACGGGCTTGCCCGTGGGGATCTATTTGGTAACTCGACACACTCCCCACTAATAACTCTTCCGTCCCCAGATCATACCTCGGCGCTTTATGCGTTTGTTCGAACGTGGTATCTTATAGCAGTAAGTTTGTCGGATACGTCCGCGATTTTCGGTCTACAATACCGCAAGTCAAAAACATGGAGGAAATTAACCAAGAATCATCCGAGATAACAGCCACCCTACCACCAAACTTGTTGGGTAGAGGCGGCTTTTTTGGTCGCAATGCCTGGTTGGGAGTCGTCATAATCGCTGTGGTGGGAGTGTTACTACTGCCCGGCGGTGTCGATGCGACAACCTTTCAAGGTCAGGTGATTCAAATGGTTGGTCAGCTGTTTAGTGTTTTAGTCAGTTTGGTTGGTCAGCTACTTTTGCTCTTGGTTGGCATGTTGATCACTGTCGCTGGTTATAACGGTTTCGTGGATTCAACTGCCGTGGCGACTGGTTGGGTTATCACTCGCGACATTGCCAACATGTTTTTTATTGTGGCTCTGTTGCTGATTGCCTTCGGTACAATTCTTGGGTTTTCTAGCTACCATTACTCTGGTACCTTGCCGCGTCTCGTGATCATGGCTGTAGTGATCAACTTTTCGCGCACTATTTGCGGGCTGATTATCGACTTCTCGCAAGTCATCATGTTGACCTTCGTTAATGGATTTAGAGAAGCGGCCGCCGGTAACTTCATTAATGCCTTTGGTTTAGGACCACTTTTACGAGTGGAACCTAGCAGTGATCCCGATGCTCAAGAGGATTTACTTTGGGGTGTGACTCTATCATTGATGTTAGCTTTTTTGTTGGTCACGATCGCAACTGGTGTGATAGTGATCATGATTTCGGTATTAGTCGTGCGTATTGTCTATCTTTGGTTATTGGTTGTGATGTCGCCTTTGGCTTTTATGGCCAGTGCTGCTCCAATTTCAATGGTCAAGGGTTTTTATACTCAGTGGTGGGAAAAGTTTAATAAGCAGGTAGCAGTCGGACCATTACTGGCCTTTTTTCTTTGGTTGGCGCTCATTAGCGTCAATGATGCCGGCGGTCAGGTTTTTTCTGGGGCATCCGGTAGAGGGGAGAGTCTTGGTGGAGCGGTGGCTACATCTTTTACTGATAATCACGTAGCTGAGACATTACAAAGTTTTATTATCGCCATTGGTATGCTTTTGGGAGGTGTTAGTATGGCTCAGAGCATGAGTGGTGGGGCGGTTGGTTTTGGACAGAAGGTTCTGAGGGGGGCTGGTAAGTTTGCTCTCGGTGCAACTAAGCGGATTTCGAGCGGTGCTTATAGGGTGTCTGGTGCGGATCGAGCAGTCGATCGGGCTAAAGAACGCGGCTTTACCGCATTGGGAGTGCTGTCCGGCAGCAGCTACTTCAGGAACAAGGCCGCCCTGCAGCGCAAGAACATCGCTCAAAAATCAGCAGCTGATGCCGAGGCAACGGGTTACATGACTCCAGCCGAACTGAAGAGAGAAATGAGTAAACCGGCCCTTACTAATAAAGCTCGGGCTCAAAAGAAGGCTGCTTATTTGACTTATCTTAAGCGTGCCGGGGATCCGACTGACTCAGAAGTATCAAAGATCGAGGACCCCAGGGAATTTCACAAGATGCGCAAGGAGGCCGAACGTTTGGGGGCCGCGACTCACGATCCTAGCATGAAGAAGGCGTTTGACGACTACTCCAACAAGCACATAGGAGTCATGGTCGATCCGGATGCTTCGGGTGAGGAAAGAAAGAAGCAGATCAGCAGGTTCAACGGTAAGTGCAAGAACATGTCAGCCGTCGGCCTGCGGGAAGCTGGTGATGACGAACTGACGCCACAGGCCCTGATGCAGATAAGAGCGGGACTACTGAATGACGAGTTCGACGGCATGGGTGAGACCAAAGCTAATGCTGTGCTCGAAGGATTGGGAATAAAGGACGACAATCGTAAAAAATTCCTGGAAGCAGATATGCTCACCACAGGAGGAAAGAAAGAACGTTTAGACTTAATTAAAGAACATCAAGAAAAAATAAAGAAGGAAGATAAGAGTTTTGAATATTTATCCGATAAAGAAAAAAGTGCACGTTTTGTTACCTCTAAAAATGTTAATGGTAAGGACTTGAGATCGGCGGATGTGGCCGAAATAAAAGCAGCAGGTTTGGGAAAAATTGCTGCTATGGATCCATCTCTATTCAAGGATGGTGAATTGGCCCATGGTGTCGGTCAGGCCTATTCGGCCGAGGAAATCAAACGCCTGCCGAAGGAGATCGGCGATGAGGTCCGTAAGGCATTGTTGAATGTTGGGCAGGAAGATGAAGATAAGTATCTGGCAGCTGGTGGTAACATTGAGGCGGTGATACCGGGATTGGATTCATCAACCGGAAACGTTAGAGACGAAGCTGGGCGTGAACGACTTGAAAAGTGGATGTCTCAAGGCAAAAGAGAAGATAAAATTAAATTACTACCTCCGGAATTATTGCTCCGTAATGGAGGAGTAAATGACGTGGCTATTGCCGCAGCTCAGCTTATGGATTCAGGTGAGTTGAATGTTATGGCCAAGCATGGAGATCGAGCACAGGCTGCTGCTATGGTGTCAGCTTTGAAAGGTATTGCTGCAGTTAAAGATCCAGAACAGAATAGATCCGCAGGCAAGTCTCTTAGATTGAAAGATGCTCAAAAGAATGCCAAAGCAATCCTCGAGGAGGTTAAGAGAGGAGATACGTTAAGTGCTAGTCTGTCTGACTTGAAGTTTGTGAATCGTGCTGGGAAGGCGATTGCCAAAAATATTGAAAATGTTTCCGAAGGAATTGCGGAAGTTGCTAAAACTGATTTAGGGAATGTTGCGGCTGAAATTGGTGAAAGTGCAGCTGAGGCTAAGCGCTCTGTTGTACGATCTGCTAGAGGAGCTGGTATTTCTGCTGCTCGTCAGGCCAGGTCACTGAGAGGTCGTCTTGGAGCGGCTAGACGCAGACTCTTCTAATCGCAGACTATGGCTAATGATTCAGACAAATTAACGGTTGGAACAGACAACGGGCAGAAGTCGGCGGTTATTTCGGTTGGTTCAGATGTTTCGGTCGCACCAGTTCAGCCTATTGAGACAGACACTGTATCGGAACCAGAAGAAGGTAGATTCACTTTCTTTGAGATGCTTTCGACTCTGCCTGAGCCTGTTCAGAGCTACTTACTGTCGGCCGAATTGGATAAGGTTAGAATCACTATTTTTGATCGACTCAATTTATCGCTAGATGATCGTGATATCGCCCTCTATACCGAACTTGAGGTTTTCTTTGGTGATGTCGATCTGATTGATTACCCCGACGAGCTCTGGACCAACCTGCCTTGGGAGGAGAAGGATAAACCACAGGCTCAGGAGTTAGTTCGTGAGACAGTCGGTCGGATTTTTATGCCGGCTAGATCGTTTCTGGGTAAGGTAGCTGAACTCTTAGAGGAGATTGGTGGTCAGGTGGGGGATTACCCAACTAATCAGATCGAGTCGCGAATCATTACTTATAACCAGGCAGCTCAGGAGATCGCTGTTGAAATTAACCTTCCAAGACCCAATGAAGCGTCTCTTCGTCGTCTGCAAGGGATCATCGAATCTCGATTGCGCGGGGTGCGTAGTGATGCTGATACCGTCGGAATGCTAGTTAAGCCAACCAAGACTGGTGGATTGGAATTGTCGACCGAAGATGCGGACCGCATTGTTGCTTTGATTTCTAGAGAAATGAAGTGGACCAACTTTGTCGATCAGTTGCCGGACTCCGCAGCGGCTGCCAAGACCGAGGATTTGGCTGCCGAATTGAAGTACCCGCCGGAGAAGATTAAACAACTATTGGCTGGTACACCGGAAGAACAAAAGGTTCTAGCTTTATCTGCTGAACATTTGAATCAGTTTACTAAAGAGAATGATGGGCAATTGAAGGATTGGTTGCATGATGTCATCTACAATCTAGTTGATGGTCGGGTAGAACCATGGGATGTGGTGGCGGCACTCATGTTGCTAACTAAACGCGGTCTATTACTCGATACACTGTCGAAGGATTTGCGTTTCGGTCAAGCTATTCGGACTTTCTCCGAAGAGAAGGGATACGATCGGCAATTTATTGACGTCTTTAAAATGCAACCGAGCGGTCCGCAGGCTGTTAATGTTTTTTTGCAGATGGTTTTGCGTGGAGTAGCTGGACTGTCTGATGGTGATGCAGCTCGTTATGGATTGCGAATCACTAACATGTTGAAAAAATCCGGACAGGCACAGTTTTCTGGCCTAGTTGCTTTTGATTTGGACGAAGGGAAGTTTGTCTGGACCGAACCGATGGATTAATCGACGACCATCTGTGGTTCGTCCCCGGCAAAAGTTCGGGGCCGGTCTTCATATGGCCGACGACCTGATTAATTCCGTCCTAGACGACGGACTCGACGATGACATACCCGTCATGCTGGGCGGGCAGAGGCGGCTCATGAAGAGCGGTCATCTTGTCGTTGATGAAAAAAAAGAAGTCGTTGCTGAAGATGCTCCAGTTACTCCCTCACAAGGGAGCAATGAGACCTCACAGTCAGTTTCATCGACTCCGGTTGTGTCACTATCTTCGGACTCTACACCTTCAACAACAGCTTTTGAGATTCAGAAGGTCTCCAAACCATTCATGCCTGCCGGCAAGCCAATGACTCCGTCGTCAGATAGGACTGAACCAGTTCGAGTTTCTAAGCCGACAGTTGTGCCGGTTCTACCTAAACAGACTTCACCGATTGAGTCCTCACCATCTCCGGCTGTTGCTGTTAAATCGATTCCGTCATTGCCACCATCACCACCACCTCCAGCACCGCCATTGAAAACATCGAAGTCATCAACTCCACCAATTACACCGAAATCAACTCGTTCGCCAATAGTTCTCACTAAACAATCCGGTTCAACGTCATCAGCATCAAAACCGATTCGTTCGGTTGTTGAATCGCCGTTGCCGTCAATCCAATCCAAGTCAAAATCCGAACCAAAACCGCCGCTAATCAAAGAGAAGGATCCATTGGTTCAGTATCAAGAGGATTTGAAGGAGGTTAAGGCGATTGTGGAGCGAGGATTACCTGATGGTTCAGTTGAGGCTGATGCTGTCGACAGGATCATGGCCAGCCTTCCATCTGATATTGAGCGGGTTAGCGGCTACAGTTTTGTTGACGACGCCATGAGGAAGCGGTTTGTGTTAGCTGCTGAAGCCTTTTTTAAGGATTTACGTGGTGGTTTGGAGACTGAGTCAAAGTTTTCTATGTCGGTCAAGAGCGGTGGTTTAGGTATGACTGATACTCAGGCTAAAAACTCAGTTAAGTTACTGGTCGAAAAACGAAATGATTTCTTAGTAGCTCAGAGATCTAAAGCTGAACGAGAAAAGCGACAGTTTGTAGCTAGTCAAGTGGATCGACAACTCAAAGAACAGGAAAGACAAACCAAAATTGAACGCTCAGAATTAGATCGGCGTTTCGTTGAATTGACTAAACAGGAGACAACGGTCGAATCGTCAAAATCCGAAATTAAATCAGAGGCCGAACCAACACCTAATGCACTGTCAACACAATCAACTACTACTCGTCCGACAGGGACCCCTAAGGTGATTCGAGTGCTTTCTGGGCCTGCTTCTGATCGGAAAACAGCTGGCTCGAGTGAGGCTAGTCGTCGTGGTGATGCAGCAGTAGCTGAGGTATTTCGTGATCTGTTCGGTGATAGTCAAAAGGCGCCAGAAGCCATAAAGGTGCCACCGCCTGTCAATTTACCCTTAGCTAATGGGGAAACCCCGATTAACACTGCTCAATCTATTGTTGTCGAGAAGACATCTAAACCAGCTGTTGTTGGAAGTAAGACTGACAAAGTTATTACTCAATCTTTGAGTTCAAAAACTAATGCTGGTTTTGGGTCAGCTGCACCTTCACTACGGTCTGTTGTTATACCAGTATCCGGAATGAGCGGATCTTCGGTGGCACCACTACCAGGTCTTCAGTCCAGACAGAAAGTTTCGGATGTTGTGTCGTCTACTCGTCGTTTGACTGGTCCGGTAGAAGAACTTGGTTCACTAACACTTCAGGATTTCCGTCGTTTGTCGAAGAGCCCACAAGAGGCAACTTTAAAGATACGTGACAAGATTGACATTCTAAAAGAGGAGTCATTTGAGGTTAAGGTCGCTGGAATTAAGGCTTGGCGTAATTCAGCAGTTAATCGTCTTTATTTAGATACCTTGCGACAAAGTTTAATTGGCAGACCAGTAGATGAAGTTTTAGTAGAGACAGCCAAGAGTGGTAGAGAAGCGTTAACCAAACCGGAGTTTGATGCGCTCATGAGACTAAACCATGAACTAAGATTCTAAGAGTTGGTCGTTGTATCTTTTTTGAATTGACGTCGGATGGATGAGCTTAAGTCACTGCGACACAGCCCATCGAATGTGGTATTATCTAACGGACGACCAGTATTTTTGGTCGAGGTAATGGAAAGGTCATGAGGTTCACTGTTCCGCAGTTTATAGATGTAGAAGACAAGATCTTTGGTCCACTGACGACTAGACAGTTTCTGATTATGTTGGTGGTAGCCGGAGCCCTCTTTATTGTTTTTAAATTGGCGGACTTTGCACTTTTTGTCTTTTTGGCGGTGGTAATGATTGTGTTCGGTGGGGTATTGGCCTTTTTAAGAGTTAACGGCCAACCATTTCATTATTTTTTACTCAATCTGATACAAACTTTCAGTAAGCCGCGTTTGCGCATTTGGGACAAGACGCTCACTGATTCAGAACTGAAGGAAATTGTGACCGCCCCTCCACCTGCTCCGCCACCTAAGAGGTTGATTAAAGAGCGGGTTTCGACCACTAAACTGTCCGAGTTGACCTTGGTGGTCAACACTGGGGGAGTATATAACCCTGATGAGTCCTGACATGCCGACTGAGAACGACATGCAATCGAAGAAGCTGGCTGGAGCTAAGGCTGGCCCGTCAACCAAGAAGTTCCTTGACTTCAACGAAGTCAAAGAGGATGTGGTTGTAATGAAGGATGGTACGCTGCGAGCAGTACTCATGGTTTCGAGTATTAATTTTGCCCTGAAGTCAGAGGATGAGCAGAACGCCATTATTCAGCAGTACATCTCTTTCATGAATGCATTGGAGAGTCCAATTCAGATCGTGGTTCAGTCGCGTCGACTGAATATCGAGGATTATTTGGAGCGTCTAAAGTTATCCGAGCGTGAACAGAAAAATGATTTATTAAGAATGCAAATCACCGACTATCGAGCCTTTGTAGGAGAATTGATCGACCTCGGTCAGATTATGCAGAAGCAATTCTTTGTCGTTGTTCCATATAATCCAATGTCTGACAAACGCAAGAATTTTTGGACTCAAATGACTGAAGTTTTGACTCCAGCACTTTCGGTTAGATTAGCCGAGGAAAGATTCCAACAGCGCAAGCGTGATCTAATGAATCGTGTTAATTCGACTGTTGCCAATTTGAGTAGTATGGGCTTGAAGGCAGTCATGCTTAATACTCAGCAATTGATCGAGCTTTACTATCGTGCTTACAATCCAGAACTAATAGACACTGAAAAGTTGGATGATATGGAAAACATGAGGGTAGCTGAAAATCAGGCGGCACCATAGCCGTGTAATTTGATTCAGATGGCTTTTGAGCAAGAACAAATTGGACGCATTAGTTCTGACGGTACAGAACAACCAAAGCGACCAACCAAAGAGAGTGTTAAGGCAGCGCAGGAGCAGGAAAAGGTCATGCGTGAACGTGAGGTTCTTGAGGAGGAAAGAATCTATCGTCGTGGCGTGGTTTCGATTAAGGATGTTGTAGCTCCAGCTGGCATGAAGATTGAACCGAGTTTTTTGAGACTCGGCGAGACTTACGTTCGTACCATTTTTGTCATCACTTATCCTCGATACATTTCTTTGGGCTGGTTTTCTCCGATTGTAAACATGAACACCACGCTTGATGTTGCAATGTTTTTCTATCCAGTTAAAGCGGCGGTCATTTTGAAGCAGCTCAAGAAAAAGGTGGGTATGTTGGAGGCCCAAATTATTTCTGATTCGGACAAAGGTGCTCCGCGCGACCCGATACGCGAGACAGCACTTAAAGACATTGAGGAACTACGCGACAATTTATCTCAGGGTATCGAGCATTTTTTCCAATTTGCGCTTTACGTAACTCTTTACGCTAACTCCAAAGATGAGCTCGATCGTCAATCCGAGGAAGTAGAGACGATGTTTGGTGGCAAGTTGATCTACTCTAAGCGGGTTTTCTACCAAGCTGAGCAGGGTTTCAATTCCACACTACCACTTGGTAATGATGAATTGATGATTTCCTTCAACATGAACTCTTCGCCGATTGCTTCATCATTCCCGTTTATTTCGGCTGATCTAACCTCAGAAAACGGCGTCCTGTTTGGTATCAATCGGCACAACAATTCATTGATTTTGTTTGATCGCTTTTCGATGCAGAATGCCAATCTGGTGGTGTTTGCAACTTCTGGCGCTGGTAAATCATTCGCAGTCAAATTGGAGATATTGCGTTCACTGATGCTTGGTACAGAGGTGATCGTGATTGACCCAGAAATGGAGTACAAACACTTGTCCGATGCAGTCGGTGGAACTTATATCAATGTTTCGTTGGCATCTGATGCCAAGATTAATCCGTTTGATTTGCCACGTCCGGTTGGTGAAGAGATTTCGACTGAGGATATTATTCGTAGTGCCGTTATTACAGTGAAGGGATTGCTTAGGATCATGCTCGGTCAGGTGACGCCACAAGAAGACTCGGTTCTCGATCGTGCGCTTTTGGAGACATATGCCAAGAAGGACATTACCCCCGATTCTGATCTCGCAACTGCCGAGCCACCAATTATTCAGGATTTGGTGGATGTGCTCGAGGGAATGGAAGGAACAACTGATTTAGTGGTCAAACTTAGGAAGTTTACGGACGGTACTTTCTCTGGGTTGTTTAATTCACCGACCACCGTGCAGGTGAAGAATATTCTAGTAACTTTTTCAGTACGTGATCTAGAGGATGAACTGCGGCCTTTAGCTATTTACGCCATCATCAACTATATCTGGAATGTAGTTCGTTCCGAACGTAAAAAACGTATCTTGGTTATTGATGAGGCTTGGTGGCTCATGCAACACGAAGATTCAGCACGATTCATCTTCGCTCTAGTTAAGCGTTGTCGAAAGTATTATCTCGGTGTGACGACTATTACCCAGGACGTAAACGACTTTTTGCGGAGCCCTTATGGTCAGGCGATTGTCACTAACTCGGCGATGCAGTTATTGTTACGTCAGTCTCCAGCAGCGATCGATAATATTCAGAAGACCTTTTTGTTAACTGAGGGTGAGAAGTTTCTCTTGCTCGAAGGGGGAGTCGGAGAGGGGATTTTCTTTGCCGGTAATAAACATGCAGCTATTAAAGTCGTAGCTTCCTATTCCGAGGATCAGATTGTGACCACTAATCCTCAACAGCTTTTGGATATCGAGCGAGCTAAAAAGGAATATGAAGAATCGACTGGCTCGTTTGAGTCAGATATTGAAGCAGGTGTTTCTGGGACAATTTGATTCGACTTGATTATTACGGACCAGATATTTAGTTGACAGAATATGACATCTCGTACAAAAAAGATTATCGGAGGGGTAGTGGTGGCAGTAGTGCTGATTTTATTGTTCCTTTTTCTATGGTTGTCTTCTGGCGAACAGACACCAACGATTGTTAATACAGCTAATATTCCGGCCAATACTCCAGCTGGTGGGCTGAATGTACCTGGTGGTACGGTCAGAATGGATGTAACTCAGGCAACTGAGCCGGTTCGCACGGCAGAGGAAGTCGCAGCTCCAGATATTCGTAACAATCTGAAACGTCTTGCGGCGGCTTTCGCTGAACGGTATGGGAGTTACTCCAATCAAGGTGACTATCGGAATTTGGAAGAGCTCAGGTCTTTAATGACCGATCGACTAGCTCGGGAGACGACAGAGTTTGTGGAACGATCTCGGGCAGAAGGTATTCAGTCGCCGGAGTACACCGGAATAACTACTAGAGCACTGGTAGCGAATGTTGTTCTCTTTAATGAAGAGGCTGGTACCGCCGATGTCACAGTTAATACCCAACGTGAGGAGATTATTTCTGCCGGTACACGCATTTATTATCAAGAAATCAATTTAGATTTTGTTCAGGAGGGCGAGTTATGGAAGGTGGATTCTATCGAATGGGCAGAGGGGGGATAAGGGACACAGCCTTGCGCTTGGTGGCCGGGTTTGGTCGCGCAATCTTTCCTCACTTCTGCGTTTCGTGTGGTCTTGAAGGTCAGCTGTTTTGTTCAAATTGTGAGGTTGCCAGATATGCCCCCAATCGGGGCTTTTTCTTTTGTCTTGGTTGTGGATGTCGACTGAAGCATCAGGTTTCGTGTGGTCGTGCATCGTGCGTTGCTGGTCAATGGGGTCGAGGATTCGCAGCCGGCTCTTATGGTGATCCAATACTGCGCGGCCTGTTACATTTGTATAAGTACGAGCAGGTTGAAGAGGCTGGAAAAATATTGATTGATTTTTTAGCGACAACAGTTGGGCGTCAGGTAGCAGCAGTCTTGGTTGGGATTAGTTGTTCGACTGTAGTACCAATTCCTATGCATCCGGTTGGTAGGGCTTGGCGTGGTTTCAATCAGGCTGAAGAGTTGGCTCGAGCTGTGTCGACTGAGTTAGAGACGGATTTTCTTCCGTCTGGTTTAGCACGACGATTGTCCTGGCAGCCCCAGGCTAAGATATCTGACCACAATCGGAGGGTTGGGCATGTCTCCGGAATGTTTAAATCTGGTACAGATGGGATCGATCTAGTGAGACGAGAGGTGATTTTGGTAGATGATGTCTTTACAACTGGGGCTACTATGCGGGAATGTATTCGGACTTTGCATTTGATTGGAGTTGAGACGGTTTCGGCTATAGTGTTACTCAAAGGCTGACTTTTATAGAAAAAGTGACTTTTTGGTGGTTTTTTGGGTCGTTCCTCTTCACAAACTAGGGGACATCATATAAGCTATCTACGCCAAAAAGATTTGTATCATGGAGGGCTGCGCCGAATCGGCCGCCATGTCCGCTACGGCGGCCGTCCCGGAATCGCGAGCGTCTAGCGAGTGATATCCGGGAGCCACGATTCGTGGATGGGTTGGCTGATGAAGTCGGTTCTTAAAAAGATTTGTATCATGGAGGGCTGCGCCGAATCGGCCGCCATGTCC